>ENA-OZRN01000012-OZRN01000012.1-human-gut-metagenome-genome-assembly--contig:-NODE-12-length-93141-cov-10.162248_pt1 | contig 93141 bp, 74 predicted proteins | sample MGYA00243270_ERZ653947 | MGnify/ENA primary metagenome ERZ653947 (study PRJEB26926, sample SAMN06164695) | human gut metagenome | biome: ENVO:00009003; feature: ENVO:2100002; material: ENVO:00002003...
TACGAGATCATGCCTAGTCTCGTGGGCTCGGAGATGTGTATAAGAGACAGGTGCACGCCTGCCTCGTCAATATGTATTTCCCCACCCGGCGCTACGCAGGAGCGGCCCTGCCCGCCGGACGGTACGATGCAGTGCGGCTGGACATCGGGGCCCACCGGCCGGGCCGCAACTGGTGGTGTGTGCTCTACCCGGGCCTCTGCCGGTCGGCCTGCGGCGGGTATGCACGGCCCGAAGAAAACGACCTCGTCTGCGGGGAGTACCTCGTGCGGTTCCGGCTGGTGGAGTGGTGGAGCGAAGTCACCGCCCCCCGGGAGGATGCAGTGCTGGCCGGGGGAACGCTCTGCCCCGACGCCGCATAGGATAGGCGCGGAAGGAGTGTGACAACACTATGGCGATCCCTGCTTACTACTCACTCATCCAGCGCGGCAGCTCCGGCCCCGACGTGGCCCTCGTGCAGACGTGGCTCAACGGCATCCGGGACAGCTGCACATGGTACGCAGCCCTCACCGTGGATGGCCGCTTCGGTGCAAAGGCCGAAAAGGCCGTCCGGGAGTTCCAGCTGCGGTATGGTCTGGCCGAGGACGGCAAGGTGGGCGCGAACACATGGAACGTCCTCTACGCCCGCTACACGGCCAAGCACGGCCTGACCGTCCCCTACCCCGGCATCGTGCTGCGCAGCGGCAGCGCAGGCGGCTGCGTCCGTCTGGTGCAGCAGAAGCTCAACGCCGAGGGCGAGCGCCTGACCACCGACGGCAAGTTCGGCACAGGTACTGCTGCCGCCGTCAAGCGCTATCAGGCCCGCCATGGCCTCGCCGCCGACGGTACGGTGGGCAAGGCCACATGGGAAAAGCTGTTCCCGACGGCGTGATGTAAAAAGGAGTCTGGGCAGCGGCCCAGCGCATATTCTCCCACGCCTCCGCACACCCTAAGTACGGAGGTGTTTTTTATGGAATCTCTCACACCCTTCATCCGCCGCCAGCTTGAGGACGCACCCGGCCCCAGCAGTCCGCCGGAGGCGGCGGGCAGCCGGGTCAGTCCGGCCCTCGGACAGCCGCCGTGCACAGAGCCGCCCAAACCGGGTTGCGGCTCCCAGCAGCCGCCGTCACAGCCGGATGGCCCCGACGTGCAGCTGCCTCCCGAGATCGAGCAGCCCGGCGTCCCGATGACGAACGGCACCCCTGTCGCCTGTCGGCAGAAGAACGCCGCCGAGTATCTGGCCGGGCGGTCGCCGGGCGTGATGGCACAGTACGGAGACGGGCTTTTCGGTGCAGAGCAGCACACGAAGAGCCGCCAGCCGGCGCCCGACAAAGACGAGAGCGGCGTTTTACAGCTGGTAGAGTGGCGCGAAGAAGCGCCTTACGGTTGAAATGGGACTAAAATTCAGAAAATATTTTCCAATTACCTGTTGAAATCTTTGCGCAGTTCTTTTATTATGGTAGCAAACAAAGCAAAGGCAGGTAATCTATTATGGCAGAGATCAAATATGAGATCGTGGAGCGCATCGCCGTCCTCGGCGAGCGTCCCCGGGGCTGGGAGCGTCAGCTGAACCTCATCAGCTGGAACGACGGCGACCCCAAATATGACATCCGCGACTGGTCCCCGGACGGCACCCGCATGGGCAAGGGCATCTCCCTGAGCCACGACGAGCTGGCCATCCTCAAGGGCATCCTCGAGGATATGGAGCTGTAAGATGACGGAGCGCGAGGAGTTTCTGGACATTTTCCACCGGTACGTCACCCGCCCCGGCAGCGAAAAGCTGCTGGACTGGCTGGACACCAAGACGGATTTCTTCACCGCACCGGCCTCCACCCGCTTTCATGGGGCCTATGACGGGGGGCTGTGCGCCCACAGCCTCAATGTCTACCGGGTGCTGCGGAGCAGCTTTTTCGAGCCGGACACCGACACGGAGGAGACTTACGCCATCGTCGCCCTGCTCCACGACCTGTGCAAGGCCAACTTCTACAAAAAAGGCACCCGCAACGTGAAGAACGACGAGACCGGCAAGTGGGAGAAGGTGCCCTCCTACAGCGTGGAGGATATGTTCCCCTACGGCCACGGCGAGAAGAGCGTCTTTCTCATCGAGCGGTTCATGAAGCTCAAGGTCGAGGAGGCCGTGGCCATCCGCTGGCATATGGGCGGCTTCGACGATGCCGTCCGGGGCGGCAGCTTTGCCATGTCGGGGGCTTTCGAGAAGTACCCTCTGGCCGTCAAGCTGCATATCTCCGACCTTGAGGCGACGTATCTGATGGAGACTCGGTAGCCCTCTCAGTCACCTTCGGTGACAGCTCCCCCAAAGGGGGAGCCATTGGCAAGCCGGACAGCTTTCAGCTGGACGCTTAAAGTCCAATATAACGCAAAAGATAGTGCCCTGCTACAGAGATTCACAGCAGCTTGACAAGGGATATTGTCCCGAAGTTGCTGCCCTCTGTAGCAGGGCACTATTGTTTTTGATACAGATAAACTTTGCTCGTCCAGCGTGGGCTTTACCGGCACGCCAGTGGCTCTCCCTCTGGGAGAGCTGGCGCGTAGCGCCTGAGAGGGCTACGGCATCAGCCTCGCCAGCTGAGCCAGCACCTCATCGCCGAGATGTTCGAGGCGGGTCTTGGGCCGGGCCGGAGCAGCCGGAGGCGCAGGGACAGACACAGCGGCCTCCGGGGGCTGCTCTGCGTCCTTCTTTTCGTCCCCGGGGAAGGAGATGGTGGGCAGAGGGGGCAGCTCCGGCAGAGGCTTGAGAGCCTCCGCAGCCAACTTCTCCACCTCGGCGTGCAGCACATCGCACCGGGCGCTCAGGTCGGCATTCTCCTTCCGCAGGGCCAGAATAGTGCGCTCGTAGGCGAACATCCGCGTCTCATAGCGGCGCAGCTCGGCGTTGGCAGCGTTGAGCTGACGGCTCAGCTGCTCAAGCTTGGCCCGTTCCGCCGCCTCGGGCGCAGGGGCAGGGCATGACCGCTCCGGTTCGGGTGCCATGGCTTCTTCCACCTCCTGCAGTCTGCGCTGGGCGCAGCGCTCCTCCCGGGCAGTCTCCCGGCAGAGCGCCTCGAGCCGATGCAGCTCCGGGGTCCGGCGGCTGCTCAGCCATTCCAACGGCAGCTTGGTCTCCTGCTGCTCCACGGTCGGGGCCTCCTTGTGTTTATCTCCGCTTGTTCAGGATCGCCAGCAGGTCGTCATAGTAGCTGGTGTCGCTGCTCTCCTCCTCCACGGGCTTGGCGGCAGCGGTGCCGGAAGCGGCAGAGGGGGTGTTGACCTCAGCGCTGAAGACTGCGCTGGGGGCGGAAGCGGTGACGCCGGGTGCTGCGGCACCGGCGGCAGAAGTGCCGAGGGTGCTGCGCAGGCCGTCCGCGGCCTTATTGTCGAAGCCGGTGGCCACGACCGTGACCCGCATCTCGTCCGACAGGTTCTCATCGAAGGCAGTACCCCAGATGATGTTGGCATCGGGGTGAGCGCTCTGGGTGATGAGGCCTGCAGCGGTCTCCACATCCTCCAGACCGATGTCGGGGCTGGAGGTGATGTTGATGATGACGCCGTGTGCGCCGGCGATGCTGGTCTCCAGCAGCGGGGAGGAGATGGCAGCCTTGGCGGCGTTCTCGGCCTTCCCTGCGCCCTTGGCGCTGCCGACACCCATATGGGCGTAACCGGCGTCCTTCATGATGGAGCGCACGTCGGCGAAGTCGAGGTTGATGAAAGCCGGCACGTTGATGAGGGCGGAGATGGACTCGACGCCCTGACGCAGCACATTGTCGGCTGCCTGGAAGGCGTTCATCAGGGTGATCTTCTCCTGACTGATCATCTTCAGGCGCTCGTTGGGGATGACGATGAGGCTGTCCACGTGCATCAGCAGGTTGGCGATGCCCTGCTCGGCCAGACCCATCTTCCGCTTACCCTCAAAGGAGAAGGGCTTGGTGACGATGCCCACGGTCAGGATGCCCAGATCGTGTGCCACCTCGGCCACTACGGGGGCTGCGCCGGTGCCGGTGCCGCCGCCCATACCGGCGGTGATGAAGACCATCTGAGAGCCCTTCAGGGCGTTTGCGATTTCGTCCTTGCTCTCCTCGGCGGCGCGCTGGCCGATCTCAGGGTCGGCACCTGCGCCGCGGCCCTTGGTGAGCTTGGAGCCGAGCTGTACTTTCGTTGCAGCATGGTTCTTGGAGAGAGCCTGCTGGTCGGTGTTCATTGCGATGAACTCGACGCCCTGCAGGCCGTCGCTGACCATACGGTTGACGGCGTTGCCGCCGCCGCCGCCCACGCCGATGACCTTTATCGTCGTTACGTTTTCGTCCATTTCTTCGTCGAGCATGAGTGCCATATCATTGTCCTCCATCGGATTTTATCGTGACCCGCGCCTGCGCGCGCAGGATTATACGCATACTGAAGCTACTATATAACAGTATCGTATCATCTTTTTGCCCCGAATGCAAGTCTATTCTGGTTTTTAGCTGGTATTTTTTTCACACAGCCCGGAGCAGGGGTCATTTCTCTCCCAATTCGTGCCCCGAGCGCGGCCAGCGTCTCCGTCAGGCCCGCGTAACCCCGGTCGATATGACGGGTGTCCTCCACCCAGCTCTTTCCTCCTGCCGCAAGGGCGGCAAGGACCAGTGCAGCGCCTCCCCGCAGGTCGGGGGCCATAAGGGTGGTGCCGTGCAGGCCGCTCTCCGGCAGCGGGCCGACGGAGAGCACCCTCCCGGCCCGTTTTACCCGCCCGCCCAGCCGCTCAAAGCCCTCTGCGCAGCCGAAGCGCTCCTCGAAGACGACGTCCTCGATGCTGCTCTCCCCCTCGGCGCAGAGCATGGCGGCAGCCAGCAGGGGCGCAGCGTCGGTGGCGAGGCCCGGATACACCCCTGTGAAGACCCTGCCCACCCCATACAGCCGCCCGAAGCGGGCTATTTCGGCCCGGTCTGCTCCCCGCTTCACGGTGCAGCCCATTTGTTCCAGAATTTCCAGTACCGGCTCGTAGAGTCCGGGCGGGCATCCGGCCAGTTCCACCCGCCCTCCGGCTGCAGCAGCGGCGCAGGCAAGCGTGGAGGCGAAGATGCGGTCGGGCAGAGGCGAAAAATCGCAGCCGGAGAGCGTCCGCCGCCCCTCGATGCGGATGGTAGATGTCCCCGCCCCTTCGATCTGTCCGCCGCAGCGGCGGAGGAAGTCCGCGAGGTCGGATATTTCCGGCTCCCGCGCAGCCCCCCGCAGCACCGTGGTGCCCCGGGCACAGACAGCGGCCAGCAGCAGGGTCTCGGTAGCCCCCACGCTGGGGAAACGGAGGGTGAAGTCGGCCCCGTGAAGCCCGCCCGGCGCGGCCAGCACCAGCCGTCCCGCCCCGGCATCCAGCTCCTTCGCCCCCATCCGGCCAAGCCCCTCGAGGTGCAGGTCGATGGGCCGCTGGCCGATGGGGCAGCCCCCGGGCAGGGAGGTCTCGGCCCGGCCCAGCCGCGCCAGCAGCGGTGCGCAGAAGAGGATGGAGGCCCGCATCCGGGCGGCAGCGTCCCCCGGCAGGGTGCTGCACACCGGCGTGCCGCTGACGACTACGTCCGCCCCCTGCCGCCGGGCGTCACACCCTGCTCCCCGCAGCAGCGCAAGGCAGCACTCCACGTCCGACAGGGCCGGGACAGCCCGCAGCCGCACCGTCCCCCGGCAGAGCAACGCCGCCGCAAGGAGCGGCAGCACGCTGTTTTTCGCCGCAGGCACCGCCGCCGTCCCGTTCAGCGGCCTCCCGCCCATCACCCAGATCCGCCCGCTCTCCTGTGTCATATCCCCGGCCCCCCGTTCTCGAAAAGATACCCCACAGTATGCGGAAGCGGAGAAAGATGTTTGCAGTTTTGGCAAAAGACTCTCCCTTTTGGGGAGCTGGCGCAAAGCGCCATTTTCTGTTTCTTTTCGTCGAAAGATATGTTATACTTGTTCTGCGGCCTCGTCCGCCCATTACCAGATGGGAGGGAGGTGAACGACCATGGACTTATTTATGTCTCTGCTTCTGTCCATCGCAGCAAATGTAGTGTCTCACTACATCTGCAAGTGGCTTGATGGATGGCTGAAGGGCCGCAAGCACTAAAAAAGGACCCCCCTTTTGGAGTTGCCGCTCCGGAAGGGGGGTCTTTTCTTTTGGTGAGGACCATGAACATCCTCTTGTCTCTGCACTTTTATTATACGCTCTCCCGCCTAAAAGTCAAGCAGGGTGCAGAAAGTTTACAAACGCAAAGCCGGTCGGCTCTCCCTTTGGGAGAGCTGGCGCGTGAGCGCCTGAGAGGGCAAGGACAGCACGACAGAGCCGCTGCACAGCGATAAGCAGCCCCTTTATCAGAGCGATGCTGTCGCGGGGTCAGTATTCTTTGTCAGCGCCCTTACCCTCTCCGTCTGCTGCGCAGACACCTCTCCCAAAGGGAGAGGCTTTTGCGCGCGGTCAAGCCTCATACCGTGATACCCCCAGCACCACCCCCATCTCTCCCAGCAGCATCATGAGACTGGTGCCGCCTGAGGAGAAAAAGGGCAGGGAGATGCCGGTGTTGGGGATGGTGTTGGTGACGACGGCCACGTTCAGCACAGCCTGCAGCGCCACCTGCACCACGAACCCCACCACCAGCAGCGCCCCGAAGCGGTCGGGGGCGTGGGCAGCGATGACGATGCCCCGGCACAGCAGCAGCACGAACAGCCCCACCACTGCACAGGCCCCCACGAAGCCCAGCTCCTCGCAGACGATGGAGAAGATGAAGTCGTTCTGCGGCTCGGGGACAAAAAGATGCTTCTGGCGGCTGCTGCCAAGGCCGAGGCCGGCGGCCCCGCCCGAGCCGATGGCGTAGAGGCTCTGGATGGTCTGGTGGCCGTCGCCCAGCGGGTCGGCGAAGGGGTCGAGCCACGACCGCAGCCGGTCGGCGGCGTAGGGCACGAGGTCAGGCATGACGGCCACTGCCGCCGCGACGGCTCCGATGCCGCCCGCCCCTGCCAGCAAGAACCACCGCAGCCCCGTGCCCCCTACGAACATCAGCACCGCCCCGATGCCGAGGATAAGGACGGTGCCAGAGAGGTGGGGTTCCAGCAGCATCAGCGCTGCCACAACCCCCAGCACCAGCGCGAAGGGCAGCACTCCCACGCTGAAATCCTTCATCCGGTCGTGGTTCAGCGCGATGATGTGGGCGAACACCAGCACCACCGCGAACTTTGCGATCTCGCTGGGCTGCAAAGTGCCCAGCCCCGGGATGACCAGCCACCGCTTGCAGCCGTTGTACTCGGGCATGAAGAGCACCGCCGTCAGCATCACCAGCGACAGCCCCAGCACCGGCCATGCCAGCTTGTGGAAGATGTGGTAGTCCACCCGGCTGGCCAGCCCCATGCCGCACAGCCCCAGCGCCGCATAGAGCAGCTGAGGCCGCAGGTAGGCCCACGCATCCCCCCGCCGGTAGAGGGCCACAGCGCTGGACGCACTGGCCAGCATCACCAGCCCGAAGCCCACCAGCGTGAGCACCAAGATCAAAAACGGCAGATCCATGCCGGGCATCGGGCGCAACAGCTTTTTCATCCTCTCCCCCCTTCCCTTTAGTGTACGCAGCCGCCCGGGCGGCTAGTCACACCGACCGCCGCATATCCTGTAGAGAGGGAGGTGCTGTCATGTCAAACGATTCCGACACCCTGCGCACCCTGCCGGAGCGGGATTTCCGCGCCCGGGCGGGGCTTGTGGCGGGGGTGTTTTGTCTCATCTGCCTCGGGCTGGCGGTGCGGCTGCTGTTTTTGCAGGTGGTGGGCGGCGGCTGGTACGCCCAGCGCGCCCTCGGCCAGCAGCTGCGGGACACCGTCGTCCCCGCCGACCGGGGCCGCATCACCAGCGCCGACGGCCTCCTTCTCGCGGCCAACAGCAGCTGCTGGACCCTCCGGGCCTCCCCCCGGGAGATGCCGGAAGACCGCCTTACCCTTGCGGCCAAGGGCCTTTCCGACCTTCTGGCGCTGGACGAAAAGAAGCTGCTGGAAAAGTTCAGCGACCGCCGCTCCAACGACTGTCTTCTCCGCTACCGGGTGGACCGTCAGACCGCCGACGCCGTCCGGGACTTCTGCGAGGCCAACGGCATCACCGGCATCCGCATCCAACAGGATTCCAAGCGCTGGTATCCACAGGGAGAATTTCTCGCGTCGGTGCTGGGCTTCACTAATGTGGACAACGCAGGTGTCTCGGGCCTCGAGCTGAAGTATGACGACCTGCTCACCGGCGAGAACGGCGTGGTTCTGACCGCCGTGAATGCGTGGGGCTACACCCTCGAGCAAAGCTATGAGACAGAGATCCCGCCCACCGAGGGGGACGGCCTCCGCCTCACCATCGACACGAATATCCAGCACTACCTCGAGAACGCGCTGGGCTATGCGGTGAAGGAGCACCATGTGGCGGCCCGGGCCGTGGGCATCGTCATGGACGTGAACACCGGGGCAGTGCTGGCCATGTCCACCACCCCCTCCTACGACCCCAATCAGCCCCGGGTGATCGCTGACAAAGCCGCCCGGGAGGCCGTGGAGGGTCTGACCGGCAGCGAGCGGGCGGCGGCGCTCCAGCTGGCCCAGCAGACCCAGTGGCGGAACAAGGCCGTCAGCGACCTCTACGAGCCGGGCAGCGTTTTTAAGCTCATCACCTGTGCGGCGGCGCTGGACACCGGGGCCATCAGCAAACATTCCAGCTTCTACTGCGGCGACTCCATCTCGGTAGCAGGCACCCGCTTCCACTGTGCCAACCACAAGCGCCACGGGGCGCAGACCGTGACGCAGGCGCTGGAAAACTCCTGCAACCAGAGCTTCATCCAGATCGGTGCACGGCTGGGCAAAGAGGCTTTCTGCGACTACTTCGCGGCCTTCGGCCTCCGCGCCCCCACCGGCATCGACCTGCCTGCCGAGCCGAAAAAGAGCCTCTACTACACCGCCGAGCGGATGGGGCCTGTGGAGCTGGCCTCCTGCGCCTTTGGCCAGAGCAGCAAGGTCTCCTACCTCGAGATGGCGGCGGCGGTCTGTGCCGTGGTCAACGGCGGGCGGCTGATGCAGCCCTATGTCGTCTCGGACATCCTCGGCCCGGAGGGCGAGGTCATCGACCATCTCGCCCCGGTCTGCCGCCGCCGGGTGCTCAAGGAAGAGACCTCCCGCACCATGCGGGAGATGATGGAGGCTGTGGTGCTCTACGGCGGCGGACGGAACGCCCAGATCCCGGGCTACCGGGTGGGCGGCAAGAGCGGCACCAGCCAGAAGCTGGACAGTGCCGACGAGAAAGCCCGCATCGCCAGCTTCGTGGCCGTGGCCCCCATCGACGACCCCCAGTTCCTCTGCCTCGTCTGTCTCGATGAGCCTCACAGCTGGACGACGGCGGGAGGCAGCCTCTCGGCCCCGGTCTGCGCCGAGGTCCTTGAGCAGACGCTGGTCTATAAGGGCATCCCCCGGGCCAGCCTCCCTGCTCCCTCCACCGCTGAGACCTCCGCCGACCTCCCCGAAGACGGCGACAGCTTCGATGGGGCGTGATTTTTTCGTAAAAGAAAAGACCGCCTGAAAGCGGTCTTTTCTCATATCTTCATGACATCGTGGAAATAAGGCAGAGTGGAATATTGGTATCTTCGCATATACTCTCTGGGATGGAGCGGGCGGCTTCCGTCTACATGGTGGATGTAGTCTTCCAGATAGTCCAGCGCCTCTCCGGCAATCTTCCTGATGCTGCGGATCGTTTCGTTGTACTCATCTTGGTCCACCACTACATTTGCGCCGTCAAGGTATTCTGCCTTTTCCACCAGCACCATCTTGGAGTAATCCAGTCCTGACCTTGTGCGGCGGGAGCGCTCTGTCCCGCAGAAGAAGAAGGCGTTTTTATGATGGATGGAAGAGCGGTAGGGCACGCAGATGAAATAGTCCAAATGCAGGTCGATGAGCAGACAGCTATAAGGTCTGCCCTTCTTATACATCAGCTCTGGATACTGCTGAGACGGATAGTTCCGGATAAATTCTGCCGAGAGCTGATAGATTGCAACTTCAAATTCCATATCCTGCCTCTTTCGCAAAAAACGGGGCCAGCCTTTCAGCTGACCCCGCCTGAACGCTTCGCCCGGTCAATTTTTATTTTACCGATGTGTCAGAACCGTCACACATCATCATCGCTCGGTCAATTTTTATTTTACCGACGAGTCAGAACCGTCACTCGTCTTCTTCAGCGAAGGAGAAATTGCCCTGCGGCCTTTTCTCACCTATATTATATCATGTTTTTCACGAAAGTGCAATGCTTTTTTAGCTCTGCTGCGGCTGGTCGCGGAAGGTGATCTCGCCGGTGGCGCTGTCCATGGCATCGACGATGGCGAGGCTCTCCAGCTGGATGCCCTTGCTGCGGATCAGCTCGCCGCCCTGCTGGAAGCCCTTCTCGACGGCGATACCGATGCCCTCCACGGCGGCACCGGCCTTCTCGGTCAGCTCCAGCAGACCCATCAGGGCGCAGCCGTTGGCAAGGAAGTCGTCGATGATGAGGACGTGGTCCTCCGGGGTGAGGAACTTCTTGGAGACGATGACGTTGTAAATTTTCTTGTGGGTGAAGGACTGGATCTTCGTCTCGTAGTTGTCGTAGTCGAGGTTGATGCTCATAGACTTCTTGGCGAACACCACCGGCACGTTGAACTCGCTGGCCACCACAGCCGCGATGCCGATGCCGCTGGCCTCGATGGTGAGCACCTTGTTGATGGGTTTGCCCGCGAACAGGCGCTTCCACTCCTTGGCCATCTCCCGGAACAGCGGGATGTCCATCTGGTGGTTGATGAAGCTGTCCACCTTCAGCACGTTGCCTTCGCGGACGATGCCGTCTTTGCGGATGCGGTCTTCCAGCATTTTCATGTTCTGTCTCTTCCTCCCTGATCTCCTGTCACAAAACGGTCGATATTTCATATCAGTATACCGGAAGCCGCCCTTGTTGGCAAGGCCCTTTCTGCCCAAATTTCGCCTCTTCTCCCCGGTTTTTTCAGCGCTTTGCGTCAAAAGTATGACTTTGCCCTTTCCCGTGCTCTGGGGCGCGTCCATCCGGGGGCAGATTTCTTCCGTTTTCTCTTGTTTTCTGCGCAAAATCGAGTATACTGGTAGCAACCGGAAACGGCTGCTGCGGCCTGTGGGGGCCGCGCCAGAAAAAAGGAGTCACCATATGAAAACAGGGCTAGTATTAGAGGGCGGTGCCATGCGCGGGATGTTCACCGCAGGCGTCCTCGATGTTCTCATGGAGCACGGCCTCACCACCGACGGCACCATCGGGGTATCCGCCGGTGCAGTGTTCGGCTGCAACTTCAAGTCTCATCAGATCGGGCGCGTCATCCGCTACAACACCGAGTATTGCGACGACAAGCGGTATGCCAGCTTCGGCAACCTGCTGCGCACCGGCAATCTCTATAGCGAGGATTTCTGCTACCACATCGTGCCGGAAAAACTCGACCCCTTCGACGAAGAGGCTTTCCGCGCCTCGCCGATGGACTTTTTCGTCGTCTGCACCGACCTTCGCACCGGCGAACCCATCTACCACAAGTGCCGCACCGGCGATGCCGAGGACGTGCGCTGGATGGAGGCCTCGGCGTCCATGCCGCTGGCCGCCAAGGCCGTCCGGATCGGCCACTATGCCCTTCTGGACGGCGGCGTAGCCGACTCCATCCCCGTCCGCTTCTTCGAGAGTCTGGGCTACAAGCGCAACATCATCATCCTGACCCAGCCCAAAGGCTTCGTAAAAAAGAAAAATCCCTTCCTGCCTGCCATCCGGGCGCGGTATCTGCGCTACCCTGCCTTCGTGGCGGCGGTGGCCGACCGCCACGAGCGGTACAACGAGACGCTCTCCTACATCGCCATGCAGGAATCCACCGGCAGAGACTTTGTCATCCGCCCGCCTATCCCGCTGGAGATCGGCGCTATGGAGCGCGACCCCGCCCAGCTGCGCCGGGTCTACGATACCGGCCGCGCCGTGGCGGAGAATCAGCTGGATAAGATCGAGGCTTTCCTGAATGAAGTGAAGGCGATGGAGGAATAACCTCTCCGTCACGCCTTCGGCGTGCCACCTCTCCTATCGAGGAGAGGCCTTGGCATTCCGGAAAGCTTTCCCTCTTCGCCAGAGGCTCCCCTCGGTAGGGGAGCTGTCTGCGAAGCAGACTGAGAGGTTGTACGAAGACGAGCCTCTCCCCAATAATGCAAAAAAGCAGGCCCCTGCCCTTTCGGGCGGAGGCCTGCTTTGCTTTTATCTCTTACGGGACATCGGTCTCGGAGATGGGCGTATCCAGCTCATCGGCGGGCGCGGAGGCGTCCGCTGCTGCTTTTCCGCCCTTTTTCTCCTTGCGGGGCGCTTTCTCCTTTTCGGGCTTGCCGCCCTTGGGGCCGCGCTTGCTGCGAATGCGCTTTGCCAGCAGCAGGAGCAGCACCAGCAGGGCCGCGCCGCCGGCGCAGAACGCCCAGACGGGAAGTTTGCTGGGCACAAAGGCCACTTCCACTTCGGTGCCGGTGACGGTGAAGGTGGTGTAGCTGCCGAAGCTGCCCGTCTCCACTCGCTGCCAGCTGCCGTCGGCCTGCTTGACGTAGACCTTGCCCTCGGCCTTGCCCGGGGTCAGGTAGCGGATCTGATGGGTCTCGTTGCCGTCGTCGGTGAACTCCAGCAGCCACTGCTCGGTGACGCCATGGACGTCGGCTGTGATGTCCTGTTGGGTGACCTGCACCGCGTTGGAGCCGCCGAAGAAGCCGTCCACATAGAAGACCGGGCGACCGTTCTCACGGGTCACGCTGCTGCCCAGCGCCGGGATGTAGGAGGTGTACTCCACATTCACTACGGTGTCGGTGTGGAGGGCATCCAGCACGGGGGTGCTCCACTCGGCGTAGTAGCCCTCCTTCTGGGGGATCTCCGGGTAGTCGGCCTCCGTGAAGGACGCGCCGTAGTCGAAGCTGATCTTCTTGATGGTGTGGCCGTCAGCCTTGAAGACGAGGTTCAGCTTGCGGAAGGCCGTGGGCAGGCCTTCCTGCGCGAGCAGGGTCTCATAAGTGACCGGCTCGGCCTGCCCGGCCCGGCTCAGGCGGTCGATGCCCTGCAGGTCGTCGGAGACGAAGAGGTTGCCCACGAAGCTGCCGTCCTGACCGCCGGAGATGGCGCCCACATACTGCTGGCCTGCCAGCACCGAGACGAGGGCGCGGTTGTTGATGGCGATAAGGCTGCCGTCGGTGAGGTCGCTGTCGCTGCCCTGACCCACGATGCCGCCGACGTACTTCTCACCGCTGAGGGCGCATTTTGCCCAGTTGCTGCGGAGCTTTGCGCTGGCCGCACCAGCGATGCCGCCCACCTGATTGACGCCGGTGACGTCGCCGTAGGACTCGCAGGCCGTCACAAGGCCCAGCTCCTCCTGACCCACGATGCCGCCGACCATGTCCTTCTTGGCGGTGACGCTGCCCTCGTTGGTGTTGCCGATGAGGACGGCGCTGACGGTGTAGGAGGTGCGCAGGAGCGAGGTTCCCTCGTCCTTATTGTCCTCCTCGGGGTCCAGCAGGTTCTCGACGCCCATGGTGCCGGCGATGCCGCCCACGTTCATGTCGGCGTCGATGGTGCCCCGGTTGATGCTGTTCTCGATCTTGCCGTCGGACTGGGCGGCGATGAGGTCTTCGGACTCATCCTCATAGATGGTCTTGCTGCCCGGGTCGCTGATCTCCTGCACGGCGTCCAGCATCAGGTTGGACACGACGCTGACCTGTGCAGTCACGGCCCGCATCTTGGCGGTCAGCTGCTCGCTGGAGGTCCGCATGGTGCTGTTGATGTCCTCCAGCTTATCGGTCAGGCCGCTGACCGCATCAAAGAGGGAGTCCTTGGTGTTGGTCAGCTCCGCCGAGGGACGGGGCACCTTGATGGGGTCCTGCTGGTTGAGCCAGTGGAGGATGTCGCGGGTCTGGCTCATCATGTCGGTCAGCCCGCCGAGGCCGTCCTGCATCTGGCCCAGCGCCACAGAGGTATGGACCAGCGTTGCGCTGGTGAGGGCGGCGTCGGTCTTGAGCAGGTCGATGGAGTCGCTCAGGTCGTCCATGCCATCGCTGAGCTTATCGGACGCATCTCTCAGCCTTTCGATGCCGCTCTTGATGTCGTCTGCGCCGTCCAGACCGCCGACCCAGTCCTTGATGCTGCCCATGATGTCGTCGGTGATGCTGCCCATCCCGGTCAGGGCGTCAGAGGTCTTGGTCAGGGCCGACGCCAGCTCGGGATGGTCGGCGGCAGAGACGGCCTTAGCCGCACTGCCCACGATGCCGCCCATCTGGGTGGTGATGGTGGAGATGGTTCCGATGGCGCTGGCGATCTGAGAGGTCGCACGGGCGATGTCACTGTCGTTGGACAGGAGGGATGCCGTCCGCAGCAGGCCCATGCCTGCGGTGACGGCCTTCATGGCCGGAGAGAGGCCGCTGCTCAGCGTAAAGACGCTGGTCACAGAGTTGGCCACCTTCAGCAGCTCGATGCCGGTTTTGAGGTTCTGATCGGACTTTGTATCCGGGGAGAGAGAGTCGTAGGCCGAGAGGATGCCGGAGATGGCCTGCGAGGCGGCAGTGTCGTCGCCGGTGTTGATGGATTCCAGCAGCTTCTTGATGCCGTTGGAGATACCATGCAGGCCGTCGCGGTTATCTGCGGCGGCGTCTGACACCTTATCCAGACTGTCGCTGGTCTTGGCAAGGGCGCGGGAGGCCATCAGCATCTCCGCAGCCATCTCGCGGATGGCCCACTTGAGGCTGCCGGTGGCTTCGGCGAGCTTGGTCATGGCATCCTCGCCGGTGTCCATGACCGGCTCCAGCTTGGTGAGGGTATCGGCCAGCAAAGTGGAGGCGCGGTCGATCTCGTCGGCCACCTCATCGCCGTAGTCGCTGGCCTGATCGTCCAGCTGGCGGGCCGTGGCAATAGCGGTATCCATCTGGCTGGTCATGGCGTTGAAGGAATTGGAGATGCTGGTGGTGGAGTTCTCGATGACGCCGGTGGTGTCGTCCACGAGGCCCCGCAGCACATCCAGCTCGGAGCGGAGGCGGCGGATGGTGTCCTTGGACAGATCCAGCTCCCGGTAAGGCTCGGCCTGACCGGCGATGCCGCCCACGTCCTTGCGGCCCAGTACACGGCCCTGATTGACGCAGCCGGACACGAGGCCGTCGGTGCGGCCCACGATGCCGCCCACGTTGTAGCCGATGTGCTCGTAGCCGATGGTGCCGGTGTTGACGCTGGTGAGGATCATGCCGGAGGAGCGGCCCGCGATGCCGCCGGTATCGGTGGCGACATTGGTGGTGGAGCTGCCGCTGTTGTCGGAAGAGTCGATGCTGGCCTTCCGACTGTTGATGTAATCCACCATTTTTGCCGTGAAGCCGTCGGTATCCAGCGAGGCTTCCTGATACTCAGTGTTGATGCTGCCGACGTTCGTACAGCCGGTAATCGCGCCGAGGTTGTAGCCGGTGATGCCGCCGGTGGCAGACTTGCCGGTGACGATGGCCCGGGCGGTACAGTGGTCGATGGTGCCCTCGGCCTCGTTGCGGCCCACGATACCGCCCACTTCGCTGTCGCCGGTGACGACGCCGGTGAACTGGCAGCTGATGAGGGTGCCGTGGTTGATGCCCACGATGCCGCCGGTGGTGGTGTCCTTGGTGTCCGAGACGGACACGACGCCCCGCACGCTCAGGGACTCGATGGAGCCTTTTTCCTCCACGATGCCGAAGAGGCCCGCCGGGGAGTACTCGCCCGACACCGTCAGGTCGGAGATGGTGTGGCCGTTGCCCTTGAACTGTCCGCTGAAGGACGGGATGGGCGCCCAGAACATCCCCTCGAGGGAGAGGTCCTGCTGCAGGACGACGGTCTTGCCCACCGACCACTGATCATAAGCACAGCTCTTGGCCAGCGAAAGCAGGTCCGAGACGCTGTTGATGTAAATGGTATCGCTGTCGTCAGACGCGAACACCGGCAGAGCGATGCTCAGCGTCAGCACAGCGGCCAGAAGCGCAGCCGTCAGGCGGCGCAGCAGCTTATTCTTCTTCATTCTGCACCTCCTGCGGTCTGTTGTCATCCAGTTCCTGCGCCACATTGCCCGAGATGACGGTCAGCTGGACGTCACCGTCCACGATGGCGTTCATCGTACCGGCCACAGAGCCGTGGATCTCGCCCTGCACGATGCCGTTGACCCGCATCCGGCCATTGCCGCTGCTGCGTGCCACCAGCTTGGGCACGGCGAAGCTCGTCTTATCGACGATTTTAGAGCCAACCAGCAGGATCTGGGGCAGGACGAAGAGGACGAGGAAGATGGAGATGATGGTGCCTCGGCCAAGGCACTGGCCGATGCCCACGATACAGGCGTCGGAGGTCATCTGGCCGATAAGGGTGCCCGACACGGCCATGATAGTGCCGGAGGTCAGGATGGTGGGGAAGGCAAAGTTGATGGTCTCGATCATGGCCTGCTCGTGATCCATCTTGTCCTTCAGCTCGCTGAAGCGGGTACCGATGACGATGGCGTAGTCGATGTTCGCACCCATCTGGATGGAGCTGACGATCAGGTAGCCCATGAAGTAGAGGTTGGTGTGGGAGAAATAAGGGAAGGAGAAGTTGAGCCAGATCGCACCCTGAATGACCACGATGAGCAGCAGGGGCATACCCACCGACTGGAAGGTGAACAGCAGCACCAGCAGGACGATGAAGATGGACACGACGCTGACGACGACGTTGTCGATGGCGAAGGACTTCTGGAAATCGTACTCGTTGGTGGCGTCACCGGCCATGTACAGCTCGCCGTCCGGGTAATACTTCCGGGCGATGGAGCGGATGGTATCGGTGAACTCATAGGTCGTCTGGCCGGCCTCCAGCGAGGGGCTGAGGTAGATGAGGACGCGGTTGTACTTGTCGCCCTGCAGCTGAGCCAGTGCGCTCTCCATTTTCTCCCGGGCCTCGTGGAGGTCGTCCAGTTCCTCCTGCGAGAGGGAGACGATGCCGGTGTCGGCCTCGTCGCAGACGTAGAGGAACATATCCACAAGGGGCACCCGGTACGAGGCAAAGTTGCCGATGATCTGGCCGTACTCCTCGTTCTCGATGGCGTAGGCGGTGTAGACGAGCTGGGCGGCCTCGTAGTCGAGGTCGGCCATCTCAGAGAACTGGCGGGCGGTGAGCTTGTCTTCCAGCATATAGCCGTCCTGGGCCTCGATGTTGGACAGGCCCTGCGTGTGGTCGATCTCGTCGTAGCTTTCCAGCTCCTCCAGCATCTTTTTCTCGACGCTGTAGTCGTCATTCTTGGGGTAGACGAGGGCCACGAGGTTGGATTTCGTAAAGTTTTCCTCGATCATCTGGTCCGCGATGAGGGATTCGTTCATCTTGGGCACTTTGATGACATCGTAGCCGTAGGCGTAGGGGCAGAGGCTCGAGAAGTGGTAGGCGATGAGGATGACCACCACGAAGATGGCGGGGACGATCTTACGGGTACGCCATGCAAAGCGGCCCACGAAGGGGATGTCCGGCACGAAGTTCTTGTGCTTGGTCTTGTCCATGTAGGGGCCGAAGAGCATCAGCAGACCAGGCATGACCACGAACACCGAGATCATCGAGAAGAGGATGGCCTTAATGAGGCAGGTGGCCATATCCGCGCCGATCTTAAACTGCATGAACAGCATGGCCACCAGACCGCCGATGGTGGTCAGGGAGCTGGAGCTGATCTCCGGGATGCTCTTGCTCAGCGACTCGATGACAGCTTCCTTCAGCGGCATGGTCTGGTGCTCTTCTTTAAAGTGATTGCAGAAGATGATGGCATAGTCCAGCGACAGGGCCAGCTGCAGGATGTTCGTCACCGAGTTGGAGACGAAGGAGATGGTGCCCAGCAGGAAGTTGGTGCCCATGTTCAGGATCATGCCCACCACGAAGGTGAGGATGAGGACGGGCACCTCGGCGTAGGTCTGGGAGGTGAAGATCAGCACCACCACGATGATGACGGCGACGTACACCATGATGACCCGCACCTCGGCATCAATGGTCTCCTGCTGGGTGTTGCCCAGCGAGGTGGAGACGTAGATGTCGTAGTCGGCCAGATACTCCTTCACCCGGTCGAGGGCCTCGAGGCACTGGTCATCCTCCTCGGGGTAGTCGAAGGTGATGGAGTAGAGGGCCGATACCGAGTCCTTATTGTAGTGGTCTGTGGTGTCGTCGTAGTCCAGCATCTGGACGCCCTTCAGCTCGGTGAGCTGATCGGAAAGCGCGTCAGCCTCGTCGGGGGTGATGTTGGCCACCATGACGTCGGCAGAGCCGTAGGTCGTGAACTGATCCTCCATGATGTCCAGACCCAGACGTGTCTCTGAGGTCTTGGGCAGATAGGTGGTCATGTCCGTCTCGACCTTGACCCATTTCACCGCGAATACCGTGAAAATAGTCGCCAGAACGACGAACAGGAACACAAGGTTGCGGCGCTCTACGATCTGGCGCGCAAGCTTGTGCATAAAGTCTATCTGTGGTTTTTCGTGTTCGTTCAAAGCGTCTGACCTCCTTTACGATGGTTTGTCAGCAGTTTCATCCCCGGGGATGGGCTGCACAGTCGTCTCATAAGCAACCTCCGTCTAATACACAACTTTTGGTGATTTTGTTAAAATCTACACGGCAATATTTGTACAAATGATATAATAAAGCCCGACCTGTCAAAATGCAATCAACAAAGCCGCTCGAATGATAAAATTGACCCATTCTTTGCCGGGGCGAAGCGTGCCTCAATGCCTGCGCCGCCTGCGCGGGCCTGCATTGACATAGCCGAACACCGTGCCGCACACGCCGCCGACGATATGCATGAAGTTGGCCACGTTATCCCGCACAAAGATGATGTCATACACCTGCTGGCCCAGATAGAGCGCCGCCACCAGCAGCATGGTCACCGGGATGCCTCCGGAAAAGCCGGACAGGGACGCCAGCATGATGAGCATAAAGACGATGCCCGACGCCCCCAGCAGGGCTGTGCGGGGGAACAGAAGGCACTGCAATACGCCCGAGATGAGGGCCGTGAGCAGGATGCCCTTCAGAAGCGGCAGACTGCCGTACTTTTCCTCCATCGGCGGGCCGACCACCAGCAGCAGGAGCATATTGTTGATAAAGTGGTCCCAGCTGCCATGCCCCAGCACATGGCCGAGGAGCCGGAAATAGAACAGCGGGTCTTTCAGCGAGGAGCGGTAGACGCTGAACAGATGGGTGGTGGTCCAGCCGCCGGTGTACCGGCCCAGAAACAGTGCCCCCAGCGAGAGGAGGAAAAATGTCAGGATGACCGGCGAATTGTACTGGACCGCCAGCGTGAATTTAGGTCGTTTCGTGTCTGTATCCTTCTTTCCCAGCGGGCCGTCCGGGCCGCAAGCTGCGTGATGAAGCAATGATACCATAAGTTTCAAGGCTTTTCCAGATTTTTTCCGCCAGAGAAGCCGATTTTCCGACCCTTCAGCCCCGGGTCTGCACCCAGTAGGCACCCATGCTCTGGCCGGGCTGGTCGGTGACTTCGTCCCGGAGGTAGTCTGCAAGGCCCACGGCCTCCGGCTGCCAGCTGCGGGCGGCCTCCACGGTGGGATACTCCACCTCGGCGTACCAGAACTCCGTGGGCTGGCCCTCGTCCACATGGTTCACCTCCAGCACCGCGCCGTCGGGCAGCCGGTAGCTGCGGCGGAGCTTCGGGATGAGGGGCTTCGCAATGATCTTCATCTCAAGATCGCGGAAGAGTGCTTCGTCGATGTCCCGCTCGATTTCCTCCCGGGCCAGCCCGCCGCCCGACTTGAAGCAGAGGACATAGCTGGTCTTTCCGCCGGTGAGGGCCTCTTCCCGGATGCGGACGGTGGGCTGCACGCTGATGTAGCCCTGCCGCATGGCAAACTCCTCCTCCAGCACCAGCCCCTCCGGCCAGCCCGTCACCATCCATTTGCGCTCGATCTCCATGATGTTTTCCTTCCTTTCGGTGGTTTTTGTATTTATTCTAGCACACTTTTATGGTATTATAAAGAAGCAGCCGACCGCGTGCAAAAGCCTCTCCCTTTGGGAGAGGTGTCACCGAAGGTGACGGAGAGGGCAAGCCGCCTGTGGCTGAGTCTCCGCACAGCGATAAGCAGTTCCTTCGTCAAAGCGATGCTGTCACAGCGTCCGTGCGTTTCCTTCAGCATCCTTGCCCTCTCAGGCGCTTCGCGCCAGCTCTCCCAAAGGGAGAGCCTTAAAAAGCATCAAGGAGCAATCATATGAAATCAGACCGCACCTACCCCATTTATAAAGTAAATAAAAAAGCCGAGGCCAGCCTTGTGGGCGGACACCCGTGGGTGTACGAGAACGACATCCTCGCCTTCCCCGAGAGCGAGCCGGAGAACGGCACCCTCGCCGATGTGGTGAGCACCAAGGGTGCCTACCTCGGCACCGGCTTCGTCTCCCTCAAGAGCAAGATCCGCGTTCGTCTCATCTCCCGCAACGCCAACGATACCTTCGACGCCAGCTTCTGGCGGCGTCGGGTGGAGTATGCGTGGGCCTACCGCAAGACCGTCCTTGAGCCGGACGACCTCTCGGCCTGCCGGGTCATCTTTGGTGAGGCCGACCAGTTCCCGGGCCTGACCGTAGACCGCTTCAACAACATCCTCGTCACCCAGACCCTCAGCGTGGGGATGGAGAAGCTCAAGCCCCTCCTCTTCCCCCTCCTCGCCGAGGTGCTGCGGGCCGACGGCCAGACCATCGACGGCATCTACGAGCGGAACGATGAGGCTCTGCGCGCCAAGGAGGGCCTCGGGCAGAACAAGGGCTGGTTCGAGCTGCCGGGTGAGACGCACCCCGCCTCCACCCAGACCGAGATCTGCGAGAACGGCGTCTACTACCACGTCGATTTCGAGAACGGCCAGAAGACCGGTTTCTTCCTCGACCAGAAGTACAACCGCCGGGCCGTGGCACGCCTCGCCGCCGGACACACCGTGCTGGACTGCTTCACCCACACCGGCAGCTTCGCCCTCAACGCCGCCAGCGGCGGCGCGGCCCGGGTCACGGCGGCAGACATCAGCGCCGATGCCATCGCCATGGCCCAGCGGAATGCCGCACGCAACGGCCTGACCAACATGGACTTCCTCTGCGAGGACACCTTCGAGCTTCTGCCCCGCCTCGAGAAGGAGGGCCACCCCTACGACTTCATCATCCTCGACCCGCCTGCCTTCACCAAGGCACGCCGCACCGTGGAAAACGCCATGCGCGGCTACAAAGAGATCAACTACCGGGCCATGAAGCTCCTGCCCCGGGGCGGCTACCTCGCCACGGCCAGCTGCTCCCACTTCGCCACCGAGGAGCTGTTCATCAAGATGCTCCGCTCCGCCGCCAAGGACGCCCACCGCCAGCTGCGCCAGATCGAAGTCCGCCAGCAGGCCCCCGACCACCCCATCCTCTGGGGCGTGCCGGAGACGAATTATCTGAAGTTTTTCCTGTTTCAGGTGATCTAAAGCCTCTCCCTTTGGGAGAGGTGGCATTGCGGAGCAATGACGGAGAGGGCAAGCCCGGTATGACAGACCCTCCGCACAGCGATAATCAAACACCCTTTGTCAGAGCGGCGTTATCGCAGCGTCCGTGCTTCCCCGTCCGCATCCTTGCCCTCTCAGGCGCTCACGCGCCAGCTCTCCCAAGGGGAGAGCCTTTGCAATAGTCATACCCTCCGCGCAAAACTCCAAAATTTCGAGAGTCGGTTTGTGCAGAATCGTCAAATCTGTCTATTGCCTTTTTCGGCCTCTTCGGCTATAATCAACGCATAGACAGCAACGGCGCTGTGAGTCACCTCCTGACTCGCAGCGTCGTTTCGTTTAACCAGATATTTCGCGGGCAGGGGCCTCCCCTCTCCGCGCAAAAATCCACGGCAAGCTGAAGCATTTTGTTCAAGTAAGGAGTAGGAATTTATGGCAGCAAATGTTATGGAGATCTACGGCAGCAAAGTCTTTAACGAGCACGTCATGAAGGAGCGTCTTCCCAGCGCTACCTATAAGAGCCTCGAGAAGACCCTGCACAAGGGCGCGCCTCTGGACATCGAGGTCGCAAACGTCGTGGCCAGCGTCATGAAGCGCTGGGCAATGGAGCTGGGTGCCACCCACTACACCCACTGGTTCCAGCCTCTGACCGGCATCACCAGCGAGAAGCACGATGGCTTCGTCTCCCCCGTGGGCGACGGCACCGCCATCATGGAGTTCAACGGCAAGGAGCTTGTCCGCGGCGAGCCGGATGCCTCCTCCTTCCCCTCCGGCGGCCTGCGTGCCACCTGTGAGGCCCGCGGCTACACCGCATGGGACCCCACCAGCTACGCTTTCGTGAAGGACGACGTCCTCTGCATCCCCACCGCTTTCGTCAGCTACACCGGCGAGGCTCTGGACAAGAAGACTCCCCTGCTGCGCTCCATGAACGCGCTCTCCAATCAGGCCATCCGCGTGCTGAAGCTCTTCGGCAAGGATGTGGACTACGTCTCCACCACCGTCGGCCCCGAGCAGGAGTACTTCCTCATCAAGAAGGAGGACTACGAGGCCCGTCAGGACCTCATCCTCACCGGCCGCACCCTCTTTGGCGCACCTTCGGCCAAGGGTCAGGAGCTGGAAGAGCACTACTTCGGCGTCATCCGCCCCGAGGTCTCCGCGTTCATGAAAGAGCTGGACGAGGAGCTGTGGAAGCTGGGCGTCCCCGCCAAGACCAAACACAACGAGGTGGCCCCCTGCCAGCATGAGCTGGCCCCCATCTTCGATACCACCAACGTCGCCATCGACCACAACCTGCTGACGATGGAGATGATGAAGAAGCTGGCCCCCAAGTACGGCCTCGTCTGCCTGCAGCATGAGAAGCCCTTCGAAGGCGTCAACGGCAGCGGCAAGCACAACAACTGGTCCATGTCCACCACCCATGAGAATCTGCTGGACCCGGGCGACACCCCCATGGAGAACCTGCAGTTCCTCGTCTTCCTCGCCGCTGTCATCAAGGCAGTCGATGAGTACGCCGACCTGCTGCGCACCTCCGTCGCCACCCCCGGCAACGACCACCGTCTGGGTGCCAACGAGGCACCTCCGGCCATCATCTCCATCTTCGTGGGCGAAGAGCTGGAGGCCGTCATCGACGCCATCGCTTCCGATTCTCCCTACGCCGGCCCCGTCAAGATGAAGATGGACCTGGGCGTGGACGTCCTGCCAAAGTTCAGCAAGGACACCACCGACCGCAACCGTACCTCCCCCTTCGCCTTCACCGGCAATAAGTTCGAGTTCCGTATGCCCGGCTCTGCCGAGAACCTGAGCGACGCCAACACCATCCTGAACACCGCTGTCGCCAAGGAGCTGAAGGGCTACGCCGACGAGCTGGAGAAGGCCGACGACTTCACCAGCGCCGCCATCGCCCTCATCAAGCGCACCATCCGCGACCACCGCCGCGTCATCTTCAACGGCAACGGCTACACCGCCGAGTGGGAGGCCGAGGCAGCAAAGCGCGGCCTGCCCAACAAGAAGAACACCCCCGCCGCTCTGCCCGCCCTCATCGACCCGAAGAACATCCAGCTGATGGAGGACTTCGGCGTCCTGACCAAGGTGGAGATGGAGAGCCGGTACGAGGTCGAGCTGGAGCACTACTCCAAGATCATCAACATCGAGGCCCTGACCATGCTGGAGATGGCCCGCAAGCAGCTGCTGCCCGCCATCAACGCCTACATGAGCGAGGTCGCCAACACCGCTGCCTCCAAGCTGGCCGTCAGCGAGAGCCTGAGCGTCCGCAGCGAGACGAAGACGCTGAGCCACCTGTCCGCCGATGCCGACGCCATGAGCGACGCCATCGACGAGCTGCAGGCAGCCGTCGATGCCGCCAAGGCCCTCTCCGACGAGAGCGCAAAGGCCGTCGCCTTCCACGACGATGTGCTGCTCAAGATGGACGCCCTCCGCGCCGCCGCTGACGACGCCGAGACCATCTGCGGCGAGGACTACTGGCCTCTGCCCAGCTACAGCAAGATGCTTTACTACGTTTGAGCTTCTCGCATCAGCGCAAAATAAAGCACCTTGGGCTGAGGCGCTTCTCTAAGCCATTCTCCTTTTCCTATTTCTTACACCAGCCTGAAGACCTGCTCCTGTATGGGGGCAGGCCTTTGGGCGTTTTTTAAGAGGACACACTATGAGCTATACGACACAGCAGGACATCCTCGATTTCGTCGAGGACAACAACGTAAAATTTGTCCGCTTCGCGTTCTGTGACATCTTTGGCGTTCAGAAGAACATCGCCGTGCTGGCCAGCGACCTGCCCAAGGCGCTGGAAGAGGGCGTCTGCTTCGACGGCAGCTCCATTGCGGGCTTCATGCATGTGGAGGAGAGCGACCTTGTCCTCCGGCCCGACCTGTCCACCACGACTATCCTGCCCTGGCGCACCGCCGAGGGGCGGGTGATGCAGTTCTTCTGCGACGTGGAAAAGCCGGACAACGCCCCCTTCGGCGGCAACTGCCGCGGCTTCCTGCGGGACATCAACCGCCGGTTCCGAAATCTGGGCCTGAGCTGCAATGTGGGCACCGAGTGCGAGTTCTATCTCTTCGAAAACGACGACCATGGCCGTCCCACCCGCATCCCCATCGACGCAGGCGGCTATTTCGATGTGGCCCCGCTGGATGCAGGCGAGAACCTGCGCCGGGACATCTGCCTGACCATGGAGCAGATGGGCCTTGCGCCCCAGCACAGCCACCACGAGAACGGCCACGGCCAGAACGAGATCGATTTCCACTACGCAGGCCCCCTGCGGACTGCCGACAACATCTTCCTGTTCAAGCAGATCGTCCGGGCCGTGGCCGCCAGCAACGGCTTCCACTCCAGCTTCCTGCCCAAGCCCCTGCCCGATCAGGCCGGCAGCGGACTCCACATCAACTTCTCGCTGTCCATGGACGGCAGGAACCTCTTTGAGGGCGACATCGCCCCCGACAGCATCCCCGGCAGCTTTATGGCGGGCATCCTCCGCCACAGCCGGGAGCTGACGGCCTTCACCAACCCCCTGCCCAACAGCTACCTCCGCTTCGGCTGCGACGAAGCCCCCCGCTATGTGAGCTGGAGCCGCCAGAACCGCAGCCAGCTCATCCGCATCCCGCAGGTGAGGGGCAACAACTGCCGGATGGAGCTGCGCAGCCCCGACCCGGCCTGCAACCCCTACCTCGCCATCGGCCTCGTGCTGGCGGCAGGCCTCGATGGCATCGAGAACCGGATGCAGCTGTCTGCCCCTGTCAACCGCAACCTCTTTATCCCGGCCGAGGCTGTCGGCCTCGGTCTCGAGACCCTGCCCGCCTCGCTGGAAGAGGCCGTGGAGGTGGCCAAGGGCAGCGAGTTCCTGCACAAGTTCCTGCCCGACGAGCTGAGCCGGCGCTACTACGCCGAGGCCCTGCGCCGGTGCGAGGCGCTGAAGAACGCCGCCGACCCGATCGAATACGAGCGCGTCCACTACTTCAATGCCATCTGAGACAGCATGACATGAGAAAGGAGTGAGCCGTATGGGACGTGCCCTGATCGTAAGCGCAGGCGCAAGCTCGAACGAATATATCTCCGCACGCCTGACGGAGCTGGGCTATGCGCGGCCCCTCATCGTGCCCAGCGCGGCGGAGGCGAGGCGGCGGATGCTGGAATCCGACTTCGAGCTGATCGTGGTCAACGCGCCTCTGCCGGATGAGTTCGGCCATGAGTTGTGCGCCGACGCCGTGGAAAAGACCGACGCGGGCGTGGTGTTTCTGGCCAAAGCCGCTGTCGCCGAGCAGCTTCTGACCCCTCTGAGCGAGCAGGGGGTGCTGCTGGTGACAAAGCCCTTCTCCAACACTTTTTTTCTACAGGCCATCCATATGGCCGCCGCCAGCAACCACCGCCTGCTGCTCCTGCGTCAGGAGAACCAGCGGCTGCAGGAAAAGCTGGCGCAGGTGCGGCTGGTCAGCCGCGCCAAGTGCTGCCTCATCGAGCTGGGTCACATGACCGAGGCCGAGGCGCATCGCTGCATCGAAAAAAAGGCAATGGACACCCGGCGCGACCGCACCGAAGTCGCGCAGGAGATCCTGGACTCCTACGACCCCGCGCAGTGATATATTTGAAGCACTGCGCCCCCACAGCGGGAAAGTATATGTTTCAAGACCATCTGTAAATAGAGGAGAATACTATGGCAAAATTTATTTTCGTGACCGGCGGCGTCGTCTCCGGTCTGGGCAAAGGCATCACCGCCGCCTCTCTGGGCCGACTGCTGAAGTGCCGCGGCCTCAAGGTGGCCAGCCAGAAGCTGGACCCCTATGTGAACGTGGACCCGGGCACCATGAGTCCCCTGCAGCACGGCGAGGTCTTCGTCACCGACGACGGCACTGAGACCGACCTCGACCTCGGCCATTACGAACGCTTCATCGACGAAAACCTGAACAAGTACTCGAACCTGACCACCGGCAAGGTGTACTGGAACGTGCTGAACAAGGAGCGTCAGGGCGCTTACCTCGGCCAGACCGTCCAGATCATCCCCCACATCACCAACGAGATCAAGAGCTACATCTACAATCTGGCCTCCTCCACCGAGGCTGATGTGGTCATCACTGAGATCGGCGGCACCACCGGCGACATCGAGAGCCAGCCCTTCCTTGAGGCCATCCGTCAGGTGGGCCTCGAGCAGGGCAAGGAGAACTGCTGCTTCATCCATGTCGTCCTCGTGCCCTACATCTCCGGTTCGGACGAGTACAAGTCCAAGCCCGCACAGCACTCCGTTAAGGAGCTGCAGGGCATGGGCGTCAGCCCCGACATCATCATCCTCCGCGCCGACGGCAACGTGGGCAGCGACATCCGCCGAAAGATCAGCACCTTCTGCAACGTCAAGCCCGAGTGCGTCATCGAGAACCTGACCATGCCCAGCCTCTACCAGTGCCCGCTGATGCTCCACACCGGCGGCTTGGACGATGTGGTGGTCAGGCAGCTCCACCTCGACGTTCCCCCCGCCGACCTCACCGAATGGAAGGAGATGCTGTCCCGGATCGCCACCCGCACCAAGACCTGCACCATCGCCCTCGTGGGCAAGTACGTCAAGCTGCACGATGCCTATCTGTCGGTCATGGAGAGCCTCTACCACGCCGGCTTTGAGAACGACAGTCAGGTGGAGATCAAGTGGGTCGAGAGCGAGGACCTGCCCGATCAGGCCGCCTGCCGGGAGGCTTTTGCAGACGTGGACGGCATCATCGTGCCCGGCGGCTTCGGCGACCGCGGCATCGAGGGTATGATCCAGGCCGCACAGTATGCCCGTGAGAACCATGTCCCCTACTTCGGCATCTGCCTCGGTATGCAGATCATGGTGATGGAGTTCGCCCGCCACGTTCTGGGCTACACCGACGCCAATTCCAGCGAGTTCACCCCGAAGGGCCATCACAACGTCATCGACCTGATGGCCGACCAGCAGGGCAACATCCCCAAGGGCGGCACCATGCGTCTGGGCAAGTACCCCTGCGCCGTCCTGCCCGGCACCAAGATGGCCGAGTGCTACGGCCAGAGCGAGATCTGGGAGCGCCATCGCCACCGCTACGAGTTCAACAACGAATACCGTCAGGAGATGCAGGATGCCGGTCTTGTCATCTCGGGCACCAGCCCCGACGGCCGCCTCGTGGAGACCGTTGAGCTGCCGGGCCGCGATTTCCACCTCGGCGCACAGTTCCACCCCGAGTTCAAGAGCCGCCCCAACCGCGCACACCCCCTGTTCAAGGGCTTCATCGCCGCCGCGCTGAAGGCCAAGAAGGAGAAGATGGGGCACTGAAACAGATAACAAAAGCCTCCGATTTTCTGCGAAAATCGGAGGCTTTTGTTATCTAATATGTAACTCTTACTTACTTGCTGGCCTTGGTGCACTTCTTCCGTGCGGCGGTCTTGCGGGCAGACTTTGCAGCGGGAGCCTTGGCGGCAGGGGCAGCAGCCTTTGCAGCCGGAGCGGCCTCGGCGGGCTTCTCCTCAGCCTTGGCGGGGGCAGTCTCTGCCTTGACCTCGGCAACCTTCTCGACAGCCTTTTCAGCGGCCTTGGCAGTGGACTTCTTGGCCGCAGGCTTCTTTTCGGTCTTCGGCTCAGCCTTGGGGGCTGCCTTCTTGGCGGCGGGCTTCTTCGCCGCGGGTGCGGGCTTTTCCTCGGTCTTTGCGGCGGCGGGGACAGCGGCCTCAGCCTTGGCCTCAGCGGGCTTGTCCTCGGCCTTGGGAGCGTGCTTTGCACGGTCCTTTACCTCCGAGATGGTCCACAGCTGGTCCTCACCAGCCGTCTCCTGCCAGATCTGGAGGACAGCGCCATCGGCGGTGCCCATGCCCACGGTGTCGATGCACTTGCCTGCGGCCCACATGGAGCGCAGACGGACGGTGCCCGCCGGGGTCGGCTCCACCTTCCACATCTGGGACGTGCCGCCCACGTCCTCCCACAGGTGCAGCCATGTGCCGTTGGCGGTGCCGGTCATCATCAGGTCGATGAGCTTGCCGGAGGCGCGGTTGCGGATGCGGTAGACGCCATCGCCCTCCCGGACGAAGGCCCACTCCTGCTCGGGCGCGTGCCCGTACTTGCCCAGACGGATGCTGCCGCCATCCTTGGCGTTCTCCACAGCCTGAATGACGCTGCCGGTCTTGGCGGCAATGGTGTAGAAGCGGTCTGCTTCGATAACGGTCTGTGCCACAGATTTCATAAATTTTCCCTCCGTGTTCTGAGGGGCTGTTCCCTCAAAGCTCTTCTCAGCGCTGTTTTTTCTCGCAGCGTTTTTCTCTCATGTACCAAATTATACCACTTGACGTGATTTCCCACAAGCAATTCGACCTTTCTTTGTCAAATGTGCTAAAAGACATTCCATTTTTTCCTGCTTTTGCGCTCAATGCCCTAACTTTTTGGAGCCGTCAGCCCCAAACTCCCAGACCTCGACATTTTGCAGGATCTGCGTTATACTTATTTTAATTATGAAAGCGAGGTATCCAGCCCATGCATTCCCCGTCCCAAGCCGATGAGGCCGCGCGCAGTGCGCTCCAGTTCGAGAAGATGACCAAGACCCCTGTGCCGAAGCTCATCCTCGGCCTCGCCGCGCCCACCATCCTGAGTATGCTCATCACCAGCATCTACAATCTGGCCGACACCTTCTTTGTGGGCCAGCTGTCCACCAGCGCGTCGGGCGCGGTGGGCGTCGTGTCCAGCCTCATGGCCATCATTCAGGCCCTCGGCTTCATGCTGGGCCATGGCGCAGGCGGAATCATCAGCCGCAGCCTCGGCAATCAGGACACCCACGCCGCCACCAAGTTCGCCTCCACCAGCTTTTTCACGGCGCTGGTCTTCGGCATCGTGCTGGCGGGGGTCGGCCTTTCCACCCTGCCCGGCTTCATGATGCTGCTGGGCAGCACCGACACCATCCTGCCCCACGCCTGCGCCTATGCGCGGCCCATCCTCATCGCTGCGCCCCTCATGATGTCCAGCCTTGTGATGAACAACATCCTGCGCTACGAGGGCAAGGCCAGCTTCGCCATGATCGGCCTTGTCACCGGCGGCGTGCTCAACATCCTGCTGGACCCCATCTTTATCTTCGGCTTCGGCATGGGCACCGGCGGCGCAGGTGTTGCCACCGCTCTGAGCCAGAGCATCGGCTTCTGCATCCTGCTGTCTATGTTCCTGCGGGGCAGGACGGTGAGCCAGTTCCGCATCACGAAAGTCACCCGCAGCGCCCGGGACTTCGGCCTCATCTTCTTCAACGGTGCACCCAGCTTTGGCCGTCAGGGCCTGAACAGCATCGGCAGTATGCTGCTGAACGTCGCAGCCCGCAGCTACGGCGACGCCGCCGTGGCCGGCATGAGCATCGTGTCCCGCATCTTCCAGTTCCTGCTGTCGGTGGCCATCGGCGTTGGGCAGGGCCTGCAGCCTGTGGCGGCGTTCAACTACGGCGCACGCCGCTTCGCCCGGGTGCGGCAGGCGGCCATCTTCACCATCTCGACGGCCTTCTGCTTCGTCACGGTGCTGAACATCCTCTGCTGGTTCAATGCCGAGCCTCTCATCCGCCTCTTCCGCGATGACCCCGCTGTCACCGCCGTGGCCCTGCCCGCTCTGCGGTATCAGTGCATCGCCATGTTCTTGCAGCCTGTCATCATCGTCACCAACATGATGTTCCAGTCCATCGGCAAATCGGGCCGGGCCACCTTCCTCGCCTGCTGCCGTCAGGGCATCTGCTTCATCCCCCTCATCCTTACCCTGCCCCGCATCTGGGGCCTGCCCGGCATCGAGCTGTGCCAGCCCATCGCCGACGCCCTCACCTTCTGCATCTCGATGCCCTTCCTCCTGCCCTTCCTGAAAGAGCTGGGAGAAAAAGGGGACGAAGCTTGAATTGCCTCCTTCTCCGGCAATTCCCCCGCAAATAACCCGGGACACCTGTCCCGCCCTATTGCCTGCGGCAACAGGGTCCCACCTCCCGGACATTTGCGGGGGAACCGCCCTCGCGTCGGCGGGTAAATGCAGTTGCCCCATTGTCACCAAACTGTAACCAGACCCGGCCAACTTTCTGCAATGAAATGGCCGGGTCTTTCGTATATACTATAAACAGGAAAGTCAAATTCTGGGAAACTGCGAGGTGTTTCTATGAAGACCGCTCTGCTTCGACTCCGCTGCCGCGCCGCCTGCCTTGTGCTGGCAGGCGGGCTGCTGACGAGCTGTTCGCTGCTGCCCGCGGCGTCGCCCCGGCCCGAGGGGACGGCGGCATCGCAGGCACCGCAGTATTACAGCGAATCGTGGCTCACCGACGATGCGCTCCATTTCATTTATTCCTACGCCGGCAACGGCGGCGGCACCATCCTCCGGGGCGGGAAAGTGCTCTATCAGGGCAGCCGCTCCGACAGCGTCCAGCTGGTGCGGAACACCCTCACCGGCGAGGCAGACTACTATCTTGTCTCCCACTCCACCCCCGGCACCGAGGAGCGCACCTCCACCCTCTACGACGCCGACGGCAGCGCCGTCATGACCTTTCCCCATGCCGTGAACGCCACCCTCTCGGGCGGGCTGCTCATCCTGCGGGACGACGCCGACGTCTGGGCCTTTGAGAGCGGTGCCACCGGCGGCATCCGGGTGTACGACCTCGCCACCGGGGCCGAGCTGCCCGTGCCGGAAACGGCCCTTGACTGTCTCGTGGTGGATGAGGGCGGCCAGCGCCTCATCTTCAACTGCTACGACCTGCCCGAGGGCCTCACCTACGCCTACGACGACCCCGACCAGCCCCTGCACCAATACGTCCTCGTCACCGACCGGGAGGGCAATGTGCTGCTGCGGGAGGACGGCTGTACGACCCAGAGCCTTGCGTCGTATCGCGGCAGCTTCGCCGACTGGCTGACCTTGAGCTGGTTTCGCGGCGCAGACTGGGGCATCGCCCGGGAAGGGCTTTACAACATCCTCACTGGCCAGCTGCTCACCGGCGAGGACGACAGCTCCGCCTCTGCCTGCGGCGTCGGCATCGCCTGCCTCCAGAGCCGTCAGGACAGCCGCTCCATCCTCTACGACCTGAACAGCGACGAGGCCGTGGAGCTGGGCCGCTTCGACTGGTGCGTGATGGACCACACGCCCGGCTGCGTCACCCTCCTCGGCAGCGATGACCCGGATAACCCCTACACCCTCATCGACCTCGCCAGCGGCGAAAAGACCGCTGTCCAGCGGTGCGACAGGGACTATCACTCCGGCAATGTCGCCGTCCTGACGGCGGACAACGTCCTGAAGGTCTACGACGGCACCACCGGCGCACTCCTGACCGATGTGGAAGTGACCCCCATTGAAGAGGCTCGTCATGTCAGTGTGACGGCCCTGCCCGACGGCTATGCCCTGCTGCAATACGATGACGAGGACTACAATACCCTCGCCATCCAGACCTACGGCGGCGAAGGGCTGCTCTGGTCGTCTGCTGACGAGACGGAGCAGTACACCTACGTCTCCTACCTCACCAACACCGCCAACGGCCCTCTGCTCACAGCCCACCGGGACAACAGCGACTCGTCGGACCTCTCCGACGTGCTGGACATGGAGGGCAATGTGCTCCTCCGCCGCCTCGGCAGCTGCTACAGCACCGATGGCCTGCCCGACGACTGCTTTATCGCGCGGCAGGGCTTCGACTACGGCCTGATGGACTCCACCGGCCAGTGGCTCTACCGCGAAAGTATCTTTTCCTCCCCCGGCGACGACTCCGGCGGAGGCTATCTGTATTGACAACGGAGGTTTTTGGATATGAAAGAGAAGATTTCCCGCCGCAGCTTCCTGCAGGTGCTGGGCCTCGGTCTCGGGGCGGCAGTGCTCACCGCCTGCACCCCCGGCGCAGCAGACTCCCCCGCCGACTCTCCGGCGGCGTCCGTCCCCGACCCGGACACCACCCCTGAACCTTTCCTGTCCGTGGAGGAGTTTCCCCGCCTCGACGGCTCCACGGCCTGCATCCCTCTGATGGCCCAGCTCAAGGCTGACGTCACCGGCATGGACCTGCTCGAAGCTCAGACCGGCATCACCGTCAGTACCACAGCCTATGCGTGGGAGAACTTCGGCCTCTGGTCCCGCAGCGCCAGCGACGACTACGGCGCACAGCTGCTCATCGTCTACGAGGCCCCCGAGTACGTCAAGGAAGAGCTGGCCGAGGCCGACGCAAAGCTGGAGCAGAAAGCCATCGGCCGGGACGCGCTGGTCTTCATCGTCAACGAGTCCAACCCCGTCCAAAGCCTGACCCAGCAGCAGCTGCGGGACATCTATGCGGGCCGCATCACCAACTGGAAGGAGGTCGGCGGCGCAGACGCCCCCATCGTGGCCTTCCAGCGGGGGGTGGACTCGGGCAGTCAGACCCTTTTCAAAAAGCTGCTCATTGACAAGGGCGATGGCCAGTTGATGACCGCCCCCACCGAGCTGGCTCCCGCCGACATGGGCGGGCTGGTGGACCGCATCGCCGAGTACAACAACTCTGCCAACGCCATCGGTTTCTCCGTCTATTACTACATCGACCAGATGTATTCGAAGCCCGGACTCCGCCTGCTGGCCGTGGATGGTGTGACCCCCGGCAATGACACCATCGCCAGCGAGAGCTACCCCCTGTGCAACGAGTTTTATGCGGTCATCCATGGGAATGCCGCCCCCGACAGTCCCCAGCGGAAGGTCTACGACTGGCTGAGCACCGACGAGGGCCGCCGATGCATCGAAACGGCAGGGTATGTGGCCTGCGGCGGAGCGGCTACACCACCAGACACCACAGCGGCGTCGTGATGAGCGACAGCACCGTAGAGAGGGCCGTACACTTGCTGGCGAACGCAGAATCGGCACCGTACTTCTCGGCAAGGATGGCGGTGGTGCCGCCCATCGGCATCCCCGCCAGCACGACAGCGACCCCAGTGGCCAGCTCTCCCACATGGGCTGCGCGGCAGCCCACCAGCACCACCAGCGGCATCAGGAACAGCCGGATGACACAGTAGAGGATGGCGTCCCGGTCCAGCAGCGGGTGGAGGTCGCAGCTGCCGATGATGGCCCCGATGAGGAGCATCGACATGGTCATGTTGCAGTTGCTGGTGCACTGGAGAGCTTTGCCGAGAAAGGCGGGCAGCTGGCACTGGGTCAGCATGAGGGCCATGCCCACGAACACCGCCAGAATACAGGGGTGAGTCAGGGTCTTGCGGAGGACGGCGCGGTGGCGCGTCCTTCCCCCGGGGCTGACGGCTGCATTGTCCTGCATGAAGTAGGACACGCCCATCGACCACATCACGAGGCGCTGCGGGATGAGGTAAACGGATGTCAGCAGCAGCCCCACTCCGCCGAACAGGCCCTCGGTCAGCGGACTTCCCAGAAAGCCCGCGTTGGAGCAGACCGTGCCGTACTGCATCACAGCCTTCCGCGCGACGGCGTAGCGATTGTAGCAGACCGCGCAGATCACGCCATAAAACACCTGCAGCACGATGGACAGGATGAGGATGTCCCGCGTGCTGCGGAAGATCTCCGCATTGAACTCGATGCGGAACGACTGGATGGTGTTCGCCGGCAGGATGAGAAAGAGCAGCAGGTCGGTCAGGCAGGCGCGGCCCTGCTCGGTGATGATGTGCTTCTTCGTCAGAAAGATGCCAATGGCCAACAGCAGCAGCATCTGTGCCTGCAGGCTCAGCATGGTGGAAAACTCGGGCACAGATATTCCCCTCTCGTTTGAACGTCCTCTTTTGATGAATTTTTCGATGAATTTATTATACCGGCATGGTGCGGGAAGTGCAAGGCCCGCAAGCCCTCCGGCAGCATGATTTTTCCGAATGGTCGAATACCGCCACGCCGCAAAAAGCAAAAGCCCCGCGATATACACCGCCTTTCGGCGGTATATCGCAGGGCTTTTTTGGAGCTGGTGACAGGAGTTGAACCTGCAACCCACTGATTACAAATCAGTTGCGCTGCCATTGCGCCACACCAGCAAAGCGTACCCTCTCGCATCGCGCAGGGTACTTTAGTAGAATACCAGAAACTTCCCCGGTTGTCAATATCTTCTGCGGCTTCTGCCTCAGAATGCGAAAGCGCCCCGCCGCTCCTGACAGAACGGCGGGGCGCCTGAGTGGTTTCGTGAGTGTTACTGTGCGGCCATTGCCCGCTGGATGGCGGCGAAGTTCTCGAGGGTCAGGGCCTCAGGGCGGATGCGGGCATCAAAGCCCGCCGCCTCGATGGCGGCGATGACCTTCTCCTTTGGCAGGCCGAGACCGCTGGCGATGGCGTTGGCGGCGGTCTTGCGGCGCTGGCCAAAGGCCGCACGGATGAGGGCGAAGTAACCGTCCTCATCCTCCACCTGCACGGCAGGAGCGGGGCGGATGTCCATCCGCACGACGGCGCTGGTGACTTTTGGGGCCGGGTAAAAGCTGCCCGGCGCGGCAGTAAACATCAGCTTGGAGGTGGCGTAGTAGCTCACAGCACAGCTGATGGCGCTGGAGGCGCGGGTGCCGGGTGCAGCGGCCAGACGGTCGGCGGCCTCCTTCTGCACCATGACCGTCAGGTTCTGGATGGGCAGGCGGTCGCCCAGCAGCTTCATGACGATGGGGCTGGTGATGTAGTAGGGCAGATTGGCGCAGACGGCCACCGGCATCCCGGGGAACTCCTCCTCAATGAGGGCACGGAGATCCACTTTCAAAACGTCTTGTAATACCAGCTTAAAATTATCCACACCGGCCATCGTTTCGGCCAGCAGAGGCGGCAGACGCTCGTCCACCTCGATGGACACCACCTTGGCGGCGCGGCTGGCCAGCTCCTTGGTCAGCACGCCGATGCCGGGGCCGATCTCCAGCACGCCCCAGTTCTTATCGACGCCGCTGGCATCCACGATCTTCGGAGGCAGGCCGGGATTGATGATGAAGTTCTGTCCAAAACCCTTGGAAAGCGCAAAATCGTATTTTTCGCACAGGGTACGGATCACGGAGAGGTCGGTCAGCTCCGGCATAGTGTTTTTTCCTTTCTCTTATATCAAGACGCGCTTTCCACGCTGGAAGCAGCCGCCTCCGAGGAAGCCTCGCCCTCCCCTGCTGCCTCGGAAGAGGCGGCGGCGGAGTCTGCTGCGAGGTCGGCATCGTTCACGCCGCCTACGGTGGTGGTGCCGGTGAGCTGCTGTGCGCAGCTGACGGCACGCTGGATCTGGGGGTCGGTGTCGAGAGTGTAGTCGTAATAGCTTACCTGCTCGTCCGGGGTCAGCGGACGCTCCACGTCTACGGTCAGGCCGGTGCCGTCGAAGCAGGAGCCGTCGCCGCAGATGAGCTTAGCCACCGTGACCACCACAGCACTGCCGTCCGAGAGGCGCTGAGGGCTGCTTTGGATGGTGCCCTTGCCCATGGTGCTGCTGCCCACGAGGCGTGCGCCGCACAGGGAGCGCAGGCTGGACGCAAACAGCTCTGCCGCGCTGGCGGTGTTCTCGTTCACGAGGCAGACGGAGGGCTGGCTGATGACGGTGTCGTCGGTGCTGCTGCCCAGCAGGGTGCGGTTTCCGGTCTTATCCTCGGCATAGGCCAGCACACCTTCCGGCGCGACGAGGTCGATACAGCTGATGGCATCGTCGAGGATGCCGCCGCTGTTGTCACGCAGGTCGAACACGAAGCTCTGCGCACCGCTGGCGGTCAGGCTGCGCAGGGCAAAGTCCAGCTCACTGGGGGTGGAGTTGTCGAACTGCCAGATCTTGATATAGCCCACATTGTCCTGCACCATGGCGGAATCGACGCTGTTGGCCGTGAAACCGTAGTGGGTCAGGTCAGCGGTGTGCTGGGCGTTCTCGCTGTCCAGCCAGACCACATTGACGGTGATGCCGCTCTCGCCCCGGAGCTTGTTCTGGACGGCCTCTGCGCCGCCCAGACTCTTGACATCCGTGCCGTCGATGGTGATGATGTAATCGCCTTTTTGCAGGCCGGCCTCCTTTGCGGGGGACTCGTCGTACACCTTGGTGACCTTGGCGTAGCCGGACTGGTCGATGGCCAGCTCCACGCCGATGCCGATCAGCTTGCCGCTCTGGGCATTGAGCAGGTCGGTGTAGGCCGAGGCGGTGTAGTAGCGGGCATACTTGTCGCCGGTGCCCAGCAGATAGCCTGCGGTCAGACGGTCGTACAGCATCGTCTCGTCGATGTCGTAGTAATCGTTGGCACGCACATAGCGGTCTACTTCGGCCACCTTGTTGTACATGCTCTCCTTTTCCTTCACGCTGGTGACGGTGCGGTCAAACAGCCGCATCGCCAGCAGCATCGTGATGGAAAATGTGACCGTCATTGCCAGAATGACGATGGTCACAGTCATCCCTACGGAAATTTTACGGTTCATTCAGTTTTCCTCCCCGGTTCAGACCAAAAGCATCAGGACGACGCTGCCCAGCACCGACAGCAGGAATACTCCCGCCAGCAGCAGACAGCCCGCCCGAAGGATACGCTTGCGTTTTTGCTCGTTCATTTCGCCTTATGGCCTCCTTTGACCCCTCGACACAGTATTATTTCATAGGAATATAACCACGGGGATTGACTGCATTGGCCTTGGAGCCGCCCTTCCACACCTCAAGGTGGAGATGGTTGCCCGTCGAGTTGCCGGTAGAGCCGACATAGCCGATGAGTTCGCCCTGCTTGACGTACTTGCCCGCCGACGTTGCCACCGAGCGCATATGGCCGTAGAGGGTGGAGTAGGCGTTGCCGTCCGACATTTTGCCGTGGTAGATGATGACGTAGTTGCCGTAGCCGCCGCTGGACCATCCGGCCACCTGTACATAGCCGCTGGCGGCTGCGTAGATGGGGGTGCCGGCGGGGGCGGCGAAGTCGGTGCCCGCGTGGAGCTTGTTGACACCCGAGACGGGGTTCTTGCGCCAGCCGTATTCACTGGAGATGCGGGTATAGCTCTTGAGGGGGCAGATGAAGCCGCTGAAGCTCAGCTGCGGCTTGCTGGCCGCTGCGGCTGCGATGAGCTTCTGGATCTCCTTCTTGACGGCCTCGTAGTTCATCTCATCCGACTCGATGGCCGCCTGCGCGTTCTTCTGGGCCTGCTGAGCCTCGGCGGCGCTCAGGCGGGCCTCCTTGACGCTGGAGTTCAGCTCGTTCTGCTTGCTCTGCATCTGCTTGTTCTGGGCACTCAGCTCGGCCTTTTTGTTCTGCAGCTGGGTGCGCTCCGCCACAAGCTGGGTGCGGTCGTTCACAAGGCTCTCTCGGGCAGCCTTCATGGTATCAAGGATCTCGGTATCCTTCACCGAGATGTCCTGCATGACCTCGTTGAAGGTCAGCAGCTCGTACAGGTCGTTCACCGAGCTGAGCATGGCCACGCTGCCGCCGTCCCGCAGCTCCTGCATCGCGGCCATATGGCTCTTGAAGCCTTCCCACTGGTCGGCGATGTCCTGCTCTTTCTGGGCGATCTCGGCCTGCTTGGCGCTGATCTGCTGCTCCTTGACGCCGATGCTGTTCTGCACCTCGGCGATCTGGCCCTGAAGCACGCTGATCTGGCTCTGGATCACCGAGACCTTTTCCTTCAGCTCAGACTCGAGGGCCTTTGCGGCGGCTTCCTTCTTCTTGGCGTTGTTCAGCTCTGTCTTATGCTGTTGGATGGACTGGGAGAGCTTATCCAGCTTATTTTGCAGCGAACTCATGCTGGTGGCCGCGCTGGCCGGATAGACCGTCATGCTCAGCACAAGGCAGGCCGCCGCCACAAAGGCGCAGGCAGCACGCATCATGACCGAGTGGCCGGAGGGCTTTGCATGGCGGGGCGAGTGGCGCAGGACGAAGCCTGCGGAATGCTTATCGTGATACACAGTAGGCCCTCCTTACACATTAAGGTGCTTGCGGATGGAGAACATACTGCCCAGACCGCCCACCAGAGCGCCCGCCACGAGGCTGTAGGTCAGGATGGTGGGCCAGACGTTTTCCAGCGGCACCAGAGCCATGCCCATGAGCATCTGCCACAGACTGCCCAGCGTGGGCGAGATCTCCACGATATAGGCGTAGCCGCCGATGCTGGCCGCCGCTGTGATGATGCCGGAGATGAGGCCCATCACCAGACCCTCGATGACGAAGGGCAGGGTGACGAGGGCGTTGGTGGCGCCGACGTACTTCATGATCTCAATTTCGCGGCGGCGGGCAAAGACGCTCAGCCGGATGGTGGTGCCCACCGTGATGATGCTCACGGCCATCAGCACCAGCACGACGATCCGCCCGGCCTTGGTGACGGCCTTCTGGACGTCCACGAAGGTCTTGGTCATCTCGATGGGGGCTGTGACGCTGTAGACGCCCTCAATGGCCTCGAATTTCCTGCTCATAGCCTCCATCTGGCTCAGATCTGACAGGGAGACGCGGTAATTTGCTTTAAAGGGGTTGTCGTTCTCGAACTCGTCCAGTAGGTCGGCGTACTCGGACATATAGCCCTTGTACTGGTTCAGGACGTCCTCTTTGGACATATACTGCACCCGGCTCACCCCTGCGGTGCTGCCGATGGCCGCGCCGACCGACTCGATGAGGGTGTTGTCGGCCTCGGGGTCCACATAGACCACCATCTCGTTCTGGGTGCCCAGATAGTTGACCATGCTGTCCACGTTCACCTCGACGAGGCTGGCGAAGGTGTTCAGGGTCATGCAGACGCTGAGCGAAGCGATGCAGGCAATGGTCATGGCCCAGTGCTTGCCGAGGTTGCGCACGCCGCGCCGGGTCAGGAAACCAAACGTCGAGATCTTCATGCGTGCACCTCCTCGCCGAAGCTGGCCGGGACGTCGGAGATGATGCGGCCGTTCTTCAGGGTGACGGTGCGGCGGTTGAAGCGGCGCACCAGCTCATGCTCGTGGGTGACGACCAGCACTGTGATGCCCATCTCGCTCACCCGCTCCAGCAGCTCCATCATCTCAAGGCTCATCTCGGGATCGATGTTGCCGGTAGGCTCGTCCGCGATGACCAGACGAGGGCTGTGGGCCAGAGCGCGGGCCACGGCCACCCGCTGCTGCTCGCCGCCGGAGAGGAACTCGGGGTAGACCTTTGCCTTATCCTCCAGATGCACCAGCTCCAGCATATAGTTGACCCGTTCCTTGATGTCCTTCTTGCCGATGTTGGTGACGTGCATCGCAAAGGCAATGTTCTCGTAGACCGTCATGGTCGGGATGAGGCGGAAGTCCTGAAAGATGATGCCCATCTGGCGGCGGAGATAGGGCACTTTGCCCCGGCGCAGCCGGGCGACATCCTTGCCGTCCACGAGCACACGGCCCTCTGTGGGCAGCTCCTCCCGGAGGATGAGCTTGAGCAGGGTGGACTTGCCTGCACCGGAGTGTCCCACCAGAAAGACGAACTCGCCGTCTGCCACATGGAAGTCGATGTCCTCCAGCGCGGGCTTGTCGCTCCTCTTGTATATCTTGGTGACATGTTCAAAATCTATCATGAGTATCTTGCTCCTGAAAAGTTATTTGGTACAGAAGTTCCAAGCTTAAACCTCTCAGTCTCGCTTCGCTCGACAAGGCCAGGTTGCGGCTCCCAGCATCCGCTTCGTGCTTTGATAAGCACTCGCGTCTTGCTGGCCGCTGCCCCAACAATGACTCCCTGTTTCCGCCACTGGCGGCGGTCGTCGTTGTTGCCCCTACCGAGGGGAGCCTCTGGCGAAGAGATAAAGCTTTCCGCCGTGACGGAGAGGTTGTCCATACAGGCTATAACAAAAGAAACCGGCCAGCATCGGGGTCGAGCGGCCGGTTTCGGCATCCGCAGCCGGGGCGGCTGAGACGAAATATCAATATTTGGCCGGATTGTTGGACAGGTACTTCTTGACCATGAGCGCTACCTTGAACACGATAGCGTCGTCGAACTCACGCAGATCCAGACCGGTCAGCTTTTTGATCTTTTCCAGACGGTACACCAGCGTATTGCGGTGGACGAACAGGCCGCGGCTGGTCTCAGAGACGTTCAGGTTGTTCTCGAAGAAGCGCTGGATGGTAAAGAGGGTCTCCTGATCCAGACTCTCGATGCTGCCCTGCTTGAACACTTCGCGCAGGAACATCTCGCAGACCGTGGTGGGCAGCTGATAAATGAGGCGTGCAATGCCCAGATTGTCGTAGCGGATGATCTGCTTCTCGGTATCGAACACCTTGCTGACCTCCATGGCGATCTGCGCTTCCTTAAAGGAAGTGGCCAGATCCTTCACGTTGGCGATGGGGGTGCCGATGCCCACGACAGCCTTGATGTAATGCTCTCCGGACAGGGTATCCACGATGCTGGCCGCCAGCTTCTCCATATCGGAGCGGTCGATGCCCTTGCGGATCTCCTTGACCAGAACGGTGTCCGTCTCGCTGATGTTGAAGACGAAGTCCTTCTGCTTATCGGGGAACAGGCTGCTCACCACGTCGTAAGCGGAGATGTCGCCGCCGCTGGTGACGCGGACGATGAACACCACCCGGGAGACATCGGTGGCGAAGTGCAGCTCACGGGCCTTGGCGTAGATGTCGCCGGGCAGGATATTGTCCAGCACCACATTCTTGATAAAGTTGGACTTGTCGAACTTCTCGTCGTGATACTGCTTGATGCTCTGGAGGCTGATGGACAGCAGCGCGGCGAACTGGCCCGCAGTCTCGTCAGCGCCTTCCACGAAGACGGCATAATCGTTATGCTTTGCGCTGGAGAACTGCTGATAGGTGTAGCCATCCCGCATGAAGCGGTCTCCGGCCGTCAGACGCTCTGCCATAAAGCCCTCGCGCACCTCGCCGATCAGATTCAGCTCCGAGCAGGAGATGACAGCGCCGGTCTCATCCACCACGCCGACCACACGGTCGATCGCGTCCTTCATCTGGTAGATCACGCTCTGAAATACTCTATTGGCCATAAATGGATACCCCTTTTCCTCTCTTGTGCAAACCGCAGGTGGGCGGGATTGTGATTTTCAACAATTTCGCCGCATTACATTTTATATTTTACACAAAAGAATTTACTTTTGCAACATATTTCACCAAAAAAAATTCTTCTTTCTTGTTGAAATTATCTTTCGGGGCATTTTCAGGGCCAAAAAAGGCCTTTCTGCGTGGTTCTGAGAGCTATTTTACCGGCAAATTGTGATACTTTTTTGAAGAAGGGGTGAAAAGCGCCTCCTCACCCCGTGGTAATTTTCGCCACTTCGTCGGCGGTCAGCTCCCTCCACTGGCCCGGCGCAAGGCTCTCGTCCAGCGTAAGGCCGCCGATGGCGTCCCGGTGGAGGGCGTTGACGCCCGCGCCGTAGATGCCGAACATCCGCTTGATCTGGTGGTAGACGCCCTGCCGCAGCAGGACGCGGACGGTCAGGCCGTCGGGCGTAAGGGCGGACACCTCTGCCGGAGAAAGGGCCGTGCCGTCGGCCAGCGTGACGCCGGCGGCAAAGCCTGCGCGCATCTCCTCCGTCAGCGGGGTGTCGATGGTGACGGTGTAGGTCTTGGAGACATGGCGCTTGGGCGCGAGGATGTCGTGGGCAAAGCCGCCGTCGTCCGTCAGCAGGACAAAGCCGGTGCTGGTCTTGTCCAGCCGCCCCGCCGGGAACAGCTCCCGCCGGGGGTAGGCGTTCCCCACCAGATCGACGACGGTGGTGTCCCTCTTGTCAGTGGAGGCGCTGACGACGCCCTCGGGCTTATTGAGCATGAGGTAGACGAACTGCTGGTAATCGAGCGCCCTGCCGTCCACTGCCACGGCGTCGGCGGCCTTCAGCTGGGTGTCCCCTTTCTTGCAGACCGCGCCGTTCACGGTGACGCGCCCTTTTGCCAGCAGCGCCTTGGCCTCGCTCCGGGTGCATTGGGCCGTCTCGGCCAGATATTTGTCGAGTCGCATGGTGTTCTCCTGATTCTCAATGTTTTGTGCGGATATATTGTAGCATTTTAGGTGGAACGGTTCAAGGCTCTTCCTTTGGGAGAGGCTTTTGCAGTGCCCAAAAAAGCTTTGTCTCAAAACAAAAGAGAGAACGCGCAGCAGCGTTCTCCCTTTGTGAGCTAATGTTTTGAAGCCTTAGACGCTCAGATTCGCATGCTGCTCCACAGCATCCGGATTCGTGTCGAAAATGGGCTTGAGGATGTGGGCAATGAACTCCTCCACCTGCTGGGGAGCGCGGCCCACGAAGTTTTCGGGCACAAGGCCCGCTGTGATCTCCTCCTTGGTCAGGCCAAAGGCGGGGTCAGCGGCGACACGGTCTACCATATCGTTGGGCAGGCCCTCTTCCTTGACCTGCTTGCCGGCGGCGATGGCGTGCTGGCGCAGGCGCTCGTGCAGCTCCTGACGGTTGCCGCCCTTCTCCACGGCCTGCATCATGATGTTCTCGCTGGCCATGAAGGGCAGCTCCGCCATCAGGCGGCTGCGGATGACCTTCGGGTAGACCACGATGCCGTCGGTGACGTTGAGCATGATGTTCAGGATGGCGTCGGTGGCGAGGAAGCCTTCGGCCATTGCCACCCGCTTGTTGGCGCTGTCATCCAGCGTCCGCTCGAACCACTGGGTGCCAGTGGTAAAGCTGGGATTGAGCACATCCACCATCAGGTAGCGGCTCAGTGCGCAGATGCGCTCGCAGCGCATGGGGTTGCGCTTGTAGGGCATGGCAGAGGAACCGATCTGGTTCTTCTCAAAAGGCTCTTCCATCTCCTTGAAGTTGGCCAGCAGGCGCAGGTCGGTGGCAAACTTCATGCAGCTCTGGCCGATGCCGGCCAGAGCATTCAGGATGAAAGCATCCACCTTGCGGCTGTAGGTCTGGCCGGACACCGGGATAATGGCCTCGCGGTCGAAGCCCATCTCCTCGGCGATGGAGGCATCCACGGCGCGGATCTTATCGGCGTCGCCCTTGAACAGCTCCATGAAAGAGGCCTGCGTACCGGTGGTGCCCTTGACACCGCGCAGCTGCAGGGTCGCAAGGCGGTGGTCGATCTCGTTGAGGTCCATCACCAGCTCGTTGGCCCACAGGGTGGCACGCTTGCCCACGGTGGTGGGCTGGGCGGGCTGGCAGTGGGTGTAGGCCATGCAGGGCATATCCTTGTACTCCTCGGCAAATTTGGCCAGCTTTGCCAGCACGCCGATGAGCTTCTTGCGCACCAGCTCAAGGCCCTGACGCATCACGATGATGTCGGTGTTGTCGCCGACGTAGCAGCTGGTGGCGCCCAGATGGATGATGCCTGCTGCCTTGGGGCACTGCTGGCCGTAGGCGTAGACATGGCTCATAACGTCGTGGCGCACCAGCTTCTCCCTCTCGATGGCGACCTCATAGTTGATGTCGTCCACATGAGCTTCCAGCTCGGCCACCATCTCGGGGGTGATATTGGTCAGGCCCTGCTTCATCTCGGCCCGGGCCAGCGCCACCCACAGACGGCGCCAGGTGCGGAACTTGTTGTCGTCCGAGAAGATGTACTGCATCTCATCGGAGGCATATCGGGTGGAAAAGGGGCTGATATAACGGTCATGCTGAGACATTGGTCATTTCCTCCTTGTAGCCCTCTCAGTCTGCCTCCGGCAGCCAGCTCCCCCAAAGGGGGAGCCATTGGCAGACCGGCTAACTCTGAGCTGTCCGCCTAAAGTATATTGGTCACGTTAGAGGTCGGGCCGCGCTACAGAGGGCAAAATCTTCTCGACAGGGCATTTTGTCAAGCTACTGTGAATCCTGACAGCAAGGCACTGTCATTTCTGAAATAGAAAAGCTTCTTGTCCTGCTCAAGCCTCACCGACACGCCAGTGGCTCCCCCTCTGGGGGAGCTGGCGCGTAAGCGCCTGAGAGGGCTATTATACCATCAAATCTTGAAATAGTCCACGCCGCCCTCGAAGATCGGCTGATACTTATCGCCGGTGACATTCTTGTAGAGGTACTCGCCGCTGCGCTCCGAGTGGCCCATCTTACCAAAGACGCGGCCGTCCGGGCTGGTGATGCCCTCGATGGCGAGGACGGAGCCGTTGGGGTTATACCGCAGGTCCATGCTGGGGTTGTCGTCCTGATCGACGTACTGAGTTGCGATCTGGCCGTTGGCGATGAGGGTATCCAGCACGCTCTGGGGGGCCACAAAGCGTCCCTCGCCGTGGCTGATGGCCACGGTGTGCTGGTCGCCCACGCTGCACTTGGACAGCCATGGGCTGCCGGTGGAAGCGATGCGGGTGCGCACCAGCATACTCTGGTGGCGGCCGATGGTGTTGAAGGTCAGGGTCGGGTCGCAGGACGTGATGGGGCGGATGTCGCCGTAAGCGGCCAGACCCAGCTTGATGAGGGCCTGGAAACCGTTGCAGATGCCCAGCATCAAGCCGTCACGGTGCTGCAGCAGGTCGCGGACCGCCTCGGTGACGGCCGGGCTGCGGAAGAAGGAGGCGATGAACTTGGCGCTGCCGTCCGGCTCGTCGCCACCGGAGAAGCCGCCGGGCAGCATGACGATCTGGCTCTCGTTGATGGCCTTCACCAGTGCCTCGCAGCTGGCAGTGACGTCAGCGGGGGTCAGGTTGCGGATGACCAGCACCTCGGGGTCAGCACCGGCGCGGGCAAAGGCGCGGGCGGTGTCGTACTCGCAGTTGGTGCCCGGGAAGACCGGGATGATGACCTTCGGCTTTGCCACACCGATCTTGGGCGCAGCGGGAGCGGTCAGGCTGCCGCTGATCTTCTCGACGACGGGGCCGGACTTGCGGTAGGGGTAGACCGGCTCGAGCTTGGACTCCCAGATCTCCTGCAGCTGTGCCATATCCAGCTTGTCGCCGCAGCACTCGAAGACGTAGTCCGCCGTGGTCTCGCCCAGCAGCTCACCGGCCGGGGCGTCGGAGACCATCTCCAGCACGATGGAGCCGTACATGGGCTTGAACATATCGTGGGTGGACATCTTGGTCATCATCTTGAAGCCGATGCGGTTGCCCAGACCCATCTTGAAGAGGGCCTCGGCCAGACCGCCGTAGCCCACAGAGCAGGCGGAGGCCACGATGCCCTCCTCCATCATCTGCTCGACGATCTTATAGTTGGCTTTCAGGGAGAAGAAGTTGGGGCAGCCGGTCGCCGGATCGAGGATGGGCCGGAGGAGAACGACCGTGCTCTCCGGCTTCTTGAACTCGGTGGAGACGACGCGGCTGGCCTTGCCGATGGCCGTGGCGAAGGACACCAGCGTGGGAGGCACATCCAGCTGCTCGAAGGAGCCGGACATACTATCCTTGCCGCCGATGGAGGCGATGCCGAGGCCCATCTGGGCATCCAGAGCGCCCAGCAGAGCGGCCAGCGGCTTGCCCCAGCGCTCCGGCACATTGCCCAGACGCTCGAAATACTCCTGGAACGTCAGGTAGGCGTCCTCATAGCGGAAGCCGCTGGCCACCAGCTTGGTCACGCTCTCGATCACGGCCATCTGCGCGCCCACATACTGGTCGGCGCTCATCAGATAGGGGTTGTAGCCCCATGCCATGCCGGAACAGGTGTTGGTCTCGCCGTCCACCGGCAGCTTGGCCACCATGGCGTTCTGGGGGGTCAGCTGGCGTGCGCCGCCGAAGGGCATCAGCACGGTGGCTGCGCCGATGGTGGAGTCGAACCGCTCCGAAAGGCCCTTCTTGCTGCAGACGTTCAGGTCGCCCACCATGTTCTTCATCTTCTGCTCGAAGGTCACACCGGCCCACTGGGGCTGCCAGACAGTGCCCTTCTCGATGTGGACGTTCTGGTGCTTCTCGGCACCGTTGGAGTTCAGGAACTCGCGGCTGATGTTGACGATGGACTTGCCGTTCCACACCATGTTCAGACGCTTTTCTTCCGTGACCTTCGCCACGGGGGTGGCCTCAAGGTTCTCCTCGGTGGCAATGGCGATGAACTTGTCCACATCCTCGGGGGCCAGCGCCACGGCCATCCGCTCCTGACTCTCGCTGATGGCCAGCTCGGTGCCATCGAGGCCGTCGTACTTCTTCGTGACCTTGTTCAGGTCGATATACAGGCCGTCGGCCAGCTCGCCGATGGCGACGGAGACGCCGCCTGCGCCGAAGTCGTTGCAGCGCTTGATCATCTTGCAGGCATCCTCGCGGCGGAACAGGCGCTGCAGCTTGCGCTCGATGGGGGCGTTGCCCTTCTGCACCTCGGCACCGCAGTGCTCGAGGCTGTCCAGCTTGTGGGCCTTGGAGGAACCGGTAGCGCCGCCGATGCCGTCACGGCCGGTGCGGCCGCCCAGCAGGACGATGACATCGCCGGGGGCGGGGCACTCGCGGCGGACGTGGGAAGCGGGGGTCGCGCCCACGACAGCACCGATCTCCATACGCTTTGCCACATAGCCGGGGTGGTAGATCTCATCCACCTGACCGGTGGCAAGGCCGATCTGGTTGCCGTAGGAGGAATAACCAGCGGCAGCGGTCGTCACCAGCTTGCGCTGAGGCAGCTTGCCGGGCAGGGTCTCGCTGACGGGCTTGAGGGGGTCGCCTGCACCGGTGACGCGCATGGCCTGATAGACGTAGCTGCGGCCGGACAGGGGATCACGGATGGCACCGCCGATGCAGGTGGCCGCGCCGCCGAACGGCTCGATCTCGGTGGGATGGTTGTGGGTCTCATTCTTGAAGAGGAAGAGCCAGTCTTCGTCCTTGCCGTTGACGTCGCACTTGATCTTGACGGTGCAGGCGTTGATCTCCTCAGACTCATCGAGGTTCTTCAGGATACCCTGCTTTTTCAGCTCCTTGGCACCGATGGTGGCAAGATCCATCATGCAGCGGGGCTTGTTCTCGCGGCCAAGGTCGGCGCGCATGGCCATGTAGCGGTCAAATGCCTTCTGCACCACGGCATCGTCGATCTGGACGTCGTCCAGAATGGTGCCGAAGGTGGTATGGCGGCAGTGATCGGACCAGTAAGTGTCGATCATCTTGATCTCAGTAATGGTCGGGTCGCGCTTCTCCGAGCGGAAATACTCCTGACAAAACTTGATGTCGCCGAGGTCCATCGCAAGACCCTTCTCATCGATGAACTTCTTCAGGCCCTCCTCGTCCAGCTCGTTGAAGCCGTCCAGAACGGCCACCTCGGTGGGGACGGGATACTCCATCTTCAGGGTAGCCTTGGTGTCCAGCGAAGCCTCGCGGGCCTCCACGGGGTTGATGACGTATTTCTTGATCTCGGCCAGCTGCTCGTCGGTCAGGGTGCCCTCCAGCAGGTAGACGCGGGCAGAGCGCACCAGCGGGCGCTCGCCCTGACTGATGAGCTGGATGCACTCGGCGGCAGAGTCGGCGCGCTGGTCGAACTGGCCGGGCAGGTACTCCACGGCAAAAGACACGCAGCCGTCCGCAGCGGGCAGCTCTGCATAGGTATTGTCCACCGGCGGCTCGCTGAACACAGTGGGCACGCACTGCTCGAACAATGCCTCGTCGATGCCCTCCACGTCGTAGCGGTTGAGCAGCCGCAGGCCGCTCAGCTCCTTGATGCCCAGCAGCGAGACCAGCTCGTTGCGCAGGCTCTGGGCCTCGCCGTCGAAGCCGGGTTTCTTTTCAACATAGATACGATATACCATTGGGAAATCCCCCTTGTTATTTCGTTGTTTCAGTCTTTCATAGCCAAAGCCTCGCCCTTTGGGAGAGGTGGCATTGCGAAGCAATGACGGAGAGGGCAAGCCCTGTGCGACAGAGCTGCGACACAGCGATAATCCGCTCCTTTGTCAGAGCGCTCCAATCGCTGCGCTGACGCATCCCTGTCAGCATCCTTGCCCTCTCAGTCCCCTTCGGCGACAGCTCTCCCAAAGGGAGAGCCTTTCACAGAGCGCTTTACTGCTTCTCCGCCAGCGCCTTCAGCGCCCGCATCCCGATGTCGGTGCGCTTGTGCAGCTTGTCGAAGTGGATGTGCTCTGCGGCCTCGTAGGCGATGGCGATGGCCCGGGGCAGGCCGGGCGCAGTGGCCGTCACGCCCAGCACGCGGCCGCCGTTGGTGACGAGCTGACCGTCCTCGGCGATGGCCGTGCCGGAGTGGTAGACCGTGACGTCCGGCTCATCGGGCAGCTGACCGTCCACAAGGCCGGTGATGGGCTTGCCCTTCTCATAGGCCACAGGGTAGCCGCCGGAAGCGAGGATGACGCAGGCAGCCGCGCCGTCGGAGAACTTCACCTCGGTGTCGGCCAGCGTGCCCTCGGTGCAGGCGGTCATGATCTTCAGCAGGTCGCTCTCCAGCAGGGGCAGCACCACCTGCGTCTCGGGGTCGCCGAAGCGGCAGTTGTACTCGATGACCTTCGGGCCGTCCGGGGTGAGCATGAGGCCGAAGTAGAGACAGCCCTTGAAGGGGCAGCCCTCCGCGTTCATGGCCTTGATGGTGGGCAGGAAGATCTTCTCCATGCACTCGGCGGCGATGGCCGGGGTGTAGTAGGGGTTGGGGGCGACGGTGCCCATGCCGCCGGTGTTCAGGCCGGTGTCGTGGTCGTTGGCGCGCTTGTGGTCCATGGAGGACACCATCGGCTTGACCACCTTGCCGTCGGTGAAGCTGAGGACACTGACCTCGGGGCCGGTGAGGAACTCCTCCACGACCACATGGTTGCCGGAAGCGCCGAACTTTTTATCCAGCATGATCTCCTTGACGCCCTCGGCAGCCTGCTCTTCGCTCTCGCAGATGAGCACGCCCTTGCCCAGCGCAAGGCCGTCGGCCTTGATGACCACAGGATACTTGCCCTCGGCCTTGATGTACTCCATGACCTTGGCAGGGTCGTCGAAGGTCTCATACTTCGCGGTGGGGATGCCGTACTTCTTCATCAGGTCTTTGGAGAAGACCTTGGAGGCCTCGATGCGGGCCGCAGCCTTGTCCGGGCCGAACGCCGGGATGCCGACCTTTGCCAGAGCGTCCACCATGCCCAGTGCCAGCGGGTCGTCCTGCGCTACCACGACATAGTCGAACTTTTCCGTCTCTGCAAAGCCCACCATCGTCTCCACATCGGTGGCCTTGATATTGACGCAGTGGGCGTCATAGCCGATGCCGCCGTTGCCGGGCGCACACCAGACCTCACCGCAGTCGGGGCTTTTTTTCAGTGCCTTGATGATGGCGTGCTCACGTCCGCCGCCGCCAACGACCAGAATTTTCTTTGCCATTTTTATGCCCCCTTAGTGATGGAACAGCCGGATGCCGCAGAAGGCCATCGCAATGCCGTACTTATTGCAGGTGTCGATGACCTGCTGGTCACGGATGGAGCCGCCGGGCTGGACGATGGCGGTGACGCCGGAACGGCGTGCCCGCTCGATGTTGTCGCCGAAGGGGAAGAACGCATCCGAGCCGAGGCAGACGCCGGTGACATGGCTCAGATACTCCTTCTTTTCCTCAACGGTCAGCGGCTCAGGCTGACGGGTGAAGGTCTCGGCCCAGACATCGTCGCCGATGACGTCCTCGGGGGTGTCGCCGATGTAGACATCGATGGCGTTGTCACGGTTGGGCTTTGCCACATCGTCGCGGAAGGGCAGGTCCAGCACCTTCGGCATATGGCGCAGCTGCCAGTTGTCGGCCTTCTGGCCCGCCAGACGGGTGCAGTGGATGCGGCTCTGCTGGCCTGCGCCCACGCCGATGGTCTGGCCGCCTGCGGTGTAGCAGACGCTGTTGGACTGGGTATATTTCAGGGTGATGAGGGCGATGATGAGGTCGCGCTTCTGCTCCTCGGTCACGGTCTTGTTCTCCGTGACCCAGTTGTTCAGCATGGTGTCGGCGTTGATGACCAGCTCGTTGCGGCCCTGCTCGAAGGTGATGCCGTAGACCTGCTTGTGCTCCACGGGGTTGGGCTTATAGGCGGGGTCGATGGAGACCACGTTGTAGTTTCCCTTCTTCTTGCCGGCGAGGATGGTCAGGGCCTCCGGCTCATAGCCCGGGGCGATGATGCCGTCGGACACCTCGTGCTGGATGAGCTTTGCCGTGGGCACATCGCAGACGTCGGAGAGGGCGATCCAGTCGCCGAAGGAGGACATCCGATCTGCGCCGCGGGCGCGGGCATACGCGCAGGCCAGCGGCGAAAGCTCCATATCCGGGGCGATGTGGTACATCTTCCGCTCCACCTCGCTCAGGGGCAGGCCGAGGGCCGCGCCCGCCGGGGAGACGTGCTTGAAGGAGGCGGCGGCAGGCAGGCCGCAGGCCTCTTTCAGCTCCTTGACCAGCTGGATGGAGTTGAGGGCATCCAGAAAATTGATGTAGCCCGGCTTGCCGTTCAGGACGGTGACGGGCAGGTCAGAGCCGTCCTCCATATAGATGCGGCTGGGCTTCTGGTTGGGGTTGCAGCCGTACTTCAGCGCAAGTTCATTCATTTGGTGCATCCTCCTTGTATCTCGTGTTATTCTTCCTCGGCGTCGAGCTTCTTCAGCAGCTCCAGCTCCTCGGGCAGCAGCTCCGGCTCCTCGGGGTCGTCGAGATCGCTGCACACAGCGTCGTATTTATTGAAGATCATGTCGCCGCTCTCGCCGGTCTCGAGGTCGATGACCCGGGCGAAGAGGCTGACCTTGTTGTCGGGGTTCAGGTTCTGCCACAGGCCATGGGCGAAATCGCCGATGGTGCGGGGGCAGGCGAAACGGAGCGGCTCGCCCTCAAAGCTGGGGATGGGGCTGCCGTTGTGCTTATAGGTGCTGATGAAGTGACCCTCCCCGGCCACGGGCTGCGGGTAGTCGAAGAAATAGCGCTGCACGCTCTCGCCGTTGCCGTCGGCAGACTTCAGGATGCTCATCTGATAGCTGCCGTCAGCGTACACCACAGCGGAGATGCGGGGGGTGTAGTTCGGCTCGTCCGGCTCGAAGGTGCGGGTGCGCAGGGCGTCGGCAAAGCTGCGGCCCCGGCTCATCTCGTCAAAGATGGTGTCGGTCTGGTCGCCGTTGGTGACGATGTGGGTCTTGCCGAGGGTCAGCACGGGGTTATAGATGATGAGGCTGGGGTCCTCCAGCTTGGCCGGGTCTGCTGCCATCGTGCAGATGCCGCCCCGCTCGGGCACCGGGTCGAATACCCGGTTGCGGCTGTTCTCGCTGCGGCCCATGATGAAATAGCCAATGAACATCTGACGGCCATCCGGTGCTTTTGCCACCGCGATGCCGCGGCCGGGGTACTCGTTGGAGGCCAGATATTCGTTCAGGTCGATCTTTTCCATTGTCTTTCTCCTATCGTTAAACCTCTCCGCTGCAGACCATCGCCACCGCCTGCGGCAGCAGCTTCCACTCGGCCTGCTCCATCACCCGCTTCTGCAGCACCTCGGGGGTGTCGCCGGGCAGGATGTCCACGGCCTTTTGTAACAGGATCGGCCCGCCATCGCACTCCTCATTGACGAAGTGGACGGTGGCGCCCGTCACCTTGCAGCCCCGGGCCAGTGCGGCCTCGTGGGGGCGCAGGCCGTACATGCCCGGCCCGCAGAAGGACGGGATGAGAGCGGGGTGGATGTTCAGGATGCGGCGGGGATAGGCCTCGATGACGCTGGGACCGAGCACCGAGAGGAAGCCCGCCAGCACCACGAGGTCGATGTCGTGTTCCTTCAGCGTTTTCAGCAGGGCGGCGTCGAACGCCTCGCTGGTGGCGTAGTCCTTCCGGCGGACGACCACGCCCTCGACGCCTGCCTTGGCTGCGCGCTCCAGCGCGTAGACGCCGGGCTTGGATGCCACCACCAGCGTGATCTTGCCGTCCGGGTTCTCGCCCCGGGCCTCACTGTCCAGCAGGGCCTGCAAATTGGTGCCGCCGCCGGACACTAACACAGCGATGTTCAGCACAGCTCGACACCCTCACCTTCTGCGATGACGCCCAGACGATAGGCCTCCGGCTCACCGTTGGCGTGGAGGATGTCCAGTGCCTTGTCGGCCTGCTCGGCGGGGACGGTCAGCACCATGCCGACGCCCATGTTGAAGGTGTTGAACATATCGTGCTCGGAGATATTGCCGGTCTTCTGCATCAGCTGGAAGAGGGCCGGAGTGCGGACATCCTCCTTCTTGATGCGGGCGCAGCAGCCCTTCTTCAGGCTGCGGGGGATGTTCTCGTAGAAGCCGCCGCCGGTAATGTGGGAGATGCCCTTGACATCCACCTCTTCCAGCACCTTCAGCACCGGCTTGACGTAGATCTTAGTGGGGGCCAGCAGGGCCTCGCCGAGGGTCTTGCCGCCCAGCTCTGCGGGGGCAGTCTTGAGAACGGCGGGGTCGCCGTCGATGTCGAAAATCTTGCGCACCAGCGAGAAGCCGTTGGAGTGGACGCCGGTGGAGGGCAGGGCGATGATGACGTCGCCGGGCTTCATGGTCTCGTTGCTCAGGATCTTTTCCTTGTCCACGACGCCCACGGTGAAGCCGGCCAGATCATACTCCTCCTCCGGCATCATGCCCGGATGCTCTGCGGTCTCGCCGCCCACCAGAGAGCAGTCGGCCTGCACGCAGCCCTCGGCCACGCCCTTGACGATCTCGGCGATCTTCTCGGGGATGTTCCGGCCGCAGGCGATGTAGTCGAGGAAGACCAGCGGCTTTGCACCGGCGCAGATGACATCGTTGACGCACATGGCCACGCAGTCGATGCCGATGGTGTCATGCTTGTTCAGGATCATGGCGATCTTCAGCTTGGTGCCCACGCCGTCGGTGCCCGAGATGAGGACGGGGTGCTGATAGCCGGTGCAGTCCAGCTCGAACAGGCCGCCGAAGCCGCCCAGCCCGCCGATGCAGTGCTCGTTCATGGTGCGGGCCACATACTGCTTCATGAGTTCGACCGAGCGGTAGCCTGCGGTGATGTCCACACCTGCGGCTGCATAGCTTTCCGAATAGCTCTTTTCCATTGTTACTCTCCTAACTTTTTCTCGTCCTTGGGACGGTCATTCAGGTGGCGTTCATGAATATCGGTGGAAAGCACCTCTTCCGGCTTCACGGCGTACTGGCCGGTGAAGCAGGCAGTGCAGAAGCCGCCGTTCGCGTTCTGGGCCAGCCGGACGACGTGCTCCGTCGAAAGGTAGCCCAGCGTGTCGGCCCCGATGATCTCGTTGATCTCGTCCACCGTGCGGCCGGTGGCGACCAGCAGCTTCTGGTCGGGGATGTCGGTGCCGAAATAGCAGGGATATTTGAAGGGGGGTGCGGAAACACGGAAGTGGACTTCCTTCGCTCCGGCGTCCCGCAGCAGCTTGATGATGCGGGCGGAGGTGGTGCCGCGCACGATGGAGTCATCCACCAGCACCACCCGCTTGCCCTTGACGGTGCTGGACACGACGTTCAGCTTGATGCGGACGCTGTTCTCGCGCTGCTTCTGGCTGCCCTGAATGAAGGTGCGGCCAATGTATTTATTCTTGATGAAGCCGATGCCGTAGGGGATGCCGCTTTCCTGCGAGTAGCCGAGGGCCGCATCGAGGCCGGAGTCCGGCACACCGATGACCACATCGGCCTCTACGGGGTGTTCCTGTGCGAGGAAGCGGCCTGCCTGCTTGCGGGCCTCATGCACCGAGCTGCCCTCAATGATGCTGTCGGGGCGGGCGAAGTAGATGAACTCGAAGACGCACATCTGGCGGTCGGGACGGCCGCAGTGGTCTTTGATGGAGCGCAGCTCACCAGTCTTGGTGTCGGCGATGACGATCTCGCCCGGCTCCACATCCCGCAGCAGCGTCGCACCGACGGCGTCCAGCGCACAGCTCTCGCTGGCGAAGGCATAGCCGCCGCCGGGCAGGGTGCCGATGCACAGAGGCCGGTAGCCCCGGGGGTCGCGGGCCGCGATGAGCTTGGTGGCCGACATGACCACGAGGCTGTAAGCGCCCTCGAGGACATCCATCGTCTTGCTGATGGCGATCTCGATGCTTCCCATCCGCAGGCGGTTGCGGGTGACGAGGTAGCAGATGACCTCGGTGTCGGAGGAGCCGTGGAAGATAGCGCCCTCGTTTTCCAGCTGGCGGCGAAGCTCCAGAGCGTTCGTCAGGTTGCCGTTGTGGCAGAGGGCCATGGTGCCCCGGCCATGCCGGACGATCATGGGCTGGGCGTTGGCCCGGACGCGGCTGCCGGCGGTGGCGTAGCGGACATGGCCGGTGGCCATATGGGCCGTGGGCTTTGCCAGCGAAGCCAGCACCGCCGGGGTGAGCACCTCATTGACAAGGCCGAGGTCCCGGTGGCCGTTGATGACGCCGTCATCGTTCACGGCGATGCCGCAGCTCTCCTGCCCACGGTGCTGCAGAGCGTACAGGGCCGAGTAGGCGGCAGCCGCCACATCCTCCGTGCCTGCACGGTCATAGATGCCGAAAACGCCGCACTCTTCGTGAAGCGGGTATGCAAAATCAGACATTACAGTTCCTCGATCTCTTTCTGCAGTTTTTCTTCCTTTGCGGCGATCTGCTGCGCCATCGCGGTGCGCTCAGCCTCCAGACGGCCGGCCAGCGCCTCGTCGCCGAGGGCCAAGATCTCAGCAGCCAGCCATGCGGCGTTCTTTGCGCCGTTCAGGGCCACCGTAGCCACCGGGATGCCGCTGGGCATCTGGACGGTGGCCAGCAGTGCATCCAGACCGTCCATCGCGCCGCCCTTCATCGGGATGCCGATGACCGGCAGGGTAGTGTTGGCGGCGAAAGCACCAGCCAGATGTGCTGCCATGCCCGCCGCGCAGAGGATGACGCCGAAGCCGTCTGCTTTTGCCTTTTTTGCGAAGTCCGCCGCCTCGGCGGGGGTGCGGTGGGCCGACAGGATGTGGGCCTCAAAGGGGATGTCCAGCGCCTTGAGCTGGGCGCAGGCCCCCTTGACCACCGGCCAATCACTATCCGAACCCATGATGACTGCCACTTTACGAATCATCTGTATCCAACCTCTCTTTCTCAAAATCCCACGACACAAAAAACAAAAAAGGCTGTGATGCACCTACACCACGGCCTTTTATTTCGTCTGCGACAGCATAGACTCGCAGCAGGTTACACGAAGGCCCTGATGCATCCCCGCGCCGAGACGGCACTTGGTACTCAGCAGCTCATTCCACATTCTGCTCCTCCTCCGCAAACCTCGTTGTCCACGCTGTTCTTTCCGGCTGAAAAAAGAGTTTGCCTGCCCTTCCGTCCGCCGTCTAGATACAGTATACGGCAAAAAAACGCCTTTGCAAAGAGCGTTCGGGCAAATTTTCCCTTGTGTTCTCTGCTGTCAAAAAACTTTCTAAAATTTTGTGCAGTTTCGACATCGTTTTTCTTTTTAAGTACGACTTCTTGGAGAAACTTTCTATAATAAATATTCTTTTAAAGACTCTCCCTCCGGGAGAGCTGACGCAACGCGCCTGCGAGGCTTTTCAGAAGATGATCTTCGCGGTCGTTGCCCGTGCAGCCTTGATGAGGTCGGCAGCGGCGCAGCACACCTGCGTGCCGATGCGCCCGCCGGAGACGTAGACCTTCGGCTGGCTCAGCACGCTCTCGTCAAAGACGGTAGTGTACTGCTTCTTCATGCCCACCGGGCTGCAGCCGCCCCGGACATAGCCGGTGACTTTGTTGATGTCGGCAACGTGGATCATCGCCACGCTCTTTTCCCCCACGCTGCGGGCGGCGGCCTTCAGGTCAAGCTCCGCTGCCACCGGGATGACGAAAACGAAGTAGTTCCTGCTGGCCCCCTGCGTCACCAGCGTCTTGTAGACGCAGGCGGGGTCCTCGCCCATGCTGGCGGCGACGGTCACGCCGTCCACCGCCACGCCCTCTTCGTGGGGATATTCATGCGCGGTGTAGGCCACCTTGGCCCGCTCCAAGATGCGCATGGCGTTCGTTTTTGCTTCTTTGCCCATATGTAAGACCTTCTTACTTCGTTATTGTGTGTTTTGCCGCTTCCTCAAAGGCTCTCCCTTTGGGAGAGCTGTCTGCGAAGCAGACTGAGAGGGCAAGGATGCTGACGAGAACGCATAGGCACAGCGACAGCATCGCTCTTACAAAAGAAGCGCCTGTCGCTGTGCAACGAATCCGTCATGCCGGGCTTGCCCTCTCCGTCATCGCAAGCGATGACACCTCTCCCAAAGGGAGAGGCTTTTCCATCTCGCAGCACGTGTCATTTTCTTTTGAAGCGGACAACTTTATTTTACCACTTTCTCTCCCAAAATTCAAAAACTTTTGAGAAAGCTCTTGACTTCATGAAACTGAAGTGATATGCTATGTCCATGCCCCATCACTTCACGATAGTGAAGTTCATGATACTGAAACATCTGCGGCAAGGCGGCTTCCTCTCCCCTGCCGTACGGAAATAGGAAAAGGAGAACCCGCCATGATCATCGTACTCAAACAGGACGCCCCCGAAGCCAAGGTCCACGAATTCTGCCGCGAGCTGGAAGGCATGGGCCTGCAGATCAATGACTCCAAGGGCAGCGACACCCACATCCTCGGCCTCATCGGCGACACCAAGGCCATCGCCGAGAGCTGGGTGCTGGCAAATCCGGTGGTCGAGACCTGCCGCCGCGTCTCGGAGCCGTACAAGAAAGCCAACCGCAAATTCCATCCGGACGACAGCGTCATTGATGTGGAGGGCGTGAAGATCGGCGGCGGCAGCTTTGCCGTCATCGCAGGCCCGTGCAGCATCGAGAGCGAGGCCCAGATCACCTACTGCGCCCAGCGCGTCAAGGCCGCCGGTGCCTCCCTGCTGCGCGGCGGCGCATTCAAGCCCCGCACCTCCCCTTATTCTTTCCAAGGGATGCGCAGCGAGGGCCTCGACCTGCTCAAGCTGGCCCGCCGTGCCACCGGCTCCCCCATCGTCACCGAGATCATGAATACCGAGCATCTGCCCCTCTTTGAGAATGTGGATCTCATTCAGGTCGGTGCCCGCAATATGCAGAACTTCGAGCTGCTCAAGGCCGTGGGCCGTCAGAAGAAGCCCGTCCTGCTCAAGCGCGGCCTTGCCAACACGCTGGAGGAGTTCGTCATGAGCGCCGAGTACATCATGGCCGAGGGCAACGAGAACGTCATCCTCTGCGAGCGCGGCATCCGCACCTTCGAGACCAGTATGCGGAACACCCTCGACCTTGCCGGTGTGGTCATGCTCCACAAGATGACCCATCTGCCCGTCATCGTGGACCCCAGCCACGCCTGCGGCCACGCATGGATGGTGCCTCAGCTGGCAAAGGCCGCCGTCGCCGCCGGTGCCGACGGCCTGATGATCGAGGTCCACAACGACCCCGCCAAGGCCAAGTGCGACGGTGCCCAGAGCCTGACCCCCGACCAGTTCGATGAGCTGATGGACTTCATCAGTAAGGAAGTGGAATTCTTCGGCAAGAAGATGAACTAAGTTACGCTTTCAGCGTTGACAATTCACGCTGAAACGATTATACTACAAATAAAGAAGGCACTGTCCCACAAATGGTCAGCGCTCTTCCGGCGTTAAGTCAAAAAGAATGACCGCTTGCTTGGAGAGGCATGGGCGGTCATTTCTTTTTGCCGTTGGAAATCGTCCATGTAATCTGAAAGGTCACAAAAACTGCTCCGCCAATCAGGGCAAGCAGCTGAAGGACTTCGCTCAGGGTCATAGAGCATCCCCCCTTTCGCTCTCGCGTCAGGGGAAGCAAAAAGATATTCGTCTCCACTGGCGCTTGGCCGGAGGAGCGTGACCACCTGCATTTGCAGACAGTGCCTGCCGCCATTTCTGACGACAGTTTCAGAATATCACAACTTTTGACAAAATACAATAGCGCCTTTCTTGTTCGACTGCTGCCCACTTTGCAAAAAGGATCGGCAGTCGTTTTCTTTTTCCGTTCTTTATGGTATACTATAGTGTATTTTGAACTTCTCCCCTGAAATGAGGTATGACATCATGAAAGCACATATCGCACGCAACCAGAATGCCGGCGTCCCTCTGGCGCTGGGCTGGAACCTGTCCGCCGCCGACCGGGGCATCCTTGAGGGGATGGCCCCCGCCTTTGGCATGAAGCTGCTGCCCGTCTCCCCCGCCGACGCAGGCAAGACCGTCGCCCAGCTGCTGGGCGAGGTGGAGGTCAAGACCTCCCGCACCCTCGTGCTGGAGCCGGGGGCCTATCCTCCTGCGCTGGTGCTGGCAAACTTCCGGGAAAAAGACCTCGACACCCTGCTGGACCTCATGAAGCAGGCGCAGGTGAACATCCCTCTCAAGGCCGTCATCACTCCCTCCAACAAGAACTGGGTCTTCGGCGACCTGCTGGCTCACCTGTCTGAGGAGCACGCCGCCTTCACGGCTGCGGCAAAGGAGCAGGCATGAGCATCAAGCGCTTTGTTTCCGCCCTGCTGGCCGGGACGCTCTGCCTGAGCCTCCTTGCTGCCTGCGGCTCATCTCAAAAGCCTGCAGCCTCCGGCGTGAGCGCGGATGCCCAGCGGTACAGCACCATCTTTTACGACGCGTTTGACACCGTAACGCAGGTCATCGCCTACTGCGACAGTGAGGAGGAATTCAACCGCCAGATGGACGCTCTCCACGCCGACCTGCTGGAATACCACCGTCTCTACGACATCTACAACGACTACGACGGCGTGGTGAACGTCAAGACCATCAACGACAACGCGGGCACTGCCCCGGTTCAGGTGGACGATAAGATCCTCGGGATGCTGGAGCTGGCCCGGCAGATGTACGACACCACCGGCGGCAAACTGAACATCGCCATGGGCAGCGTCCTCCGTATCTGGCACGACTGCCGCGAGGCCGCCGAGGCCACCGAAAGCGAGGCAGACAACCAGCTTCCCTCGCAGGAAGCGCTGGATGCCGCTGCACAGCACTGTGATATTTCTGACCTCGTCATCGACGAGGAGGCCAAGACGGTCTACCTCTCCGACCCCGCCATGTCCCTCGACGTGGGCAGTGTGGGCAAGGGTTATGCCGTCGAGATGGTGGCGCAGGCTGCTGAGGCCCGGGGCCTGACCAGCGCCCTCATCAGCGTGGGCGGCAACCTCCGCGCCATCGGTACAAAACCCGACGGCTCCCAATGGTCGGGCGGCGTGGAAAACCCGTGGAACTCCTCCGAGGTCTACACCGCCAGCTCTTCCTACGTCTCCGGCGTCAACATGAGCGACATGGCCCTCGTCACCAGCGGCAACTACCAGCGGTACTACGTCGTGGACGGCGTACGCTACCACCACCTCATCGACCCGGACACCCTCTGGCCCGCCCGCTACTTCGACAGCGTCAGCGTCCTCTCCCCCGACTCCGGCGCAGCCGACTGCCTCACCACCGGCCTGTTCTGTATGTCCTTTGAGGATGGTCAGAAGCTCGTCGAGTCCCTCGACGGCGTGGAGGCCCTCTGGTGCACTCCGGACGGCGATATTATAAGCTCCAGCGGCTGGTCTGACCACGAGAAAAAGTAACAGAAAGCGAAAGTCCCCTCTTCGTCACGGTTCTTGCTCCAATGACGAAGAGGGGACTTTTTATATCCTATATATCAAAAATATTTTCGTGCGTTCACTCTTCCATACAGGCATACTTTGCCATCAGGACAGCTCCGCCGGTCACGAGTGCAACGACAAGCTCCACCACCCAGACAGATGCCACTGCACTGAGCAGAACGGCCAGCGAATCGATGACGAAGTGGAACAGATACGCATTGAGCAGGTCTTTCCGGGACTTTTTGCGGATGGACTGGAACACCAGAATCGAAAGGCTCACATGGAGCACCACCGCCAAAAGCCGCTCTACGCCGCCTGCAAAAAACGTCAGGCTCGGTGTCGTCCACAGCGCCGAAAGAGCCGCTGCCGTGTCTGCCGCCTTCTTTGCGTCAAGAGACGCCAGCTGTGCAGACATGGTGCCGGAGTTTATCATCACGGCACTTGCGATGTTGCTGATGGATGCCACGCCGCACAGAAGCATTGCCTCCACACCGCCATGTCCGACGCCATACATAAAGGCGTTCGGAAAGTCCATCGGCTTCACCAGAAACCTCATGGCGATGTAACGGCCAGTCTCTTCAAAAAGTGCTGCCATCAGGCCGCCATAGACTGCGTATAGGATCACGCTTCCGGTCAGCGCTTCTCCGGCCAGCTGGAACACGATGCGATGGATGGCAGCTTCCAGCATCACCACCATCACGAAGAAAACGCCGCACCCGATAAAGAACGGTGCCGCCTTCGCGCCCAGCTTCTTCTTTGCGTAGATGAAAAGGCCTATGGGAAGTGCGAAGGAGACGGCAAGGGAAAACCCCATGCCTGCGATGCTTGCCCCGGGTACCATACCTACTGTCATAGTCATCCTCCCTGCCGATATACCATCGGCGTTTTTTCAAGGCCTGCCCCCGGAGGGGAGCAGGGTCATTCAATATCCAGCTCCGGCGGCAGGTCGATCTGATCGGAGACGTACCGGCCGTTCTTTTTGCGCTGACGCACACACTCGGTGAGGAGATACTCGATCTGCCCGTTCACCGAGCGGAAATCGTCCTCAGCCCATGCGGCAAGGGCCTCGTAGAGCTTTGCGTTCAGGCGCAGGGGGATCTGCTTTTTGGGCTCTGCCATCAGTACAGGCTGCCGCTGTTCACGATGGGCTGTGCGTCCCGATTGCCGCAGAGCACCACCAGCAGGTTGGAGACCATGGCCGCTTTACGTTCGTCATCCAACTCCACCACTTTGTTTTCGCTCAGTCGGTCCAGTGCCATCTCCACCATGCCCACGGCGCCGTCCACGATCATCTTGCGGGCGTCGATGATGGCGCTGGCCTGCTGGCGCTGGAGCATCACTGCGGCGATCTCCGGCGCATAGGCCAGATAGGTGATCCGGGCCTCCACCACCTCGATGCCTGCCTCAGCCACGTTTTTCTGGATCTCGTCCCGGATGCGGGCCGCTACCACCTCCGAGGAGCCCCGCAGGCTGCCCTCGTCGGCCACGCCGTCTCCGGTGGTGTCCACGTTAGGGGCCACATCGTAGGGGTACACCCGCACCACGTTCCGCAGGGCGCTGTCACACTGGAGGGAGAGGTACTCCTTGTAGTTGTCCACATTGAACACCGCCTTGGCAGTGTCGGTGACCCGCCAGATCACGGCGATGCCGATCTCCACCGGGTTGCCCAGACAGTCGTTGATCTTCTGCCGGGAGTTGTTCAGGGTCATCATCTTCAGGGAGATCTTTTTGCTTACGCTGCTTGAGGCGAGCTGGCTGTTCTGGCCGCTGACGCTCAGCAGGGCGGCTGCGCCGCTCTCCTTGCTGGTCACGTCCCCGCTCTGGCTCAGCCGGGTGCCTGCGGCAGGGTTGACGGCGGCGCAGAAGGGGTTTACCCAGTAAAAGCCCTGGCCCTTCAGGGTGCCCACATAATCGCCAAAGAGGGTAAGTACCAGCGCCTCCTGGGGCTTGAGTACCTTCAGGCCGCAGAACAGAAAAATGCCTGCGATCCAATAGCCAATGGACAAAATCAGCAGCGGGATGCCCAGAAGCAGCCGGTCGTCCTCCAGCAGCAGGAGGCTGTAAACGAACAGGGCAATGGATGCTACATAGCCCAGCAGGGTGAGCAGCAGTGCCGCCATGCCGTTTTTGCGGGCGTTCAAAATTTTCTCTTCCATAACAGTTCCCTCCTTATGGGGTCGGAAGCGTTTCTTTTTGATACCAAAATCATATCACTTTGCCGCACCGCTGTCAAGAGAGGGACGCAAAAAAAAGAGCCCACCCCGCCGCAGGTGCGGCAAGGGCAGGCCCTCTGCTTTGGAGAAATTGGAGAAATATCGCTTATGTTCGAAAGGAGTCTTAACGCTTGTATTTGGATGCGGTCTGCAGTCGCTGCATGGCACGGTCGAGGGCGATCTTCGTCTGATAGTACTCGTGCATACTCTGCTTGTGCTGCAGGCGCTCTTCGGCGCGGATGCGGGCGGCCTCGGCGCGGTTCTTGTCGATGTCCTCGGGCCGCTCGGCGCTGTCCACCAGCAAAAGCACGAAGGTGGGCGTCACCTCGGCGATGCCATCACCGACCAGAATTTCCCGGGTCTCGCCGTCCACGGTGAACTTGAGCATTCCCATGTGGATGGCCACCAGCACCGGGCTGTGACCGGCCTGCACGCCGTAGACGCCGTCCTTCACGGGCAGCACCATGCTCTCGCAGCTGCCCTGATAGAACTCACCGCTGGAGGCCGTGATGTTGAGGATGAAGCTGTTCATCAGGCCTCACCGCCTTTTTCCTCCGCCAGCTTGTCCGCTGCCTTCTTGCGGGCGTCGTCGAGGGTGCCCACGTTGAAGAAGGCCCACTCGGGCAGGTCGTCGCACTTGCCGTCCACGATGGCGGCAAAGCCCTTGACCGTCTCGGCCAGCGGCACATATTTGCCGGGCAGGCCGGTGAAGTTCTCGGCCACCGCGAAGGGCTGGGAGAGGAACTTCTGCAATTTACGGGCACGGGTGACGGTGAGCTTGTCTTCCTCGCTCAGCTCGTCCATGCCGAGGATGGCGATGATGTCCTGCAGCTCCTGATAGCGCTGCAGCGTTGCCTGCACCTTGCGGGCCACGCGGTAGTGCTCCTCGCCCACGATGTCTGCTTCCAGAATGCGGGAGGTGGAGGCCAGCGGGTCCACGGCGGGGTAGATGCCCTGCTCCACGATCTTACGGCTCAGGACGGTGGTAGCGTCCAGATGGGCGAAAGTGGTGGCGGGGGCGGGGTCGGTCAGGTCGTCGGCAGGGACGTAGACAGCCTGCACCGAGGTGATGGAGCCGTCGCGGGTGGAGGTGATGCGCTCCTGCAGAGCGCCCAGCTCGTTTGCCAGCGTGGGCTGGTAGCCGACGGCGGAGGGCATACGGCCCATCAGGGCGGAGACTTCAGAGCCTGCCTGCACGAAGCGGAAGATGTTGTCGATGAAGAGCAGCACGTCCTTATGCGTCTCCTCACGGAAATACTCCGCCATGGTCAGGCCCGTCTCGGCCACGCGCATACGTGCTCCGGGAGGCTCGTTCATCTGGCCGAAGACCAGCGCAGTCTTGTTGAGGACGCCGGAGGCGTTCATCTCGCCCCAGAGGTCGCAGCCCTCGCGGGAGCGCTCGCCGACGCCGGTGAAGATGGAGTAGCCGCCGTGCTCGGTGGCCACATTATGGATCAGCTCCTGGATCAGGACGGTCTTGCCGACGCCTGCACCGCCGAACAGACCGATCTTGCCGCCCTTGGCGTAGGGAGCCAGCAGGTCGATGACCTTGATGCCGGTCTCCAGAATTTCAGTAGCGGGCTTCTGCTCTGCAAAGCTGGGGGCCTTGCGGTGGATGGGCCAGTGGGGCACCTCGTCCACCGAACCCTTGCCGTCGATGGGGCGGCCCAGCGGGTCGAACATACGGCCCAGCGTGGCCTCGCCCACCGGGGCAGTCAGGCCGTGGCCGGTGGCAGTGACCACCATGCCCTTGCCCAGACCTTCGCTGGCCGAGAGCATGATGCAGCGCACCGTCGATTCGTTGACGTGCTGCGCCACCTCCATCGTGCGCTCAGTGCCCTCTGCGGTCACGGTCAGCGCTTCCTGCAGGGCAGGCAGTCGGCCTGCGGCGAACTGGACGTCCACCACAGGGCCGGCTACGCGGATAATAGTTCCCTGTATCATAGATTTGCCTCGTTTTGTTATTCTTGATTCTTCACCGCCGACGCGCCGCCGATGATCTCGGTGATCTCCTGTGTGATGGAGCCTTGGCGGGTGCGGTTGTATTCCAGCTGCAAGTCGCGGATCATATCATTTGCGCTCTTGGTGGCCGAGTCCATGGCCGTCATGCGGGCGCTCTGCTCGGCGCAGAAGCTCTCGGTCATGGCGCCGAAGATCATGCCGTGCATATAGATGGGCGCGGTCTGCTCGAACACTGTCCAAGCATCGGGCACCAGCTCCACCTCACCGCGGGGGTCGCCCAGACCCTTGGGAGCGGGCTGCAGATGCTCGCGGTCCAGCGGCAGCAGCCGCTCCATGACCGGCTCACTGGTGAGCGCATTCTGTATCTTGGTATAGATGAGATAGATCTCATCCAGCTTGCCCGACTTAAAATCGTCGATGGCGTCCACCGTGATGTCACGGGCACGCTGCAAAGACGGTGCCGTCGCGCCGTACTGGAACTCTTTCACCAGCCGGGGGTCCTTGCGGAGGGCGCGGTAGCCCACCTGACCGATGACATAGAACCGGTCGTTCGCATCGGCCTTTTCCAGCAGGAGCTTCAGCACGTTCTGGTTGAAAGAGCCTGCCATGCCCTTGTCCGCCGTCAGCACCAGATAGGCGCGGCGGGGGCTGCCGTCCTCCCGCTGCCGCTCGTGGAAATACGGGTGCACCGGCTCCTCGGGCAGATGGGGGACGACACGAGAGATAGTGTCCCTCATGCGGGTGAAGTAGGGCAGGACGTTCTGGTAATTCCTGCGTGCCTTGCGCAGTTTGGAGGAAGAGATCAGATACATCGCATTCGTGATCTTGCGGGTATCCTGAATGCTCTCGATGCGCTCTTTCAGCAGCTTACTGGACGCCATGATTCTCGCCTCCCTCGTAGGCCTTCCATGCGTTCAGGATGGTGTCGGTCTGCTCGGGGGTGAGCTTGCCGGTGGCCGTGATGGCGTCCATCGTGCCGGACACGTCTGCATGGAACTGGCGCACAAAGGCGGCGGTGCGTGCCCGCTGTTCCGCGAGGGGCACATCGTCCAGCATCCCGTGGGAGGCCAGCACGAGGATGACCACCTGCTCGGCGTCGGTCTTGGGCTGATAGAGCGGCTGCTTGAGCATCTCGGTCAGGGCCTTGCCGTGTTCCAGCTGATGGCGGGTCTCGGCGTCCAGATCCGAGCTGAACTGAGCGAAGGACTCCATATCCTTGTACTGGGCCAGCTCGATGCGCAGGTTGGCGTTGGCCTTCTTCATGGCCTTGGTCTGGGCTGCGCCGCCCACACGGGAGACGGACAGGCCCACATTGACGGCCGGGCGGTTGCCGGCGTTGAAGAGGGCGCTCTCAAGGAAGATCTGTCCGTCGGTGATGGAGATGACGTTGGTGGGGATGTAGGCGGACACGTCGCCGGCCTGCGTCTCCACGATGGGCAGAGCGGTAATGGAGCCGCCGCCCAGCGCGTCGCTCATCCGGCAGGAGCGCTCCAGCAGACGGGAGTGCAGATAGAAGACGTCGCCGGGGTAAGCCTCACGGCCCGGAGAGCGGCGGAGCAGCAGCGAGATGGCACGGTAGGCCACCGCGTGCTTGGAAAGGTCGTCGTAGACGATGAGGACGCTCTTGCCCTGCGCCATGAAGTACTCGGCCAGCGCCGTGCCCGCATAGGGGGCGATGTACTGCAGCGGGGCGCTGTCGGAGGCGGTCGCCGCCACGATGGTGGTGTAGCTCATGGCACCATGCTTTTTCAGGTCCTCGGCCACGCGGGCGATGGAGGAAGCCTTCTGGCCGATGGCGACATAGATGCAGAGCACGCCGGTGTCCTTCTGGTTCAGGATGGCATCGGTGGCGATGGAGGTCTTGCCGGTCTGGCGGTCGCCGATGATCAGCTCACGCTGGCCGCGGCCAATGGGGAACATGGAGTCGATGGCGAGGATGCCGGTGTGGAGCGGAGTATCCACGCTCTGGCGCTCGAGGATGCCGGGGGCCTGCTTCTCGATGGGGTTGTAGCCCACAGCCTCGACAGGGCCTTTGCCGTCGATGGGTTCGCCCAGCGGGTCGATGACACGGCCAAGGAAGCCCTCGCCCACCGGGATGCCCGCGCGCTTGCCGCTGCGGGTGACCATGGTGCCGACGCCGACGCTCTCCGCGCCGTCAAAGAGCATGATGCCCAGACGGCCCGGCTCGACGCTCTCCACCATGCCCTTTGCACCGTTCTCGAAGGTGACGATCTCGCCGTAGACAGCGCGATCCATTCCTTCTACTTCCACGATGCCGTCGGCAGAGGAGACGACCACGCCGCCCTCCTCGCTGGTGGCAGCGGGCTTGTAGTCCTCGATGCGGGTCTTGAGGGTGGCCAGAGAGGGCTTGTCGGCCATCATCTGGTCGATGGCGTGACGGCCGGAGTTGTCAAAGACGCGGTCGCCGATCTGGAGCACATAGCCGGAGAGGAGGCTGTCGTCCACCGTGACATTCAGGATGACCTCGGTGGCGTCGTACAGCTTGCAGACCTCTTTCTTGATCCGGTCCAGATCCTCCTCGCGGGGGGTGCGGGCGGCACGGAGGTCCGCTTTGACGATGCGGTTGGCCTCAAAGAACTCCTTGCTGAATTCACTTGCCATTTTCAGCCCCCGCTTTCTCCAACAGGTCGTCCAGCAGGCGTGCGTCGTCCTGCTCGTTCAGGCTGCGGGCCAGCAGTTTCTCGCACATGGCGCGGGCCAGTGCGGTGGTCTGGGCGTCGGCCTGACGCAGCTTGTGCTGGCGCTCGGCCTCAGCGGCGGCCTTGCCCTCGGCCAGAATGGCGTCGGCCTGCTTCTGGGCGTCGGCCAGCAGCTGCTGCTTGTCCTTTTCGGCCTGCTGTTCGTAGGCCGTGCGGCGGGCTGCTGCCTCGGCGTCCACATTGTGCAGCTTAGCCTGCGCGTCGTTCAGGGCCGCTGCGGCCTCCTGCTTGGAGGTCTCGGCGGCGTTCAGGGCGTCATCCACCTGCTTCTGGCGCTGCGCGATGATGTTCATGACAGGCTTGTACAGGAACTTGCGCAGCAGCAAAAACAGAACCAGAATGTTGACGACTGTATACAGAAGGTTCAGATTCAGAGTCAGCATTCGTCATGCCTCCGTGATCAACCCAGGAACAGGATGATAAGCAGAGCAACGACGAAGCCGAAGATGGCAGTACCTTCGGCCAGAGCTGCGCCCAGCAGGAGGTTAGTCTGGATCTTGCCGGAAGCCTCCGGCTGGCGGCTGATGGCCTCCGTTGCCTTGCCGGTGGCGATGCCGATGCCGATGCCGCCGCCGATACCAGTCAGCGCTGCGATGCCAGCGCCCAGAGCTACGAGTCCGTTCATAATTATTTCTCCTTTTATTGTAAAGTTGTTTGGTTGTTCAACCTCTCAGTCTCGCATTCGCTCGACAGCTCCCCTATCGAGGGGAGCCTCTGGCGAAGAGGAAAGGCTTTCCGGAATGCCAAGGCCTTTCCTCGATAGGAGAGGTGGCACGCCGTAGGCGTGACGGAGAGGTTTATTCTTCTCCGCCAATGCTCTCTTTCATGAACAGCGAGGTGAGGAAGACGAAAACATAGGTTTGGATGAGACCGTCGAACAAATCAAAGTAGAGGCTGAAGATGGCCGGCACGAACACCGGGACCACCAGCTTGATCAGCTCCATGATGACGAAAGCGCCCAGCACATTGCCGAACAGTCGCATACACAGGCTGGTGGGGCGGATGGCGATCTCGAGGATGTTCATGGGGGTCATGATGGGGGTAGGAGCGGTGAGGCTTTTCAGGAAGCCTTTGCCGCCCCGGGCACGGACGCCGGAATACTCGATGAGGCAGATGCTCATGAGTGCCAGCGCAGCGGTGACATTCAGATCCTTCGTGGGGGGCTTGATGCCGAACACGCCGATGAGGTTTGCGCAGGCGATGTAGAGAGCCACCGTCATGAGGTAGGGCACATACCGCCTTCCCTGCTCGCCCAGCAGGCCCATGAAGAAGCCGTCGATGGTGGTGACTACCATCTCAAGGACAGCCTGCCGCTTGGAGATGTGATCCACCTTGAGGTTCCGGGTGAGCAGGATGGAGCCGATCACCAGAAAGAGCATGATGCCCCAGCTCACCACCACGGATTCCGGCACCTGCAAGCCGCCGATGGAGACCATCTCCACGTTCAGCTCTTCTTTCAGGGCCGCAGTCAATGCGTTCATCGCTTTGCCTCCTTTCTGAGCAGAGTCTTATCTTGAAGCGTAAGGGTGTGGTTCGTTTTCACTCTATCTCCTTTCGTTTCTCTAGTCAAAGAGGCCGCGCCGAAAATCAAAGAAGGTGCGTCCGTTTTTCATGGAAACACACCCTCTTTCCGCGCTCAGCGCATCCTTTTGCGTCTGGTATCATAGCACGATTGGGCCGGTTTGATAAGCCCTTCGGTCGATATTCTACTTTTTGTTATATCTTATTTCACGCTTGTGCCGAAACTGTCGTACATCTTGCACAATATTTCGCTCTCAAACTGTCCATTTCAACCAATTTCTTAGCCATTTTTTAGCGATTCGTTTCATTTTTTGAGGTAATATGAAACGCTCCCGGCAGAAATATACACTCCATGTATATCGGGTATATAAAATTCATATAGTTGTCAAGCGCTTGATACCTGAAATTTTGTTAACCGGAAACTTATATAATATTACCTGTTTATAATAGGCTCACTGTTTCCCGCGGCGGAAGATGAGCCGGAAGAGAAAGCGGGCCAGCGGGCCGCAATAGAACATCTGCCAGCACAGGGCCATCGGGAAGTTGCAGCCGAAGGTATGCACCCACGTCCCAAAGCTGGGCTCCTTGAACAGCACGGTCGCCACAAGGCTCATGATGGGGCACATGATGCAGACGATCATCAGGGAGATGGCATAGGTAATGAACTGGGGGCGGTCCGAAGGGCGCATAAAGGTGAAGGCCAATGCGGTGGCCAGTTTTTCCACTACAAAAAACTCCAGCACGAAAGCCACCGGCACCATGATGGGCATTTCATGCAGCGCCATACCGAAGGTGGCGTTGGTCACACCGCCGGTGGCGAGGGCGACATTGTAGACGATCATTCCGTAGACCATGATCGCGGCCATCACGAGAGTAAAGACGATTTTTTCAAGCAGGGTCTTGGGCATTTTTGTTTTCTCCTCATTTTTGGTTGTGGGTAAAATGTCTTCTGGAACTTTCGCCGCACAAAAAAAGACAGACGAGGGCGGAACCTTCGTCTGTCTTTGCACGACTACCATTCATTGCCCGCTATGATAGCACAAACTCCCGCCCCGCGTAAGCGTTTTTCGCCGTTTTCTCCCGTTTTGCGCAAATCCTTCCACGAACGACCCAAAATTTTCGGGCAGATTCGTTACTGCACCGCCTCCCCTGCCCAGAGCCACAGACGGTTTTGGCGCAGGGAAAATCTTTCGTCCTGATATTTGTATGATTCTCACAGTTTTTTGGTCGTTTCTTGAAAAAGTATGTCTAATTCATTGTGCACTCTGCGAATAGACAAAACAGGCTCGTGCGTGTATAATAAAGCCAGAAACCAGAGAAGTACAGCAGAAGTTCAAATGAGAACTCACCCCGCTGACTTTAAGAAGAAAGGAGCGAAGACCGATGGTTGATATGGAACCCGCACAGTGTGCACAGACTGTCGGGGTTCGCTGAGAAGCAAAACAGAGGCTCACCACAAACGGGATGTTTCCCCCGTATAAAAACACAACAACGAGAGCCAGTCTTGAGCATTCAATAAAGCGGATAACAGTACAGTCTGTGAAATAAATCCCTCGCGTTCAAATAGATCCGCCGAAGGTGATTCGAAATGAAGAAAGCTTTTGTACGGAGCATCGTATTTGAATAACTCCAAAGGAGAAACTCCAATGTACTAGTAATGACGCTCCCTTCGCAAATCTAACTCGAAAGAATGTGGTAATATGAAATTCATCTCTGTGATTCGTATCCCGCACTCCAACAGTTAAGAAAAGGGTCATTCCAATGTACTAAGAAATTCATTCCCCTGCTGATCGTTCTTCATCGTTTCAAAGGAGAAGCTTCCATGAAACGTCCGGTACAGACCGAAAAATGAGGAAATCGAGGTCAAGAGGCTATGACTCCGAAGAAGTAAGCATCCTGCCGACAGAGGGCTTGCAACCGCCTCGTGTCGGCAGGTTTTTTGTCTGATGTTTTCCAATGAAGCCTGCATCCTCCCGTCGGGAGAGTGCAGGTTTTATTTTGTTCCAACCAAAAAGGAGGTCGTCTGCCAATGGCAAGTAATTTCGAATTCTACTCCCCCACCCGGGTCATCTTCGGCAAGGGCACCGAACAGCGCGTGGGCGCGCTGGTGCGCGAATACGGCGGCACCCGCGTCCTCGTGGTCTACGGCGGCAAGAGCGCCATCCGTTCCGGCGTGCTCGACCGGGCCGAGAAGTCGCTGGCGGAGGCTGGCCTGTCCAGCTGGACGCTGGGCGGCGTCGTGCCGAATCCCCATCTCGACAAGGTCTACGAAGGCATCCGCATCGGCCGGGAGAATGGCATCGACTTTCTTCTGGCAGTGGGCGGCGGCAGCGTCATTGACACCGCCAAGGCCATCGCCTACGGCCTCGCCGAGCCGGACAAGGATGTCTGGGAGCTGTACGAGCATACCCGCAAGGCCCAGAAGTGCCTGCCCGTGGCCAGCATCCTCACCATCGCGGCGGCGGGCAGCGAGACCTCCAACAGCAGTGTCATCACCCGCGAGGACACCCACCAGAAACGGGCCTACAACGACGACCTCAGCCGCCCCAAGTTCGCCATCATGGACCCCGAGCTGACCAAGACCCTGCCCGACTACCAGACTGAGTCCGGCTGCGCCGACATCATGATGCACACGATGGAGCGCTACTTCACCAACGGCGGCAACATGGAGCTGACCGACGCGCTGGCCGAGGGCCTGCTGCGCACGGTGATGAAGAACGCCCGCATCCTCCACACCGACCCCGCCAACGATGAGGCCCGGGCCGAGGTGATGTGGGCGGGCAGCCTCTCTCACAACGGCCTCACCGGCTGCGGCATCGCCAGCGGCGATTTCATGTCCCACAAAATGGAGCACGAGATGGGCGGTATGTTCGACGTGACCCATGGCGCGGGCCTCGCCGCCCTCTGGCCCAGCTGGGCACGGTATGTTTATAAGGACTGCCTGCCCCGCTTCGTCCGCTTTGCCCGGAATGTCATGGGGGTGACGGCGGACGGCACCGACGAAGAGGTGGCCCTGCTGGGCATTGACGCGATGGTAGACTTTTACCACAGCATCGGGATGCCCGCCTCCTTCCACGAGCTGGGCATCGCCCCCACCGACGCACAGATCGACGAGATGGCCCGCCGCTGCCTCGAGGCCTCCGGCACTGCCCTCGGCTCGGCCAAAAAGCTGAGCCTCGACGACATCATCGCCATCTACCACGCCGCCAATAAATGATTGCCGCTCTGCCGCCTTGCGCTTCCGTCCGCAAAACGGTATACTGAAAGAAATACCACGAAAAGGACGAGACATCCCATGGACGAAAAAGACCTGCTGATCTTCCTGACGCTGGCCGACACCGGCAACCTGACCCGCACCGCAGAAAAGCTCTACCTCTCCCAGCCCACCCTGAGCAAGCGGCTCCAGAACATGGAGGCAGATCTGGGGGCAGCGCTTTTCCTGCGCAGCAAACAGGGCGTCACCCTGACCCCCGCCGGGGAGGCCGCACGGGGGGTCATCCAGCGCACCGCCCGGGAGCTCAACACCCTGCGGGAGCAGCTGCAGATGCGCAAGGACACCATCTGCGGCACCCTGCGCATTGAGGTCTCCATCGACTACTCCAAATACCGTCTGCCGCAGGTTCTGGCGGCCTACACGGCTCAGTGCCCGGACGTCACCCTCAGAGTCTCCACCAACCACAGCCGTGACTGTCTCCGGACGCTGCAGGACAGCAGCGTCCACCTCGCCATCGTGCGGGGCGAATACGACTGGGACGAGGGCAAGATCCTGTTAGAGCGGGAGCCGGTCTGCCTCATCCGCAGCCGGGAGAATGCCAGCGTGCCCCTGCGCAAGCTGCGGTACATCGGCCGGGACTCTGACCCCGAGCACATGAGCATGAAAGCCCGCTGGCTGATGGAGCACAAGATGGAGCCGGACGCCCAGCTGAATGTGGATGGGCTGTCCACCTGCGTGGCCATGGTCAACGCCGGTCTTGGCTGGAGCATCGTGCCGTCCATCTGCCTGAACTACTTCGACGGCATCTCGGAGCCGCTCTTCTTCGCCGACGGCACCCCTCTCACCCGTTCTACTTATCTGCTCTACCGCAAGCGCGAAAGTGAGCTGCCGCAGGTGCGGGAGTTCATCCGGATGGTCTGCGCCATGAGCAGGCACTGAATCCTATCCCCTCTTCCAAAGAGAGACCGGCCCGCCCGGTCTCTCTTTTTTGCTGCCAAACCTGCGTGAAAGGGGTCATTTCCTGCGTGAATGACTGTCCTCAAGGCTGCGCGGGTGTGTTATAATAGGAACGTAAGGAGGCATATGAGAGGATGGAGCTTCGATTCGCGGTCGTAGAAGACCGCCTGCCCGACGCCCAGCGGCTGGAAGGTCTGCTCCGGCTGGCGTTCGGCAATGGATACATTCTGGTCTGTGACCACTTCGAGAGCGGCGACGCCTTTTTGCAGGCGTTCCCCTCCCGGGCCTATCAGGCCGTTTTTCTGGACATCTGCATGGAGGGCACCAACGGCATCGACACAGCCCGCACCCTGCGCCGCACCGACCCGGACCTGCCGCTGGTCTTCGTGACCTCATCGCCGGAGTATGTGTGGGATGCATTTCCCGTCCACCCCTTCGATTATCTGCTCAAGCCCTACCGGGAAGAGAAGCTCTTTCAGCTGGCCGATGAGCTGCGGCGGGTGCTCTTCCGGGCCGAGCCGGAGCTGGACGTCCGCATCGCACGGCAGACCGTGCAGCTGCCACTGCGGAAGATCCAGTACGCCATGTCCCAGAACCACTATGTCCGGGTCGTCACCGATGACGGCGAGTGCCGGGCCGTCTCCACCTTCGCACAGGTGGAGCAGCTGCTGCGGGCGCAGGAAAATTTCCTCGTCTGCAACCGGGGCGTCATCCTGAACATGGACAAGGTGCTGCGGCTGGACGGCGACGCTTTCGAGATGCTGGACGGCACCCACCTGCCGGTGCGCCTGAAGGATAAAAACACCCTGTTCGCCCAGTTCACACAATACCAGTTCCGCCATATGCGGCGGGAGCTTTGACGACGAAAGGAGGCCCTGCCTTGGACATCACTTTATTCGGACGCTATTTTCTGGACCTCTCCATCCTCTACCCGGGGGCGTTCCTCTGCCTCGCCCCGCTGTGGGAGCATCTGAAAGCGCCCCGCCGCACTGCCCTGCTGACCACCTTCCTCGTCTCCGTCATCGACCTTGCGGCGGCGGCTCTCTGCACTGTCCTTGAGCTGAACAGCAATATGATGCTCCTGCCCATCTTCCTGACGGCATTCTGGCTGCTGCTCTGGCGGGTGGAGTCGGCGGTCTCGACCGGGCAGACGGCCTTTCTCTTCTCCCTCTCTGCCGTCATGATCGCCGTCTGCACTCTGCTCTCCATCGTGCTCAATGCCCGGGCCGAGGTAGATAACGACGCGCCGGTCTGCCTTGTCTCCACTGCCCTGCTCAAGCTGGGGCTGTCGGCGGTGCTCTGCATCCTCTTCTGGTTCACCGCAGTCCAATGGAGCCGCTGGCTGCTGCGGGAGTACCGGGGCGAAGCCTTCTGGCAGTCGGCGTGGCCGCTGCCCGCCATCTACGCGGCCTTCCTCATGTTCTGTATGCCGCTGGACCCGGGCGTCATCCTCATCAACCGGCTGATGATCATCTCCGTGCTGGCCGTCTCTATCTCACTGCTGGGCATCTTCCTGCTGCTGTATGAGATGTATCAGGTGGCCCGGGAGTACACCCGCAGCGCCCAGCTGGACCGGGAAAACCAGCTTCTGGCTGTGGAGTCCCGCCGCTACACCGAGCTTCGGGCCTATATGGAGCAGACGCGCCATCTGCGCCACGATTTCCGCCAGCACCTTCACGTCATCGCCGGCCTGACCGAGGCCGGCCAGCTGGAGGAGCTGAAAAACTACCTCTGCCAGTACGAATCCGAGCTGAGTGAGGAGCGCCCCACCCTCTGCGCCAACCCCGCCGTGGACGCGCTGGCCGGGCACTACGACCATGAGGCCCGCCAGCTCGGCGTGCCGGTGGAATGGCGGCTGGAACTGCCCCGCCAGCTGCCCGTCCCGGAAGCCGACCTCTGCATGATGCTGGGCAACCTGCTGGAAAATGCATTCCATGCCAGCCAGAAGCTCCCGCCCGAGCAGCGGCAGGTGAAGGTGATGGCCCGGATGCTCAGCCCCGCCATGCTGGGCCTGCTAGTCGAAAACCGGTACGACGGCGTACTCAAGCGCCAGAAAGGCGCGCTACACTCCACCAAGCACGACGGCATGGGCATCGGCCTCGTCTCCATCCAGACCACCGCAGCCAAATACGGCGGCTCCATGACCGTCGAGACCGAAAACGGCCTGTTCCGAGTGAATATCCTGCTGAATCTTTGACCCTGTGTTAGAGCCTCTCCCTCCGCATCCTTGCCCTCTCAGTCACCTTCGGTGACAGCTCTCCCGGAGGGAGAGCCTTTATGATACCTGCCAAGCACTTCATGACCGAATAAAAAAGGAGGACTCCACCATGAAAATCACCCGACGCAGCTTCCTCAGCGCTTCCGCTCTCGCTCTGCTGTCCTGCCCGCTGGCCCCCACCGCCAGCGCGGCCAAGTCCGACAGCCTGTTGGCCGGCCTTTTCCACAGCGAAGACACCGCCCTGCCTTTGAAGCCCCTGACGGCAAAGGGCGTGGATGCGAACCCCTTTATGGGCAGCAGCGAGTCGAACATCCACCACGACTGCTACAACACCGACTCCACCGACGCTGTCCTCCCCGTAGGCATCTGCCCCGAGGTCCATGTGGCGATGGAAAAGACGAACCCCAATGCCTCCCCCGCCATCTTCTTCGACAACTTCGACAACCCCATCAGCCCCTTCCTCGGCGGTCTGGCCATCCGCGACCTCGACGCAGAGGAGGTACGGACCATCGGCTTTTTCTCCCCCGCAAAGCATGACGGCGGCGGCTACCTCATCCAAAGCTCCTATTCCTTCGTGGACGGGCGCAACCTCATCGTCTGCCCCACCAGCCACAACCACGTCCTGATGCTGCGGGCCACGGACGAGAGCGGCACGCCGCTGCCCGTCTTCCAGAAGGTGCTGGACATCAACATCAAGGAGGCTGCCGAGCGGGTGCTGGGCCGCAGCCTTGAGCAGAATCTGCTCTCCATCGTTTTTGACTACGACGGCAACCTCTGGTTCGTCACCGGCGGCTTCCGCATCTACCCCAGCCGCGGCCAGCAGGGCGCGATGGGCTATATCTCCCGCGCAGCCATCGATACCATCCTTGCAGGCGGCACCGCCGACCTCAGCCGCGAGGTGCACGTCTACGCCCCCGCCCCCGGCGAGGGTGCCGAAAACGGCATCGCCTCCTGCCGGGAGGGCGCAGTCATCCTCACGAACCTCGCCTGCTACCTGCTGCGGGCAAACGGCGGCGTAGAGGTCGTCTGGCGCACCCCCTACGACAGCGTGGGCGCAAAGGACAGCCGCGAGGGCGCAGCCACTACCGGCGGCGGTCTGGCGTGGGGCGGCGGCTGCTCGCCCTCTCTGAGCAGGGAGCTGGTCTTTTTTACCGACAACCTCGAGGTCGTCAGCCTCATGGCCGTGGACATCCGCACCGGCGAGGTCGTGGCCAGGCATCCCGTCATCGACGAGCTGCCTGACAATATGCCGGTCTCCGTCGAAAACTCGGCCATCGTCTACGACCACGGCGACGGCAGAGTCAGCACCATCGTCTGCAACTGGTTCGGCGCAGGCAGCCCCAACCTCGCAAAGCCCGACAGCGATTCCTCCATCCAGAGCTACGAGAACATCTATGACCGGAACTGGCTGCTCAAGGGCAACTGCATGATCATGCCCGGTGTCGAGCGTGTGGACACCGTCCGCACCGCCGACGGCTGGGCCATGAAGAGCATCTGGTGCCGCGACGACCTCAGCGACACCTCCATGATGAAGCTCTCCACCGCCACCGGCTACATCTACGGCTTCGTGCAGGATGTGGACAGCGGTATGTGGCAATACATCGTGCTGGACTTCGACACCGGCAAGACCGTCCTCACGGTGGACGTTGCCTCCCTCTACGGCTACAACAACATGGCCATCGGTATGTATGCAGGCCGGGACGGCAACAAGCTCTACTGCCCCACCGGCTACAAGGAGCTGCTCCGCCTGCAGGACCGCTTCGTCTTCCTGCCCGAGATGCCCTACCGGAAGGTCGATTTGGACAAGACCTCCCGCCGGGTGCTTTCTGCCGACGCTTTCCATGCCGCAGGCGGCACAGGCACCCCCGCAAGCTGGCTGCACACCGTCACCCTCGACAATCTCCATCCCCAGACCACCGTTGCCTTCCGCATCAACGGCCTGACCGGAAACCCCGCCGACTACAAACTCTTCGCCCTCGGCACCGACGGTCTTTACCACGAGGTGTCCGGCTGGCGCTTTGACGACGTCCCGGCCCGCTTCAGCGCGAAGAAGGTCTACACCGTCTGCGTCCCCGCACAGGACGGCGGCAGCTTCGACCTCTCCTCCGACGCCAAGGAAGTCACCCTTTCCATCGTTCTGGCCCGCTGAATCTGCAAAAAGGAGGCTCCTGCCATGAAAATGACCCGACGCGATTTTCTCAGGCTCTCTTCCGCCGCTGCCGCCGCCTGCGGCGTCACCCTTCTGCCGGCCCAGAAAGCCGATGCGGCTTCTGAGATCCAGACCCTGCTGGAAGAAGCGTACCTCTACGCCTTCCCGCTGGTGCTCGTGGACGCCACCAAGACCGTCTCCACCAACGCGAAGACCCCCTCCGCCAACCGCGCCCCCGTCAACCAGTTCATCCACGCCCGGAAGCTGCTGGACGCTTCCAGCCGCACCGTCGTCAGCCCCAATGTGGACACCATCTACACGCAGGCATGGCTGGACGTCAGCGCCGAGCCGCAAATTTACGTCGTGCCGGAGACCGACCGCTTCTTTAACGTGCAGGTGCTGGACGCATGGACGAACACCGCCGCCGTGCTGGAAGCGCCCGGGGCCTACGCCATCGCCTATTCCGGCTGGGAGGGCACCCTGCCCGAGGGCGTCCGGCGCATCGACGTCCCCACCCGGACGGTCTGGACCATCGCCCGCATCATGCTCTCGGGGCCGGACGACCTGCCGAACGTGGCGGCGCTCCAGAGCCGGATGCAGCTGATGCCCCTCTCGGCCTACCCCGCCGGGCCGGACGCCGCGCCGGAGGGCAGTTATTCCCCGGAAAACGATTTCGTCCCGGTGGAAAAAGTCCTCGCCATGACGCCGCAGGAGTTTTTCGACACCGCCAACCGGCTGATGGAGACCGACCCGCCCGCCGAGGCGGACGCGCCCCTTCTCCGCAGCCTCGCGGCCCTCTCCGTCGGCCCGGGCGAGCGGTTCGACGCCTCCGTCCTCGGCCCCCTCGGCGGGCTGCGCTGGAAGCGGATGCTCCTTCAGCTCAAGAGCAGCCTCCGGGCGCAGGCCGCACGCTATGCCCGGCAGATGGGCCAGTGGACCTACTACGGCGACCCCATCGGCGATTTCGGCACGGCCTACGACTACCGCACCATGGTGGCCCTGATGGGCCTTGGGGCCAACACCACCGACGTCGCCATCTACCCGCGCACCTCCACCGACAGCACCGGGGCCGACCTCACCGGCAAAAAGACCTATACCCTCCACTTCGACGCCCTGCCGCCCACGGTGGGCACCGGATTCTGGTCGGTGACGGCCTACGGCGAGGACAACTTCCTCATCGATAACCCCATCAGCCGCTACTGCGTGAACGACCGCTCCGGCCTCCACCGGAACCCGGACGGTTCCATCGACGTCACCCTCTCCAAGGATGCGCCGGAGGATACCACCAACTGGCTCCCCGTCTCGGACGAGAAGTTCCACCTCTTCCTCCGCATCTACAAGCCCGACTGGACGGCGCTGGACAGCTTCCCGCCGCCGGTCATCCGCGTGAAGTAACAAAAACGCCATCTGCGTCTCGGCGCAGATGGCGTTTTCATCGTTATCGCGTTTTACAGGGTGCTCAGCAGGCGGTGGCCGCCGTTCTGGTCGGCGGCATAGCGGGTGGTGCGGCTGACCTGATTGTCCAGCGGCAGGCCCTCGGCGTAGCGCTTGAGGTTGTGGACGAAGATGTCCACGATGTTGTCCAGCGTCTTGGGCAGACTGAACTTGCCGGAGTTGTGGGGGGTGATGATGGCCCCCGGCTCGCCCCACAGCGGGTGGTCGGCGGGCAGCGGCTCGGGGTCGGTGACGTCGAGGCCCGCGCCGAAGATCTTGCCGCTGCGCAGGGCGTCCACAAGGGCGTCGCTGTCCACGGTGGTGCCGCGGCCCACGTTGAGGAGGATGGCCCCATCCTTGCAGCGGGCAAAGCGCCCAGCGTCGAACATATGGTAGGTCTCCTCGGTGCCGGGCAGGCTCAGGGCGATAAGGTCGGCTTCGGGCAGCTCCTCGTCCAGCTGGCTCTGGGCCACCACCCGCAGGCAGTAGTCCGGGCAGGGGGTGTCGGGATGGACGGTGCGGCGGACGCCCACCACCTCAGCGCCCAGCATATGAGCGCGGCGGGCGAAGTTGGAGCCGATGTCGCCCATGCCGACGCAGAGCACCCGCGCCCCGGTGATGCCCCTCACAGGGCGGTCGATGGGGGCCCACCTGCGCTGGTTCTGGCGGTCGCGGTAGAGGAACATATCCTTCTGGATGCCAAGCCACATGGCCAGCATCCACTCGCTGATGGCCAGACCATATGCGCCGGTGGCGTTGGTCACTACGCAGTCCTCGGGCAGGATGCCGGGCTTCAGGTAGGGGTCCGGGCCGGCGGAGTTGGACTGGAACCACTCGATGTGCTTGTTCTGAGAGATCATCGACACCGGGGCGTTGCCCAGCACCACATCGGCCCAGAGCACGTCTTCGGCGTGGACATCGTCCAGCGCATTGAAGCGGAATTCAAACTCCGGCACAGAGGCCTCCAGCGCGGCGCGGTGGGCGTCGTTCAGGGGCAGACAGACCAAAACTTTTTTATGCATAGGGATACCCTCACTTCCTGATCGTTCTTTTATAAGAATACACGTTCCTGCTCCGCTCCGCAAGAGGGGAACCCGCCTTATTCTTAAGAATTCCTTAGGATTTTATCCCCCAAATCCCAAGAAGTATGTGATAAGCTGTCCCCAAAGCAAAAAAATCTGCTATACTGATACCAAAGCAGCACAGGAAAGGAATCATACACTATGCAGACCATCATGATCGTAGAGGATGACCCGGATATCCGGGACGGCGTGCGCATCCTCCTGTCCGGGGAGGGCTACCGCATCCTCGAAGCCGAAAACGGGCCGCGTGCCCTCAGCCTGCTGACGCCGGAGGTCGATCTGGTCATCCTCGATATCATGATGCCCGGCATGAGCGGCCTGCGGGTCTGCGAGGAGATCCGCAAGACCTCCACCGTCCCCATCCTCTTTCTCACCGCAAAATCGCAGGAGTCGGACAAGCTGCTGGGCCTGACGGCAGGCGGCGACGACTACCTTGCAAAGCCCTTCTCCTTCGCAGAGCTGAGCGCCCGGGTCAAGGCCCTGCTGCGGCGCTACTGCGTCTATCAGGGCAAGGATCAGGCCGGGCCGCGTCAGCCCAAGCCCGACGACCAGATGCTGGAGCTGCACGGCGTGCGCATCGCGCTGGACTGTAACCGGGTCTGGGTGGATGAGCAGGAAGCAGACCTGACCGAGACGGAGTACAAGATCCTCAAGCTGCTGATGCAAAGCCCCCAGCGCATCTTCCCGGTTCAGGTCATCTACGAGACGGTGTGGGGCGAGCCGTATTTTTATGTCTCCAACGGCACCGTCATGGTGCACATCCGCAACCTGCGGATGAAGGTGGAGCAGAACCCTCAGACCCCTCAGCGCATCTGTACCGTCTGGGGCAAGGGCTATCGCTTTGCGGCACAGGAGGACAGCAATGGCAACGCCTGAAAAACACGGTCTGGCGAAGCAGTTCACCCGGCTCATCGTCCTGTCGGGTCTGGCGAGCTTTCTGCTGCTGGGCTTTTTGCAGGTGGTGCTGAACAAGAGCCTGCGGTTCTATTTCGACCAGCCTGAAGTGCAGACAAAAGCCTCTCAGCAGCAGGTGGACGAGCTGCAGAACTACATCAGCGAAAACGCCCTTTCCAGCACCGACATCCAGAAGCTCACCGACTGGACCCGCAGCCACCGCTACAACCTGCTGGAGCTTTACCGGGATCAGGTGCTCATCTATTCGTCCTACGCGCCCCGGCACTACTACAAGGACGCCCCGGAGGCCCGAAAGCTCACCGACGGCCAGCAGCACGGCCCCTTCTACGACTGGTCGCCCGTCTATACGCTGAACTTTTCGGACGGCGAGGTCACTGCACTGCTCTACTACAACGGTTTCGACGCTTACTATGGCGCCGGCTGCGACATCCTGTTCGTCCTCTGCCTCACCTCCTTCCCCCTCTTCTTCCTCTGGGGCAGCCGGGGCATCGTGAGCTATATCGTGCAGCTCAGCGAAGAGATCCAGGCCATGGAGGGCGGCGACCTCGACCACCCCATCACCGTGCGGGGCAGCGACGAGCTGACGACGCTGGCGTCCAGCCTCGACTCCATGCGGCTCACCCTTCGCCAGCAGCATGAGGACGAGGCCGCCGCCGCTGCCAAGGTCAAGAGCCTCATCACCGAGATGAGCCATGACCTGCGCACCCCGCTGACCACCCTGCTGCTCTACACCGAGATCCTCCGCCACCACAGATACGAGACCTCTGCACAGGCCGAGGACTACCTCGCCAAGATCGACGCCAAGGCCCATCAGCTAAAGCAGCTGTCGGACAATCTCTTCGAGTATGCCCTTGTCACCCGGGACACCGTGGCCGTCCTCGACCCATCCGCCCGCTTTTCCCAAATTTTTGAGGAGCCGCTCACCGAGATGGTGGGCGAACTGCAGGAGAGGGGCTTTGCCTGCGCCCTTGTGCTGGGCAGCGAGGACGACACCCTTACCGTCAAGGAGCAGTACGTCCACCGCATCCTCGACAACATCACTTCGAACCTGCTCAAATACGCCGACCCAGCGCAGGACATCTCCATCCGCTTCGTGAAAGAGGCAGGCAAAGCGGGCCTTGCCTTCGAAAACACCGTCCTCCCCGGCCAGCACCACACCGACAGCACGAAGGTCGGCCTCACCAGCATCGAGACTATGATGGAAAAGATGCAGGGCCAGTGCCGCATCGAGCAGGAGGCAGAGAGGTTTTGTATTACGCTGTTGTTTCCGATAGCCTCCTGAAATTTTACTTTTCAAGCTCCCTCAATGATGAGGGCTTTTTCTTTTCGGCAAAGGCTCTCCCTTTGGGAGAGCTGGCGCGAAGCGCCTGAGAGGGCAAGGCTGCTGGAAAAAAGCACAAACGCCGCGAACGCATCGCTCTGACAAAGAGCCTGCCTATCACGGTGCAGCGGCTCTGTCGTGACCGGCTTGCCCTCTCCGTCATTGCTTCGCAATGCCACCTCTCCCAGAGGGAGAGGCTTTTGGCTGCGCCGCTTTTTCATAAAAACTTCATCCCTCTTAAGCTCATCTTAATAAATTCCTCGGGCATTTCCTAAGATTTGGCCTGTATACTTTCCCCTGTCAGACGGGGAGGAGCGTTCCCCGTCATATCTCACAGGAGGGGCATCAACCATGCTATGGAAAAAGAAACCACAGAGCAAGGCCGGTCAGGAATTTCTCATCGACCTTGAGACCGCCTCTGCCCAGCCGACCCCGGCGGGCGTGAGGCCCTTTATCAAAAAACACTGGAAGCCCATCACCGCCGCCGTCTGCGCGGCGGCGGTGGCTGCGGCCATACTCATCCCCAAGGGCGGCGCAAAACAGGCCTCGGCCAGCGCCCAGTACGTCGAGACCAGCCCGGAAAAGCGGAACATCGTCAACAGCTACAGCGCCGACGGCACCATCACCGCTGCCGACACCTACACCGTCAAACCCATGGTCAAGGGCACCGTCCTGACCGCCGACTTTGAGGTAGGCGACACCGTCAGCAAGGGCAATGTGCTCTACACCATCGACAGCTCGGACATGGCCAGCAGCGTGGAGAAGGCCCAGCTCTCTCTCGAGCAGGCCCAGAGCAGCTACGACGACGCCGTGGATGCCCAGTATATCCGCAGCTCCGTCCGGGGCACGGTGGCCTCCCTCAAGGTCAAGGCGGGCGACGTCGTCACCGCCGGGCAGGAGGTGGCCGTCGTCCGGGACGACTCCACCCTGCTGCTGACGCTGGACTTCCCCGCCGCCGATGCGGCCTCTTATTCGGTCGGCCAGAGCGTGGATGTGACCATCGACGGCACCTTTGAATCCACCACCGGCACCATCCAGTCCATCTCCGGTGCCGACAGCCTTTCCAGCGGCAACCTCGCCGTCCGCTCGGTGGTCATCGCGGTGCCGAACCCCGGCACCCTGAACACCGCCATGTCCGGCACGGCCTCCATCAACGGCGTCAGCGCCATGGGTTCGGCCCATTTTACCTGCCAGTATGAACAGACCATCACCGCCAGCGCCAGCGGCACGGTGGCCGCCCTCTGCGTGAAAGAAGGCAGCTCGATCGGCGTGGACACTGCCCTTATCCAGCTTTCCAGCTCTTCCCTCACCAAACAGGTGAAGTCGGCCTCCAACAGCCTGCGCAGCGCCGAGCTTTCTCTCGACGACAGCCAGCGCTCCATGGAGGACTACACCATCACCTCCCCCATCAGCGGCACCATTATTGAGAAGGATGTCAAGGTCGGCGACACCGTGGGCAGCAGTTCTTCCACCACCGAGACCATGTGTGTCATCTACGACCTGAGCTACCTCGAAATGACCCTGAACGTAGATGAACTGGACATCCTCGACATCGCGGTGGGCCAGAAGGCAGAGATCACCGCCGACGCCATCGACGGCCAAACCTTCGAGGGCGTCGTCACCAGCATCTCTTCCGCCGGTACCACCACCGGCGGCACCACCACCTACCCTGTCACCATCCGCATCGATGAAACTGGCAGCCTCATGCCCGGCATGAACGCCACCGCCGTCATCGACATCGCCAGCGCCGAAGACGCCCTCTCCATCCCCAGCTATGCGGTCGTCCGCGGCAACTATGTGCTGGTCACGAAGGATTCTCCCTCTGCCGTCAACGCCGACACCAGCATGAACGCCCCCGATGGCTACGTCTTCGTCAAAGTGACTACCGGCATCAGCGACGACGACTACATTGCCGTTACCAGCGGCCTCGAGGAAGGCGACACCATCGCCTACGATTCCGCTTCGGCCTCCAAGTCCAGCAGCGACGAGCAGATGGGCTTCCCGGGCGGCGGAATGTCCGGTGGCGGCGGTCCCGGAGGCGGCAGCAGAGCACCGGGAGGTGGCTTCTGATGAGCGCACTCATTGAGTTCGACTCCGTCTGCAAGTATTACCAGATGGGCGATACCCTCGTGAAGGCCGCCGACCACGTCTCCTTCCGAATAAACAAGGGCGAGTTCGTCGCCATCGTGGGGCAGTCCGGCTCGGGCAAATCCACTTGCATGAATATCATCGGCTGTCTGGACGTCCCCACCGAGGGCACCTACCGGCTGGATGGCCGGGACGTCGGCCGGATGAGCCGCCGGGAGCTGGCCTCCATCCGGAACGAGAAGCTGGGCTTCATCTTCCAGCCGTACAATCTTCTGCCCAAGCTCTCCCTTCTGGAAAACGTGGAAGTTCCCCTCGTCTACGCCGGTATCCCCGCGCAGCAGCGCTACGCAAAGGCAAAAAACGCCCTCGAGCGGGTGGGCCTCGGCGGAAAGCTCAAAAATAAGCCCAACCAGCTCTCCGGCGGCCAGCAGCAGCGAGTCTCCATTGCCCGGGCACTGGCCCGCGACCCTGCGGTCATCCTCGCCGACGAACCGACCGGCGCGCTGGACTCCCACACCAGCCGGGAGGTTCTGGGGATGCTTCAGGATCTTTATCGGCAGGGCAACACCGTCGTCCTCATCACCCACGACAACTCCATCGCCGTGCAGGCTGAGCGCATCATCCGCCTCGAAGACGGCTGTGTCGTCTACGACGGCGACGCCCATGCCCCCGAGGCGGTCGTGCAGCCCACCCTCACCTTTACGAAACAGGAGGCGGCCACATGATCTACGAGACCGTCCGGCAGGCGTTCCAGAACATCTGGAGCAACAAGTTCCGCACCTTCCTCACCATGCTGGGCATCATCATCGGCGTCATGGCGGTCATCGTCATCGTCGGCCTCGGCAACGGCATGACCCAGAGCATCAAGGACAGCTTCTCTGACATGGGCACCGACCTTCTGAGCGTTCAGGTCATGGGCTACGGTGCCCGCAGCGTATCGGTAGATTCGGTCTATGACATCGTGGAGTCCCACCCTGACATCTTCGAGTCTGTCTCTCCCACCGGCTCCGTCAGCGGCACCGTCAAGGTGGGCACCGACAGCTACTCCAACACCACAGTCAAGGGCGTCAGCGAGGTCTACTTCGATATGCTGGGCTACACCATCGACGAGGGGCGTCTCCTCAACTATGTGGACCTCGAGAACAACAAAAAGGTCTGCGTCGTGGGCGCTTACCTCAACCGTGTCGCCTACGGAGGCAACGCGCTGGGTCAGACCATCAAGGTCGGCGCTACCAAGTACACCATCGTCGGCGTGCTGGAAGCCAAAGTCACCGACCTTGAAGATCAGGAGGGCAGCAACGATGACATGATCTTCGTGCCCTACACCACAGCGATGCGTGCGAACCATTCCAGCACCGTCAGCTCCTATTCGGTAGCCATCGCCGACGAAAACAAGCTCTCCGAGGGCAAGACCATCCTCGAAGACGCCTTGCAGGAGCTTCTCCACTCGGACAGCGGCTACATGGTCACCAGCCTCAGCGAGATGCTGGACACCATGACCTCTATGGTCAACATGGTCGTCACCATCCTGACGGCCATCGCGGCCATCTCCCTTCTCGTGGGCGGCATCGGCATCATGAACATCATGATGGTGTCCGTCACCGAGCGCACCCGGGAGATCGGCATCCGCAAGGCCCTCGGCGCACAGGAGAGCACCATCCTCGGCCTTTTCGTCACCGAGGCCGCCGCCACCTCGGCCCTCGGCGGGGTGCTGGGCATCGGGCTGGGCTACCTGCTTTCGGCGGTGGCAAACCGCATCCTGCCCATGATCCTCACCGATATGACCCTCACCGTCTCGCCCTCCCTCGGCTCTGTCGTCGTGGCTTTCAGCATCTCGGTGGGCATCGGCGTCCTCTTCGGCTACCTGCCCGCCCGCCGCGCCGCACGGCTGAATCCGATCGAAGCGCTGCGGTATGATTAACCTCTCCGTCTCGCTATCGCTCGACAATGCCGGGTTGCGGCTCCCAGCATCCGCTTCGTGCTTTGAAAAGCACTCGCGTCTTGCTGGCCGCTGCCCCAACAACGACTTCCTGTTTCCGCCACTGGCGGCGGTCGTCGTTGTTGCCCCTACCGAGGGGAACCTCTGGCGAAGAGGGAAAGCATTCCGGAATGCCAAGGCCTCTCCTCGATAGGAGAGGTGGCACGGCGTCAGCCGTGACGGAGAGGTTTAACATTTCTACAAGGAGTAACACCATGAAAAAACGATTTCTCGCGTTTTTGCTGGCGCTCAGCATCGCGGCATCCCTGCTGGTGATGCCTGCGTCTGCGGCTGGCTCCAACGCCGCCGTGCAGGCCGCCGTGGCGCTGGGCGGCATGACCACCGAGCAGGCCGCACAGCCCGATACGCCCTTCACCCGCGGCCAGCTGGCCCGGCTGCTCACCGCCTTTTCATCCTACCGTGAGAGTGTGTCCGCGCAGGGCAGCACCGGCACCCTCTTCTCGGACGTCAACAGCTCCTCTGCCTATGGCCCCTACATCCGGGTCGCCGTCCAGCAGAGCTGGCTCAGCGGCTATCTCGACGGCAGCTTCCGCCCCGACAACGCCGTGACCCTCGAGGAGGCCTGCACTGCTGTGCTCAAGCTTCTGGGCTATGACGTCACCGCCCTCAGCGGCACCTTCCCTGCCGCACAGCTCAACAAGGCCAACTCTCTGGGCCTGCGCAGCGGCATCTCCGCCTCGCAGGGCAGCGTTCTCACGCTGGCCGAGGGCGCACGGCTGGTCTACAACGCCCTGACAGCCTCCACCAAGGACGGTCAGGTCTACGGCAGCACCATCGGCTTTCCCGTCACCGACGGTCAGGTGGACGTCGCCTCCATCGTCATGGACAGCGTGGAAGGGCCTTTCGTGGCCGGTGAGAGCACCGTTCTGCCCTTCGTGCCCGTCTCCGTTTACCGCAACGACAGCGTCGTCTCCTCCGCCGACCTCTCCGCCTACGATGTCTACTACTACAGCGAGAGCGCCCGCACCCTCTGGGTCTACAGCCGCCGGGCAGCTGGCCGCATCACGGCAGTCTCCCCCACGGCCAGCGCCCCCGCGTCCGTAACGGTGGCCGGCACCACCTACACCATCGGCAGCTCCTCTGCTGCCGCCACCCTCTCCTCTCTGAATGGCGGCGGTGTGGGGCAGGTCGTCACCCTGCTGCTGGGCATGAACGATGAGGTCGTCTCTGTCCTCACCGGCGACGAGGCCGACGCCGTGTTTTACGGCGTGGTACAGTCCTCATCCCGCAGCCTGACCGAGGAGAACGGCGCGGACGTCCAGCAGGCCGTCACCGTCATCTGCACCGACGGCACCGCCCGCACCGTCCATGTGGACAAAAGCCTCAACTATCTGGCGGGCACCCTCGTCGAAGTCTCCGTGGACGCCGATGGCGAATCGGTGGAAAAGCTGGAGAGCCGCTCGACGAGCGGCACCATCAGCGCTGATGCATCCGCCTTGGGCAGCATCCCGCTGGCCGAGAACGCAGAAATTCTGGATACGACTTCGGAGGGTGTGGCTGGGACGGTTGTTCCCAGCCGACTATCGGGGGTAACGCTCTCAGACTCCGACGTCCGCTACTACACAACCAATGAGAAGGGCCAGATCGACCGCCTCATCCTTTCGAATGTCACCGGCGACCTCTACACCTACGCCGTGCTGGACGACGTGAAGAACCTCACCACCACCGTGAGCGACAAGATCGACTCCGAGGTAAGATCCTCCCTCACCGACAGCGACAGCAGCACCACCACAACAACAACGACCAAATCCGACGGCCAGATCGTCTCTGACGTGAAGGACATCGTCCTCCCCACCACCAGCGAGATCCTGTGGGGCATCGTGGACGGCAGCATCGGCACGACGCTCTGGCAGAGCCTGACGTCCAGCACCGGAAGCCTCGCCAGCTATGCCCTCAACCTTGCTGCCGACAACACCAGCGGCGCTGTGAGCAATGTGCTGAGTTGGGTGGCCAAGGGCGCGACCTACAGCTGCTATGTCAAAGGGCAGGCCGTCAGCTACCAGACCTCGGTGAAGTATCCGGTTCTGGCCGGAGGCATCGCCGTCAGCACCAGCCCCTCCGGCAAGGTGAAGTCGATGGTGCAGCTCATGCCGACCAATATCGACAAACTGGGCGCGGCCTACGCCCTGCACGGGGATACCCGCTATGAGCTGGCCGATGATATGCAGGTCTACCTCTGGTACAAGGGTCAGTATTATGCCACCACCCTTGCGCAGGTCAATGCCGAGGACTACCACCTCATCGGCTGGTACGATGATCTCGGCTGCGCAGCGGGCAAAAAGATCCGCGTGCTCATCGCCGTAAAGAACGATTGAAACAGAGAAAGCCCTCTCAGCGGTGCCGAGAGGGCTTTCTCTTCGTATCAGGACTTATCCTTCAGCCAGCGCAGAGCGAACCAGCAAAAGGCCGCAGAGCCTTCGTAGAGGATGCTGTCATCGAACTTCACCTTGGGATGATGCTGGCCGTAGCAGTACCCCTGTTCCGGGCTGCCTGCGGCGATGAACATACTCACCGTAGGCACCTCGTGGCTCACAAAGGCAAAGTCCTCGCTGCCGCCGCCGGGCTTGCCGCCGGTGAGGGTGGTCATATCCATCGCGCCCCCGCCCAGCAGCTCGGTCATAAAGGCCATCGCGTTTCCGGCGAGGGCCTTGTCCACCACCATGCAGGGGCAGAAGTCGGCGAAGGACACCTCCGCCGTGCAGCGGAATGCCGCCGCCACACCCTGCGCGATCTCGGTCATCCGGGTGCGGATCTGCTCGCCCACCTTGTTTTCCGGGTCGGTGGTGCGGATGGTGCCCCACATCTGGGCCACGTCCGGGATGACGTTGGAGGCTGCGCCCGCCTCGAAGTGGCCGGTGGTCAGCACCCCGACGTCGCCGGGCTTCAGCTCGCGGCTGTTGATCTCCTGCAGCGCGATGTGGATGTGGGCCGCAGCCGTAATGGGGTCGATGCAGTTTTCCGGCGTCGAGCCGTGGCCACCCTTGCCCCTGACCACGATGTGGTACTGCTCACAGCTGGCCATGGTGATGCCGCCGCCCGGCACCAGCACCGTGCCCGTCGGCAGCGGCATCCCGGCCAGCACGTGGAACATGACCGCTGCGTCCACATGGGGGTCCTCCAGCAGGCCGTTGGCCAGCATATCCGGCGAGCCTTGGAAGATCTCCTCGGCGGGCTGAAATTCCAGCTTGACCGTGCCTTCCAGCTCGTCTTCGTGGGCCTTGAGCAGCTTTGCCGCACCCAGCAGCATGGCCGTGTGCATATCGTGGCCGCAGCCGTGCATCTTGCCGGGCACTTCCGAGCGGAACTCCTCGCCCGACTCCTCGGGGATGGGCAGCGCGTCCATGTCGGCACGCAGCAGGATGGTCCTGCCGAGCTTCTTTCCGCCCGCCAGCGCGAGGACGCCGGCCCTGCCGCAGTCCTTCGGCTCATAGCCCATCTCCGTCAGTGCCGTCTTGACCAGCGCCTTCGTCTGGGGCAGGTCGAAGCCCACCTCCGGGTGACGATGGAGCGTCCGCCGCCACTGCTGCAGCTGCGGTTCCAGTGCGCGGGACTCCTTCAGAAGCTCTTCCGGTGTGATATTCATACTCATCCGCTCCTTTGTTTTTGATTCAGAAAAAGCTCTCCCGAGGGAGAGCTTTCTTGCTATAGTCTTATTCAGCCCTCCGTGTGGCTTCCTTCGGGGTGGTACTTGGCGCAGGTGCACTTTTTCCACTTCAGGCCGCTGCCACAGGGGCAGGGGTCATTGCGGCCGATCTTGATGACCCGGACAGGCTGGCCCTTGGGCGCGCCCTTGGCACCGGGGGCACCGTTGCCGGGCACATAGCCCTCGCCGGTGGGCTTTGCCACCTGCTCACGCTTGGGGGCTGCGCCCGCCTCGCGCACCTCGATGGTCAGCAGCATCTTGATGCTGGACTCCCGGATGGAATCGACCATCTGGTCGAACATATCGAAGCCCTCGATGCGGTACTCGACGACGGGGTCCTTCTGGCCGTAGCCGCGCAGGGCGATGCCCTGACGCAGCTGGTCCATATTATCAATATGGTCCATCCACTGGCGGTCTACACACTTCAGCAGGCAGATACGCTCCAGCTCCCGCATCAGAGGTGCGCCGTAGCGCTGCTCCTTGTCGTTCAGGATGTCCATGCCGCGCTGATACAACATATCGGCGATGCTCTCCTGCGAGATGTTGTCGTAATCGGCCACGGTGTAGTGGAAGTCCTCGTCGGTGGTCAGCCAGCCCAGATAGTGGCGGCGGAGTGCGCCGAAGTCCCACTCATCCTTCACATCGCCTGCGAGGAACTGCTTGCAGCTGGACTCGATGTTCTCCTTCAGCATATTGTGCATCTCGGCGCTGATGTCCTCGCCGTTCAGCACCTTGTGGCGCTGGCCGTAGATGATCTCACGCTGCTGGTTCATGACGTCGTCGTACTTCAGGACGTTCTTGCGGATCTCGAAGTTGCGGCCCTCGAGTTTCTTCTGGGCCGTCTCGATGGTGCTGGTGATCATCCGGTTCTCGATGGGGGTGTCCTCGTCGATGCCCAGCGTGCCCATCAGGCTCTGCACGCGGTCGCCGCCGAACAGGCGCATCAGGTCGTCCTCGAGGCTCAGGTAGAAGCGGGATGCACCGGGGTCGCCCTGACGGCCTGCACGGCCGCGCAGCTGGTTGTCGATACGGCGGCTCTCGTGGCGCTCGGTACCAATGATGAACAGACCGCCTGCGGCACGCACCTCCTCGGCCTCCGCCTCAGTCAGGGGCTTGTACTGGGCATACAGCTCATCGAAACGCTTGCGGACTGCCAGAATGTTGGCGTCGCTGGTCTCGCCGTGGCCGTCGGCCTCGATGAGCAACTGTTCCACAGCGGCGGGCAGGGCCTCTTCGGGCTTTTCAGGGTTCAGCAGCTTCTCGCAGAAGTGCTCTTTCCGCATCTGGGCCTTTGCCATATACTCGGCGTTGCCGCCCAGCATAATATCCGTACCACGGCCTGCCATATTGGTGGCGATGGTGATCGCGCCCTTCTTGCCGGCCTGTGCAACGATCTCAGCCTCTCGCTCGTGGTTCTTGGCATTCAGCACATTGAAATCGCGGGTATACTTCTGCAGCATCTTGGCGAGAGTCTCGCTCTTCTCGACGCTGACCGTGCCCACCAGAACAGGCTGACCATTCTTATGGCACTCCATGACCTGCTGGATGACCGCGTTGTACTTGCCGTTGATGGTCTTGTAGATGGCGTCCGGGTAGTCCTTGCGGACGTTGGGACGGTTGGTGGGGACGGTGACGATGTTCAGGCCATAAATTTCGGTGAACTCGGTGGCCTCCGTCTTGGCTGTGCCGGTCATACCGGCCAGCTTCTTGTACATACGGAAGTAGTTCTGGAAGGTGATGGTGGCCAGCGTCTTGCTCTCGGCGGCGATCTTCACGCCCTCCTTGGCCTCGATGGCCTGATGCAGGCCCTCGTTGTACCGGCGGCCGATCATCAGGCGGCCCGTGAACTCATCGACGATGATGACTTCGCCGTCCTTCACGACGTAGTCGATGTCCCGCTGCATCACGCCGTAGGCCTTGATGGCCTGATCGATGTGGTGGGCGAGGGTCATATTCTCAGCGGCGGCGAGGTTCTCGACCTTGAAATATTCCTCCGCCTTCTTGATGCCCTTGGCGGTCAGGGTGCAGGTCTTGTGCTTCTCGTCCACGACGTAATCGCCGTCGGCCTGCTCGTCGGCCTCCAGCTTGTCTTCCAGCTCGACCACGACGCTCTTGCGCAGGGTGCGGACGAAGCGGTCCACCTGCGTGTACAGGCTGGAGGAATCCTCACCGCGGCCGGAGATGATCAGGGGGGTGCGGGCCTCATCGATAAGGATGGAGTCCACCTCATCGACGATGGCGTAGACATGGCCGCGCTGCACCATGTTGTCCTTGTAGGTCACCATATTGTCGCGCAGGTAGTCGAAGCCGAACTCATTGTTGGTTCCGTAGGTAATGTCGGCGTTGTAAGCCCCACGGCGGGCATCGCCATCCATGCCCTGCACGATCAGGCCGACCGACAGACCCAGCCAGCGGTAAAGCTTGCCCATCCACTCGCTGTCGCGCTTGGCGAGGTAGTCATTGACAGTAACGATGTGGACGCCCTCGCCGGTCAGCGCATTCAGGTAGGCGGGCAGGGTCGCCACAAGGGTCTTGCCTTCACCGGTCTGCATCTCGGCGATGTCGCCCCGATGGAGGGCGATGCCGCCGGTGACCTGCACCGGGAAGTGCTTCATGCCCAGCACGCGCCATGCGGCCTCGCGGCAGACGGCGAAGGCGTCGGGCAGGATATTGTCCAGCGTTTTGCCGTCGGCCAGCTGCTGCTTCAGCGCGGGGGTCTGGGCCTGCAGCTCGGCGTCGGACATGGCCTGATACTTGCCTTCCAGTGCCAGCACCTGTTTGGTGAGGGGGTTGATCTTTTTCAGCTCCCGGTCAGAGAAGCTGCCAAAGAGTTTTTCAGCTAAGGACATTGGTCACACCTCATGATTCTTTAAAATAGCAAACGTCCGGGCTTTTTTCAGCCTCAAAACGAATATTCACATACAGATATATGATACACCAAAAGCGACATCCCGTCAAACCCGACCGTGAATTTTAGCCGGTTATTGAATGAATTTTCTGTAAATTCCTTCGCTCTATCCAGCCGCAGCATGGTATCAGCCTTTTTCGATGCAATAGCAGACGAGGTCTGTCGCACCGCGCGTTGCATGGCGCATGGCTTTGTGCTCGACGCCCTCGTATTGGAAGCCCACTGCTTTCAGCAGTTTCCCTGAGGCAAGGTTGTATGCATAGTGTCCTCCGACAAACATCTCAGCGTTGGTTTTTTCGAAATAGGTCTGCACGACAGCCTGCAGAGCCTCCCGCGCGTAGCCCCTTCTCCGGGCATCCGGTGCGATTTCGATACCAAACTCCCACCCCGGCACAGCCCGCTCTGCGTCCATCATGGACATCATCCCGATGACCCGGCCCGTCTCTCTGCACACAATGCTGTAGCGCGTCTGAGCTGCAAATTTCTGCATCAAACGCTCATACTCCTCATCCATCTCCTCAAAGGCATGGTAGCCGCCGCAATCCAGCGTTGTCTGCTCGTCAGACAAAATCGCAAAAACATCCTCTGCGTCTCCGATGGCAAACTGGCGCAGCAGCAAGCGCTGCGTCTCGATTTTTAATAATTTCATTTTTACCACTTTCTTTTCTCGGATACAAGAAAACCGCCCTGAGAACTCTCAGAGCGGCATATTCAAGTCGGCGACTACCTATTTTCACAAGCCGTTTCCAGCTAACTATCTTGGGCACGAGTGAGCTTAACTGCTGTGTTCGGAATGGGAACAGGTGGAACCTCACCGTCATCGTCACCGACCATATGACTGACACAGTATATCACATTTCTGTGTATCTGTCCAGTATTTTTAGAAGGACGTGCCTTCAAAACTGAATAACCACTGCTTACATTTTTTCGTTGACTCTAAGAGTCTCAAGCGAATTGTGGTCAAGCCCTCGACCTATTAGTACACGCTTGCTGAATGGATCGCTCCACTTACACATCGTGCCTATCAACCTTGTAGTCTTCAAGGGGTCTTACTTGTTTAAAACAATGGGATATCTTATCTTTGGGTCGGCTTCACGCTTAGATGCTTTCAGCGTTTATCCGATCCGTACGTAGTTGCCCAGCTATGCTCCTGGCGGAACAACTGGTGCGCCAGAGGTACGTCCGTCCCGGTCCTCTCGTACTAGGGACAGCTCCCATCAAATATCCTGCGCCCACGACAGATAGGGACCGAACTGTCTCACGACGTTCTGAACCCAGCTCGCG
>ENA-OZRN01000044-OZRN01000044.1-human-gut-metagenome-genome-assembly--contig:-NODE-44-length-52974-cov-10.909673_pt1 | contig 52974 bp, 46 predicted proteins | sample MGYA00243270_ERZ653947 | MGnify/ENA primary metagenome ERZ653947 (study PRJEB26926, sample SAMN06164695) | human gut metagenome | biome: ENVO:00009003; feature: ENVO:2100002; material: ENVO:00002003...
CGAGATCATGCCTAGTCTCGTGGGCTCGGAGATGTGTATAAGAGACAGTAGTATACCATTTCTTAATTATTATTACAAGGAATCTTCAAACCTTTGAATTTTCCTTCTTGATTTAAGTATATGCTATCTTTCAGTACAGTTTTCTTCATCTGTATTTATTGAACGTGTTCTCTTCTGTTCTCCGCTTTTTTGTTTCTTTCATTTCACTATTCATGCGCCCTTTTTTCTCTTTTCTATGCCGTTTTGTATAAAGTATACAAGAAAAAACTCCAAAAGTCGTCGAATCGACTATTGCCAATTCGCAACTGATATATTAGAATATAAGTGAGAGAGCGAGGCACTCCTGCCGCGCACAAACGCAAAGCAAGATAAACGGAGGACATCCACTATGCCTATGAAAATGGGTTGGCGCTGGTATGGCGAGGGCAACGACCCTGTCACCCTCAGCGACATCAAGCAGATCCCCGGCGTGACCAGCATCGTCTGGGCACTGCACAACAAGATGCCCGGCGAGATCTGGGAAATCGACGAGATCCAGAAGGTCGCAGACCAGATCCACGCCTATGGCTTCGACATGGACGTCGTCGAGTCGGTCAACGTCCACGACGACATCAAGATCGGCCTGCCCACCCGCGACAAGTACATCGAGAACTATAAGCAGTGCATCCGCAACCTGTCCAAGTTCGGCGTCAAGGTCATCTGCTACAACTTCATGCCCATCTTTGACTGGACCCGCACCGACCTGTTCCACCCCGTCGGCGACGGCTCCACTGCACTGTTCTACGAGAAGGACAAGATCAAGGACGATTACAAGTCCATGGCCGAGTACATCATGTCCTTCACCGAGAAGTACAACATGACCTTCCCCGGCTGGGAGCCGGAGCGGATGGCAAAGCTGGACGAGCTGTTCAAGGCCTACGCCCCCGTCACCAAGGAGAAGCTCTGGGAGAACCTGAAGTACTTCCTCGAAGCCCTGATGCCCACCTGCCGCGAGTGCGACATCAAGATGGCTATCCACATGGACGATCCCCCTTGGGATATCTTCGGCCTGCCCCGCCTGCTGGTGGATGCCCAGAGCATCGACCGCTTCCTGAGCATGGTGGACGATGAGTACAACTGCCTGACCCTCTGCTCCGGCAGCCTGAACGCCAACCCCAATAACAATGTGGCTGAGATCGTCCGCAAGCACTGCGACCGCATCGCATTCGCACACATCCGCAACATCCATCACTTCCCCAACGGCGACTTCTCCGAGGCTGCCCACCGCGACTGCTGCGGCGAGACCGGCATCATCGAGATCCTGCGCGCCTACCATGACTGCGGCTTCGAGGGCTACATCCGCCCCGACCATGGCCGTCAGCTGTGGGAGGAAGGCCCCGGCGTCTGCCGCCCCGGCTACGGCAAATATGACCGTGCGCTGGGCATCCAGTATATGCTGGGCGTCTGGGACCTGCTGGACCGTCTGGACGAAGAAAAGAAGAAGGGCTGATCGAATATGAAGCTGACTGACATTAAAAACGGCAATCTCTCTGCCGAGTGGGCAGAAAAGGGCTATGAGCTGCCCAAGTTCGACGTCGAGGCCGTCAAGGCCAAGACCCACGCAGAACCCACTTGGGTGCACTTCGGTGCCGGCAACATCTTCCGTGCTTTCCCGGCTGCCATCCTGAACGACGCACTGAACAGCGGCAAGTATGACCGCGGCGTCATCGTGGCCGAGAGCTTCGACTACGAGATCATCGATAAGGCTTACCAGCCCTACGACAACCTGAGCCTGCTGGTCTGCCTGAAGTCCACCGGCGACATCGAAAAGAAGGTCATCGCCTCCGTCACCGAGAGCCTGAAGGCCGACTACTCCTTCGGTGCTGACTGGGCACGTCTGGTCGAGATCTTTCAGGCTCCCAGCCTGCAGATGATCTCCTTCACCATCACCGAGAAGGGCTACGGCGTCGCTCCTGCTGACCTCGAGCGCGGCCTGACCCCCGTGCTGGCCATGGGCAAGGTCACTGCCCTGCTCTACGAGCGCTTCAAGGCCGGTGCTCTGCCCCTGACCGTCCAGAGCATGGACAACTGCTCTCACAACGGCGATAAGGTCAAGGCTGCAGTCTTTGCCTACGCCTCCAAGTGGGTCGAGCAGGGTCTGGTGCCTGCTGAGTTCCTCGCCTACGTCAAGGACGAGACCAAGATCACCTTCCCGTGGAGCATGATCGACAAGATCACCCCCCGCCCGGATGCCAAGGTCCAGCAGATGCTGGCCGACGACGGCTTCGAGGACAACTACACCATCGTCACCGAGAAGCACACCTTCACCGCTCCCTTCGTCAACGCCGAGGAGACTCAGTACCTCTGCATCGAGGATCACTACACCAATGGCCGTCCTCCGCTGGAGCTGGGCGGTGTCCTCTACTGCGACCGCGAGACCGTCGATAAGATCGAGAAGATGAAGGTCTGCACCTGCCTGAACCCCCTGCACACCGCCATGTCCATCTACGGCTGTATGCTGGGCTACACCCTCATCTCTGCCGAGATGGCAGACGAGGATCTGCGCGCCTTCATCCAGAAGATCGGCTACATCGAGGCCATGCCCGTGGTCGTCGATCCCGGCGTGCTGAACCCCTACGAGTTCATCGGCGCTGTCATCAACCGCCGCCTGCCCAACCCCTTCATGCCCGATGCTCCCCAGCGTATCGTTACCGATACCTCTCAGAAGCTGGCCATCCGCTTCGGCGAGACCATCAAGGCCTACGAGGAGCGCGGTCTGGACAAGTCCAACCTCGTCCTCATCCCGCTGGTTCTGGCAGGCTATGCCCGCTACCTGAAGGGCATCGACGACAACGGCCAGCCCTTCGAGATCTCTGCTGACCCGATGCTGGCTGAGCTGCAGGCCATCGTGGCTCCCCTGAAGGTGGAGGCCGGTGAGCAGGACTTCTCCTGCCTGAAGGCTCTGTACAGCCGTGCCGATGTCTTTGGCGTAGATCTGTATGCCGTCGGTCTGGGCGAGAAGATCGAGTCCATGGCCAAGGAGCTGTTCGCAGGCCCCGGCGCTGTCCGCGCCACCCTGCACAAGTACACGCTGGCCCGCTGAGCGCTGACTGTATCTTGAATTAAGCCATTCCCGCACCCATGCTGCGTTTTGCTTTGCCGCAGCGTGGGTTTTTTATTTTGTCCTTTTCCGGGCAAAACGAAAGACCGCCGGGTTTTGATGCCCGGCGGTCTTTCTTATGATAGGAGGATCAAAAATGATCTTAGACGATCAGTTCAGGACGGTCTGCTCGGTCTCGACGTCGAAGAGATGGACCTTGTGGGGATCGAAGGCAACGCGGACCTTGTCTCCGTTGCGTGCCTTGGAGGTGGGAGCGACGCGGGCGGTCATCTTGTTGCCCTTGTACTCGAGGTACAGGTAGATCTCAGCGCCCATCATCTCAGAGACATCGACCTGAGCATCCAGCTGGCAGTCGGTGTGCTTTGCCATAAACTCCGGCTCGTCGTCGATGTCCTCGGGACGGATGCCCATCTTGACCTTCTTGCCGACGTAGGAATCCAGCTTGCCGTCAGCGGTCTTCTCCTTGGGCAGGGGAATGACGTCGCCGCCCAGATCGATGCCGTACTGATCGCCCTTCTTGATGACAGTACCATCGAGGAAGTTCATCTGGGGGCTGCCGATGAAGCCTGCAACGAACATATTGCAGGGCATATCATACAGGTTCTGCGGGGTATCGACCTGCTGGATGATGCCGTCCTTCATGACGACGATGCGGTCGCCCATGGTCATAGCCTCGGTCTGGTCGTGGGTGACGTAGATGAAGGTGGTAGCCAGCTTCTTGTGCAGCTTGATGATCTCAGTACGCATGGAGGTACGCAGCTTTGCATCCAGGTTGGACAGAGGCTCGTCCAGCAGGAAGACAGCCGGGTTACGGACCATTGCGCGGCCCAGAGCGACACGCTGGCGCTGGCCGCCGGACAGAGCCTTGGGCTTGCGGTCCAGCAGGTGCTCGATCTCAAGGATCTTGGCAGCCTCATGGACGCGGCGGTCGATCTCGTCCTTCGGGGTCTTGCGCAGCTCCAGACCGAAAGCGATGTTCTTGTAGACGGTCATGTGGGGGTACAGAGCGTAGCTCTGGAAGACCATGGCGATGTCGCGGTCTTTCGGGGGGACGTCGTTGATGAGGCGGCCGCCGATGTACATCTCGCCCTTGGAGATCTCCTCCAGACCGGCGATCATGCGCAGGGTGGTGGACTTACCGCAGCCAGAGGGGCCGACGAAGATGATGAACTCCTTGTCCTGAATCTCGAGGTTGAAATCGGTGACAGAGGGAGCAGTAGCACCGGGGTAGATCTTGTAGATATGCTGGCAGCTGATCGAAGCCATAACGCATTTTCCTCCATTGATGTTGTTTCACTCAAAGGCCCACGCTTGACGATGAGCCGTTTCATTGCTATTATAATAGCAGATTATTTTGTGATATGAAATAGCATTTTATTGATTCGAGGTGTCAGATATTGATTTACGCCCCCAGCACCACCGCCGCCCTCGGCGTCGTGGAGGATGTCCAGCCGGAAACGCCCCTGACCCTGCGGGGCGAAGGGCTTTGGGTCTGTCTCATTTCCAGCGGAAAATGCGTCGTCTCCCTGTCGGAAGCGGGGGCAGCACCCGGCGGCTCTGCCCTCCTGCTGCCGCCCCAGAGCGCGGCGGCGGGCCATCTCGTGCTGAGCCGGGGGCCTCTGACCCTCGCGCCGGAAAACGAGTGCCATCTGCTCTGCGTCCAGCTTACGGGGCAGGCGGCAGAGCAGTTCCTCGGGGGGCTGTCTGAGATGCCCTTCCTCGCCCGGGGCGAGACCTGCCCGGCGGCGGCAGAGCTGATGGGACGCCTCGCCGAGGAGCAGGACGCTTCCGAGCGGGTGCGGAGCCAGCTGGCCTTTGCCCTACTGTGTGAGCTTTCAGACGCCGACAGCGCCGCCCCGGCCCTGCCCCCGCTGGTGGCTGCGGCCATCGAGGACATCCGCAGGAACTACGCCGGGCTTTACGGCGTAGAGGAGCTGAGCGAGCGTCTGGGCGTCTCCAAGAGCCACCTCGTCCGGGCTTTCACGGCGGCGCTGGGCGTCTCGCCGGGGCGGTATCTCACCAGTGTCCGCATCGAGGCCGCCATGCGGCTCCTGCTCCACCGGGAGTACACGCTGGACGTCATCGCCAGCCTCTGCGGCTTTTCGGGGGCGAACTATCTCTGCCGCGTCTTTAAAAAAACGACCGGCCAATCCCCCACGCAGTGGCGGGCGATGGCCGGTCGGAGCGCCCTGCCCGGGCTTTCGCCCGAGCAGCAGCGGCTGGAACAGGAATTGTTTATTTAACAGGCTTCCGCTTCAGCAGAAAGAGGGTCAGGCAGGCCGTGATGGCCTCCGAGGCCGGGAATGCAGCCCAGACGCCGTTCATCCCGAAGAGGGCGCTCAGCACCAGCGAGCAGGCCACGATGGCCGCGACGCCCCGGGACAGCGAGGTGGCAGAGGCCTCTGCGGGGCGGTCTACCGCGCCCAGATAGCCTGCGGCCACGATGTTGAAGCCCGCGAAGAAGTAGCCGAGGAAGTAGATGCGCATCCCTCGGAAGGCATACTCTGCCATGAGGGCCGAGTTCTCGCTGTTGAAGACGGCGACGATGGGGCCGGTGAACCCGAAGAGAACAACATATAATGCCGCCGCCAGTGCAAGAGCTGTCCCGCTGCCCAGCAGCAGGAGCTTATGCGCTCCGGCGGCATCGTTTTTGCCGTAGCACCGGCTCACCAGCGGCTGTGCGCCCTGCGCCACGCCGTTGAAGATGGCCGTCGCCACCAGCGCGTAATTCGCCACGACGCCGTAGGCCGCCACGGCCACATTGCCCGCCAGACGGAGGAGGAGCAGGTTGAAGACGGTGGTGGTCACGCCCGAGGACAGCTCCCCCACGAAGCCTGACACGCCCAGCTGGCAGCTCTGGGCCAGAAGCCTCGGCGAAGGCAGCTGCCGCACGAAGCGGATGGTGTTTTCCTTCTTGAGAAAGTGGCGGCTGCAAATGAGGATGCTCAGCACCGGCGACACCGCCGTTGCCAGCGCCGCGCCGGGCAGGCCGAGGCCCATGGGGAACATGAAGATATAGTCAAACACCACATTGAAGAGGCTGCCGCACAGCGTCGCTACCATCGCCAGCGAGGGGTCGCCGTCGTTGCGGACAAAGGATGCGACGATGTAGTTGCACATGAAGAAGGGGGTAAACAGCAGGAAGATGCGGGCGTACCCCACACCGAGCGCGATGATTTCCCGGTCGCCGCCCATGAGCCGCAGCAGTACCTCGGGGCAGAAGACTCCCGCCAGCATGAAGGGCAGGGCGAACACCAGCGCCCAGAGCAGGGCGTTGGAGAAATAGCGCACCGCGCGCTCGTCCCCCTGCGCCCGGAGGATGGCGTAGCGGGTGGCCGCGCCAAGGCCCAGCATCGAGCCGATGGCAAAGATGAAGTTGTAGATGGGCAGGCAGAGGTTGAGCAGGGCGACGCCGTCGGTGCCCGCCACCTGCGAGATGAAATAGGTGTCCGCCAGAATGTAGCAGGATGTGCCCAGAAGGCCGAAAATGTTCTGGCTGACGTATTTGAAATACTGTCTGGTAAGGCTCATGTTCTCCTCGTCAAATATCACATTTTTGTCGTTGCAGCTTTGGATATACTGCCATATTGGGTCAGTCTATCACAATCCGACCAAAGGTGTCAAGCGCTCCATTTGCACAAATGCCCGGATGGGTGTATACTGTAGTTTGTTTTTGAAACTGCACCGAAAGGAGGGCGCATCATGTCGGGCAGCACCTTATATTGTCTCGGCGAGGCGTGGCTCGAGCTGGAAAGCCCTGCCTCGCTCTCGTCGGCGGAGGCGTTCCGGCCACTGGTGGGCGGCAGTGCCGCCGCGCTGGCGCTGGCCTATGCGGCGCTGGGCGGCAGAGCTGCCCTTCTGGGCCAGCTGGGAGAAGATGCCTTCGGGCACCGCATTGCAGACGCTCTGGCCGACGCCGGCGTGGATGTCTGCCGCCTCTGCTTCACCTCCCGCGCCCCCACGCCCCTCCTCTTCCGGGGCAGCGGCGGGGCGCTGCCCTGCCGCACCCGCTCGGCCGACCTGCTCTATTCTGCCGGGCAGTTGGGAGAGGGCTGGGCCGCAGACGCCGGGGCGCTGGCCCTTTCCAGCGCCTGCCTCGTAGACAGCCCCTGCCGCTTCACCCACCTCTCTGCGCTGGACACGGCCCACGCCTCCGGTGTGCCGGTCTGCTTCGTCCCCGCCCTCCGTCCGGCCCTCTGGCCCAGCGAAAAGACCCTGCGGGACACGGTGCTGCAGTTTCTCCCTTTTGCAAACCTGCTGATCCTCACTGAGGACGAGATGGAGCTTCTGCTGGACACCCGGGCCTATCAGGTGGGGCTGTTCTTCCTGCTGCGGGGGCACGTCCAGCTGGTCCTGCTCCAGACCGCCGAGGGCGTCCACGCCTTCACCCGGGCGGCACACGCCTTCTGGCCCGGCCTTTCGGCCCCTCCCGAGGAGCTGGCTGCGCGGCTGCTGTTCCGGCTCGACGCGCAGGACACCTCCCTGAAAAAGCTCATGAAATACAGTGCAGCCGCCCTTCAGACCCTGCTGTGACAGGCGGGGGCTTTCCTTTTACCATCCGGAGGAGGATGAGCAGATCAGCTTATCAGTGGATGAACACCGGGCCAAGGGGATTGGCGATGGGGCTGACGTAGCCGCCCAGCAGCTTGGGGATCGCAAGGCTGATGTCGGGCACATAGGTCAGGAGCAGCAGGGCGATGAACATGCACAGATAGAACGGCAGGGTAGCCTTGACGACCTTCTCCATGGGGCGCTTTGCCACAGCAGAGCCGATGAACAGGACAGAGCCGACAGGGGGGGTCAGCAGGCCGATGCCGCAGTTCAGGACCATGATGATACCGAACTGGATGGGGTCGATGCCGATGGAGGTGGCAATGGGCAGCAGGATGGGGGTAGCGATCAGGATGATGGGAGCCATATCCATGATGCAGCCCAGCACCAGAATGATGAGGTCGATGAGCAGTGCGATGATGTAGGGGTTGCTGGTGACGCTGGTGATGGCGTTTGCGGCCAGATCAGGCACGTGCAGCATGGTCAGGCAGTTGCCGAACACTGCAGAGGTGGCGATCAGGATCAGGACGATGGACAGGGTGTTGACGCACTCGTCCAGAGCGTACCAGACGCCCTTCCAGTCAAGGCCCTTGTAAACAAAGACGGAGACCAGCAGAGAGTAGATAACGGCGATAGCAGCGGACTCGGTGGCGGTAAAGACGCCGCCGACAACGCCGAAGACGACGATGACGACTGCGGCCAGTGCCCAGATGGAGGTGCCCAGCTGCTTGATGAAGCCTTTGATGGTGAAGGGAGAGCCCTTGGGGTAATTCTCCTTGACGGAGATGATGTAGGAGCCGACCATCAGGACGATGGCCAGCAGAGCGCCGGGCAGGTAGCCGGCGAGGAAGAGGCTGCCCACGGAGATGCCGCCAGCGGTGGTGGCGTAGATGACCATGTTATGGCTCGGGGGGACCAGCAGGCCCTCGCAAGAGGAGGTGATGGTGACAGCGGTGGAGAAGTCGGCGTCGTAGCCCTGATCGACCATCATGGGGATCATGATGGAGCCGATGGAAGCGGTATCTGCAGAAGCAGAACCGGAGATGCCGCCGAAGAAGTAGGAAGCAACGATGTTGACCATTGCCATGCCGCCGCGCATCCAGCCGACGCAGGCGTCAGCCAGCGCGATCAGCTTTTCGGAGATGCCGCCGCTGCCCATGAGGACGCCCATGGTGATGAAGAAGGGGACGGCCATCAGGCTGAAGGACGAAATGCCCTTGACCATCAGACGGCAGACATCGGTCAGCGCCTGACCCTGCACCATCAGGCAGAGCACGCTGGACAGGCCAACGGCGTATGCAATGGGGAAACGCAGGAAGATCATGACGAAGAAGCTGACAAGAAGGACAACGATCGCCAGTGTCTGGACTGTCATATTAGTTCTCCTCCTTTACAAAAAAGCTCTTGACATGGTTGTACAGCGCCTCGATCTCGAAGATGATCATGGCGACACCGGCCAGAGGCACCGGGAAGTACATCCAGAAACGGCTCAGCCAAGGCATCGAGACATAGAAGCCGCGGCCGCCCAGCGTGGTGGCATAGTTCCAGCCCACCACCATCATGATGATGCCGAGGACGCAGACTGCCAGATCCGCGAGGATGTCCAGCACCTTGACGACGATCTTGGGCAGATAGACGTCAAATGCGGTCATCCGGATGTGTGCGCCGCAGCGGATGGCCAGAGCGGCACTCAGCACGGCCATATAGCTCATGCAGGTCAGGACGACCTCTTCGGTCCATGCGGGGTCCGGGATGAATGGGACGTAACGACCGATGACCGACATGGTGGTGATGAGAATATCTGCGATCAGCAGCAGCTTGCAGATAAACAGAACCACTTTGTAGGTGATGTCGTACGCCGGCTTGATCTTATCCAGAGTGGTAAAGATTTTCGGCATAGGATCTCCTCCATACTCTATAAAAAACCCGGCGGGTCTGCGGGCGTATCCCGTAGTCCCCCGCCGGGCTTATGTACTACTTCAGGACAAAGGCGCTGTTATCAGCCCTTCATATCCAGCAGCTTCTGGTACAGCTCAGCCTGATCCGAGGTGTTCTCGCTGATGACCTTAGCGCAAGCCTCCTGCCAGGGAGCCTTATCGGGGACATCGACGACGTTGCAGCCAGAGGACTTCAGCTCGTCGAGGACCTTGTTCTCAGCGCTCTCGGACAGGTCAGCGTTGAAGGCCTGCGTATCAGCACCGGCCTCCATGATGGCAGCCTGCTGGTTCTCGGTCAGCTTGGCCCAAGCGTTGTCGGTGATGACAGCCTGGATAGCGCCCAGAGTGTGGCCGTCGAGGATCAGGTTGTTTGCGACCTCGGGGAAAGCGTTGGACTTGTAGTTTGCGATGGGCTGCTCAGCGCCATCGACAACGCCGGTCTGCAGTGCGCTGTACAGCTCACCGAAGGAGACGACGGTGGGGTTAGCGCCCAGACCCTCGACCATGCCGTTCATGACGGGGTCGTTGGACACGCGCAGCTTCAGGCCCTTGAAGTCAGCGATGCCGGACACGGGCTTGACCGTGAAGAAGTGACGGAAGCCCTCTTCGCCGTAGAAGATACCACGGACGGGCAGGCCCAGCTCCTGAGGCTCGTTCAGGAACTCAGGTGCCAGCTCGCTGTTGGCGAAGTTCCAGAAGTGAGCGCGGTTCTCGAAGGTGAAGGGGATGGACAGCAGCTTGGACTTGTTGCAGCCGTAGCTGGTCAGTGCGAAAGCAGAGATACGGCTCATATCGATGGAGGTGGAGCCGCCGAGGATGGCGTCCAGAACGTCGTTCTCAGAACCCAGAACACCGGAAGCCTGCACGTCGATGACGACGGAGCCGCCGGTCAGCTCTTCGACCTTCTCCTTGAAGTGGGTAGCGGTCTGGCCGACGATGGTATCCAGCGGGTTGACCTCGGCGTAGACCAGAGTCACCTTCGGGTCGGAAGCAGCAGCTGCAGCATCGCCAGCGGGGGCGGTGGAAGCAGCAGTGGAAGCAGCGGTAGAGGTTGCGGTGCTCTTGGAGCCACCGCAGGCGGTCAGTGCCAGAGCAGCGGCAGAAACGCCTGCTGCTGCCAGAAAGCTGCGACGAGAAATCTTCTTCATGATAATTGTCCTCCTAAAAAATTTCCTCTTGCACGTCGGCGCGCTCTGCACGGGTCGCACGCCGTCCGTTCATTTACTATACACACTTTAGCAAAAATTTTAAGCCAGAGCAAGGGGTTTTGAAAAATGTCCTGTTTTTCAAAAAAATGTGAGAAACACTTTTGTGCATCTTCTACAATCAGCAGTGTGGTTTCTTCAGCATATCGCCCAACTAGATGAATACAATGTAATATTTGTATCCTTTTTCTCAGCTTTCCCGGATGCGCTGGAGGAGGCCGCTCTGCTCCCCGAAGCGCGCATACAGCGGCTCCACTGCCGCCCGGAAGCGGGCTTTCTCGGCGGCGGAAAGGGTCGTCACCTCCACGCCCCATGCCCGCATATGGGCCTCGGCGCTGGCCTCCCGCTCGGCCCAGAGGCGGCGTTCGGTCAGGGCGCTCTCCTTTCCGCAGGTGCGGACGATGTCGGGGAAACTCTCGTCCAGCTTTGCCAGCTTTTCCATCGCGGCCTCGCTGGCCAGCTGCAATTCGGGCACACGGGTGTGCTCATCCTCTAAAAAATAAGGTGCGACCTCGTAGTGGCCCATAGCCTCATAGCTGGGCCAGTTGTTCTCTGCGCCGTCGATCTCGGCGTTGTGGAGGGCCGCATACACCCGGCTGTAGACCACCTGCACAGGCTGTGCGCCAAGGTCCTGTATCATCTCGCTCATCAGATCCGACTCCTGCACCCGGAGGGTCAGCCCCACGAGATCTGCCAGCGTCTCCACCTTTTCGCGGGTGTAGAAGCTGCGGACCCCGGCGTCGAACCACGACAGCCCCACAAGGTCCATCGCGCCGAGGCTGGAGAGGAACCCATCCCCGATCTCGCCGTCCAGCACCCGCCACATCTGAGGGGCGTCGGTGTAGAGGAAAGGCAGCTGCAAAACGCTCAGGGTGGGCAGCTGCTCCGCCAGCTGGCTCAGGGAGACGCGGGCAAAGTCAATGCCGCCATACTGCATCTGCTCGATGACGCTCTGCTCGGCCCCCAGCCCGCCTCCGCTGTAGACGACGACCTTGACCCTCCCCTCCGTCCGCTGGGCCACAAGGTCGGCGAAGGCCAGCGCTGCCTGCGTGGTGGGATAGTCCTCGGGCTGGTTCTCGGCGTAGCGCAGGATAAGCTCCGGGCCGGTATATTCCTCGGCTCTGCTGCAGCCCACAGCGCCCAGTGCCGTACAGGCGGCCAGCGCCAGCACACTGCGGCGGGAGATCCTCCGCCCGCTCAAAGCTCGGCCTCCGGGTCGGACTTCGCTTTCTGCCCCGCCTGACGGCGGTACTGGGTGGGGGTCATTCCGGTGCGCTTCTTGAACGCCCGGGCGAAGTAGCTGGCGTCCTCGTAGCCCACCATCGATGCCACCTCTGCCGAGGAGCGGAAGGGGTCGGTCAGCAGCTCCTTGGCTGCGTTGATGCGCAGCTCGGTGAGGCAGTCGAGGAAGTTCATCTTCTGATACTTCTTGAACTGGGCCGACAGGTACGCCGGGCTGATGTGCAGGATCTCACCCACGCTGTCCAGCGACAGGTCGAACATATAGTTGTCCTCGAGGTAACGGCGGACATGGGCCATGATGAGGGCCGCCTGACTGTTCTCGCCCTCCTCGGGGGACTCTTCAGCCTCCTCTCCGGCCGCAGGCGGTTCCGGCTGGGGCTGAGGCTGGGCCGCGGCCAGCTCCTCCAGCTTCCGCTCGGTCTGGATCTGCCGGATGGCCCGGCGCACCGAGGCCTCCAGCTCATCGGGGTCCACCGGCTTGAGCAGGTAGTCGCAGGCCCCCAGATGCACCGCCTCGTGGGCGTACTGGAACAGGCTGTAGGCCGTCACGAAGATGACCCGGCAGGAGGGCCGCTGGGCCAGCACAGCGCGGGCTGCGTCGAGGCCGCTCATCCCCGGCATCTCGATGTCCATGAGGATGAGGTCTGCGTTCCACAGCACCGCCGTGTCGGCAGCCTTGTGGCCGTTCTCGGCCATCTCCAAGACCACTTCCCGCTCAAAGCGGCGCTGGACGAGTTCTGCAAGCGCCTCCCGTTCCAGTTTTTCATCATCCGCGATCAACAGCCGGATCATCGTCCAATTCCTCCTCCAAAAGTTCTACTAAGGGCAGATACATACTGATGGCCGTGCCCCGGCCGGGGTGAGAGCGGATGACCAGCCGCCCCCGTTTGTCCAGAAGCCGCAGACGCGCGGCCACATTGTAGACGCCGATGTGCTCCCAGCGCTCACCGGGCCGGGCCAGCGCGGCTTTCAGCTGGGCCAGCTGCTGGGGCTGGATGCCCACGCCGTTGTCGCAGACGCTGATATAGAGCAGCCCCTTCTCCCGCAGCGGGTTGATGCGGATGCGCACCACGCCGCCCTCTTCCTTGGGCGAGATGCCGTGCTTGAAGGCGTTCTCCACGATGGGCTGCAAGATAAAGGAGGGCACCATCGTCTCCGTCAGGTCGAGGGAGTCGGAGATGCGCCATACCATCTTCACCCGGTCGCCGAAGCGGACGTGATAGATGGAGTAGTATTCGTCCACAATGCGTACCTCCCGGGCCAGCGGCACCTGCTCGTCGTTGCTCATGAGGCTGTAGCGCAGCAGGTGGGACAGCGCTGTGATGAGGGCCTGCGTGCGATAGGCTTTTTCCTGTCCGGCGGTCTGCAGGATCACGTTCAGGGTGTTGAAGAGGAAGTGGGGGTCGATCTGGCTGCGCAGCTGCTGCAGGCGGCTGCGCTCCATCCGGTTCTGCAGCTCCAGCGCCTCCGTCTTCTGGCGGTGAAGCTCCCGCTCCATCTCGTTCTTCTCCCGCAGGGTAGTCACCTGCTCGGCCATCGAGTGCTTCATGTGATTGAACGCTTCGGTGAGCTGGGCCATCTCGGGCTGATGGGGCACAGGCAGGTCGGGCGAGTCGAACACGCCCCGGGTGACCTCCCGGGAGGCACCGATCAGCTGCTGCACCGGGGTCAGCAGGTGGATGACCGAAAGCGCCATGACGCAGCCCAGCGCGAGGCAGAGGGCCACCACGACGGTCTGCGCCCACTTGACCCGGTCGCTGAGGGCTGACACGGTGGTGTAGGTGCCCTGTGCGTCAGCGATGGCCCTGTTGAGCAGCTGCTGGGTGTATTGACGCAGATAGCCTCCGCAGGGGACGATCTTATTATAGTAGAGCTGGGCAGCCTGCGCGTCCTCGCCGGAGGCCACCGCCTCTTCCAGCTGGCCCACCAGCGCGGTGTAGCTGCCGTAGGTGGTGGAGACGGCGTTGTAGAGCAGATACTGCTCCTCGCTGACGGTGCCAATGTCGCCCTGAATGCGCCAGAGCCACGCGTTGGTGACAGAAAAAGCCCGGTTCAGTTCCTCGGTCAGCGCCTTGGCGTCGCCGTACTCCCAGCGGTAGTTCTCCATTGCCGAAAGGCTCTGCTCCACGCCGTTCTGGAAGCGGCTGATGGCGTTGAAGTTGCCCATCTGGTCGTCCAGTTCCCGCAGCACGGTGCCGGACTGGTAAAAGCTCAAGAATATCTGCCCTGCCAACGCCAGAAAAAACGCCGCCAGGCAAAGGCTGATCTGCCCCTTCAGGGTCATCCTGCGCCCCACGCATCCGCCCTCCTCACTTGGTATTATTCCACCCGCTCCGGCCTTTCTGCCGCCCGGGCGGAGTTTTGATCCATTTTCTTTTTCGTCCTATTTTAGCACATTTTAGGGCATCTGCGCAATATCATCCTTGATTGTTGGAAAACAATATGGTACTATGACCAAAAAGGAGGATATTTTATGTCTCAGCCGATCTCTGTTTCCGTCCAGATGGATGCTGCATCCTTCCACGATTTCGCCGCCTTCGACCTGCTGCGCCACCGCAAGGCGTGGCACCGCCCTCTGGCCTTCACGGCCATCCTGCTGGCATCTGCCGGGGTCTGCCTCTCGCAGGTGGGGCAGAAAGATGGCGCGGCCCTGCTCACGGTGGTGCTTTCCGTTGTGGCTCTGGGCGTGCCCGCCGTCTACTTCTGGACCTTCTTCCACTCTCTGCGCCTTCAGATCAAAAAGATGGGCCTTCCCCGCCCCTTCTATCGGCTGACGCTGGACGATGCAGGGCTTTCGGTCTGGATGGCAGGCGAGCAGGACAAGCCCGAGCCGACCCGGAGCTATCCGTGGCATGACCTCCACCTCGCCTACCGCACACCGAACGCCATCTATCTCTACGTCCAGCAGACGCAGGCCTACCTGCTCAACGACAGCCTCGACGCCGCGTGGAGCCTGCTGCAATCCTCCCTCCCGGCAGAACGCCTGCGCGACCTGCGATAAAACGTAAAAATCCCTCGCACAAGCCGTGCGAGGGATTTTTTTGACCTCTCAGTCTGCAAAACAAAAACAGACAGCGCCGTGGAAAGGAGGAGAAAGCGGCGCTGCCTGTGTATGAGAACTCCTAAACATTTGCGGCTGCTAGGAGGTTGTTGGTAGTCTGTCCGCCGCCGTGGCTGTTGCCTCGCATTGGCTGGGGGACAGTGTTTTTTAGGGGCGCAGCACCCGCTGCGGGGGCCTGCGCATGAATCTTGCCTGCATGGCATCGTGGGAAGCTCAAAAGCCGGAGATGGGGGACTCACGTTTCTGTCTTCCCGACTGCACCCTTATTGTACCGGATAAAAATGGAGTTTCTTTGTGGTAGTTTTGAACAATCTGCAAACAAGATGTGGAAAACCGGAAAGCTTTCTTTTCCGCTCTGCTTGACATTCGGCACGGAACGAGGTATTGTTAGTTTTATTGTGCAATATCTCTGGGAACCTTGTTTTTTGAGGGAGGGAAGAACTATGACCGACACGGCACAGCAGCAGAAAAAGACCCTGCTCATGACCGAGGGCAGCATCTGGAAGAGCATCCTGCTCTTCTCGGTGCCGCTCATCCTTGGCAACCTGCTCCAGCAGCTCTACAACACCGCCGACTCCGTCATCGTCGGTAACTTTCTGGGCAGCAATGCGCTGGCTGCAGTAGGCTCCAGCGGCTCGCCCATCTACCTGCTCATCGGCTTCAGTCAGGGCGTGGCCGTGGGTGCAGGCGTCGTGGTGAGCCAGTACCTCGGCGCGAAGGACAAAAAGGAGACCCGCATCGCCGTCCACACCTCGCTGGCCATCGCGGCCATCCTCGGCCTCATCCTCACGGTGGGCGGCATCGCGGTCAGCCGAACCCTGCTGGTCTGGATGAACACCCCCGACGAGGTGCTGGGCGACGCCGTCACCTACATGAAGCTCTACTTCGGCGGCGTGCTGTTCAGCGTCATCTATAATATGGCGGCAGGCATCCTCAACGCGGCGGGCAACTCCCGGCGCTCGGTCCTTTACCTTGCCTGCGCCTCCATCACCAACATCATCCTCGACCTCGTGTTTATCGCCGGGCTGAAGATGGGCGTGGCGGGCGCAGCCATCGCCACCGACATCAGCCAGCTCGTCTCCTGCGTGCTGAGCCTCCGCTTCCTGATGAAGGTGGACGCGGACTATAAAGTGGAGCTTTCTGCCGTCCGTCCCGACAAGCGGATGACCTCCCGCATCATCCGCATCGGCCTGCCCACCGGCATCCAGAACATGGTCATCTCCTTCTCGAACGTGCTGGTCCAGTCCAGCGTCAACAGCTACGGTGCCGCCGCCATGGCGGGCTTTGCCGCCTACATGAAGATCGACGGCTTCAACATCCTGCCCGTCACCAGCTTCAGCATGGCGGCCACCACCTTCGTGGGCCAGAACTACGGTGCCGGCAACCTCAAGCGGGTGAAGAAGGGCACATGGGTCACGCTGGCCATGGGCGTGCTCTACACCCTCTGCACCGGTACCCTGCTGCTGGCGTTCCAAAACCCCATCATGCACCTGTTCACCTCCGACGAGACGGTGGTCTCCTTCGGGTGCATCGCCATGCACTATTTCTGCCCCTTCTACTTCCTGCTGGCCATCCTCCACGGCATGGCAGGCGCCGTGCGCGGCACGGGCCGCAGCGTCCCCCCGATGGTGGTGCTGCTGGTCTCGCTGTGCCTGTTCCGGGTGGTATGGATCCAGTTCATCCTTCCCTTCTTTTCGGGCATCGAGGGCGTGTTCGTCCTCTACCCGGTGTCGTGGGCACTGGGCGCGGCGCTGATGGTCCTCTACGCATGGAAAGGCAGCTGGATGACCTACGACCATTCCTGACCGGCATCACCTTCCATTCTATTTTTCCATTCGTCTTTTGGGGCCGTCTGTGGTATCCTTTATAGGCAGAAAAAACACAGATCTCATATCGCAGGAGGACTCATGCAAGCAGTGAAACAAGCAGTTAAAACAGAAACCGCACAGCAGCGCCCCGCCGGTGCACAGATGGCTCTGCGGATCCTTCTTTCTTTCATCAAGATCGGCGCCTTCACCTTCGGCAGCGGATGGAGCATCGTTGCCCAGATGGAGCAGGAATTTGTGGACAAGCGGGGCTGGATGACCAAGAGCGACCTGCTGGAACTCATCGCCGTGGGCAAGAGCCTGCCCGGCATCATGGTGGTGAACATCACCATGCTCTTCGGCTACCAGATGGCCGGGGCTTTGGGCGGTGTCTGCGCAGCCGTCGGCCTGTGCATCCCTGCCGTCATCACCCTCACCGTCGTGACGGCCATCTACGATGCCATCAAGGACAACTACTGGGTCTGGTCGGCCCTCCGGGGCGTCCAGTGCGCCGTGGCCCCCATCATCGGCGGTGCGGCCATCTCCCTCGGCAAAGACGCCCTGCGCAGCACAGCGGCCATCATGATCTGCGCGGCGGCCTTCGTGCTCTGCTATTTTACGTCCATCAGCAACCTGACGCTGGTGATCGCCGGTGTGGTCATCGCACTGGTCTGGATGGGGGTGAGCGAACATGGCCGCAGCTGAGACCCTCATCCAGCTCTTTATCGCCTTCGCAAAGATCGGCTTCACCAGCTTCGGCGGCACCTCCATGATCCCCCTCATCATGGATGAGATGTCCTCCCATGGCTGGATGACCGACGCCGACCTGACGAACCTCATCGCCATCGCTGAGATGACCCCCGGCTCGCTGGGCGTCAACGCCGCCACCTTTGCAGGCACAAAGACAGCCGGGATGCTGGGCGGCATCTTTGCCGTGCTGGGCGTCCTCAGCCCCACCCTGACCCTGACCCTGCTGGCGGCAGTCTTCTTCCAGAAGTTTCGCACCAGCAAGGTCATGAGCTACATCATGCGCATCGTCAAGCCCATCTGCATCGGCATGGTGCTGGGCGTGCTGGTGGGACTGTGCCGCCAGTCCTACCTCACCGAGGCAGGCGGCATCAGCCTGTCGGGCCTCTTCATCGGCATCCTCTGCTTCGTCCTACTTCAGAAATTCAAGCTCAGCGTGCCGAAGGTCATCGGCATCGCGGCTGCGCTGGGGCTGGTGTGCTTCGGGGTGTTCTGACTCCAACCTCTCAGTCTCGCTTCGCTCGACAGTTCCCTTACCGAGGGGAGGTGGCATCGCGTCAGCGATGACGAAGAGGTTTATTTTTTTATCGCCAGCGGCGACGGTCTTATGCTCACCTCGCCGTGGCAGAGGACCTCGGTGCGGCCTGCCTCCCGCTCCACGATGAGCCGCCCGGCGTCGTCGATGGCCACCGCCCTTGCGGCGTAGCTCTCGCCGCCGGCGCAGACCGTCACCCAGTGGCCGGGCACAAAGCACCGGGCGCGGTACTCGTCCAGACAGTCGAAGTCCGGGCAGAGGGCCAGCAGCTGGCGGGCGATCTCTCCCGCCAGCGCAGCCCGGCTCACCGGCGCAGGCCCGCCGGGGTAGAGGCTGCCCGCGATGGGCCGCAGCTCCTCGGGCCAGTCCTCCGGGCGGGAGGTGAGGTTGAGACCAATACCCGCCACCAGCCATTCCAGCTGGCCGCTCTCAAGGTCGGCCCCGGCCTCGGTCAGGATGCCGCAGACCTTTTTGCCGTTGTAGTAAAGGTCGTTGACCCACTTGATGCCCAGCTCCAGCCCGCAGAGCTTCTTCACGGCCCGGCAGACGGCCACCGCTGCGCTGACGGTGACGGCCTGTGCCTCGGTCATGGGCAGGCTGGGCCGCAGCACCAGCGAGAGATAGACGCCCTTTCCCACCGGGCTTTCGAACCGCCGCCCCAGCCGTCCCCGGCCCGCCGTCTGCTGGCCGGCAAGCACCATCGTGCCATGAGGCGCACCCTCAAGGGCCAGCGTCTTGGCGGTGCGGTTGGAGCTTTCCAGCGTGTCGTAGAGGAAGATGGGCGCGTCATACTCCCCCACCGCCTCGGCACAGAAGGGGTCGCCCCCCGCCAGCCGATAGCCCCGCCGGGGGGCAGCTTCCAGCGCATAGCCCTGCGCCGCCAGCGCGGCGGCGGCCTTGTGGACGGCGGCGCGGCTCACGCCCAGCTGCCGGGCCAGCTGCTGGCCCGAGATGCACTCGCCCTGCGCGGCGGAAAGGGCCGCCAAGAGGGCCTGTTTTGTGGCAGAGGCCATCGGATCTCCTCCTTTTGGTGTGTAATAAGAGCATTCTACCACATTTTCAAAAATTTTCCCACGATTTTGCAGGTTTTTGCCCCGCTGTCTCGTATGGATAGACAGAGCGCTTGAAACGCGGGGCAGAAAGGAGGCGGAGCGCAGCCCTTGAACACACTGGAATTTGACCGGCTGGTGCAGAAGTACCAGTCCCTCGTCTACACCATCTGCCACCAGCTGGTGCCGGACGAGGGCGATGCGCAGGACCTGACGCAGGAGACCTTCCTCGCCGCGTGGCGGAACATGAGCCGCTGTCCTGTCGGGTACGAGAAGCAGTGGCTGGCCCGCATCGCCTCCAACAAAGCGAAGGACTACCTGCGCAGCGCATGGGCGCGCCGGATGAACACCCCCGGCGACGCCGTCCTTGCGCTGGAGGGCGCACCGCCCGGCAGCGAGCCGGAAACGCAGCTGCTGGAGGCGCTGGGCGAGGAAGAGCTGACCCAGCGCATCCTCGACCTGCGGGAACCCTATAAGACGCCCTGCCGCCTCGTGCTGCTGGAGCAGCACACCGCCGCCGAAGCCGCCCGGCTCTGCGGCAGGCCCCAGAAAACCGTGGAGGCGCAGGTCTACCGGGCCAAAAAGATGCTGGCCGCGCAGCTGAGCGCAGCCGGAAAGGAGGGCATTTAAATGGAATCGTTCCGGAATGACGGCTGTCTGAGCGACGAAGGGCTGCACGCCCTCATCGCCGGACAGCTGGATGAGCTGGGGCGGCTGGAAGCCGCCGAACATCTCGCCTACTGCAACAAATGCACCGACCGCTACACTGCACTGCTGACTGCGGACGCCCTCTCCGACCCGCCCCGCAGCGTCCGCCGGACGGTGATGGGCACCATCTGGGTGCGGCTGATGCAGAGCACCTGCGGCCGGGCTGCGGTGGCGGGCGTCGCGGCTGTGCTGGCGCTGACCATCTGGCGCACCGGTGCGCTGACCTTCGTCACCGACCACAGCCGCGACCTGCAGGCCCTCCTGCCCGCCGTTCAGGTCACTCTGCCGGAAAAGCAGCCCCCGAAGCTCCTGCCGGAGAAGCTGGGCAAGCCGGTGGACTCCCGCCCCGGAGAGAACTTCTACACCCGCGTTTCTTCTGCGCTGGAAAGCCTGCTGAACGCGGCTGAAAACATCAAGTAAGGAGACCGTTATGCTGAAAAATGGATTTTTGACCTTCTGCTGCGCCTTCGTCCCCGGCGCAGGCCAGATGTATCAGGGCTATATGAAGCGGGGCCTCTCCCTCATCCTTACAGCCTGCTGCATCGGGATGGTGAGCTCACTGCTCAACCCGGTACTGCTCCTGCTTGTGGTGGTGTGGATGTACAGCTTCTTTGACACCTTCAACCTCCGGGCGCAGATCCTCGCGGACACCGCGCCGGAGGACGACTACCTCATCCACTTCGATCCCCGCGACAGACGGCTGGCCCGGGCTCTGCTGGACAGCCACAAGCTGGTGGGCTGGGCGCTCATCGCCTTCGGTGCCCTCATCGCCTACCAGAGCCTCATCATGAACATTCTCGGCGACCTCGTCTACCGCTGGGGCCACTCCTCCCCCGTTTTCCGCGCCCTCTATCTCGTCATGGCCAGCCTGCCGGATGTGGTGGTCTGTGTGGTCCTCATCGTCTGCGGCGTCTGGCTGGTGAAAGGCCCCCATCCGGCCAAAAAGCCGGATGCTTCCAAGGATGTCCCCGAGGATGCCGACTTCTGCGAATACCACGCCGACGAAGCCGACCCCCCGGAAAAAGCCCCGCTGCGCTCCTTCCCTGTCGTGAACGAAAACGAGGTGACGGATGATGGAACAGAACACGACGAATAAGCCCCTGCGCCGGGTGGGCACCCTGACGCTGGGCGTTTGCCTCATCGCGGCGGGCGTGCTCTTCCTGCTGGCCCGCTTCCTGCCCGGCCTGCCGTGGCTGGTCATCTGGCAGGTACTTCCGGCGGCGGGACTCATCCTGCTGGGGTGTGAGGTGCTCTACTACTCGGCCCGGCCCGGCGCGTGCCGGTGCGACTTCGGCTCGGTGGTGCTCTGCCTGCTGCTGATGGGCGGGTGCTTCGGCATCTCGACCCTCATGCTGCTGGCCCAGATGCTGGGCCGCGGCTACACGATCCACCTGTGAATACAAGAAAGCCTGTGCAGCTCTCCCGCCCCGGGAGGGTCTGCACAGGCTTTTTTCGTTTGAAGAGCGGGGCTTACTGCACGCCGGTCAGCTCAGCCAGCTTGTGGTAGATCTCGGTGTTGTCAAAAACGCCGCGGAACTTCTCCGCGCCGACGCCCAGCGCATAGATGTTGACGGAAGCGCCGGTGTGGGCATAGGTGGTGTGGTCCATGCCGGACTTGTGGTTGATGGTGTGGCAGACGGCCATGCTGAAGGGGATGTAGGTGCCGTACAGCTCATAATCCTGCTGGCTCATCTCCTGCTGGGAGGAAGAACCGACGGCCAGCGTCCGCTCGTAGGCCTTGCGCAGGTTCTCCACCTCGTAGTCGGTCAGCAGCAGCTTGCCTGCCTTGGCGGCATCGGGGTCGGTGGGCAGGGTCAGGCCGAAGTTGGCCTTCACGTCGGCCATTGCAGCCTCAAAGGGGGTCTTGTTGGCGATGTAGCCCTTGACGTAGGTGGAGTCGAACTTGGCGTAGGACATCTTCTGGTGGGTGAGGTTGGTCAGGAAGGTGTCGTAGTTGGTGGTCTTGTAGCCGATGGCCATGCCGCCGGTCTCGTGGTCGGCGGTGACGAGGATAAGGGTATCGTTGGGGTGGGCGTTGTAGAAGTCCACCGCAGTCTGCACGGCGTTGCTCATCTCGAGGACGTCATGGATGGAGGCGGCAGCATCGTTGGCGTGGCAGGCCCAGTCGATCTTGCCGGACTCGGTCATCAGGAAGAAGCCCTTCTTGTTGTCCAGCAGCTCGATGCCCTTCTTGACGTAGTCGGTCAGCTGCCACTCGCCTGCGGCGGCATCCATGGAGTAGTTCATGGCCTTGCCGTCGGCCAGTGCCTCCGCGATGATGAGGGTCTTGCCTGCACCGGCCTTGAGGGCGGCGGCGTCTGCCTGACGGGTGACGACGTTATAGCCGTTCTGGGCAGCGATCTCGTGGTTGTTGGGGCCGGTGCCGTCGCCGTTCACCTTCTGGAACTCACCGCCTGCGAAGTATTCGAAGCCGGAGGCGGCCAGCTCTTTGCCGATGGCGTAGTAGTTCTTGCGGGTCTTCTGGTGTGCGTAGAAGGCAGCAGGGGTGGCGTGGTCGATGTTGACGGAGGAGACGACGCCCACCTTGTAGTTCTTCTGGGCATGGAGCTTCTCGGCGATGGTCTCATAGGGCACATCGCGGGTCCAGGGACACATATTGATGACGCCGCTCTCGGTCTTGTGGCCGGTGGCGATGGAGGTAGCGGTGGAAGCGGAGTCGGGGCAGAAGGAGGTGCTGTCATAGGTGGTCACGCTGCCCACCTCGGGGAACTGGGTGAAGCTCAGCTCGCCTTCAGTGACGGCGCCGTTGTTCTCCACCGTGCCCTTGTAGAAGCGGGCAGACTGGATCTGGGCCGTGCCCATGCCGTCGCCGATGAAGAGGAAGACATATTTGGGCTTGCCGCCGAAGATGCCCAGCAGGCCGTTCTCCTCCTCTGCTGCCTTGTCCACGTTGGGTGCAGCGGCATGGGCGGCTGCGGGAGCAGCGGCCAGCATACCGGCGGCAGACGCAAAAGCACCAGCCTTCAAAAAGCTGCGGCGGGACATTTTATTTTCTTTCATACCTGAAAGTCCTCTCTTTCCATGAGCCTCACAGGCTCGCTCTCTCTTTTTTGATCCTTGGGAACGGCCTTATTTTACCGCTCACGCCCCCGGCCCGAAACCATGCCGGCGCAAAATCGGTGTAAAACCCCGGCGGCGGCTGGGGGCTTTGTGTAAAAAAGAGGACTGTCCGGAGCAAAAAGCGCCCCTCCGCTTTACCGGAGAGGCGCTTTTGTATATCACAGGTCAATTATGCGTTGAACTTTTCCTCGTTCAGCAGGCCCTCGCTCTTGGCCACACAGATGCTGGCGACTGCGTCGCCCACCACGTTCAGGGAGGTGACGAGCATCTCGATGGGGCGGTTGATGGCAAGGATGAGGGAGTAAGCCAGCAGGGCGCTGTCGTTGACGAAGCCCGCGCCGGACAGGATGGTGAAGAGGATGACGGCACCTGCGCCGGGAGCGGCAGGGGTGCCCACGGAGGCCAGCAGAGCCAGCAGAGCCACCACGACCAGCTGGGCGGGCGTGACGGTGTATCCGGCGCAGCCCGCGATAAAGACGGTGGCGACCACCTGCATGATGGCCGTGCCGTCCATGTTGATGGTCATGCCCAGCGGCAGGACGAAGGAGGCGATGGACTCATCGACGCCGAAGTCCTCGGTGCAGACCTTGATGTTCAGGGGCAGGGTCGCCGCGCTGGAGGAGGTGGAGAAGCCAAAAACGGCCACATTGGCGATCTTCTTAATGAAGGTGATGGGGTTCTGCTTCGCGCCCAGCGCCACCACCAAAGGGTAGGCCACCAGCAGGAAGACCAAGAGCAGAGCCACCGTGACTACCACGTACACCAGCGCAGGCTTGAGGTAGTCGATGCCGTAGATGGCGAAGGTGCGGGTCAGCAGCACGAAGACAGCGAAGGGGGCGAAGGTCGTGACCACGAAGTTGAGGAAGACCACCACCACATCGTTCACCTCGCCCAGCAGGCGGCGGAGGGTGGCCGTGCGGCTCTCACCCAGCACATTCATGCTCAGGCCCACGGCCACGGCGAGGAAGACGGAGGAGAGCACCGCGTTGTTGCTGCCGAACGCCGTGACGATGTTGGAGGGGATGACGTTCAGCACCACGTTCAGGGGGTTGGAGCCGGTGGAGCCGGCGGCCTCGGTCAGGCCCTCGATGTGGGTGTTGAACAGGCCCATGGAATAGGTGGCATAGCCCACGCAGCCGGCCAGTGCCAGCGCCATAAAGGAGCACAGCAGGAACCAGAAGAGGGTCTTGGCCGAGATGCGGCCCATGGTGCGGGTGTCGGCGATGCTGCCGATGGCCAGCGCGATGGAGGTGAACACCATCGGGATGATGACCAGCTGCAGTGCCTTGATGAAGAGTTGGCCAATGATATAGAACAGGCCCAGTGCACGTTCTGCGCCCTCGGTGGTGATGTCCTGAAAGAGCAGGTCGTTGATGGTCTGCCAGATGCCGCTGTTGCCGGAAGCAACGAGCTTCTCACGCAGCATCATAAAGGCAAAGCCTGCCGCAAGGCCGCAGACCAGAGATACTGCCATCCTTTTCGCTAGGAGCGAGCCGCTGTTTTTATTTTTTTCCATACGATTTTCCTCACTTTTTTCCGTTTCCCAGTGTGTTTCGGTCGCATTCGGTCTATCTTACCACGACACACTGTTGGATTCAAGGGAAAAATCGTCTTTTCAGGCGATTTTTTCGGAAAAGTATGATGTATGAAAAATCGGTGCAAAAATTACGTTTAGGATAAAGAAAACCTCTCCGTCACGCCTACGGCGTGACGGAGAGGTTGTTTCTTATGTAAGGTCTTCCCCCAGCTCCACGGCCTCCAGCACCCGGATGCCTTCAGCCTCGAAAGCGGCGCGCAGGGCCTCGGCAAGGCCGGGGCGGGGCACCTTGTTCTTGATGCAGAGGGTGATGACCCCGTGCAGGCTGGTGGCTTCCAGACCGATGGATGCGCCGTCCGCGGGCACCCACGTCTGGAAGTCTTCGATGTACCGGGTCAACTCCGGGCTAGACGGCCTGAAGGGGTCGCCCAGATAGCTCACCCAGAAGTCCGCCGGAAAGCCGCTGATGTATTCGCCCATCTGGAAGATGCGCTTCTTGATGCTGAGGCTGGCCTTCTGCTGGTAGACCCGGTAGACCCAGCCCATCTGCTCGGCGATGCGGAAAATTTTCTTCTCCGGGGCGAGGTTCGCCTTCAGGTCCGTGTCTACGCCCACAGCCACCTCGGCCAGCGGGGCATCTGCTGTCAGCGGGAGCCTGCGCTGGAAGGAGGCCACACAGTTATAGAGGGCGTTCGGCGCACCCAGCGCGTCGCGGGCGTCTGTCGAGTAGCTGTAGAGCACCTCGTCCTTGTCCAGATACGCCCGCACCGCCTTACAGAGCAGAGCCGTAAGGGTGCTGAAGGGCTTGACGCCGCAGCGGAGGGCGGCGTCCACAAGCCCCGCCTTTTCCAGCCGGACCCGGCAGCAGGTGGGCGTCTCTTCAAAGGTCTGCACCACGGGGCGCTGCATATCGTTGGCCACCTGACTCTCGGGGTACTTGGCCAAGATGTCCTCGATGTCGTAGGGAGGGTCGGTCACGAGGGCACGGCCCTCAAAGGCCGTGCCGTACCGCAGGTTGCAGTAAAACTGCAGCACCATCGTCATAAAGGGCGCTATGCCTCGGCCATCGGCCATGAAGTGGAACCAGTCAAAGCAGACGACTTTCCCCTCATAGCTCAGGGCAACAGTAAAGCCGTTCTCGTCCGGAAATTCGGGCTTTGCACTGCCCTGCCGCACCGGGCAGGGGGCGTCCGACGGTTCGAGGCGGAGCAGCTTTTTCTCCCACACCGGCTTCTGGAAATAGTAGGATGCCTTTGCCCGGGCCGCATCCAGAGCCTGCTGCAAAAGCGCACCGTCCACGGCGTCTTTCAGCGTGACCTGATAGCGGCAGTTGACCATGTTTTCGCGGTAGTAGTAGACGATGCCCTGAAAAACGGAGCGCTGTTCGGCATCCATCCCTTATTCCCCCGCGTGCGCAGCCAGATAGTCGGCCAGATCGCTGACGGTGACGAAGTTGCGCAGCTCCTTTTCGGGGATACGCAGGCCGAAGGTCTCCTCAAGGTCAGCCACGACGGTCAGGATCTCCATCGAAGACAGGTCGAGGTCGTCCATTAGGACGCTGTTTTCGTTCACATCCTCGGGGGAAATTTCTGCAACATCTTCCAGAATTGCAAGGATCTGGGACACGATCTCGGTTCTTTCCATAGTTTGAATCTTCCTTTCGTAGTTCCATTAAAGGCGGCTGCGGCTCTTTTCCAGTATTCCGCAGCCTGCCCGGTTTATTCTTACTTGCGCAGCAGCTTGCCGGTGCCGGTGCGGGGCAGAGGCTCAGTGCTGAACTCCACGGCGCTCATCCGCTTGTAGAGCGGCAGGGTGCGGTTGGTCTCGGTGATGAAGTCGCGGACGGTCTGCTGGTCGGCCTCGCCGCAGTAGATGACGGCACAGATCTTCTTGCCCTTCTCCCTGACGATGCATTCCTTGACGGCCTCGCACTTGGACAGCAGATTTTCCAGTTCTTCGGGGCTGACGTTCTCACCGTTGTCGAGGATGATGATATTCTTCTTGCGTCCGGTGATGTAATAGAAGCCGTCCTCATCCACACGGGCCAGATCTCCGGTGTGGAACCAGCCGTCGGCGTCGAGGACTTCTGCGGTGGCCTCGGGGTCCTTGTAATAACCCAGCATGACGCAGCCGCCGCGGATGCAAATTTCGCCCGTCTCGTCCAGCTTGTACTCGGCGTGGTCGTCGGGCTTGCCCACGGCGCGGATGTGCTTTTCGTCCTGCTCGTAGTTGATGATGCCGTCGCCGCAGGTCTCGGTCATGCCGTACACCTGAGTGATCATCATGCCCTGCTGTGCCAGCTCGGCCAGCATGGTGCCGTCAAACATGGCAGAGGAGCCGCAGGGGTTCCAGATGCCGTTCAGGCGGGCGCGGCGGCCCCGCTTGACGTCTTTGTAGATAGCCTCCATCAGCATGGGAGCCACAGCGATGGCATCGCTGTGCATCAGGCCGAGGTCGCGATAGAAGTCGCGGATGTCGGCGGAGAGGTTCAGCGCCCAGCCCTTGCAGGCCCAAACGAAGAGGCAGATGAACGTACCCAGATGGAACAGGGGCAGGATGGCGAAGTTGCTCAGGACGTCGTTTTTGTCCTCGGGTATATGCTCGTGCTTATAGTCCAGCATGGCGTCGCCAAATTTGACCTGGCACTCCACAGTGGTAAAAAAGTTGCGCTCCGAGAGCATGACGGCCTTGCTGCGGCCGGTGGTGCCGGAAGTGAACATCAGCACCATCAAATCATCATGGCCCACGCAGTCAACAAGCTCTGCAGGCGCGCTGTCCTTGAAAGCGTCCATCGGGCGGAGTTTATCGCCGTAGGCGGCCTCGATGTCGGGGCGGCAGCCATAGTCGATGCCGTCGTTGACGATGAGGGAAGGCTCGACAAGGCCCAGCTCATATTCCAGCTCGGGCCAGGTCTTTTTCTGGTTGATGGTCACGACGACGGCCCCGGCGAGGATCGCGCCGAAGCTGTTGACACCGTACTCATAGCAGTTGCGGCTCATGATGCCGACACGCTTGCCCTTGATGTCGGGGATATTCTCCTTAAAATAAGTAACGGCCCTGCGGATGTCCTGCACATACTGGGCGTAGGTCTTTTCCACCACAGTCTTGCCATCGGCGGCCACATAGCGGAAAGCCACCCGGTCGGGGTACTGCTTCGCCATGACGTCCGTGATGAGCTCATATACAGTATTTATCATTTTTGTCGCTCCTTGCTGTTTTTCTTTATTGCAGCGAAACGCCGGCAGCTGACATTTTCTGCCTCAACGTAATAATACCTGTTTCGGCAAAGAAATGCAACTACGCGGCGTGTCCTTTTTCGCTGTTTTATTGTTTACTTGCGCAGCAGCTTGCCCAGAGCGTTGCGGGGCAGGGGCTCAGCGGTGAATTCCACCGCGCTGATGCGCTTATAGAGCGGCAGGGTGCGGTTCACCTCGGTGACGAAGGCCCGGACCTCCTCCTGCTTGTCCTCGGGGCAGAAGACGACAGCACAAATTTTCTGGCCCTTCTCCTTCACGATGCACTCGATGATGGCCGGGCAGAGGGCCAGCTTCTTTTCCATCTCTTCAGGGCTGACGTTCTCGCCGCTGGCGAGGATGATGAGGTTCTTCTTGCGGCCGGTGATGTAATAGAAGCCTTCCTCATCCATCCGGGCGAGGTCGCCGGTGTGGAACCAGCCGTCGGCGTCGATGACCTCTGCCGTGGCCTCGGGGTCCTTGTAGTAGCCCAGCATCACGCAGTCGCCCTTGATGCAGATCTCGCCGGTCTCGTCCAGCTTATACTGAACGTGGTCGTCGGGCTTGCCCACGGCGCTCATGTGCTTTTCGACCTGCGTAAAGTTCAGGATGCCGTCGCCGAAGGTTTCGGTCATACCGTAGCACTGGTTGATGACGAAGCCGTTCTGGGCCAGCTCCAGCAGCATCTTGGGGTCGAGGGCCGCAGAGGAGCAGCACAGGTCCCACAGGCCGTTGAGGCGGCTGACGCGGCCCCGCTTGAAGTCGTTGTAGACCGTCTCCACCAGCATGGGGGCCGAGGCCATGATGTCGCTGTGCATCAGGCCGAGGTCGCGGTAGAAGTCGCGGATGTCGCTGCAGAGGTTCAGTGCCCAGCCGGCGGGCGGGTAGGACATGACGCAGACGAAGCAGGCCATGTGGAAGAGGGGCAGCAGGGTCATGTGGCTCAGCGGCAGCTTCTGACCCTCCGGCAGACGGGACGTAATCCAGTTCTCGGCCCGGGCACCGTAGGTGCAGAGGCTGGTGCACATATTCCGCTCCGAGAGCATGACGCCCTTGCTGCGGCCGGTGGTGCCGGAGGTGAACATCAGCATCATCAGGTCATCGTGGCCGATGCAGTTGGTCAGCTCACCGGGGGCGGTGTTCCGATAGCAGTCCATCGGACGGAGCTTCGGACCATAGGCGGCTTCCAGCTCGGCACGGCAGCCGTAGTCGATGCCGTCGTTCAGGATGAGGGCCGGTTCCACAAGACCCAGCTCATATTCCAGCTCCTCCCACGCCTTTTTCTGGTTGAGGGTCACGAGGACGCCCCCTGCAAGGATGATGCCGAAGGATGCCACACAGTACTCGTAGCTGTTCCGGCTCAGCAGCGCAACACGCTGGCCCTTGATGCCGGGCACTTCTGCCTTGAGATAGGCAGTCATCCGGCGGATGTCCTGCGCGTACTCGCGGTACTTCTTTTCCACGACGGTCTTGCCGTCGGCGGCCACATAGCGGATAGCCACATTGTCGGGGAATTCCTGCTCCATGCAGCGGGTCACCATATCATATACGCCTGCGGGGACTTTGATCTCTTCAGCCATTGGTCTTACTCCTTTTTTATTCGCAAGAAAAATAAACAGCACCGTTTCGTTCCAGACTCTCCGCATTTCTGGCAGACAGAGGAAAATTCTGGTTCGATTCCTCTCGGCAACAGTATACCGCATATGCGCCGCAAACGCAAGATTTCATTGCACAAATATGCAATTTAAACTTGCGCTCAACTTGTGCAACCGGATGTAAATCCTTCCTTTTGTTGCGACGGGACAAAAGCTGTGATACACTTTTTTCGTCAGGACGAAACTTTGCCCGGAAGCTTCGTCTCCTGCAAATTGACAGAAGACCCAAAAAGCATTATACTGTTTATATCATTTGGCAAAAAAGCTCCCCGTCGAGCTTCATATTTTTATCTATCGCGCCCAAAACACGGCCTTTCAGGGCCTCCGGGACAGGCGGCGCACTACAAGGAGGACCCCCTTTATGGAAGGCACCAAGCCCCGCACCGTAAGCAGCCTTGGCATGTTCGACCTGCTGAAAGGCATCGGAATGCTGGCCATCGTCTTTGCCCACACGGCAGAGCTTTACCCCCTCGGCACCGACGACGTCACCCCCTTCGCCTTTGCACTCTTCGCCTACCGCGAAGCGCTGATGGCCGCCTTCTTCATCGCCAGCGGCTACGGCTTCCGCAAGCGCTCCATCCACAAATGCATCGAGCAGCAGGTCAAGACCCTGCTCAAGCCTTACCTTTATACGGCAGCGGCCACCACCGTGCTCCACTGCCTCATCCACCACGCAGCCTTCGGCTCGTGGCCCAACGCCATCACCCAGTCGGGCAAGGTGCTGGGCGGCTTCCTGCTGGGGCTGCCCCACACGGCCTCTTACTTCGGGCAGGAATTCTTCTCCTGCGGGCCGATGTGGTATCTGGTGGCCCTGATGCTGGCGTGGATCCTTCTCGATGTCCTTCTCGACCTCTTCCCCGAGCGGTACATAACACCGGCCGTCATCGGCGTCACCCTGCTGGGCTGGGGCATCACGCTGGTGTGGGAGGCCCCCTTCTGCATCGCGCAGGGCATGGTATCGCTGCCCTACCTCTACATCGGCTATCTGGCCAAGAAGCGCCGCCTGTTTGAGACGCCCCTTTCCGGCCGGGCCAGAGCTGGGCTGATCGCGGCGGCGCTGGGCGTCGTGGCAGGCGTCCTGCTGACCCAGAGCACCGACTGCGTCTCGCTGGGCGAGTGGACGATGGGGCCTGTGAGCATCTTTCTGGACGGCGCAGTGGGCTACGGCATCATCCGGCTCTTCCTGAAATTGCAGCGCCGGGTGGACGGCCCCATCTCCCACGCCATCGAGTGGGTGGGGCGGCGCTCGCTCTTCATCTTCTGCATCCACACCGTGGAGCTGACGGCTATCCCATGGTATCTGATGGCGGCGAAATACGCCGACCGTCCGGTGCAGGGGATGCTTTTGCAGTTCGTGCTCTCGCTGGCGTCCATCTTCGCCATCACCGAGCTTCTGATGCGGCGGAAAGAGCTGGGCCGGAAGCTCCGGGGCGGCAAGACTGCGGACAAGCCTCAGCGGCGGAACAAGAGCCGTCATTATGCGGCAAAACACTAAAGATACAGCGCTTTGGTATCCGGCCCTTTTTCAGGGCAGACTATATTAGTTCGATGCATGGGCTTGCAGCGAGGGTTGTACGCCTTGCGATAAATTTGAGGAGGCCCCGGTAATGATGAACGATACTCCTGAAGCGGCTCTGCGCAGCCGCATTGCGGATCTGGAACAGCAGCTCAGGCTTGCGGATGAGGGTACCTCGCGGCTGGCCCAGCGCTGCCTTGAGCTGGAAAAGCAGCTGCAGACCTTCTACGCCACCCACCCCCAGAAAGAGATGCAGGCCGACTCACCTGCGCTGGTGCAGCCGCTGCTCTACTTCGATGCCGGCTTTGGCTTTTCCCAGAGGGACACCGTCAAAGCCCCGGACTACGAATACGACGAGATGAACGGGATGGTGACGGCCACCTTCGAGCTACCCGAGGCCGCCGTCAATCTCCGCTTCGACCCGGGCGAGCTGCCCTGCTGCATCACCAATTTCGTCTTTTCGGATGACCGCATCCTCTGCCGCCCGGTGAACGGCGTACCGCTCCACGGCGACGGCATCCTTTTCCTGAACGATGACCCCAACCTCATGCTGGAAGGGATGAACCGCTTCCCCGCCGGGATGAAGCTGGGCGTGAGCTACGGCTATTTCCCGCTGGAGGCGCTGGCAGGCGACCCGCTCTTCGCCGCAGTGCTGGAGGGCGTGCAGTATTTCCAGAAGACCCGCGTCTGTGAGCAGAAGCATCTGGACCAGCTGGAAAAGACCTCTTCCGACCAGAAGCAGACCATCGACGCCTTGCAGAAGAACATCTCCGAGCTGCATCAGGCCAACGCCGAGCTGACCGCCCGGAGCCGGGCCTACGAAAACTCGCTGGAAAATGTCCTTTCGTCCAGCAGCTGGAAGCTCACACTGCCCCTCCGCCGTCTGGTGAGCCTGTTCCATCGTGGCAGCTGAGAGGAGGACCGGGATGTACAGCCGTTATACCACCCTGCAGCGGGCACAGCTCGCCAAGCAGGAATATCTTGATACACAGGACGTCTTTCTCGCCGTCTACGCACCGGGGCGGAGGGCCTCGCTGGAAGCCTCCCTGCGCGACCAGCTCCACCGCAAGTTCCTGCTGGCGGAGGACCTTTCCAGCGGGAGTCTGGGCAGCGCCCGCGGCGTGCTGCTGGCGAAAGAAGACCTGAGCCTGATGCCCACGGCCCTGTCCTGCTTTGCGGATGCGCTGCGCAGCGGCGCAGACTACGTCACCAGTGACGCCGTCTTCGGCTATGCAGGTGCCACTGCCCTCTACCACAGCCCCAGCTTTGCGGCCTGCCCGGGCTGCGCCCTCGTCTCCCAGGAGCTGCTGCTGCGCTGTCTGGCCGAGGCCCGTGACCCCGGGAACCCCGCCGAGCTGCTGACGCTGGCGGCAAAGCTCAGCCGGAACCACGTCTGTCTCCCGCTGGCGCTGGCCCACTACGAGCGGGACATCTGCGCCGAGGATGTCTGGTCGATGAAGGGGAAGCGGGTGTTCATCATGAGCCACCTGCTGGACATGACCGGCGCCCCCATCGTGCTGGTCAGCGCTGTGCCGGTGCTGCGCAGCATGGGCTACGAGGTGGTCGTCCTCGGCCCGGAGGACAGCGGCTCGATGCCGCTCTTCCTCGAAGCCGGGGCTGTCGTCATCACCCGGCGCGGCTGCGTCCAGTCTCCCCTGCTGTGGGGGCTGGCCCTCTGCGCCGACTTCGTCCTCGCCAACACTGTCGTCGAGGCCCGGGCTGTCCGTGCCTTGAGCGGGGCACGAGTGCCGGTGCTCTGGTGGCTCCACGACGCCTTCGCAGGCTACCCCCATATCGCCCACCAGATCCCCAAAGAGCTGGGAGAGAACATCCGGGTCTATTCCGTCGGCAGCCACGCCGCCAACGCCATGCACTCGGTGCGGCCGGAGTTCAACATCCGGCCTCTCATCTACGGCCTGCCGGACTATGCCTCCGAGAAATTCGCCCACTATGACCTGAGCTATGCGGGCGGGCGTCCCCTTTTCGCCACCGTCGGCTCATTCGAGAACCGGAAGGGGCAGGACATCTTCTGCAAGGCCATCCGGCTGCTGCCGCCGGAGACGATGAAAAAAGCCTCCTTCCTCTTTGTGGGCAAGGCCGCCGAGCCGGAGATGATGGACGCCGTGCGCAGCCTGACGGCAGACTGCCCCGACAACGTCTTCTACGTCAAGCGGTTGACCCGGGACGAGATCAAGAGCCTGATGGCCCAGTGCACCTGCCTCGTCTGCGCCTCCCGCGACGACCCCATGCCCACCTTTGTCACCGAGGGCCTCATCTTCGGCAAGCCCGCCATCGTGTCGGAGCACACCGGCACCGCCGGACTCATCACCGAGGGGGTGGACGGCTTCGTCTACGAGGACGACGACCCCGAAAAGCTGGCGGAGCGTCTGGCATGGGCCATCGACCACCCGGAAAAACTGGCCGCCATGCGGCAGGCCTGCCGCGACCTGTATGAACGCCACTATTCGAAGCAGGCCTTTGCCGATGGCCTGAAGCAGGCGGTCCGGGAGCTTACCGGCGAATCCACTTTATCACTCTGCCAAAATTGAGGCAAAAAATTTGGCATCTCTTCATAAATGCGCCTCCGGACTGTGGTATACTCTTCCCAGAGTTTATCCCAGTCCGTTTTTGTTGAAAGGAGTTTCCCCATGAGTTCGTCCGCCTCCCCTGCCCCTTCCCGCCGGAAGACCCTGCTCTCGCTGGGCGTTCTGGCCCTGCTGACCGGCATCGTGGTGTTCATTTTCCGGGAGCACTGGGCCGAGATCTCCGCTGCACTGGGCCAGCTCACCTTCTGGCAGGGGTTTCTGGCGCTGGCCGTGGGCCTGAGCTATCCGCTGCTGGAGGGCGTCGTCAGCTGGCTCATCGTCCGCAGCCGCCTGCCCCGGTTCTCTCTGCGCCACGGCATCGACAACGCATGGATGGGCACCTTCGGCAATGTGGTGGGACTCGGCGCGGGGTCTGTCCCCTTCCAGACGTGGTATCTCCACCGCCGGGGGCTGGACATCGGCCCGGGCGTAGGCCTCATGACCCTGCAATATGTCTTTCACAAAACGGCCGTTCTGCTTTATACCACCCTGCTGCTTCTGGCAGGCCGCCCTTGGCTGGCGGCCCACTCGGACGGCGTGCTGCGGTATCTGCCCGCAGCCTACGCCGTGGTGGCAGGGGTCATCGTGGGGCTGATCGCCCTCTGCGCCCTGCCGGTGGTGCAGCGTCTGGCCCGGTGGCTGCTGCATTTCCTGCCCGACACAGGCCGCTGGGCCGAGCGCCGGGCCGACTGGCTCCGGCAGCTGGACACCCTGAGCACCGAGAGCCGCCATCTGCTGGCGGACAAAGCCCGCTGCGCCGCCATTCTGGGCGTCCATCTGCTCAAACTCTTTCTGCTCTTCTGCCTTCCGTGGATGGGGCTGCGCTTCATGGGGCTGGACGCCGGGCTGCGCTTCTGGCAGGTGCAGCTCCTCGCCGCACTGACCCTCTTCGTCTCCAACGCTCTGCCCAACGTGGCGGGCATGGGGTCGGTGGAGACGGCCTTTCTGCTGGTGTACGGCAGCTTCCTCCCCGATGCTGCCTCCATGAGCCTGCTGATGTTCTACCGGCTGGCCAGCTATTACGCCACCTTCGCCGCCAGCGCCGTCGGCTTCGGACTGGCGCAGCGGAGGCTGAACCGCAGCTGACGTTGTGAAGGTTTCATTTCATTTTAGTAACAGTTATTACCTTGTTGTGCATTCCGCGCATAAATCTCTTGATTTTTTCAGCGAAATGAGGACGGCAGCACCCAGAGCTTCGAGACCCTGCACTACGAGACCACGCCCATCTCCCTGAAGAGCGTGGACGCAGCCGCAGGTGCTACCCCCATCGCATTCGCTGCTCCTGAGCAGTAAAGATCACCCCATAACAAAGAAAACGGCAGGTGCGACGCACCTGCCGTTTTGTTATTTTATCAAATATCAGCCCTTCAGGGGGACGAAGCCCACGAGGTCCTTCACGACCTCGCCGCCGATGATGAGGCCCGCGACCGACGGCACAAAGGCGTTGGAGCCGGGGACGGAGCGGCGGATGGTACACTTGCGCTGGGTGCCCGGAGGGCAGATGCAGTGGTACTTGCAGCTGATGGAATCGTCCTCGATGGGGGTCATGGCAGGCTCTTTGGAGTAGACGACCTTCAGGTGCTTGATGCGCCGCTTGCGGCACTCGGTGCGCATGACCTTGGCCAGCGGACAGACGGAGGTCTTGTAGATGTCCGTGACCTCGAAGCGGGTGGGGTCCATCTTGTTGCCTGCACCCATGGAGCAGATGATGGGCACACCGGCCTCCTTGCACTTCATGACCAGAGCGAGCTTGCCGGTGACAGTGTCGATGGCGTCCACAACGTAGTCGAACTGGGTAAAGTCGAAGCTGTCCTGCGTCTCGGGGCCGAAGAAGGTCTTGTAGGTCGTGACCTTGATGTCGGGGTCGATGTCGTGGACCCGCTCTTCCGCCACATCCACCTTATATTTGCCCACGGTCTTGCGGGTGGCGATGATCTGGCGGTTCAGGTTGGTCAGACAGACCTTGTCGTCGTCGATGAGGTCGAGGGCACCCACGCCGCTGCGGGCCAGCGCCTCCACGGTATAGCCGCCCACGCCGCCCACGCCGAACACGGCCACGCGGGAGTTGTGCAGCTTGGTCATTGCCTCCGCGCCCAGCAGCATCTGGGTGCGGGAATACTGGTCTTGCATATACGTTCTCCTTTAGGTTCTACTTTCAACATTCACGGGCTTGCCCTCTCCGTCTTTGCTTCGCAAATCCACCTCTCCCAAAGGGAGAGGCAGGGCCTGACGGTCAGGCTTCAGGCTCTCCCTTTGGGAGAGCTGGCGCGAAGCGCCTGAGAGGGCTAGGCCGCTCTCCTTATCCCTTCGCCACCCGCACGATGGTCCCTCCGCCGAGGACGGTATCCCCCTGATACAGCACGACGGCCTGCCCGGGGGTGGGGGCGCGCTGGGGCTGGTCAAATTCCAGCCGGAAGCCGTCCGGCCCCGCCGGGTAGACGGTGGCAGGCTGCTCGACCTGATGGTAGCGGGTGCGGGCCGTCACCCGCAGCGGCCCGGTCAGCTCCGGGATGGCGATCCAGTTCACCTCGTCGGCGTAGACGATGGTATCGAACAGCTCCGCCTCCGGGCCGACGGTGACGGTGTTGGCCTGCATATCCTTGGCGCAGACGTAGACCGGCGCGCCCATGGCAAGGCCCAGCCCCTTCCGCTGGCCGATGGTGTACCGCACCGCGCCGCTGTGGGTGCCCACCTTTTTTCCGCTGACGTCGAGGAAATCGCCCGCCGGATAGTGTTTGCCGGTGAAGTCCTCCATGAAGCGGGCGTAGTCGCCATCGGGCACGAAGCAGATGTCCTGACTGTCGTGCTTGCGGGCGTTGACGAAGTGCTGCTCCTCGGCGATGGCGCGCACCTCGCTCTTGTGCAGCCCGCCCAGCGGCAGACGGACGTGAGCCAGCTGCTCCTGCGTGAGGTTGTAGAGCACATAGCTCTGGTCCTTGCCCTCGTCCAGCCCCTTTTTCAGCAGCCAGCGGCCGGTGGCCTCGTCCTGCTCCACCCGGGCGTAGTGGCCCGTGACCACATAGTCCAGCCCGTGGGCCTCGGCCCAGCGGAGCAGGTGGTCGAACTTCATATACTTGTTGCAGTCGATGCAGGGATTGGGCGTGCCGCCGGCCTCGTAGACCCGGATGAACTTGTCGATGATCTTCTCCTGAAAATCGGCGGTGAAGTCCAGCACCTCGTAGGGGATATCCATCGCATAGGCCACCTCGGCGGCGTCCTCGATGTCCCGCTCGGAGCAGCAGGTGTGCAGCCCCTCGGTGTCCACGGCCTCGTTGCGGGTGAGGCGCATGGTGATGCCGGTGCAGTCGAAGCCGTCTCGCTGCATGAGCCATGCCGCCACCGAGCTATCCACACCGCCGCTCATGGCGATGAGGGCACCGGGGCGGCGGGAAGTGTTCTGTGTTTCTGTCATTCTGTTCCTCTTTTTGTTATAACACACTAAAACAGTAGATATATACTACCGCAGCTTCTTTCTCTTGTCAAGACGCAGAAAATCCGGCCGCGAAGGCCAGAAGCTCCGCCTTTTCGTTGGGCAGACGGCCCGTGATGACCTCCTCCAGCAGCGCTTCCAGCACCCGCCGCAGACCCGGCCCGGGCGCAGCGCCCGCCGCCATCAGGTCGCGGCCATTCACGGCCAGCTGAGAGATGCGGCAGCAGGCCCCCTGCGCCGTCAGCGCTTCGGCCTCGGCCCGCAGGGCATCGAACGACGCTTTTTCTTCCGGCGCAAGGGCCGTCCAGAGGGCCGTCAGCTGCTGCACGGTATGGAGGTCATATTTTCCCAGCAGACGCTTGGCTTGCAGGCACAGATCACATTTGTCCAGAGCGTCGGGAGTCTTCTCGCCGCACTCACGCACCAGAGCCACCGCTCCATCTATCCTGGCGTTCGAGCACTTCAGGCGTTTGAGCGCTTTCCTCGCCCCCGTCTCACCCAGCGGCAGCAGCAGCGCCGCCCAGCGGGCAGACACCTGCTCCGTCCCCGCCGGAAGGGCATCGATCCGCCTCCGGGCTTTTGTCAGTTCCTCCGGCGGCAGCTCGGGCAGGACGAAGGCCAGCACCTCCGGCTCAAGGTATGCCCCCGGCTGTGGTGCGGCCAGAAGCTTGTTCAGCTCCTCCTCGATGCGCTCTGCCGATACACAGTCGAGGTGGGAGGCCAGCTGCTTTGCCGCCGCCTCGGTGGCTTCGTCGATGGCAAAGCCGAACCGGGCCGCAAAGCGGTAGAGCCGCAGGATGCGCAGGGCGTCCTCCCCAAAGCGGCGCAGCGGCTCACCGACCGCCCGCACCACGCCCCGGGCAAGGTCTTCCCGCCCACCGAAGGGGTCGCACAAGCCCTCCTCGGCGCTGTAGGCCATCGCGTTGATGGTGAAGTCCCGCCGGGCCAGATCCTCCCGGAGGTCGGGCACAAAGGCCACGCTGTCGGGGTGGCGGCCATCGGAATAGCGGCCCTCGGTGCGAAAGGTGGTGATCTCATACAGTTTCCCATCCCGCTTGACGGTGACGGTGCCGTGCTGCAAGCCGGTGGGGATGCACTGGTCTTCTCCGAACAGCTTCATCACCTGCCCGGGGCGGGCAGCAGTGCAGAGGTCCCAGTCGTGGGGCGCAAGGCCCAGCAGGCTGTCCCGGACACAGCCGCCCACGGCGTAGGCCCCAAAGCCTGCCCGGTGCAGCTCATCCAGAAGGGCGGCAGCACCGGGTTCCAGAACGATTTTCATTCGCCTTCCTCCTCATACTGAAGCGCAATGCTCTTGCCGTCGAAGCCGCACTCCGCCGCCGGGAAGAGGCTCCGGGCCTGCGCAAGCTCCTCCTCCGGGTCGGTGATCATGGGCGAATAGTGGACGAGCCAGAGCCGTTTTGCACCGGCCTTTGCAGCGAGGGCCGCGCTCTGGCCGAAGGTGCTGTGGCCGTACTGCTTCGCCTGTGCAGCCTGTTCGGGCAGGGCGTAGGTGGCGTCGCAGAGCAGAAGGTCCACCCCCGCTGCAGCCTGCTCCAGCGCGGTGCAGGGAGCCGTGTCCCCCGAAAAGAGGAAGCTCAGACCCTGCCGGGCCGGGCCGAGGACCGATTCCGGCGCTGCTCTGCTGCCGTCGGCCAGCGCAACGCTCTGGCCCTGCTGAAGCATCTTCCACTGCTGCACCGGCACCCCCAGCGCCCGGGCCTTCTCGGGCGAAAAGCGCCCGGCCCGGGGCAGGTCGAGGCGGTAGCCCTGACTCGTGACCCGGTGGCGGGTGGGGACAGGCGTCAGCTTTGCCCCCTGCGGCCAGCCGCCGAAGCGCTCCCGGAGCGCCGCCGGGGCGTCCAGCACCTCGGGGCAGACCGGATAGGGCAGCGGCCCGGTCAGCACCCGCAGCGCGGCCCAGACCTCGCCGAGGCCTTTCGGACCGTACAGCGCCAGCGGGCGGGTACGGCCCTGACAGCCCAGCGTCTGCAGCAGCCCCGGCAGGCCGAAGATGTGGTCGCCGTGGTAATGGGTCAGGCAGATGGCGTCCAGCTTCATCAGGTTGACCCCGGCCCGGCGGGCGGCGGTCTGGGTGCCCTCGCCGCAGTCGAGCAAAAGGCTGTGCCCCCCGCATTCGGCCACCGCCGCCGTAAGTGCGCGGTCGGGCAGGGGCATGGTGGCCGCCGTGCCCAGCAGTGTAATGGTCAGCATAAGTCTCTCCGTATCACAAAAATCTTGATGGCTATAGTGTACCACACTCTTCGTCCCGGCACAATCGCACACCGCCGCTCCAGCGGGCATAGGATGGGCCAAACGAGAAAGGGAGGGGTCTTGTATGCGGCGTCAGCGGCCCGGGCATCGTGTTCTATCGTTCCACCATCGGGGGCTTCTGCTCCTTCTGGCAGCAGCCGCGGCGGCCCTCTTTCTGTTCTACAGCTGCTCTCCCGGAGTGGTGTACAGCCCCCCGGGGCGGCTGGTGTTCATCCCCCTCGCGCAGGTTTCAGGTAGTAGTACGACTTCGCTTTCCGCCTCTCAAAATTTTTTCAGAAAAGGTATTGACTTCACTTTCGTGAGGTGATAAAATCCCACCAAACCAGTGAGAAAGCATAAGTACCACCGCAAAACTCACCAGTACAGAGAGCACCGGGGCAGCTGAGACCGGGCAGTGTGGGCGCGGATGAGAATGGGCTTTTGAGGGCAAACCGAACCGCATTTTTATGCGCAGTAGGGGCGACGGAGAGCGTCTCCGTGAACAAAGCCGGTATGTGTTGGCATATCACGAGTGGGCAGGGTCATTCCTGTCAAGATTGGGTGGCACCGCAGGAGTATTTTATCCGCTCTTGTCCCAATTCACGCAATGTGTTTTGGGACAGGAGCGGTTTTTATTTTTCCCTCTTGTCCCGCAAGCAAGGGCCGGCATATGCATCCGGCCCGGAAAGGACAAGCCTTATGAAGACCGAAGCGAACATCCCGTACAAGTTTTATCTGGAAGAATCGGAGCTGCCCACCGCATGGTACAATGTGCGGGCCGATATGAAAAACAAGCCCGCTCCCCTGCTGAACCCCGGCACCCTCAAGCCCATGACGGCCAAGGAGCTGGACGGCGTTTTCTGCGATGAGCTGGTACAGCAGGAACTGGACGACACCACGGCCTACATCCCCATCCCGGACGAGATCCGGGAATACTACCGGATGTACCGTCCGAGTCCTCTGTGCCGCGCCTACCGACTGGAAGAGGCCCTCGGCACCCCGGCGAAGATCTACTATAAATTCGAAGGCAACAACACCAGCGGCAGCCACAAGCTGAACAGCGCCATCGCGCAGGCTTACTACGCCAAGAAACAGGGCCTCAAGGGCGTGACCACCGAAACGGGCGCGGGCCAGTGGGGTACCGCCCTCTCCATGGCCTGCAGCTACTTCGGGCTGGACTGCAAGGTCTACATGGTCAAGGTGAGCTATGAGCAGAAACCCTTCCGCCGCGAGGTCATGCGCACCTACGGCGCATCGGTCACTCCCAGCCCCAGCATGACCACCAATGTGGGCCGCAAGATCCTTGCCGAGCACCCCGACACCACCGGCAGTCTCGGCTGTGCCATCAGCGAGGCCGTGGAAGTCGCCACCTCCACCCCCGGCTACCGCTATGTGCTGGGCAGTGTACTGAATCAGGTACTGCTCCACCAGAGCGTCATCGGCCTCGAGACCAAGACCGCCCTCGACAAGCTGGGCGTCAAGCCTGACATCATCATCGGCTGCGCCGGCGGCGGCAGCAACCTCGGCGGCCTCATCAGCCCTTTCATGGGCGAGAATCTGCGGGGCGAGGCCGACTACCGCTTCATCGCCGTCGAGCCGGCCAGCTGTCCCAGCTTCACCCGCGGCAAATTTGTCTACGACTTCTGCGATACCGGCATGGTCTGCCCGCTGGCCAAGATGTACACCCTCGGCTCCGGCTTCATCCCCAGCCCCAACCACGCGGGCGGCCTGCGCTACCACGGCATGAGCAGCATCCTCAGCCAGCTCTACCACGACGGCCTGATGGAGGCCACCAGCGTGGAGCAGACCAGCGTCTTTGAGGCAGCAGAGCAGTTTGCCCGCATCGAGGGCATCCTGCCCGCCCCGGAGAGCAGCCACGCCATCCGCGTCGCCATCGACGAAGCTCTCAAGTTCAAGGAGACGGGCGAGGCAAAAACTATCGTCTTCGGCCTCACCGGCACCGGCTACTTCGACATGGTGGCCTACGAGAAGTTCCACGACGGCAAGATGACCGACTGCATCCCCACCGACGCCGACCTGCAGAAGGGCTTTGACGGCATCCCCCACTTCCCCGGCAACGAATAATCCCTGAAACATCCTCTCCCCTCACACCCCCGCGCGGCGCAAGCTGTGCGGGGGTGGTTTTATATAAAACGGAATGACTGCCTGCACACTGAGCCAGACGGTCATTCCGCAAACAGCAGGCCAGCCGCCCTGCAAGACACAGGACGGCTGGCTGCTTTTATTATGCAATTCAGGAGAATGGAGGAGAAAATAGCGTTTTCAGGGTGCTTGCTTCCGGGGGACGGAAGGAACGCCGGAGTTATTCGCCGCGGACGGCTGCGAAGCCTGCCTCGAGGTCAGCGATGATGTCGTCGATATGCTCGGTGCCGATGGACAGGCGGATGGTGTTCTGGTAGATCTGCTGCTCGGCCAGCTCCGCGTCGGTCAGCTGGCTGTGGGTGGTGGAGGCCGGGTGGATGACGAGACTCTTGACGTCCGCCACGTTTGCCAGCAGGGAGAAGATCTTCAGGTTGTCGATGAACTTGAAGGCTTCCTCACGGCCGCCCTTGATGTTGAAGGTGAAGATGGAAGCGCCGCCGTTGGGGAAGTACTTCTCATACAGGGCGTGGTCGGGGTGTTCCGGCAGCGAGGGGTGGTTGACCTTCTCGACCTGCGGATGGTTGGCAAGGAATTCCACGACCTTCTTGGTGTTCTCCACATGGCGCTCGATGCGCAGGCTCAGGGTCTCGGTGCCCTGCAGCAGCAGGAAAGCGTTGAAGGGAGAGATGGTAGCGCCGGTATCACGCAGCAGGATGGCGCGGATGTAGGTGACAAAGGCGGCAGGGCCGGCGGCGTCCGCAAAGGACACGCCGTGGTAGCTGGGGTTGGGGGCAGCGATGTTGCCGTACTTGCCGCTGGCCTTCCAGTCAAACTTGCCGCTGTCCACGATGATGCCGCCCAGCGTGGTGCCGTGGCCGCCGATGAACTTGGTGGCCGAGTGGACGACGATGTCCGCGCCGTGCTCGATGGGACGGATGAGGTACGGGGTGCCGAAGGTGTTATCAATGACCAGCGGCAGGCCGTGCTTGTGGGCGATGGCCGCGATGGCGTCGATGTCGGGGATGTCACTGTTGGGGTTGCCCAGAGTCTCGAGGTAGACAGCCTTGGTGTTGGGCTGGATCGCATTCTCGACCTCTTTCAGGTCATGTGCATCCACGAAGGTGGTGGTGACGCCGAACTGGGTCAGGGTGTGCTCCAGCAGGTTGTAGCTGCCGCCGTAGATGGTCTTCTGGGCCACGATGTGGTCGCCAGCCTGCGCCAGCGCCTCGATGGTGTAGGTGATGGCCGCCGCACCGGAAGCGGTGGCCAGAGCAGCGACGCCGCCCTCGAGCGCCGCGATGCGCTTCTCGAACACGTCCTGCGTGGAGTTGGTCAGACGGCCATAGATGTTGCCGGCGTCGGCCAGACCGAAGCGGTCAGCGGCGTGCTGGCTGTTGCGGAAGACGTAGGAGGTGGTCTGGTAGATGGGGACGGCGCGGGAATCGGTGGCGGGGTCGGCCTGCTCCTGACCAACATGGAGCTGCAGAGTCTCAAACTTATAATCAGACATAGTATTTTCCCTCTCTATTTGTACTCAAAGTATTATTTTTACTCATAAAAATACCCGGCAGCGTGGGAGTTCTCACCTTTCGTCTGCCGGGCAAAGAAATCGTTCTCCACTCAGAACCTTTTGTCTGTCTTGGGCGTCACATTCGCTCGCGCATTCGCGGCATAGAGGGCACCGTACAGCTTTGGCCCAGAGTTTCTTTCTCAGCCCGGGCGCTGTACATTCGCCCACAGCGGAAGTTGGCGTGCAGAAGATTTTTCCAGATCAGCGTCATTTGAGTACCCTCCTTTCTGAATCCTCATTCAACCTACAAGGCGTGTGGTTTTGTTGTTTGCATTATATCCTCCTATACCCACATTGTCAATAGGTTTTATCCGATTTCCTTTCAAAAAGTTTTAAAAAGTCATTCTTTTGCGAAAAATGCAAAAAGATTGCATTTTTGTCTTGCATTTCACCCAGAATGCGTGTATACTCTTTCCTGCGCCTAAAACGCAATCAGGTTGCAATTTAGGCAACTGAAGCAACTTTTCGGCGGAACACACCTTCCCTATACTTTATCATCGATCACGAGGTATCACGATGGAACTTTTTCTGGATGTACTGGCCGAGTCTCTGGTGGACACCGCCAAGATGCTCCCCTTCCTGTTTTTAGCCTATCTCTTTATTGAATATGTGGAGACCCGCCACGGCGAGCGCATCGAGACTCTGCTGGCCGGCGGCGGACGCTGGGGCGCTATCCCGGGGGCCGTTCTGGGCTGCGTGCCCCAGTGCGGCTTCTCGGCCATCGCATCCAACTTCTACGCCTCCCGCGTCATCACGCTGGGCACGCTGATGGCCGTCTATCTTGCTACCAGCGACGAGGCCATCCCTCTGCTGGTGTCCATGCCCGCCTACTGGGACAAGCTGGCTCTGCTGATGGGCATTAAGGTCGTCTACGCCATCTTTGTGGGCTTTATGCTGGACTTCGTCCTCCGCAAGGCCCTGCCCCGCAGCCTGCGGGGCGGCTACACCGGCCACGCCGATGAGGTGGACTGCCACGAGGAGCACAGTGATGAGCAGGGCCAGCCCCAGCCCATCTGGAAGGCCGCACTCCGCCACACCCTCGAGATCTTCGTCTTTATCTTCGCGTTCAGCCTTGTGTTCGGCCTCATCGTCGAGGGCGTGGGCGAGGACGTCTTTGCCGCCGTGCTGGGCCGGATGGGCTTCTTCCAGCCGGTGATGGCCGCGCTGGTGGGTCTCGTGCCCAACTGCGCCGCCAGTGTCCTTCTGACCCAGCTCTATGTCGAGGGTGCGCTCCGCTTCTCGAGCCTCGTTGCCGGTCTGTGCACCGGCGCAGGCGTGGGCCTCGCTGTGCTGTGGCGGGCGAATCCCTCGTGGAAGCAGAACCTCTTCATCACTGGTCTGACGTGGGCCTGCGGCGCAGCTGTGGGCGTGGGCATCCAGATCGTGGTCGCGCTTGTGGTATAAGAATAACCTCTCCGTCACGCCTGCGGCGTGCTTTGGCATGGCGGAAAACTTCATCTCCTCGCCAGAGGCTCCCCTCGATAGGGGAGCTGTCTGCGAAGCAGACTGAGAGGTTTCATCATTTTCAAAGCTCTCTGCAAGGAGAGCTTTTTTGTTTTGGAGACAAATCCCCCATTTTGTGATATACTCAGCTCATACAGAAGTATAGTAAGGAGAACACCATGCAGTATAAGATCCTCGCAAGCGATTATGACAACACCCTCGTCCCCTTCGGTGAGCGCCAGCCCCGCCCGGCGGTGGTCAAGGCCGTGAAGAAGCTTCAGGCCTCCGGGGGAAAGTTCGTGCTGAGCACCGGCCGGGCGTGGTCTGCCATCAACCGGAAGGGCCAGCTGGGCGGCATCCGGTTCGACTACGCCATCACCTGCAACGGTGCCTGTGTCGTGGACCGAAACGGCACCATCGTCGCCGAGCATCCCATGACCAACGAGGAGATGTACGCGCTGGTGGATTTTTGCGAGGATTACAACTACCCGCTGCAATTCAATTTCCGGGACGCATACTATGCTTACTGCGAGTATGAGACACTCCGCAGCTGCTACACCCAGATGAACAGCGTCGGGCTGGACTGTGTGGACGGCGAGGATCAGGACCGCCACCTCATCGATATGCCCCACGCGGCGTTCTGCCTCTTCCCCGAGGGGGCGCTGGAGCGGTTCCACGAAAAGTACGGCCACCTCGGCCTTCACTTCATGCAGACGGGCGGCCAGCTGCCCGACGGCTCCCGCTTCTATGACATCGTGCGGGGCGGGATCGACAAGGGCGCGGGCCTCGCAGACCTCTGCGAGAAGATGGGCCTCTCCCTCGCCGAGGCCGTGGCGGCGGGCGACTCCGCCAATGACGTGGGGATGCTGAAGGCCGCCGGCCTCGGCTGCTGTATGTCCAACGGCACCGACGACGCCAAAGCCGCCGCCGACCGCATCATCGGCGACGTGCGGGAGGACGGTCTTTCTGCCCTCATCGAAGAGCTGTGGTTCGACGGCCCGAGGGCGGAGCCGTCCCGCCGCGACCTCGGCTCTGCGTGGGAGACGATGGAACGATGAGCTTCGCACCGGTCTATTCCGAGAGCAGCCGCGCCCTCATCCTCGGCACATGGCCCAGCCCCAAGAGCCGGGAGATGGCCTTCTATTACGGCCACCCACAGAACCGCTTCTGGCCCATGATGGCCGCCCTCACCGGCGAGCCTGTCCCCGCCCGGGAGGACATCGAGGCCAAAAAGGGCCTCATCCTCCGCCACGGCCTCGCCCTCTGGGACACGCTGGAAAGCTGCACCATCACCGGCGCGTCGGACGCCTCCATCCGGGATGTCGTGCCCAACGACATTGCCTCTCTCTTAGCCAAAGCGCCCATCGAGGCGGTGTTCTGCAACGGGGCCACGGCCCACCGCATCTATACAAAGTATCTGCTGCCGGTGTCCGGCATCCCGGCGGTCAAGCTGCCCAGCACCAGCCCCGCCAACGCCGCCTGCCGCCCCGAAAAGCTGCGGGAGGTCTGGGGCGCGGCCCTCAAAGATTATATAACCGTTTCGAACCTGTAAATTATTCATGAAACGCTTGCGTTTTATGGAGAAAAGGATTTATTATGGAAGAGTACAAGGGGCAGCCGGCCCCTTCGGGAAAGGAGAACCCCCATGAGCAAAGTGATCCGCACCACAAAACCCAGCGTCCTGCCGTGGTATGCGGCGGCGCTGGTGTTCGCGGTGCTGTGTGCCGTGCTGCCGGTCTATAAGCTGTGGGCACTGCTGGTGGCGCTGGGCTGCGCTGGCGCGGCCTTTGGTGCGGCCCAGAAAGTCTGCCCGCCCCGGGTGGTGGAGCACGAAGTGCCCTTCCACACCGGCAGCGGCGATGTGGACGAGATGCTGGCCGACATCCAGCAGAAGCTGGACGCCCTCCACGCACTGAACGAGGCTCTGCCCGACCCGGAGCTTTCCGCCGCCATGACCCGGATGGAAAGGGCGGGCCGCTCCATCGTGGAGACGGTGGAGGCCAGCCCCGCCAAGGCCAAGCAGGTGCGCCGCTTTGCGAACTACTACCTGCCCGACGCGGTGAACATCCTCGAGCAGTACGCCAGACTCGCCCGTCAGGGTGTGCGGGGCGAAAACGCCGCCGCCATCCGGTCAGAGGTGGAGCACAACGCGGCCTCCATCGCCACCGCATTCGAGAACCAGCTGGATGCGCTGTATGCCGCCGAGAGCATGGATCTCTCGGCAGACCTGACAGTATTGCAGAATATGCTGAAGGGGCAGGGCTTAGGCTAACTGCCTGATTTGGAAAGGAAGGAATCCCCCATGGCTGACAACACGTTCAATTTCGATCTCGACGCACCCGCAGTCCCCACCCTGACCCTCGACCCGGTGGAAGCCCCTGCGGAGGAAAAGCAGCCGGAGCCTGCCGAGGCCCCCGCGCCCGAGCAGCAGGTCAGGCTGACCCCCGAGGAACAGGCGATGGTGGACTCCTTCGCCCAGAAGATCGACATCACCAACAGCCAGCAGGTGCTCCAGTACGGCTCTGCCTGCCAGAAGAAGATCGGCGACTTCTCGGAGGCAGCACTTTCTAAGGTGTCCACCAAAGACCTCGGCGAGGTGGGCGGCATGATCACCGACCTCATCGGCGAGCTGAAGAGCTTCGACGCCGCCGAGGAGGAAAAGGGCATCCTCGGCTTCTTCAAGAAAAAGGGCAGTCAGCTCGACAGCATGAAGACCAAGTACAACAAGGCCGAGACGAATGTCGAGACCATCCAGTCTGCCCTCGAGAAGCATCAGGTGCAGCTGCTCAAGGACATCGCCATGCTGGATAAGATGTACGATCTGAACATGGCCTACTTCAAAGAGTTGAGTATGTATATCCTCGCCGGCAAGAAAAAGCTGGCCGATTTCCGCGCAAACGAGCTGCAGCAGGCCATGGATAAGGCCAAGGCCTCCGGCCAGCCCGAGGATGCGCAGAAAGCCCGCGACCTCGCCGACCAGTGCGAGCGGTTCGAGAAAAAGCTCTATGACCTCGAGCTGACCCGCACCATCAGCTTACAAATGGGTCCCCAGATCCGACTCCTGCAGAACAACAACTCCATGATGGCCGAAAAGATCCAGTCCACCATCGTCAACACCATCCCCCTGTGGAAGAACCAGATGGTGCTGGCGCTGGGTCTGGCCCACAGCCAGCAGGCCATGCAGGCCGAGCGTGCCGTCACCGACATGACCAACGAGCTGCTGAAGAAGAACGCCGACGCCCTCAAGATGGGCACCATCGAGACGGCCAAGGAGTCCCAGCGCGGCGTGGTGGACATCGAGACCCTGCAGCAGACCAACAAGAGCCTCATCGAGACGCTGGACGAGCTGAACAAGATCCAGCGCGAGGGCCGCGCAAAGCGTGCCGCCGCCGAGCAGGAGCTGACCCGCATCGAAGATGAGCTGAAACAGAAGATGATGGAGATCCGGAGCTGAAATGGCAAACGCAGATTTTTCCAGACAACCGAATACGACCGGCGGCTTTGACGCTTCCAGCTACCGTGCCGCAAAGCCTGCCGAAGAGGAATTGCGGCTGACGCCCCTCCAGCAGAAGCTGGCCGGTCTTGAAAAGGCCCTGCCCGCCGCGCTGGGCAGGCAGGCCGTGGCCGTCATCCTAAGCATCGTGGTGATGCTGGGGTGCTTTGTCGGCTTTGGCGGAGCGAAGGTCCGGGCCAAGTACGCTGCGGCCAAGGGCTGGTTCTCCACCGGCGTGGCCGCAGACAGCGGCTATACCCTGAATGAGGAATTGACCACACGGCTCAACACGGCCGCCAATATCATCACCACGGCATCCAATACGCTGGGCGCTGACAGCGCCGAGGTGCAGACGGCTCAGGCCGCGCTGGACTCCTTTTCCGCCTGCCTCGGGGCGGTGCAGTCCGACGGCAAGACCCACGCACTGGACTCTCTGAGCGTCTATACCGGCGGCAGGATGCACATGCTCTACCAGTCGAACGAGGCGCTGGGCACGGCCATCGGCCAGCTCTACGCAAAACTGCAGGAGCAGGCCGCAGACCCCATGAAGATGGGCGCGGTGCAGGGGCAGTACAGCCAGTTCAACAGCGCCCAGACCATCCTCAGCAACCTGCATTATAATGACGCAGTCCAGAGCTATCAAAGCGACGTCGGCGGCTTCCCGGCCAATCTGCTGGGCAGGCTGTTCGGCGTACAGGAGGTGGAACTTTTCGCATGAAGACGATAAAAACGCTCCCCCGCCGGATGGCGGCCCTGTTCCTTGTTGTCGTGGTGGGCCTCACGGCGCTGGCCCCGGCAGCTTCTGCCGCCGCCATCCAGCTGCCCAGCCTGCCGAAGGACAAGTGCGTCGTGGACGACGCCGGTGTCCTGAGCGACAGCACCACCACCGAGCTTGAGACCATCAACGCACAGCTCTCGGCCAGCTGTAACGGTGCACAGATCGGCGTGCTGACCGTGGATTACACCGGCAGCGCCACCACCGAGGACTACGCCACAGCGGCCTTCAACGCTTGGGGCATCGGCAGCGCCAGCAAGAACAACAGCGTGCTCATCCTGCTGGTGATGCAGTCGGCCCAGTACGCTGACGGCGACTACTACCTGACCTACGGCGACGGCTTCCGCAGCACCATGCTGGCCGATCAGGCAAGCACCCTCGTGCAGACGATGGAGGACGACTTCGCCGCCAAGAAGTACGACGCTGCCGTCCTCACCTGCGCCACCAATGTGGCAAACACCATTGCGGAGGTCTATGGCGTCAGCCTGAACGGTGCCACCATTTCTCCCGACGGAAGTGCAGTCCCGAACCCCAGCCATCCGGCACACGCCTCTTTGGGAAACATCATCGGAGGGCTTTTTGAGCTGCTGGCTTATATCATCGTGACCATCGCCCTCTTCTTTGTCTTCATCACCCCCCTCGGCCACTCCTTTGGCTGGTACTGGGGTCCCTTCGGCTGGTTCGGCGCACGGCGGCACAGAGGCCTCCGTCCTCCGCGCGGCCCTTACGATGACTTCGGCCCCGGCGGCGGTTTTTACGGCGGTCCCCGCGGCCCGAGAGGCCCGCGCGGGCCTCGGCCTCCCCGTGGAGGCGGTTTCGGGGGCTTTGGCGGTATGGGCGGCGGCTCCGGTTTCGGCGGAGCTGGCCGCAGCGGCGGCAGCTTTGGCGGCATGGGCGGCGGCAGCAGCCACGGCGGCGGCGCAGGACGCGGACGCTGAACATTTTTTGATTTTGAATCGAACCACCAGCGCGGCAGATGCGATCTCGTATCACATCTGCCGCGCTGGTGTTATTTTTTGCCTTTTCCTCCTCCGCCCTTCCATCCTCCCGAAACCATGTCTTCCGGAATCTTATGCAAGATAACTGATATATTTCAATACTTTCTTTAAAAAACTAGGACATTTTTCATTTGCCGTTGAAATTTTGTGAGATCTTTACTATACTTTAGCCATCTTACGGAGCGCACCGCCTGCGAAGGGATGCGTCCTTCAACCCGCACGAAGTGTAAGGAGTATTGTATCATGAAAAAAATCACTCGCCGTCAGTTTCTCACCTCTGCCGGTGCGACCTCTGCCGCACTGCTCCTTTCCAGCCTGCCTCATGCAGCAGCCGCAGACGAGAATTGCCTGCGCAAGGTCACTCCTGCTGCTACCAACTCCAACGACCTGTCTTGGGACATGGCCGAAGAGATCCTGACCCACATTTCTGACCCTGTATTCCCTGCCTACACGGTCAATGTTCTGGACTACGGCGCCATCCCCAACGACGGCAAGCTGGACACCGCAGCCATCCAGCGCGCCATCGACGAGACCAGCGCCCACGGCGGCGGCACGGTCGTCATCCCTTCCGGTGTGTATGACGTCGGCGCCATCACCCTCAAGAGCAACGTCAACCTGCATCTGGAAAGCAAGGACACCATCCTGCGCTTCACCCGGGACATCACCCCGGCCAACTACCCGCTGGTGTTCGCCCACTACGAAGGCTCCAAGCTGTACAACTGGAGCCCGCTGATCTACGCCTATCAGCAGGAGAACATCGCTCTGACCGGCAAGGGCACCCTCGATGGTCAGGCTGACAAGAACAACTGGTGGAACTGGTCCCGTACTGTCAACCCGGACGGCACCATCACCAAGCCCGGCAACAAAGACGTCAAGCTGCTGCGCAAGATGACCGACAACGGCACCCCCGCAGAGGAGCGTATCTTCGGCGAAGGCCACTATCTGCGTCCCAACTTCTACCAGCCCATCGAGTGCACCAACGTCCTGATCGAGGGTGTCACCATCGCCAACTCTCCCATGTGGGAGCTGAACCCCGTCCTCTGCACCAACTTCACCGCCCGCGGCGTCACCATCGACACCCACGGCTACAACAACGACGGCTGTGACCCCGAAAACTGCAACTACGTCCTGATCGAGAACTGCTTCTTCAACACCGGTGACGACTGCATCGCCGTCAAGGCCGGCCGCAACCGCGATGGCCGTGAGCTGGGCGAAGCCGGTCATCCCACCCAGAACCTCATCATCCGCAACAACACCTTCGCAGACGGCCACGGCGGCATCGCCTGCGGCAGCGAGATGAGCGGCGGCATCAAGAACCTGTTCGCAGACAACAACACCTTCGACAGCCCCACTCTGAACTACGCCCTGCGCTTCAAGACCAACGCAGAGCGCGGCGGCGCTGTGGAGAACATCTATCTGCGCAACTCCAAGGTCAAATCCGTCGGCAACGCCGTCGTCCACGCCACCATGCTGTACGATGTGGGCCGTGATGGTAATTATCTGCCTCAGTTCAAGAACATCACCATCGAGAACCTGACCAGCAGCGGCGGCGAGTACGGCATCTTCATGGAGGCCTTTGAGGAAGTTCCCATCACCGGTCTGGTGTTCCGCAATGTGAACATCTCCAACGTCGGCACCGACATCCGCGCTCTGAACTGGGAAGACCCCGTCATGGAGAACGTGACCATCAACGGCAAGACCTACCCCCGTCCCGTGGAGACCAAGATCCTCGGCGTTCCTGTCCCGGGTCAGCGCATCGAGGGCAGCTCCACCCTGCTGGGCGGCGAAGATACCGACCTGAGCAGCAAGTGGCTGATCTCGGACAGCGCCGACGGCGATTACCATTTCTTCCGCATCCGCCGCAGCTATGCGGTTCCCTCTTATCTGGCCGGAAAGTACATCAAGTTCGTCTCCACCGACCGGAACGGCAATCAGGACGCCAGCATCCCCTACAAGGTGCTGCGGAGCGCCGAGATCGCCGGCACCACCAATGATGCCGAGCTGCTGCGCGCTGCCTCCAAGGGTTACATCGACGAGAACGACGCACTCGATCTGAACCGCCCCATCACCAAGCGCGAATGCGCCAAGATGCTGGGCAAGCTGTGGAATCTGACCGCCCCGTCTGCACCGGTCACGATCTCCGACATTCCCGCAAGCGACCCGGATTACGGCGTCATCGCCGCTGTGGTCGAGGCCGGCATGATCGAGCTGAAAGACCCCACCAGCGCCATCGCACAGGGCACTCTGTACAACGCCGGTGTCACCAGCTCTGAAGGTGCAAAGCGCACCGCTTTCCTGCCCGATGCCACCATCGACCGCGACGAGATGGGCCACATCGCTCTGCTGTCCTGCGGCGTGCCTTACAACGAGACGCTGGGCACTCAGCCGAAGTTCGACGACGCCAGCCAGATCGAATCCGTGTACGAGGACAACGTGGGTGCCAGCGCCTACTTCGGCTTTGTCACCGCCAAGACCGGCAACAGCTACCTGCCCAAGGAAAAGACCACTCTGGAAGATCTGATCCGCATCGTGGAGCGCATCTCCGATTTCAACAACAAATAATTTTTTCAGCCTCCTCCTAACTCCTCCCCGCCAGAAGCATCCTGCGTGCTCCCGGCGGGGAGTTTTGTATCACTGCTGAAACGACGCACAAAAAGGGGCTGTTGCACAAGGATAAAACCCGGTGCAACAGCCCCTTTTTCTTGCTTTCTCAGCATAAATTGGTGTTCTAAAAATCAATATGCTTCATCCGGTTCGGTAGGTGCTGCGGTAATATCGCGGTAGAAAGTGGCCCATGCAGCTTCCTCATAGGGGCGCACGAAGAAAAAGCCAATGCTCAATGGGATTGCCAGCAGAAGAACAATGGAAATTGCCATCGCTTCCGAACCGGAGAAATTGTTTAGAAATAGGAAATAGCCGGCATACAGCGGCAGCGCACAAAGCAGCTCCCAGCCAATGAAGCTGAGATCCAGACAAAACAGCCGCCATTTGTTGCCGCCCATGATCCGCCGGGATTCTGTGATTGCTTCATTTGCGGTCAGCGAAGGATGCTCGGCCATGATGTAAGGTGTCATCGCATAGCTGTATATTTTCACGATTCCCGGAATCACCAACAGCAGCGACCAGAGGACGATGTACAGTCCCTGCAGGATCTTCATGCAGAAGCCATCCCACAGACGGTCTTTCTGCGAGAACAGATCCGAGAAGGCCGCATCCTTTCCATCCACAAGGTTCAGATTAAAACGAGCATATCCCAGCCGAACTGCACCGCCCACAATCAGTTGGAGGATCGCCCACAGACCAATGCCGACAAGCAGAACAGCAAGCAGCCGACCGCCGTTGGGCTGGGAGAACAGTTCAAAATG
>ENA-OZRN01000045-OZRN01000045.1-human-gut-metagenome-genome-assembly--contig:-NODE-45-length-52838-cov-10.867495_pt1 | contig 52838 bp, 36 predicted proteins | sample MGYA00243270_ERZ653947 | MGnify/ENA primary metagenome ERZ653947 (study PRJEB26926, sample SAMN06164695) | human gut metagenome | biome: ENVO:00009003; feature: ENVO:2100002; material: ENVO:00002003...
TACGAGATCATGCCTAGTCTCGTGGGCTCGGAGATGTGTATAAGAGACAGGGCGGGTCCTGCTCCATTTCGGGGCAGTGGATTATGTCTGCGCGGTGGAGGTCAACGGCCGTCTGGCCGGGGGACACCGGGGCGGCTACTGGCCCTTCACGCTGGACATCACCGACCTGCTCCGCCCGCAGGGGCACAACACCCTCTGGGTGGCAGTCCAAGACCCCACCGGCGCGGGCACGCAGGCCAGAGGCAAGCAGACCCTCAAGCCCGGCGGGATGTTCTACCCGGCCCAGAGCGGCATCTGGCAGACCGTCTGGCTCGAGCGGGTGCCGGAAAACTATATCGAAAGCCTCACCGTCACCCCGGACTATGACGCCCGGACTGTGACGGTCAGAGTCCATACCACAAAGCCCGGCGGCGCGGTAAATGTCTGGGCGGCTGTCCGGGCCGGAGGCGTGACCATCGCCGAGGACTGGGGCAGCGACGAGGCCGACCAAGACGGCGAAGTGACCCTGAATATCTCCGAGGAGCACTTCTTCCCGTGGAGTCCCGACAGCCCCTTCCTCTATGACCTGACCGTGGGCACGACGCAGGGCGAAGAGGAGGGGTTCGACACCGTACACAGCTACTTCGCCCTCCGCAAGTGGGAGTGCAGGGAGGACAGGCGGGGCATCAAGCGCTTTTTCCTGAACGGAAAGCCTATCCTCCTCAACGGCCTGCTGGATCAGGGCTACTGGCCCGAGGGCCTTTACACCCCGCCCTCCGACGGGGCAGTGGAGCACGAGCTGCACACCGTGCGGGAGCTGGGCTTCAATCTGCTGCGCAAGCACGCCAAGATCGAGCCGGAGCGGTGGTATTACCACTGCGATAAACTGGGCATCATCGTCTGGCAGGATATGGTGAACGGCGGCGGGGCCTACCCCATGTGGTACGTCACCTACCTGACGAACGCTTTGCAGCCGCTGCTGCGCTATGCCCCGGACGGGAAGCTGCTCTGGGGCCTGCTGGGCCGGGGCAGCGCCCGCAGCCGGGAGGAGTACAGCCGGGAGCTGGCCGACACGGTGGCCGCGCTGGGCCAGCACCCCTCCATCGGATGCTGGGTGCCCTTCAATGAGGGCTGGGGGCAGTTCGACGCAGAGAAAGCGACGAAGGCCCTCCGCGCCCTCGACCCGACCCGTCTGGTGGATGAGGCCAGCGGCTGGTTCGACCGGGGCGGGGGAGATGTCCACTCCATCCACAACTACTTCTATCCGCTCCGCATCCGCCCGAAAGCGCGGACGGTGGCCCTCAGCGAGTACGGAGGCATCGCGTGGCCCATGCCCGGCCATGAGCCGCCCCGAAAGACCTACGGCTATGGCACAGTCAGAAGCCGGGCCGAGCTGACCGGGCGCTACCGTGACTTGCAGCTCAAGACCATTCTGCCCCAGCTGAGAAAGGGCCTCTCGGCGCTGGTATACACGCAGCTGACCGATGTGGAGGATGAGGTGAACGGCCTGTTCACCTACGACCGCCGGGCCATCAAGCCCGAGGCCGCTGCCATCCGGGCCGTCAATGAGGCGCTGGAAGCGGAATTTGAAAAAGTCGTATCCTGACAGCAAAAAAACTCCGGGAGCCGGAAGGCCCTCGGAGTTTTTTGCATCTTATTCCGGAAAAATTACTGGTCGCTCTGGGTGTTCTTGATCTTGGAGGCCGGAAGCTTCTTCATGGCGGCGGTGTCCAGCGCATGAGGTAGCGAAGCGCCGAAGGACTGGATGCTGTCCTGCAGCTCGCTGCTCTTCATGTCGGAGAGGGCCTGTGCGCGGAGAGCGTCCAGCGTGTCGGCCTCCAGCGGGTCGAGGCGGACGAGGAGCATCAGCGCATAGCCGGAGTACTGCACCGCAGCTGCCTCGCCGGGCTTCAGGGCACGGACGGCGTCGGCAGCGCCCTCCTCAGAGAAGGTGGAGTTGATGTCGGCAGCACCCAGCAGGGCGGTGGAGAGAGAAGCGGCGTCGGAGGACGGCGTGCCGTCCAGCACGGCGTAGATGTCGGGCAGAGCGGCAGAGACGGCAGCGCCGAAGGCGGAGGTCTGCGCTGCGGCGTCAGCGTGGACGGCGGCGTTGTAGCTCTCGGCGGCGGTCTGGGCCAGCTCCAGCATCTGGGTGCTCTGGTCGTCGTCGGCGAAGGCGAAGGTGCTGGTATTGTACAGCGGGATGACGGTGTAGCGGATGTAGACCATATCGTCCTCGAGGTGGCTGGTCAGCTCAGCGTCGGAGACAGGGGTCTCGCCGTCGGTGCCGTAGCAGAGGGTGAGCAGGTCGCTGCTCTTGATGAGGATGCGCTCGAACCGCTTGAGGGTGTCGAGGCCGATGCCGTTGGCCTTATAGAGGTCGCCGTTCTGCTCCATCAGCTGGGAGGCATAGCTGTCGGCCTGTGCCTCCTCGTCGGGGGTCAGCACGCCGCCCAGCGCGTCGAAGCGGGTCTCGATGGCGGCGTAGGACTCGAGGTTCTCGAGGGTCTTCTGGGCCACATGGTCGCTGACCACGGCGGTCTCGCCGGTGGCATCATCGACGGTGATGGTGGCTTTGAGGAAGCTGGACACCTTGGAGGCATCCTGCTCGTCGGAGGCGAGGTCGGCGGCGGTCTGGTAGGCGTCGAACTGAGCCAGCAGATAGAGGCCGGAGGGGATGTCCACATCGCCGATGGTGCCGACGGAATCCGGGGTGGAGAGGCTGCAGCCCACGAGGCCGACGGCCAGTGCGAGGGCGCAGACGAGCGCGATGAGTTTCTTTTTCATAAGTGTACTCCTGATAAAGTTTATTTTTTGCCGGAGGCTTCCTCCTGCGGGGCGGCAAGGATGTCCGCCATCGCCCGGAGGATGCTTTGCAGCAGTTCCAGCGGCTTTTCGTCGGGCTGAAGGACCACTGAGAGGTAGGGCTTGGTACCCGCGCCTGCCGTCACCCGGCCATTGAAGGCGATGAGCAGGCCGCGTATCATAGCGACGTCCAGCGTCTCGACCTGTAAGAGCAGGGTGTCCTTCTTCTGGGTGACTTCGTAGACGCCCACGGCGGCGGCTTGGACCCGCACCAGCGAGACGCTGACAAGGTCGCTGACCGAGGGGGGCGGGTCGCCGTAGCGGTCGATCAGCTCGTCCAGCACGTCGGCGGCGTCCTCGGGGGTCTGGATGGCGGCGATGCGCTTGTAGGCCTCGATGCGGCCCGGGCCGTCGGCGATATACTTCTCGGGGATGAAGGCGTCCACCCGCAGGTCCACGAGGCATTCGCTCTTGTCCCGCTGAAGGGGTTCGCCCTTGGCCCGGGCGATGGCCTGTCCCAGCATCTTGACATAGAGGTCGTAGCCCACGGCCTCCATGTGGCCGTGCTGGCTGTGGCCCAGCAGACTGCCTGCGCCGCGAATTTGTAAGTCGCGCATGGCGATGCGGAAGCCGGAGCCGAAGGCTGTGAACTCCCGGATGGCGGAAAGCCGCTTCTGGGCGATGTCGGTGAGGGTCTTGTCCCGTCGGAAGGTGAAGTAGGCGTAGGCTTTCCGGCCAGAGCGGCCCACACGGCCTCTGATCTGGTACAGCTGGGCGAGGCCCATCCGGTCGGCATCCTCGATGATGAGGGTGTTGCAGTTGCGCACGTCGATGCCCGTCTCGATGAGGGTGGTGCAGACGAGGATGTCGATCTCGCCGTTCAGCAGATGCTGCCAGACGGGGTTCAGCTCCTCCTCGGTCATCTTGCCGTGGGCGATGCCCACCCGTGCGCCGGGCACCATCTGGCTGACATGGGCGGCTGTGGACTCGATGTTGTCCACACGGTTGTGGAGATAGTAGACCTGACCGCCCCGGGCCAGCTCCTTCTTCATGGCCTCGGCGAGGATGACGTCGTTATATTCCAGCACGAACGTCTCCACAGGCTGGCGCTCGATGGGAGGCTGCTCGATGGTGGAAAGGTCGCGGATGCCGCTCATGGCCATGTTCAGGGTGCGGGGGATGGGGGTGGCCGAGAGGGTCAGCATATCCACGCCGATGAAGTTCTCCTTCAGCTTCTCCTTATGCTTGACACCGAAGCGCTGCTCCTCGTCGATGATGACAAGGCCGAGGTCGTGGAAGCGGACGTCCTTGGAGAGGAGACGGTGGGTGCCGACGACGATGTCCACGCTGCCGGACTGTAAGCCCCGCAGCGTCTCCTTCTGCTGCTTTGCGGTGCGGAAGCGGGAGAGCATCCCGACCTTCACCGGGAAAGCCTCCATGCGGGAGATGATGGTGTTGTAGTGCTGCCACGCCAGCAGGGTGGTGGGGGCGAGGATGGCGCACTGCTTGCCGCCCATGACGCACTTGAAGGCCGCCCGGAGGGCGACTTCGGTCTTGCCGACGCCGACGTCGCCGCAGAGCAGGCGGTCCATGGGCCAGCCTTTTTCCATGTCCTTTTTGATCTCGGCGGTGGCGTTGAGCTGGTCGTCCGTCTCGTCGTACTCGAAGCGGGATTCAAAGTCGCTCTGCCAGTCGCCGTCGGCGGGAAAGGCGTAGCCCACGGCCTGCCGTCGGCGGGCGTAAAGCTCGATCAGCTCCTGCGCCATCTCCTCGGTGGCCTTTTTCACCTTGGCGCGGGTGCGCTGCCACTCGGTGCCGCCCAGCTTGGCCAGCTTCACCTTTTCCTCGTCGCCGGGGGCGGTATAGCGGCTCAGCAGGTCCAGCTGGGTGACGGGCACATAGAGCACGTCCGAGCCGGAATACTGGATCTTGAGGTAATCCTTTATCGCGCCCTGTACCTCAAGGCGCTGGATGCCCGCATACATACCGATGCCGTGGCTCTGATGCACCACATAGTCGCCGGGCTTGATGTCCGACAGGCTGGAGAGGGCGTTCTTATTTTTCTTGCGCTTTTTGGCCTCGGCGGCCTCGTCGCCCAGACCGTGGCGCCGGGACGAGAGGACGGCGGCATGGGCGAAGGGGAAGGTGCAGCCTGCCGTGAGGTGGCCGGGCAGGACCTGCACCAGCCCCTTTGCGGGCCGGACGTCCCGGCTCATGCTGACGGCGTAGCCCTTGTCCGCGAGGTCCCGGGTGAGGGCCGCCGCGCCCTTGGGCGTGCCGGCAAAGAGGACGACCGCGTACCCCTGTGCCACCAGCGGGTCGAGGTCCTCCCGCAGGGAGGCAAGGTCGCCGCCCCAGTTGGGGGCAGCAAAGGCCTCGGCGTTGACGAGGTCTTTGAGTTTGAACTCATTCATGCCCCGCAGGAAGTTCTCGCAGAGCAGGGTGCTCTGCTTCTGGGCTGCGATGGCGAGGTCGTCCATGGTCTGGTAGAGCACATCGAGGCCGGGGCAGAGGACACCCTCTTCCAGCAGGCCGGTCAGCTCCTCGCTGCGGCGGAATTCGGTGGCCTTCTGGGCGTCCCGGATGCCGCCCACCTCGTCGAGGATGAAGATGGGGCTGCGGAGATGGTCAAGGAGGGTGGCGGGCGTCTCATACCGCAGGCCGTAGTATTTGTCCATGGCCTCGGGCATGACGCCGCTGTCCAGCTGGGCAAGGTCGGCCTCCATCGCCTTTTCAAGGGCGGTGCGGCGCTTGCCCCGGGCTTTTTTCTGGGCGGCGCGGAGGGCGTCCGCCGTGTCGGCCGTGCTGCCGAACAGCACCTCACGGGCAGGGGAAAGATAAATTTTCTCGAGTGCGCCGTCCCGCCGCTGGGTCAGCAGGTCGAAGGAGGCCAGAGAGTCGATCTCATCGTCCCAGTATTCCACACGGGCGGGCTGGTGCATATCCGGGGCGTAGATGTCCACGATGTCGCCCCGGACGCTGAACTGGCCCGGGCCGTCCACCTGACTGCGCCGCACATACCCGGCGGCGAAGAGCCGCTCCACCAGCGCTTCCCGGTTGTAGACCATGCCGGGCTTGAGGGTGAGGGTGTTTTTCAGGAACTCATCCTGCGGCACCGTGTATTGGAGCAGGGCTTCGGCGGGGACGCAGACGGCCTGCAGCCGTCCGCCCGCCAGTGCGCCCAGCACCGACAGCCGCCGGTACTCGTACTCGCGGCCCGCGCCCTCCACGGGGCGGAGCATGAAGTCCCGGGGCGGGAACACCGCCGCCGAAAGGCCCAGCGTCTTGAGGTCGTCGGCGAAATGGGTGGCCTCGGCCTCGCCGGGGGTGACGATGCAGAGGACGCGGCCTGTGTCCTTCTGGAGGGAGGCGTAGAGCAGCGCCCGGCCCGCCGGAGGCAGGCCGAACAGTGCCGCCGGCCCCGGCGACGTAAGGCTGGCCGCGACCTTCTGGTATTCGGGGGTGTTTTTCAGGAGCGCTTCGTACATAGGAGACCTCCTTTCAGGTTAAAGCCTCTCCCTTTGGGAGAGGTGTCACCGCAGGTGACGGAGAGGGCAAGGACGGGACGATAGGACCGCTGCATAGCGACAAGCAGGCTCTTTGTCAGAGAGAGGCTATCGCTGCGTTCGTGCCTCTTTGCCCGCGGCCTTGCCCTCTCAGGCGCTTCGCGCCAGCTCTCCCAAAGGGAGAGCCTTTGATTCACCCGTTATACTTGCTCTGCGCCAGACCGAGCTTGCCGTCCATGATGAGCTTGGCGGCGGCTTCGAGGTCGGGCAGGCGGTCGGCGAGGGCCTTGGCGTCGTCGGGTGGGAACTTGCCCAGCACCCAGTCGGCGAGGTCGTAGTCCGGGCGGGGCTTTGCGCCCACCCCGATGCGGATGCGGGGGAAGTTTTCGCCGCCGAGGCGGGCGATGATGCTCTTGAGGCCGTTGTGGCCGCCTGCCGAGCCGGAGGGCCGGATGCGCAGCTTGCCGGGGCTTTGGGTGATGTCGTCGCAGAGGACGATGACGTGGTCGGCGGGAATCTTGAAGAAGCCCGCCAGCGGGGCGATGGAGTCGCCCGAGAGGTTCATATAGGTCAGGGGCTTGAGGAGCACGACCTTATGGCCGTCCACCTCGCCCTGCCCCCACAGACCCTGAAACTTGGTCTTGGAGACGGAGATGCCCCATCTTCCCGCCAGATCGTCCAGCGCGGAAAAGCCTGCGTTGTGGCGGGTGCCGTCGTATTTTGGCTCCGGGTTGCCGAGGCCGGCAATGAGCCAGATGTCATTGGTATTCATACTGTATTCTGCCTTTTTGTGTCTGAGCTGTTTTTCGAACAGTATATTATTATAACATACGCGCGCGCAAAAAGATACACAAAAAGCGCAAAAAAGCCGCCGTGCGGGCGACACGGCGGCGTGGGGAGCGGGGGTCAGCCCTGCTCCTGTTCCAGTTTCTGCTTTTTTGCAATGTACGCTTCCATCTTCGGCTCGGCCCAGCCGTCGAGGTTGGTCTGGCGCTCGCGGGCGATGCCAAGTGCCTGCGGGGGCACGTCTTTGGTGATGGTGCTGCCGGCGGCGGTGTAGGCTCCATCGCCGATGGTGACGGGGGCCACGAGGTTGGTGTTGCAGCCGATGAAGCAGTAGTCGCCAATGGTCGTGCGGAACTTATCCTTGCCGTCGTAGTTGCAGGTGACGGTGCCGCAGCCGAAGTTGCAGTATTTGCCCACATCGCTGTCGCCGATGTAGGTCAGGTGGCTGACGGTATTGCCCCGGGCGAAGCTGGAGTTCTTCGTCTCGACGTAAGCGCCCAGATGCACACCGTAGCCGGTGACGGTGTTGATGCGGACATGGGTGAAGGGGCCGATGTTGTTGTGGGGGCCGAGATGGCTGCTGTAGACCTGACTTGCGTTGACGGAGGTGCCCTCGTCCACGGTGCTGTCCTCGATGAGGGTGTTGGGGCCGATGACGCAGCCTGCGCCGATGACCGTCCGGCCCTTCAGGATAGTGCCCGCGAGAATGACAGCGCCCGGGGCGATGACGACCTCGGGGTCGATCTCGACACTGCGGCTGCGGATATCCACGCCGTTTGCGATGTGGCGCAGCAGCACCTCTTCACGCTGTGCCTCGGCGGCGTCGAGCTTGGCCTTTGCGGCGGCCAGTGCGGATGCATCGATATTCTGCATAAGGAAAAACCTCCTCCAACTCTGCCTTTCGCAGAAGCCAAACAGACTGCGACGGCCTCTGCGGAAGAGGGATTGTTGTATCCAAGATAAAAGAAATTCGAAAAAAAGAAAGACAAACAAAAGGGGCAACGAGTTTAATGGATAGAAAGTTGTATCCAACTGCCCAAAAGTGGCGTCAAAACTCGAAAATCCTCTTCAAATCTTTCCCATTTTATATTACCGAAAAAGAGAGTAAAATGCAAGAGTTTGCACAAAAAATATCAAACAAATTCGGTGATTTGCCCGATGGAATGGGCGCGAAATTCTGGTATAATAGTTTAGCATTCACAGAGAAATGTTTATCGTATGACAAGACAGAGCATCGATAAGACCGCCGGAGCATCGCGCCGGGGGCCATCATTTGGGAGGTAAACACGCATGAGCAAAAAGTATCTGTACTACTTCAGCGAAGGCAACGATGCCTTTGGCGGCGACAAGGTCACCATGAAGAACATTCTGGGCGGCAAGGGCGCTGGTCTGGCTGAGATGACTGCAGCCGGTATGCCGGTCCCGCAGGGCTTCACCATCACCACGGAAGCCTGCACCCAGTACTACGCAGACGGCCGTCAGATCAACGACGAGATCACCGCTGACATCTTCGAGCACGTCAAGGGCCTCGAGAAGATCACCGGCAAGACCTTCGGCGACAACGAGAACCCGCTGCTGGTCTCCGTCCGCTCCGGCGCACGTCAGTCCATGCCCGGCATGATGGACACCATCCTGAACCTCGGCCTGAACGACGAGGCAGTCGAGGGTCTGGCCAAGAAGACCAACAACGCCCGTTTCGCATACGACTGCTACCGCCGCTTCGTGCAGATGTTCGCCGACGTCGTCATGATGGTCCCGAAGAGCCTGTTCGAGGTCGAGATCGATAAGATGAAGGAAGCCAAGGGCGTCAAGAACGACGTTGACCTGACTGCCGAGGACCTGAAGGAGCTGGTCGGCACCTTCAAGAAGATCTACGAGGACAACGAGGGCAGACCCTTCCCGCAGGACCCCAAGGATCAGCTGATCGAGGCCGTCAAGGCTGTCTTCCGCAGCTGGGACAACCCCCGTGCAAATGTCTACCGTAAGATGAACGAGATCCCCTACGAGTGGGGCACCGCTGTCAACGTCCAGCAGATGGCCTTCGGCAACTCCGGCGACCGCTCCGGCACCGGCGTCGCATTCACCCGTGACCCCGCCACCGGCGCAAAGAAGCTGATGGGCGAGTACCTGATCAATGCACAGGGCGAGGACGTCGTTGCTGGTGTCCGCACTCCGTCCCCCATCAGCCACCTGCACGAGCAGATGCCTGAGGTGTACGATCAGTTCGTTGAGATCGCAACCCGTCTGGAGAACTACTTCCGCGATATGCAGGATATGGAGTTCACCATCGAGGACGGCCACCTGTATATGCTGCAGACCCGTAACGGCAAGCGTACCGCTCAGGCTGCCCTGCAGATCGCCTGCGATCTGGTGGACGAGGGCATGATCACCGAGCAGGAGGCTGTCCTGCGCGTTGAGCCCAAGCAGCTGGATACCCTGCTGCATCCCCAGTTCGATGCTGCTGCTCTGAAGGCTGCCGAGGTCGTCGGCAAGGGTCTGGCAGCTTCTCCCGGTTCTGCCTGCGGCCAGATCGTCTTCACCGCCGAGGAGGCTGAGGAGATGGTCAAGTCCGGCAAGATGAAGAAGGTCGTTCTGGTCCGTCTGGAGACCTCTCCCGAGGACATCGTCGGTATGCAGGTGTCTCAGGGCATCCTGACCGTCCGCGGCGGCATGACCAGCCACGCAGCCGTTGTTGCCCGTGGTATGGGCACCTGCTGTGTCTCCGGCTGCGGCAACGACAACGAGGTGAAGATCGACGAAGAGGCTAAGACCTTCGAGATCAACGGCCACAAGTTTGTCGAGGGCGACTGGATCTCCATCGACGGCTCCACCGGCAACATCTACGGCGAGCAGGTCGCAACCGTCGCCGCTACCGGCAACAAGAACTTCAACCGCTTTATGGGCTGGGCAGACGCTGCTCGTCAGCTGCTGGTCATGACCAATGCGGATAACCCGCGCGATGCACAGCAGGCAGTGGATCTGGGTGCTGAGGGCATCGGCCTGTGCCGTACCGAGCATATGTTCTTCGCAGAGGACCGCATCAAGGCTGTCCGCGAGATGATCTGCGCCCGTACTGTGGAGGAGCGCGAGACTGCTCTGGCCAAGGTCGAGCCGTTCCAGCAGAGCGACTTCGAGGCGATGTACCGCATCATGGGTGAGCGCCCGATGACCATCCGTTATCTGGATCCGCCTCTCCACGAGTTCCTGCCCACCAAGGACGAGGACATCAAGGAGCTGGCTGCCGATATGGGCATGACCTTCGATGACCTGAAGAATGTCGTTGCTTCTCTGCACGAGTTCAACCCCATGATGGGCCATCGTGGCTGCCGTCTGGCTGTCACCTACCCCGAGATCGCAGCAATGCAGACCCGCGCTGTCATCAAGGCAGCTCTGAACGTCTCTGCTGAGACCGGCTACGTCATCACTCCGCACATCATGATCCCGCTGGTCGGCGAGGTCAAGGAGCTGAAGTTCGTCAAGGACGTTGTCGTCAAGGTCGCTGACGAGCTGATCGCTGCCTCCGGTGTTGATATGAAGTATCTGGTCGGTACCATGATCGAGATCCCCCGTGCAGCTCTGACTGCCGGCGAGATCGCCAAGGAGGCTGAGTTCTTCAGCTTCGGCACCAACGATCTGACCCAGATGACCTTCGGCTTCAGCCGTGACGATGCCGCTAAGTTCCTCGGCGCTTACTACGAGAACAAGATCTACGAGAGCGATCCGTTCCAGCATCTGGATCAGGTCGGCGTCGGCAAGCTGATTAAGATGGCTGCTCACGATGGCCGTGAGACCCGTGCTGATCTGGGTCTGGGCATCTGCGGCGAGCACGGCGGCGATCCCTCCAGCGTCGAGTTCTGCCACAATGTTGGTCTGGACTACGTCAGCTGCTCTCCCTTCCGTGTGCCTATCGCACGTCTGGCTGCTGCGCAGGCTGCTATCAAGAACCCCCGCAAGTAACTGCGTGAGGCGCTGAGAGCATAAGGCTCAATAAAATATTATAAACGCCCCGGTTTCCGCAACAGGAAGCCGGGGCGTTTTTGCACAAAAAAGAAGGCACGATTTTGGGGCTTTGACGAATTTGTGCCGGGCCATTGACAGCAGAAGGACAGAGGCGTATTTTTGGTGCAGTAAGCGGGACAGAGGATAGTGAAGCTGCCGCTTTTTGCCCTGCGAAGGGGCTTCTGATTGGATGGGGCCTGACCCGATGAGCTTATTTTTTGCATCTGCGGGACAAAAACAATGAAAGTACAGATTATGGGACGCCTTATCTGGTATGCTTGCCGTACCGAAAACACGGACGATCGGAAAAGGAGCAGAGAATGCGATGGATGCTGAATAAAACAAAGTTTCTGGCAGGAAAAACAGACCCGGAAAACACCAGCCTATGGCTGCCGCTCTGGATGCACCTGCGAGATACGGCAGAGATCATGGAGCTTCTGGTGCGGAAATGGCTGCCCGACAGCGTAAAAAAGGCATCCGGGTTGGAAGAGGAAGAATTGGTGTGTTTGGCTCGCTTTTTGGGCTGGGGGCACGATTTGGGCAAAGCGATTTTAACCTTCCAGAGCATGATCATGCAGTGTTTCCCCGAAGCGAAACAACGGCTGGAACGCCTGACACCGCTGAGCTGCCCGGTGCAGAACCGCAAACAGTCGCCTCATGCCCGGGCGAGTGAAGCAATCTTGAGAGAATTGGGGTGCCCTGTCGGAATCGCTTCGGTCGCGGGTGCCCATCATGGTAGGCCGCAGAATGGCGAGGCAGTCGATAAGCAGCTGGACGGCTGGGAGAGCAACTATTACCCGAAAGAGCAAAAGTGCTTATGGGAGGGCTTTTGGAACGAATTGCTTCAGGCGGCACTGCAGGACAGCGGCTATTCCGGGGTAGATGCGCTGCCGGTGCTCAACCAGCCCGAAGAGATTTTGCTGACGGGACTTTTGATCATGGCAGACTGGATCGCCAGTAACACGGAGTATTTCCCGCTGATCCCAGTGGAAGAGCTGGGCAGCAGGGGGGATTATCCGGCGCGGGTGGACAGGGCGTGGAAAAAGCTGGCGCTTCCCTTCCCATGGGAGGCGCAGCAGGGCATTGCAAAACCGCAGGAGTTTGAGGTGCGGTTCGGCTTTGCGCCCAACGCCGTGCAGCGAGTGGTTCTGGATGCGGTGAGTGCTGCGGCAGAACCGGGCATCCTGATTCTGGAAGCGCAGATGGGCGTGGGCAAAACAGAGGCGGCTCTGGCCGCTGCGGAGATCATGGCCAGCCGGTTCAGTCTGGGCGGCATCTTTTTCGGACTGCCCACGCAGGCTACGGCAAACGGCATCTTTCGTCGGCTGCTCCACTGGGCAGATACCCAGTCGGAGGAGGTGCCGCAGGCCATCCAGCTGGCCCATGGCATGGCAGAGCTGAATGAGAACTATCTTCGGCTGCAAGGGGGCAGGGTGCAGCTGGAAGAGGATGCGCCGGAAGAGCATCAGGTACAGGTGCATCAGTGGTTCCGGGGCAGCAAGCAGGCATTGCTGGCCAGCTTTGTCGTCGGCACAGTGGACCAGCTGCTGATGGCAGCACTGACCCAAAAGCACGTGATGCTGCGGCATCTGGGGCTTGCAGGCAAGGTGGTGATCATCGACGAGTGCCATGCCTACGATGCTTACATGAACTGCTATCTGGATCGCGCACTGGAATGGCTGGGCTGGTACAAGGTGCCGGTAATTCTGCTGTCGGCCACCCTGCCCGCCCGGCGGCGTGCAGAGCTGATCGAAGCGTATCAGCAAAAGCACAGGCCTGACCCGGATGCCCCGTGGAGATTTAGCTGCGGCTATCCGCTGCTGACATGGACGGACGGCGCAGAGGTAAAGCAGACCGTCATCCCGCTGGACACACCCGGACAAACGGTGCAGCTGACCCCGCTCACAGAGGCAGAGCTGCCCGGGCTGCTGCGCCGGAAGCTGGCGGAGGGCGGCTGTGCGGGGGCGATCGTCAACACAGTTAAAAAAGCGCAGAAGATCGCGCAGCTGCTGCGGGAGAGCTTGCCCGACAAAGAGGTGCAGCTGTTCCATGCACAGTTCCTGATGCCGGACCGCGCCGCGCGGGAAGAGCAGCTGATGGAACGCATCGGCAAGGATTCTGTGCCGGAGAGCCGGAACAATCTGATCGTGGTGGGCACGCAGGTGATGGAGCAATCGCTGGACCTTGATCTGGACGTTCTGATCACCGAGCTTTGTCCTATGGATCTTCTGTTGCAGCGCATCGGACGGCTGCACCGCCATTGCCGCAGCCGCCCAAAGCCCTTACAGCAGGCCTGCTGTGCGGTGCTGGACACCGGAGAAGAGGCTTTTGATGCGGGCAGCGAGGCGGTGTATGGTCAGTGGCTGCTCTGGCGCACCCGGAAGTATCTGCCCCGGAGCATCCGGCTGCCGGAGGACATTGCCCCGCTGGTGCAGCAGGTCTACGGCTGGGAACAGGAAGCCCCCGAAACGGAGCAGGGGGAAAAGCTGCGAAGTGAGTACGAGCAGGTGCAGGAGAAAAAGAAGAATCGTGCCGGGAAATATCTTGTGCCGCAGCCTGAGGTCGATGAAGATTTCCAGGAACTCAATACGTTGGATGGCTGGATGCAGGACGAGGGTGCCCGCTCGGACTCGGCTGCCCGGGCAGCAGTGCGGGACGGCGACCCCTCGGTGGAGGTGTTGGTGATGCAGCGACGGACGGATGGAAGCATCCATTTTCTGCCATGGCAGGAGGGCGGCAGCGCCGTAGCCGCCGACAGCCCGCCCCCGCCGGAGACGGCGCTGAAGATCGCCCGGCAGAAGCTGCGGCTCCCGGCGGTGTTCGGCAAAGCGTGGAAGGTGGACGAGGTCATCCGGGAGCTGGACGCAGATGGCCGCAGATGGCTTGCAGCGTGGCAGCTGTCGCCGCTGCTGCACGGAGAGCTGATCCTGCTGCTGGATGAAGACCTGACCGCCCATCTTGCGGACATGGAGCTTTGCTATGACCGCGAGAATGGTCTGGAGTATCGGAAGGAGGAGAAGGATGAAGGAGATCGAATTTGACCTGTTGACCGAACCGTGGATACGGGTACGGCTGAAGGACAATACGGTGCAGGAGGTGTCCCTGACCGAGGCGCTGGTGTCGGCGCAGGACTATGTGGATCTTGCGGGTGAGATGCCGACACAGGATGCCGCCGTGCTGCGGCTGCTGCTGGCGGTGCTGTTTACCGTGTTCTCCCGCGTGAATGTAAAAGGCGAGCCAGAACCTTTGGAAAAAAGAGGTCAGGCGTTGCGGCGATGGAGCGAGCTGTGGCAGCTGGGGCATTTCCCGGCAGAACCCATCCGGGACTATCTGGAGCAGTGGAAGGACCGCTTCTGGCTCTTCCACCCGACGCACCCCTTCTGGCAGGTGCCGGAAGCAAGAATCGGCACGGAGTATGGGGCGGCCAAGCTCAACGGCGAAATGTCGGAAAGTAGCAATAAACTTCGGCTCTTTCCGCTGTATGCAGGGCAGAGCAAGGAGCAGCTGAGTTATCCGCAGGCGGCGCGGTGGCTGCTGTGCGTGAACGGTTATGACGATACCTCTGCGAAGCCCAAAGGAAAAGGCTTGCCGTCCGTCGGTGCCGGATGGCTGGGCAAGATCGGCTTTATTCAGGCACAGGGCAACAGCCTGTATGAAACGCTGATGCTGAACCTTACACTGTTGCGTGATGGACGGGAATGCTGGGGAGAAAACAAGCCCTGTTGGGAATTGGATGTGCCAAAAAGTGCGGAGCGGACTGGAATTTGCTGCCCGGACAATCCGGCAGAGCTGCTCACCCTGCAATCCCGAAGGCTGCTGTTGCACAGGACGGGGGAGAACGTGGATGGGTTCTATTTGCTGGGAGGCGATTTCTTTCCCAGAGAAAACGCCTTTGCTGAGCAGATGACCATCTGGCGCACGATACCGATAAAGAAAAATGAGCCGGTGGTGTTCGTGCCCTGCCGCCACGACCCATCCAAGCAGCTCTGGCGGGAGTTCCCGGCGGTCTTTTGTCAGGAGAGCGGGCATCGCCCGGGTCTTGTGTGTTGGATCGAAGAATTGCAGGATAAGAGACTGGGGTTTCTGAATCCTCGCAGGAAGATCCATTTCCGAATCTCTGGGGTTCAGTATGGGGATAAGGACTTTTTTGTAAACGATTCTTTCAGCGACAGCCTGACCTTTCAGGCGGGGCTACTGGACGAACTGAGCAGGCCATGGACGGTGCGGATAAACCAGGAAGTAGAGCGCTGCGAGAAGGCCGCAGAGAGCATTGGAGTCCTGTGCAAGGAGCTGAAGCTTGCCGGAGGACTGGACTACAATCAGGTGAAGAAAGTGAAAGAGGATGCCCGTGCACAGTTCTACTTTGCAGTGGACCAGCCCTTCCGGCAGTGGCTGCAGGAGATCGACCCGGAACAGGATGACCCGGACGAAGCAGTGCTGCGCTGGCAGGCACAGGCACGCCGCATCGCGGAAAAGCTGGGAAAACAGATGGTGATGGAGGCCGGAAATGCCGCCCTGAAGGGACACCGCGTTGTGGTGGATAAGGGCAAAAAGACGGAGTGCAGCACCCTGTACACCTCGCCAAAGGCGTATAACCATTTCCGTTCGAAACTCTGGGACATCTATCCGAAAGCAGAACCGTAAAGGGGGAATCGTATGAAAACACAGGACGTCAGAACGTATACGGAACAGCGACTGCGCAGGCTTCAGACCCTGCCGGACAACCAGCGGCGGGCCGAGCTGGCAAAGCTGCGGCGGGGCGTCGGACACCGGCCCGGCGAGCTGCCGGAGCTGTGGGGGAGTTTCCTGCTGGGAATGCCGGAAGGCTTTCAGGGTAACAACGGCCCCACGGCAGCGGAGTGGGCGGTCTACCTTGCCCTGACCCTGTACGCCGTACATCAGCAGGGGAATGACCAGCCCATGAACCGTCAGCACAACACGCTGGGGCGGGCTGTGCGGCAGCTGGCAGAGCGGAATACTTCTGCCGGACAGGACTGGACCGAGTCCAGCGTGCTCCGGCGGTTCAACGCACTGGCCACCGCAGAAGAGATCACCGAGATCAGCCACCATCTGAGGGGGATGGTCCAGCTGTTGAGCGCGGCAAAGGATGGCGCGATTCCGCTGGACTATCCGCAGCTTGCGGTGGACCTGTATGGATTGCAGTGCACCGACCCGCGGTACACACAGATCCCCGCCAACGTCCGTCTGCGGTGGGGCCAAGACCTGTACTGCGAAACGAAGAATGCATCGTCGGAAGAGGAAGAAAAGGAGAATTGATCATGAAAAAGCGCCTGTATGTTGATTTTCACGTTTTGCAGACCGTCCCGCCCAGCTGCATCAACCGGGACGACACTGGCAGTCCCAAAACGGCCATGTACGGCGGCGTGCTCCGGGCCAGAGTTTCTTCGCAGGCGTGGAAGCACGCCATGCGCAAAGACTTTGCGGAAAATACCCCGCTGGATGTGGGCAAGCGCACCAAAAAGGCGGCAGAGCTGGTGAAGGAGCAGATCCTTGCACTGGATCCGGGACAAAAGAAAGCAGATAAGATGGCAAAAGATGCTCTGAAATATGTTAACATTACGAGCAACGATAAAAAGGGAACGGATGCCTTGGTTTTCATAAGTTCTGCGCAGGCAAAGGCGCTGGCAGAGCTGGCTGTTGAGGGATGCACGAAGGATGAAAAATATGAAGAGGTGATGATAAAAAATCCCTCGGCAGATATGGTGCTGTTTGGCCGTATGGTGGCGCAAAAAGCTTCCCTGAACTATGACGCCGCAGCGCAGGTGGCGCACAGCATCTCCACCCATGCGGTGAAGAACGAGTACGATTACTTTACCGCCGTGGACGACTGTCAGACAGACAGCACCGGTGCAGGCCATCTGGGCACAGTGGAGTACAACTCCTCCACCCTGTACCGCTATGCCACGGTGAACGTGATGGAGCTGGCCGGGCAGCTGGGCGCAGAGCAGGCAGCGGAAACGGTGCGGGCTTTCGGCGAGGCGTTCCTGTTCTCCATGCCCACCGGCAAACAGAACACCTTTGCGAACCGCACCCTGCCGGATGCGGTGTATGTGACCATCCGGGAAGATCAGCCGGTGAACCTGTGCGGTGCGTTTGAGCGTGCGGTGTCCCGCGGCGAGCAGGGAGGCTATGCCGAGGCTTCCAAGGCTGCGCTGGTCCAGTATGCGCAGCAGGTGTATGCCAGCTTTGCCGAGGCTCCGGCCCAGAGCTTTACTGTGGGCGGCGGGCTGGAAGCACTGGCTCCGGCACAGACGGCAAAAGCCATGCTGGACGCGCTGGAAAAGGCTGTCCGGGATGCGCTGTCCGGAAATGAGGTGGAGTAATGGCAACGCTGTTGCTTCGGCTGGCAGCGCCTTTGCAGGCGTGGGGCGCGGACTCCAAATTTGAGACCCGTAAGACCAACCGGGAACCCACCAAGAGCGGCGTCATCGGCCTGCTGGCGGCGGCTCTGGGGCTGCGGCGGGACGAGAGCGAAGGGCTGGCCCGGCTGACCGGGCTGCGGTTCGGCGTCCGTGTGGAGCGGGAAGGGCAGCTGCTGGTGGATTACCACACCGCAAAGACGCAGGATGAAAAGAACTCGTATGTGACCTATCGCCATTATTTGCAGGACGCCGTGTTTCTGGCCGGGCTGGAAAGCGAGGACACTGCCCTTTTGCAGCAGCTGCAGGATGCGCTGCAGCACCCGGCTTTTCCGCTGTATCTGGGCCGCCGGTCCTGCCCGCCTGCCCTGCCCCTCTGTCTGGGGCTGCGGCAGGGCAGTTTGCAGGAGGTGCTGCAAACCGAACCGCCCCTGTGCCCGGGGAAGCTCTGCCGGATGGTGCTGGACGCCGACCCGCAGGAGCCGGGCGCGGCAGTGCAGAGGGATGTGCCGGTCTCTTTTGACCCACATCACCGGCAGTACGGCTACCGCTCGGCGCGGGAGCTTTGGCTGACCATGTCGGATGGCCCGGAGAGCACCGGGCATGACCCGTTCCGGGAATTGTAAAAAAGGGGGAGAGAGGATGTATTTATCACGGGTAGAACTCGATCTCACCCGCCGCAGCACCATGGAAGCACTGGCCGCACCGCAGAAGCTGCATGGCGCAGTGGAAAGCGCCTTTGCAGGGGAGCGCCGCCGCAGGCTGTGGCGGCTGGACCGTCTGGGAGAGCGGCTGTATCTGCTTCTCCTCAGCGAGGACGCGCCGGACCTGTCCGGCGTGGTGGAGCAGTTTGGCACCGGGGCGGCGGCCGAGACCCGCAGTTATGACCCGCTTTTGGAGCGGGTGGTGCCGGGAAGCTGCTGGCAGTTCCGGCTGACCGCAAACCCCACCAAAAGCTGCAAAGACCCCAAGGCACCCGCAGAGCGGGGGAGCGTGATGGCCCACTGCTCGACGAAACATCAGAAGCAGTGGCTGCTGGATCGGGCGGCAAAGCACGGCTTTGCCCTGCGGGAGGAGGAATTTACCGTGACCCGAGTGCAGTGGCAGCGCTTTGCCAAGCGCGGCACCCGGCCGGTGACCCTGCTGGCCGTGACCTACGAGGGTGTTTTGCAGGTGACGGATGCAGAGCAGTTCCGGGCGATGCTGTGTCAGGGGATGGGGCGCGGCAAGGCCTATGGCCTTGGACTGATGACCGTCATGCGCGGAGGAAACTGAGATGGACGAGATGCCGGGCATGATCCGGCCCGACCTGCAGGCACTGCCGCAGGTGAAGGACCGGATGACCTTTCTGTATCTGGAGCACTGCACCCTTGGCCGACAGGACGGCGCGATCACGGTCACGGACGAAAAAGGGGTGGTCTCCATCCCGGCGGCAGGCATCTCGGTGCTGCTGCTGGGGCCGGGCACGCGAGTGACCCACCGCGCCATGGAGCTTATGGGCGACACCGGAGTGGGGGCTGTCTGGGTGGGAGAGCACGGCGTGCGGTATTACGCCCATGGACGCCCGCTGACGACCCACTCGCAGCTGCTGCTGCGGCAGGCAGAGCTGGTCACTCACACCCGCAAGCATCTGGAGGTGGTGCGGAAAATGTATCAGCTCCGCTTTCCGGAGGAGGACATCTCTCGGCTGACCATGCAGCAGCTGCGGGGCCGCGAAGGCAGCCGTGTGCGGCAGGTGTACCGCAAAGCGTCCAAGGATACGGGCGTTCCGTGGAACGGCAGGCTGTACCGTCCGGAGGATTTTTCGGCGGGAGATGCAGTCAATCAGGCTCTTTCCGCCGGGCACGCCTGCCTGTACGGTCTGGCGCACGCGGTGATCGTGGCGCTGGGGTGTGCACCGGGCCTTGGTTTTGTCCATGTGGGGCATGAGTGCTCTTTTGTGTACGACATTGCAGACCTGTACAAGGCCGAAGTGACGATCCCAATCGCCTTTGAGGTGGCGGCGCAGGCCCCGGAAGACCTGTCATCCGTGGTGCGCCGCCGGGTGCGGGATGCCATGGTGGAACACCATATTCTGGAGCGGATGGTGCACGATATTCGGTATCTGCTCCTGAATGCAGACGAGCCGGAAGCAAAGCAGGAGACCGTTTACCTGTGGGACAACAAGATAGGCACCGTGGCCAACGGCATCAACTATTTTGAGGAAGAGGAAGGTGAGGAGACATCGTAGTTCTCACGATGACGAACTGCCCGCCGAAGCTGCGCGGGGATCTGTCCAAGTGGCTGTGCGAGATCAACACCGGCGTCTATGTGGGCAACGTGAGCAGCCGGGTGCGGGATGCGCTGTGGGAGCGGGTGTGCCAGAACCTGAAAAACGGGCAGGCGACAATGGTGTTCACAACGGCGGGAGAACAGAGGATGGACTTCCGCACCCACAATACCACATGGGAGATGGTGGATTTTGACGGCATCAAACTGATGCGGCGACCGCTGCCGCAGATGGAGCAGAACCAGCTGGATCTGAAGCCCGGGTTCAGCAAGGCAGCGCAGTGGCAGGCGGCGCGGAAAGCAGGCAGAACGCAGCGGGGCAGAGCGGATTACACCGTGATCGATCTGGAGACCACCGGACTGAAAGCCGCGTCGGACGCCATCATCGAGTATGGAGCGCTGCGGGTACGGGATGGCGTGCCGGTGGAGGAGCTGACGATGCTGGTCTGCGGGGTGGAAAAAGTCCCGGCAGAGATCACGGCGCTGACCGGCCTCAGCGCTGCAGAGCTGCAGCAGGGAACAGAGCCTCGGGAAGCATTGCAGCGCTTTTTGAACTTCCTTGGCAAAGACCCGCTGGTGGGGCACAACATTGCCTTTGATCTGGAGTTCCTCCGCATGGCCTGCAAGCAGTATGGTTTCCCGATATTGACCAACCATCAGACGGACCTTGCACAGCTCGCCCGCAGAAAGCTTTCAAGGGTCGCAAACTATAAGCTGGAAACGCTGGCGCAGCATTTTCAGCTGGCAGAAAAGGTGGAGCATCGCGCTCTGCCGGATTGCCGCCTGATCCAGCAGGTCTATTGCAAACTGAAGGAAACGGCAGTACAATAGCAGCAGGAGGCACGGTGCTACGGGATCTTTTTAGTCTTTTCCCCGCATACGCGGGGGTGATCCCCAACTTCAGCTTCGGCACATACGGCTCCAGTGCTTTTCCCCGCATACGCGGGGGTGATCCGAATCCCCAGCGACGTGCAGAAAGAGCGTCTGTGCTTTTCCCCGCATACGCGGGGGTGATCCTAAAGCCGTCAGAGCAAGAAGATTTCGAATACACTTTTCCCCGCATACGCGGGGGTGATCCTACTAAGCAATATGACAAGGGGGGACAGGAGTCCTTTTCCCCGCATACGCGGGGGTGATCCCGCACCGCAGCTTACCCGCTCACAGCTCCTTGCCTTTTCCCCGCATACGCGGGGGTGATCCTAAATGGGGCTTAGACCTAAGATACTTTTACTGCTTTTCCCCGCATACGCGGGGGTGATCCCATCTGCAACTGATAGCACGAGTCCGCAGGGCACTTTTCCCCGCATACGCGGGGGTGATCCCAGTACCGGTCTTGCGGTAGTCATCGCTCAGATCTTTTCCCCGCATACGCGGGGGTGATCCCACCCTATTGCTGCATGTCGAGAAATCCGGGTCCTTTTCCCCGCATACGCGGGGGTGATCCTACTTCAAATTCGGCAAACGGCGCACAATCTGCACTTTTCCCCGCATACGCGGGGGTGATCCCAGATGGTAGACTACGCGGCAACTGAGTATGGGCTTTTCCCCGCATACGCGGGGGTGATCCATACGTATCCATGTAGCAGTTATCCATGATGGGACTTTTCCCCGCATACGCGGGGGTGATCCTCTCATGATTCAGGCTGAGCAGACATGGGATAACTTTTCCCCGCATACGCGGGGGTGATCCCCATTCGTTCCAGATTTTCGCGTAGGCCCTGAACTTTTCCCCGCATATGCGGGGTGATCCCCGATAAGGACTATCAAGAACAGCTGTCGGATACTTTTCCCCGCATATGCGGGGGTGATCCCACTCTTTTATCCTTTTTGGGATTGACCGGCATACTTTTCCCCGCATACGCGGGGGTGATCCTGCAAATTCCGGAATATCTGGGAGGGTTCAGGCCTTTTCCCCGCATACGCGGGGGTGATCCCAATATGTCATGCACAAGACCGCTGGTAAGATTCTTTTCCCCGCATACGCGGGGGCAATTCTGATTCCAGCAGAACGCCGTCGGCCTTGCGGGGCGGTCGTGCGTCCGAGTATCGGCAGACCCGGCGGGCCAGAGCTGATTTATAACCGGTATTATGCATATATTCTAGAAAATGCGAATAAAGACTAAGAAAATGCGAATATATACTTGCATTTTTCGCGCAAAAGGTGTATTATCCCTCTATCGACGTCATACGCCGACAATAAACGAGAGAGGGATTGGAACATGATGTCTTTTAAGAAAATCGCTGCGGCGGTCATGGCGGCTGCCATGACGCTGGCCGTAGTGCCTTCGGCTTTTGCCTGCACGGCGCTCTACGTCGGCAGTGACCTCACGGAGGACGGCACGACGATGTTCGGCCGCATCGAGGATCTGGGAACCAACGACAACAACAAGCTGTTCTATGTCAGCGCAGCCGGGAATCACAAGGCAGGCGAGGTCTACGATGGCTGCTACGGCTTCACCTACACCTTCACCCACGACAGCTACAGCTACACCGCGCGCCGTGACGACAATACCTCGGGCGTCTGCCCGGACTGCGACGGCACCCACGACCACACGCCGTATGAGGAGGCTGGCACCAACGAGAAGGGCGTCATGGTCTCTGCCACCGAGTCGCTGTACGGCAAGGACGCTGCCCTTGCGGTTGACCCCTATGTGGACGACGGCATCGAGGAGGCCGAGATCACCACGGTCCTGCTCAGCGAGGCAGGCACGGCCCGCGAAGGCGTCGCCCTGCTGACATCCATCTATGAAAACGCCGGTGCAGCCGGTGGTTCCGGCGTTTTCATCGGCGACCAGAATGAGACGTGGTTCGTCGAGAACCTGACGGGCCACACCTACGTCGCCCTCAAGCTTCCGGACAGCGTCGTGTTTATGCAGCCGAACGTCTCGGCCATCGGCAAGATCGACCTCGACGACACGGATAACGTCATCGCATCGGCAGATGCCATCTCCGTCGCACAGAAAGCCGGTACCTTCGTGGGCGATGCAGCGGCGAACGTCATCGACTGGAACGCCTCCTATAACAACGAGGACAACGCCCGGATGCCGGCCGGCCTGAACTATCTGAACGGCGTCGATACCTACACCGAGGGCAACCACACCGAAGCAGACTACGCGATGAGCAACATCGGCGGGGACGGCAGCATCGTCCCGCTCTACTCCAACATCAAACTGACCAAGAAGTTCGATGTCGAAGACGCACTCAACTTCTTTAAGGTCGAACCCATCGGCAAGACCAACAACGTCGAGACCCACCTGTTTCAGGTCAGCTCCACCGGCGAGCTGGATACTGCCATCGTCGAGTGGACGGCCTTTGACGACGACGTGTACAACGCCTTCGTCCCGTACTATCCGCTGCTGACCACCGACACGGCAGATGTCTACAAGTACTCTCCCGCGAAGGTCGTCCGCTCGGACGAGCAGCCCACCGAGGGCGTCTGGTACAAGGACCAGAAGGGCAGATACTACACCTACCCGGAAGACTGGACCAAGTCCTTCTACGGCGCACGGGATGCCCTGTCGAACCTGCTGACCTACGGCGATGTCTCCGAGAAGGACAAGGCTGCGGCCAAGGCAGACTATGCCGCCCTTCAGAAGGACATCATGGAGGAGTTTGCAGAGATGAAGGCTGCTGTCGCTGCTGCCGATACGAAGGAAGCAAAGCAGGCTGCCGCCACCACTGCAAGCAACAAGATGAGCGAGAAGGTCTACGAAAAGACCGTCAAAATGTACAATAAGCTTCAGAAGAAGCAGGAGGCCCGCGCATGGTTCGGGTCTCTGCTGAATAAAAACTCTTAAACTGAATCAGAATCGACTCCCCGGGAAGCGGAACAGCTCCCCCGGGGAGTCCTTTTTGTACAAAGAAATACCCCGGCTACCCTGCATCTGCGCAGAAAGCCGGGGCAAGGAGAAAAGGGAGAATGAAAAATGAAGAAGGTAACTTAGAATAGCGTTTTCGTGTTCTGATAAACAGCCTTATACTTCTGATAGGCCTTATCATAGACCGATGCCGCCGCAGAATCGGGGTAGAGGACTTCGCTCTCAGCGGCTAGCTTCTTACCGAAGTCGCGGGTGACGTCGGTAAGGCCGACGCTCTCGGCGGCGATGATAAAATCGCCCAGAGTTTCCGTCTCACCGCTCTTGAGGCGGACGATGGGACGCTTCAGCACGTCGGCGAAAATTTGACACCAGACGCGGCTGTTGGCTGCGCCGCCGCCCAGAGGAATGGGGGAAATAGACTTCTTGGCAGCAGGCATAATTTCCATGCAGTCCCGCATAGAGAGTGCGACGCCCTCCATGATGGCGCGGACGAAAGCACCGTAATCGGTGGAAAGGCTCATGCCGAAGAAGACGCCCCGGGCGTCGGAGTCCCAGATGGGGGACTTTTCACCGGCCAGATAGGGAAGATAGACCAGACCGTTGCAGCCTGCGGGAACCTTCTCAGCCAGCGTATTCATGTAATCGTAGACGGACAGGCCCGCAGCCTCGGCCTTCTGCTGGACGGCGTCGCCGAAGACATCACGGAACCAGCGCAGGGAGATGCCGGCGTTGTCGGTGGTCTGCAAAATGGTGTACAGGCCCTGATAGGGGCTGCGGCAGTTCAGCAGACGCTTATCGTAGATGGGCTCGCTGCCGATGTAGCAGATGCGGCCGCTGCTGCCGATGGTGAGGGCGACATCGCCCTCCTGCACAGCGCCTGCGCCCAATGTGGCCACTACGCTGTCCAGACAACCGGCAGACACCGGTGTACCGGCTTTTAATCCGGTGATGTGGGCAGCCTCCTCGGTGACGCCGCCCACGATGTCGCAGGGGTCGTAGGGGGTAGGCAGCAGCGAGAAGGGAATCTCCGCCTTTTTGGCGATCTCGCGGCTCCACTCGCCGGTGCGGATGTCGGACAGCGAGGTGAGGCTCATCCGGGGGCGGTTCATGGAGAACTTTCCGGTGAGCTTCTGGATGATGTAGCCGCTGGGCATCAGCATTTTATACGCCCGAGCCACCAGCTCGGGGCGGTTGTCGATGAGCCAGCGCAGGGAGGGTAGACAGAACGAGCCCTTGTCCAGTTTGTTCGCCGTAACGCGGAGGACGAGATCCTCACCGACACGCTCACGCAGCCACGCCACCTGCGGGTCGGCGCGCTTGTCGTGGTGGCCGATGGCGTTGTACACCGGCTCGCCTGCCTCATCCACCAGCGTCATGGCATTGGTGCAGCTCAGGCCGATGGAGGCGATGCGGCTGCTGTCGATGCCTTGCTGCTCAAAGCAGTCGCGTAGATTCGTCTGGACGGCGTTCCACCAGCGATGGGGATCCTGCTCGGCCCAGGACGGCTGCGGGTGTATCATGGAGTACTCCTGATAGGCGTGGGCGACAAGCTCACCCTTCAGGTCATAGATCGCACATTTCGTGCCGGTAGTGCCGATGTCGATGCCCAGCAGCAATGTTTCGTTTTGAGTCATATCCGTGACTCTCCTCCTTTACCAATCAAAAGCGCAGTCCGTGGGAGGGCAGAGCATCCTGCTGTGCTTTCGTCATAGCGATGCCACGGTCACCCAGAAGCAGGAAAAGCTTCGCCTCGTCCTCAATCTCCTCGATGATGTTCAGCGCCTCCTCCATGCTGCGGCCCACGGCCAAAGGACCGTGATTTGCCAGAAGCACCGAGTTGCGCTCTGCGATGAGAGGAAAGACGTGGTCGCACAGTTCTACCGAACCGGGCGTCATATAAGGAAGGATGGGCAGCTCGCCCACGCGCATGCTGTAGCCGGGGGTATACACCGGGATAGCGCAGGAGGAGTCTGCATTCTTCATACAGGAAACGGCCACAGCATTGCTGCTGTGGACATGGACGAGGGCTGAGACGTCCGGGCGGGCGCGGTAGCAGGCCAGATGCATCCGCCACTCTTTCGACGGGATGCCACCGTTGGGGCAGGTGTAGCTTCCGTCCATCTGCAGCAGGACGAGGTCTTCTTCCTTTAAGGATTCCAAGCTCCGGCCGGAGGGGGTGATGAGGATGCCGTCGTCGCAGCGCAGGCTGATGTTGCCGCCGGAGCCGCTGACCAGCCCCTTGGCGTGGATGAGGTGGCAGGTATCGAGAAAAAGCTGTATAGAGCCGGTATGGTTCATAAAAGTAGCCTCTTTCTTTTTCGGTGCCCTTCTATACTATACCATAAAAGACGCGCCGCGCGCGAGTACAGGACAGAAAAGGCACAGGATAGGGCCGGACGGGAGGCCCGGCAATGAAACGTGAAATGGAAGCAAAAATTTTTAGGTAAATTCTGAATTGATTGTAGCAAGTTGCAGGACAAAACGCAAGCGGCAAAACGCTCAAAATGGTGGCCTTTCTCGAAGCGATTTGCACAAAACGACGCGAAGGAGGCCGTCTGGTTGGCAATATCCACAAGAAATTTTCGATTTTCTTGTGAAAAAGACATCTTGTGCCACTGCGCGAAGGTGTGATATGATAAGGCCAGAAAAATCTTTAGGTAAATTTGAGGAAGTTTCATGAACACAGTACAGAACATCGAGTGCGTTACGGATCTCAGCCTGCTGGTCAATACCTCTTTAGTAGATGTGGTGGCAGACAAGATCCGGCAGAATATTTATACCGGCAAGTATGAGGCCGGAAAGAAGCTTATCGTCCGGGAACTGTCCGAGGAATTTGGTGTGAGCCATACGCCAGTGAAGGATGCATTGAACCGTCTCATCTCCGAGGGCTATGTGGAGGCGCTGCCCCGCCGTAGCATGGTGGTGCGTACCTACACGAACGCCGAACTGCTGGATGCGCTGGAAGCTCGCATGATGTGCGAGGTTTTTTACGCAGATGCGATTATTGAGATGTCAAAAGGACACCCTGAGCTGGTGAAGGAGCTGAAGGAAGTGATGGCAACGACCCGCCGTTTGGTGGCGGAGCGCGGCGAACACTTCAACGCCGATTGGGTCGCAAATGAGGTGCGGTTTCATCGCTGCTATATGCTTTACTGCGGCAACGCCCGTGTGGTCAAAATGCACCAAGACCTTGGGACCAACCGCATCACATTTCTGGCCTATCTCGGTGTCAACCATACTCCGCTCAAGCTGAGTACACTGGAGTGCAACCTCATGGAGCATCAGGCCATCGTGGATGCTATCGCAGCTGCAGACTCTGCCCGCTTCATCAATGCAGTCACCCGCCACATCGCCCGCGCCACCGACGACTACGCCACCGATGACGAATGCCGTGCCAAGGCTGCCCGTATCAAGGCGCTGAAAGCAAAATACGAAGTTTGATACAGATTGATTTTTATTTTTGGATCAAATGCAGGAGACCTGAATAGAAAAGGGCCTTTTCGCTCTAATATTTACCTAAAAATTTAAAATTTTAGAGCGAGATATAGCCTGCGCGCAGCAAATACACTGAACCCAACCTGTTGAGAAAGACTCCGCAGGTTCAAAAAGGAATAAGAAAATTTAGGAGGACATCGATTATGAAAATCTCTCGCAGAAATTTCCTGAAGGTTCTTGGCTCTGCAACAATGGCAGGCGCTCTGGCAGCCTGCGGCGGTTCTTCTTCCACCAGCGCTGCTGTCTCCGGCGCAGCATCGACTGCCGCAGCGGCAGCTCCCGGCACTACTTATACGATGAATATCGGCTCGGTCATGAGTGCATCTCACCCCTCCATCGTCGCGCTGCAGAGCTTTGAAAAGGCTGTTGAGGAGCGCACTAACGGCGGCATTCAGGTCGAGATCTACACTGATAGCGCGTTGGGCGGTGAGAGCGACCTGATTGAGCAGGTGCGGGGCGGTTCCACAGAGGCCTGCATGCAGATGGGTGCTGCAAACTTCGAGGGCATCAACGCAGAGGTCAACGTGGCCCTGTTGCCCTTCCTGTTTACCAGTCTGGACAATGCTCGTAATGCATGGGGCGGCGATTTCGGCGCTCAGTTCGCCGAGAAGCTCATCGAGCCCATGGGATTCAAGGTCCTGTCCATCTGGGAGAGCGGCTACCGTCACATGACCAACAACACCCGCCCGCTGGAAAAGCCCGAGGATCTGAAGGGAATCAAGTTCCGCACCAACGAGAACAGCATGAAGGTCGCCATGTACGACGCACTGGACGCTTCCATCGTCATCATGGCCTTCTCTGATGTTTACACCGGCCTGCAGAACGGCACCATCGATGGTCAGGAGAACCCGCTGTCCAACATCTACTCTTCTTCTCTTCAGGACGTACAGAAATACCTGTCCCTCACCGGCCACATGTATGACGCCGCTCCTTTCGTCTGCAATATGGACTGGTTCAACAGCCTGCCCACCGAGTATCAGGAAATCTTGATGGAAGAGGCCAAGAACGCCCGTGAGATCGATCTGGAAGAGAACGATGAAAACAAGTACCTCGACCTGCTGAAGGAAGCAGGCATGGAGGTCAACGAGGTCGATAAGGCCGCCTTCCAGGCCAAGATGGACGGCGTGTGGGCCGATTACGCTTCTCAGTACGCCGACGGCCAGAGCTGGATCGACTTGGCCACCTCTTTTAATAAGTAAAGATAAGAGCCTGTCGGCCTCCGAGAGAAAGGAAGGAATAGACTTTGGCAAAGAAGCTTCTCGATACAATCAAATTCCTGCTGCGACTAATCAGCTGCGTCTCCATCTGCCTGCTGGTGGTCATCGTGTTCATGCAGGTCATCAACCGCAACTTCTTTGACCACTCATTTACTTGGGTGGAGGAAGTGGCCAGCATGGCGATGGTTTTCATCACCTATCTGGGCGCGGCAATGGCTACCATCAACAACGGCAATACTCGCATCGATTTCTTTATCCGCAAGCTCCCGACCCCGGTGTATAACGCTTTCGAACTGCTCGACGACGTCATCTGCATCGTGTTCCTTGTCATTGTGTCCACCATTGCCTATAAGCAGATGCTGACCAGCTGGTCCATGCAGACCCCCGCCCTCCGTCTGCCTCAGGGTATCAATTATCTGGCCATCCTGCTGGGCTGCGTGCTGATGATCGTCTTCTATGTGGTTTGGGCCATCCTGCACCTGATGAAGCTGATGGGCAGGGATACCTCTAAGGAAGAGGAGGAATTGAATCGATGAATACTGGATTGATCCTGATGTTTGTTGCGCTGGCGGTCTGCCTCCTCATCGGCGTGCCGGTTGCATTCTCCATCGGCATCAGCTGCATGACTCTGCTCTACGTCAACGGCGGCCCCTCGATGGACATTCTGCTGCAGCGCATGGTCAGCGGCGCAAAGAGCTTTAACATGCTGGCGATGCCCATGTTCATCTTTGCCGGTGCCTTGATGGTCTACGGCAGTACACCGCGATTGATAAAGCTGGCGAATATGCTGCTTCGTAAATTCCCCGGTGGTTTGGGTGCAACGGCTATGGCTGCCTGCGGCTTCTTCGGTGCCGTTTCCGGTTCCGGTGTCGCCTCTGCTGCCGCCATCGGCAAGATCATCGGCCCCTCCATGCTGGAGGAGGGGTATCCCAAGGGCCTGACGGCCGGCCTTATCGCAGCCGGCGGCACGATGGCCTGCATCATCCCGCCCAGCATCGTCATGGTGGTCTACGCCCAGTCGGCCAGCGTCTCCGTGGGCGATATGTTCCTCGGCGGCGTGGCCCCCGGCCTGTTGACCATCATCGCCCTCATCGCCCTGAATAGCTTCTTCGCTGTCCGTCGGCAGAAGAAGGAGAACAAGGACCCTCACGAGTACACCGTCAATGAGCGCATGAAGATCATTCTGGATGCTCTGCTGCCCCTGCTGATGCCCGTGGCCATTCTGGGCGGCGTCTTTTCCGGTCTGTGCACCGCTACCGAGGCCGCTGTCGTGGCTGTGGTCTACGCGCTGTTCCTCGCCGTGTTCGTCTACCGCGAGCTGACCCTGAAGGACTTCTTCAAGGTGTCTGCTGACGCTGTCGTTTCCACCGGCGTCATCATGCTCATTATCTCCGTCGCTTCTCCCTTCGGCTGGCTCATGTCCACTCAGAAGGTGCCCCAGATGTTTGCAAGCTGGCTGATGAGCATCACCGACTCCAAGTTCCTTATCCTCGCCTTCATCTTCCTGCTGCTGATGATCCTTGGTATGTTCATGGAGACGGTCTGCATCATCATCCTGACCACCCCCATCCTGTTGCCCATTGCGGTATCGGTCGGCCTGACTCCGCTCCACTTCGGCATCGCCCTGCTGATGACCCTGATGGTCGGCAGCCTGACCCCGCCGCTGTCGGTCAACCTGTTTACCTCCTGCCGTGTGCTGGGCATGAAGGTGGACGAGGCCTTTCCCGATACGCTGTACGTCATCGGCACGGTGGCACTCATGGCGATTCTGACCTTCACTATCCCCGGATTGGCGGAATTCCTGCCCGCTGTTCTGGGCGGCTAATAAAAACGCAGATGCGCTACCATTGCGTGACAAGCCCCCGGTCTCTGTTTTCAGAAGCCGGGGGCTTTTTGCGTCTTCTCCGTTGCATTTCGCCCGAAAGTATGTTTCAATAAAAAGTAGTGAATAGCAGTTTGCGTTTTGAATGCACAAGCAGCATCCGCAAACTGCATATCGCAAATATGCCGTTTTGATAGGCACTATTTTTGAAAATTGCGATAAAAATGAGTCAGAACGGGGAAAAGGAGGCTGCGGGATGCTGAAGATCGCGGTTGTCGAAGACCAGCAGGAGGTGCGGGATGAGCTGTGCCGGTTCATCCGGAAGTACGCCGCCGAAAACAGCCTGCAGGTGGAGGCCGTGCCCATCGAGGACGGGGCGGTCATCGCGGCCCATTACGAGCCGGGCTGGGACATCATCTTTATGGACGTGGAGATGCCGGGGCTGGACGGCTTCGGCGCGGCGGAAAAGATACGGGCCGTGGACGGGGACGCTGTGCTGGTGTTCGTGACCAACATGGCGCAGTACGCCATCAAGGGCTATGAGGTGGATGCGCTGGACTATGTGCTCAAGCCGGTGAACTACTACCAGTTCTGCACCAAGCTCTCCCGGGCCGTCCAGCGGGTGGAGCGCCGCCGGGGCGGGCAGGTCGTTCTGCAGCTGGCAGGCGGCGGAATGCAGGTGCTCTCCACCAACGACATCTATTATCTGGAGACCCGTGACCGGCTGCTCTGGTATCACACTGCAAAAGGGGAGTTTTCGGTCCGGGCCAGCCTCGCCAGCGCCGAAAAGCAGCTGGCACAGTACCATTTCTCCCGCTGCAACCAGTGCTATCTGGTCAACCTGCAATACGTCAAGGCCGTGGAGAACGACTTCGTTCACGTCAACACCGACCGCTTGGAGATCAGCCGCCGCCAGCGCGCGGCCTTCCTCACGGCGGTGGCGTCCTACATTGGAGGTGTGCTGTGAGCATCGTTTTCCACCATGTCATCTTCCGGGCGCTGCTGCGCTGGGGTGCGGCGCTGGCCTTCTGTCTGCCGCTCAAACACCGGCCCGGCTTCCGCCTCCGTGCACTGGGGATGCTGCTGCCGCTGATGGGCCTGACCTATGTGCTGGATCCTTCGGCCCAGAGCACCAACCTCCACGAGCTTCAATTCTCGCTGCTGGCGCTCTATGTGTCCTTCTTCGTCCTGCTGGGTATGATGATCTACGCCTGCGTCGAGATCGACCGGAAGGGGGCACTCTACTGCGCGGTGTGGAGCCTGCTCACCTCCCAGACGGCCTATGAGGGCTGGCGGCTGGCGGAGGTGTTCTTTGAGTGCCGCGGCACCCCCCTCGACATCGATGGGCTTCCGGTCCGGCTGGCCCAGCTCACCACAGGTGCGGTCTTTTATTTTGTCATCTGTAACGCCCTCTCCCGGAAGATGTCTTATAAAGGAGAGTACCACATCGGCCCGCGCCAGCTGACCAGCGCCTTTTTCATCGGCATCCTCTTCATGTTCCAAGCTGCGCTGCTGAGCAGCAGAGAGATGTTCGAGATGCCCGCCAGCCTTGCGGGCACGGTGCTCATCGGACAGTTCTACTTCCTGACCCTGCTCTACTTTCAGACCGAGGTGTTCAAAAAGTCGGCCATGCAGAAGGAGATGGACACCCTCAACCTTTTATATGAGCGCCAGCGGGAGCAGTATCAGGTGGCGCGGCAGAACGTCCAGATCATCAACAAGCGCTGCCATGAGCTGAAGCTTCAGATCGCCGCCCTCCGCCAGATGTCGGGTGCGGCGTCCGACCCGCCCGATCCGGAGCTGAAGGCCCACATCGACGAGGCCGAGAAGGCGGCACAGCTCTACGATGCCAGCCGCAACACCGGCAACGAGGTGCTGGACGTGGTGCTCACCGAAAAATCGCTGCTCTGCGAATCCCGCCGCATCCAGCTCAATGCGGTGACGGACGGCAGCTGTCTGGGCTTTTTTGAGGCCAGCGACCTCTACGCCCTCTTTGCCAATATGCTCGACCACGCCATCGAGAGCGCCGTGCAGGTGCCCGAGCCGGAGCGCCGCTGCATCGACCTGCTGGTCTGCACCCGTCAGAGCTTCGTGGTGGTGAACGTCATCAGTCCCGACCGTCCGCCGGAGGTCGCCGACACCCGCGCCACCCACTATGCCGTCAAAGTGACGAACCGCATCGTCCAGAAATATAAAGGTACTCTGACCACCGAGAGCCAGAACGGCTTCTTTGCGGTGAAGATCATTTTTCCGCAGGGGAAGTAACCTCTCCGTCAGCGCTGACGCGCTGCCACCTCTCCTATCGAGGAGAGGCCTTGGCATTCCGCAAAGCTTCGTCTCTTCGCCAGAGGCTCCCCTACAAGGGGAGCTGTCTGCGAAGCAGACTGAGAGGTTGTATGAGGGAGAGCCTGCCCCACGCCGCAGGCGTAACGAAGAGGTTTAAGACCGTCTCACAAAATAAATGTGGGGCGGTCTCTTTCTTTGTTGTATCCATCTATTTGTGAGAGATGCACAAATATATTAGTTTTGATTTGGCAGCGCAAAACCGAATATCCCCGCCATCCGACCGATTATCGCAACGCTCTTGCGAAAGAAAGAGTCTTTGATAAAATAATAGCGAAATCAAAAAACGACCGCACAACAGAGAAAACACCACGATACACACGGGAGGAAAACGAATGCGAAGCATTGCCAAGCTTATGCAGAACTGGCAGTTCACCGGGCCGGACGGCTCCACGGCAGCCGTCGCGCTGCCCCACACATGGAACGCGAAGGACGGTCAGGACGGCGGCAACGACTACTGGCGCGGCACCTGCACCTACAGCACCGCCTTCGCCGCCCCGGCGTTCGACGCGGCTTCGCAGCAGGTCTGGCTCCAGTTCGAGGGCGTCAACTCCAGCGCCAAGGTCCTGCTGAACGGCAGGACCATCTGCGCCCACGACGGCGGCTACTCCACCTTCCGTGTCCACATCTCTGAGCTGCTGGAAAAGGATAACCGTCTTACCGTCGAGGTGGACAACGGCATCAACGACCGCATCTACCCCCAGAAGGCCGACTTCACCTTCTACGGCGGCATCTACCGCGACGTCAGCCTGATGGTGGTCCCGAAAGACCACATCGCGCTGGGCCACTTCGGCGACACCGGCGTGAAGATCACCCCGGCCCTCAAGGACGGCAAGGCCGACATCCGGGTCGAGACCTTGGTCGAGGGCGAGGGCGTCCTCTCCGTTGAGCTGCTGGATGCGGCCGGAAACATTGTCGCCACCGCCGAGGGTGCAGACGCCAAGCTCCACCTCGAGACGCCCCACCTCTGGAACGGCGTGAAGGATCCCTACCTCTACACCTGCGTCGTCCGCCTGAGCCGGGACGGCAGGGTGGTGGATGAGGTGTCCACCCGCGTAGGCCTGCGCACCTTCTCGGTGGACGCCAAAAACGGCTTCTTCCTCAATGGCCGTCCCTACCCGCTCCACGGCGTCTCCCGCCATCAGGACCGCAAGGGCGTGGGCAACGCCATCACCCGCGCGATGCACGACGAGGATATGGCCCTCATCCGGGAGCTGGGTGCGAACACCGTCCGGCTGGCCCACTACCAGCACGACCAGTACTTCTACGACCTCTGTGACCAGTACGGCATGGTGGTCTGGGCGGAGATCCCCTATATTTCGGAGCATCTGCCCAATGGCCGTGCCAACACCATCAGCCAGATGAAAGAGCTGATCTGCCAGAACTACAACCACCCCTGCATCGTCTGCTGGGGCGTCTCCAATGAGATCACCATCTCCACCAAGGACAAGGCCGATATGCTGGACAATCACCGGGAGCTGAACGACCTGTGCCACAAGATGGACCCCACCCGCCTGACCACGCTGGCCTGCTATGCCATGTGCGGCCCCTTCAACCCGGTGGCCCACATCACCGACCTCGTCAGCTGGAACCTCTACCTCGGCTGGTATGTGCCGGGCCTGTTCCTGAACGACCTGTGGATGGACTTCTTCCATCTGGTCTACCCCAACCGTCCGCTGGGCTTCTCCGAGTACGGTGCCGAGGGTATGCCGAACCTCCACAGCGCGAAGCCCCGCCGCGGCGATCACACCGAGGAGTATCAGGCCGTCTACCACGAATATATGCTCCGCTGCTTCGACCGGCATAAGTGGATGTGGGCCACCCACGTCTGGAATATGTTCGACTTTGCAGCCGACGCCCGCGATCAGGGCGGTGAGCCGGGCATGAACCACAAGGGCCTCGTCACCTTCGACCGGAAGACCAAGAAGGACAGCTTCTACCTTTATAAAGCATGGTGGAGCGAAGAGAATTTCGTCCACATCTGCTCCAAGCGGTTCACCGACCGCACCGAGAGCGAGATCGAGGTCAAGGTCTACTCTAACCAGAAGTCCGTCGCCCTCTACTGCAACGGGAAGAAGCTCTCGGAGCAGACGGGCGAGCACGTCTTCCGGTTCCGTGTGCCGCTCACCGGCAGCATCGAGGTCAAGGCCGTGGCCGGGGACTCCATCGATACCGCGTCCTTCCGCCATGTGGACACCCCGAACCCCAGCTACAAGCTGGTCAAGACCAAATCCAAGAGCGCGAACTGGGTCTGATAATGTTCCGTGAAACATTCCGCCGGTTGGCGGTTGTTGTATAGAAAATAAGGAGGAGAATCCGTGAAAAACACCAAACCGAAAGTACGGCTGTGGTCTGTTCTCACCGGCCTGACGGCCATCCTGACCGTCGCTGCCATCGTGGGCAACATCATCGCAAACCAGTACGCTACCACCCTCAACGTCGCCCTGAATGCATCTACCTACAAGATCATCAAGGGCGAAACCACCGGAGATACCGAATACTTCAAGAAGGGCTTTGCTTCCGATGAGGAGCGTGAGGCTTACGAGGCCGAACTGTGCGCGACGGTCGAGGCCGAGGGCGCTGCCCTGCTGAAGAACGAGAACAACGCCCTGCCTCTGGCAAGCGGCGCTAAGGTCAGCCTGTTCGGCCACGGTTCCGTGGACCTGATGTACGGCGGCACCGGTTCCGGCTCGGTCGATACCAGCAAGGCCCCCAGCCTGAAGGACGCTCTGGAGGCTCAGGGCATCACCATCAACCAGACCCTGTGGGACCTGTACAAGTCCGACAGCATGATGAGCAAGTACAGCCGCATGACCCCCGCTTCCATCTCTGATACGCTGGAAGCCAACACCCAGTATGCGGTCAACGAGGCTCCTTGGAGCGCTCTGTCCGGCGCTGAGAGCAGCTTTGCCGAGTACGGCGACGCTGCCATCGTGGTTCTCTCCCGCTCCGGCGGCGAGGGCGCAGACCTCCCCAGCGGCGCCAACGGCACCAACGACAGCTGGATCTCCGGTCAGGAGGGCGACGGCAACTACCTCGCCCTGTCCGCTGAGGAGATCGAGCTGCTCCAGAACCTGAAGGCTCTGAAAGACAACGGCACCTTTAAGAACATCATCGTCCTGATCAACAGCTCCAACGCCATCGAGCTGGACTTCCTCAACCCCGCGATCTGCGGTGAGGACTACGGCATCGACGCTGCAATGTGGATCGGTGACGTGGGCCAGACCGGCATCAACGGTGTGGGCCAGCTGCTCTCCGGCGCTGTCACCCCCTCCGGCTCTCTGGTCGATACCTACCTGTACGACAACATGGCCAACCCCGCCATGTACAACTTCTACACTCAGGCCTACCCCAACGCAGCAGAGTACAACTTGCTGACCGAGGGTGCTGACGTGCAGGGTATGTACAGCGTCTATCAGGAAGGCATCTATCTGGGCTACCGCTACTTCGAGACCCGTTACGAGGACGTCGTCATGGGCACCGCCAAGGCCGGCGACTACAACTGGGCGACCACTGTTGCTTACCCCTTCGGCTACGGCGACAGCTACACCACCTTCGCATACTCCAACTTCAATGTGACCGAGTCTGACGATGCCTTCACCGTCACCCTGAAGGTCACCAACACCGGCAAGACCTTCTCCGGCAAGGAGACCGTCCAGATCTACTTCCAGTCTCCCTACACCGCTTACGACAAGGCCAACGGCATCGAGAAGGCTGCTGCAGAGCTGTGCGGCTTTGCAAAGACCGATGTGCTGGCTCCCGGCGCTTCGGAGGATGTGACCATCACTGTCCCGAAGAGCGAGCTGCGCACCTACGACGCAAACAACGCCAAGACCTACATCGTGGACGCCGGTGACTACTACTTCACTGCTGCCACCGACTCCCACAACGCAGTCAACAACATTCTGGCTGCCAAGGGCTACACCGTCGAGAACACCAACGGCCGCATGACCGAGAACGGCGACGAGTCTCTGGTCTGGAAGTGGACCAACGACACCCTCGACACCACCACCTTCGCCACCAGAGCAAACGGCACTGCCATCACCAACCTGTTTGACGAGTCCGACCCCAACAAGAGCAGCGACGCTCCCGGCAGTGTCACTTGGATGAGCCGCTCTGACTGGACCGGCACCTTCCCCACCGCTCCTGCACAGCTGACCGCCAACGAGCATCTGGCTGCAAGCCTCGCTTTCACCCAGTACGACGGCTCTGAGGCCAACAGCGTCGAGATGCCCACTCTGGGCGCAAAGAACGGCCTGACCCTCGCTTCCATGATCGGCAAGAGCTTCGACGATCCCGAGTGGGATACCCTGCTCGACCAGCTGACCTACAGCGAGATGGTCCAGACCATCACCCTCGGCTTCCACAACACCGCAGCTGCTGCCTCCATCGGCAAGACGGCCACCAAGGACGAGAACGGCCCGCAGGGTCTGACCGCTGCCCTGACCGGCGGTGCATCCGCAATGTGCTACACCTCCGAGGACGTCATGGCCGCAACCTTCAACACGGACCTCATCAACGAGGTCGGCCGCTGCATCGGCGAGGACTGCCTTGCAATGGGCTACTCCGGCCTGTACGGCCCCGGCATCAATATGCACCGCACCGCTTACTCCGGCCGTAACTTCGAGTACTACTCCGAGGATCCGTTCGTGGCCGGCACCATCTGCGCTGCTGAGGTGCAGGGCATCCAGTCCAAGGGCGTCTACGTCTACCTGAAGCACGTGGCCCTGAACGACTCCGAGACCAGCCGCCGCGGCGTCAACACCTGGCTCAACGAGCAGACCGCCCGTGAGATTTATCTGGAAGTCGCCGACAAGGCCATCACCGACGGTGAGGCTTGGTGTGTCATGACCGGCTTCAACCGCTGGGGCGCTACCTGGTGCGGCGCGAACGCCAACCTGCTGACCGGCTACCTGCGCGGCGAGCTGGGGATGCGCGGCATGTGCATCACCGACTTCTCCGGCTCCAGCCAGTACATGGATCTGGTGGACGGCCTGATCGCCGGCTCCGACATCTGGGACAGCCCGATGCCCAAGATCCACACCACCAAGGCTGCAAACTATGAGAACGATGCTTACATCGTCACTCAGATGCGCAACGCTATGCACCACATCCTCTACACCGTGGTCAACTCCAACGCCATGAACGGCTGGTCTTCCACCGATACCCTGAAGACCGTCACCCCGTGGTGGCAGACTGCCATCTATGCGCTCATCGCAGTGATGGCCGTCCTGACCATCCTGTGCGCATGGCAGCTGTCCAAGGCCAAGAAGGGTATGGTCGATACCGCTCCCGCAGCGGACCAGAAGTAATTCCCCCACAGAGTTCCGCAACTGTTAAGACCAACGGCAGCCTGTCCCCCAAAATCGGCGGGCAGGCTGCCGTTTTCTGTAAAAAAGGAGACACCGCAAATGGGTGAACAAACCGCAAAGGCGTCGGGCCTGAACCGCGCCAAGACTTACCAGCTGGTGCTGTTCCCGCTGAACAACGGCGCGACGAACGTGTACTATGTGCTGGTGCTTTCCTACATCGCTACCTTCGGCAGTAAGGTGCTGGCCCTGTCCATGATCTTCGCTTCGGTCATGGTCACGGGAATGCGCCTGTTCGACGCCGTTACCGACCCCATCATCGGCGCATTGATGGACCGCACCAACGGCAGATTTGGCAAGTTCCGGCCCTTCATGGTCATCGGCAACCTCATCATGGCGGCCAGCATCCTCGTGCTGTACTGTCTGACCCCCCTCATCCCCGCCAGCTCGATGGGCCTGCGCTACGCCGCCTTTGTGGCCCTGTATGCGGTCTGGGTCATCGGCTATACCTTCCAGACCAGCTGCACCCGCTCCGGCCAGACCGTCCTGACCAACGACCCCAAGCAGCGCCCCCTCTTTACCATCTTCAACACCGTGGGCAGCCTGCTGGGCATGGGCGCGATGCAGTTCTTCGCCCCCATCCTCGCCAAGAACTATGAGGGCGGCTACGCCTCCGCAGGCTTCTTCCGCACACTGGCCCCTGTGGGCATCGTCATCTCTATCCTGCTCACCATTCTGGCCATCATCGGCATCTGGGAGAAGGACCAGCCCAAGTACTTCGGCATCGGCGGCGAGGCCAGCGAAAAGGTCAAGCTGCACGAGTACGTTCAGATCATCAAGAACAACAACCCCATGCAGCGCCTGATGGTGGCGGGTGCCGGCTGCAAGCTGGCCCTCTCCATCGCCACCAACACCACCGTCCTCTGTATGCTGTACGGCTGCATGATGGGCAACTACGATGGCCTCTACCTGCCCATGATGGTGCTGGGCTATGTCTTCAGCGTGCCCTTCTTCCTGCTTACCGTCCGCACCAGCCAGAAGGAGGGCCAGAAGGCCAGCCTGATGAAGTACGTCAGTGTGGCATTTATCTGCTACATCGGCGTGCTGGTCCTGCTGCTGCTCTGGGGCCGCAGCGACGCCTTCACCCTGTCCATCATGGGAGAGAACGGCCTGTCCATCAACCTGTACACCATCCTCTTCATCGCCTTCTTCGGCATCGGCTACGGCGCATACTATGCCACCGCCGATATGCCCATCCCGATGGTCGCCGACTGCTCGGACTATGAGACCTACCGCAGCGGCAACTACATCCCCGGTATTATGGGCACCCTGTTCAGCCTCGTGGACAAGCTGGTGTCCAGCCTGTCCGCTACCGTCGTGGGCATCGCGGTGAGCTTCATCGGCCTCGAAAGCCTGCCCACCCAGTACGACCCCTACACCCCCGGCATGAACTGGGTGGTCATCGTGCTGTTCTGCATCATCCCGATGGTGGCTTGGGCCGCCACCCTCATCGCCATGAAGGGCTACACCCTGACCGGCGAGAAGATGAAGGAGATCCAGGCCGTCAACGCCTGCCGCCGCGACGCGGTGGCCAAGGGCATGAAGCTGGACGAGGCCATAGCCAAGTGGCAGAGCATGGACCAGCTGCCCGCCGAGTACCGCAGCTGAGGCGCTCTTCCTCTGTCTGCGCGGGCGTAGAATAGAACCATGAGAAAAAGCACCGGTTTTCGTGAGAAAACCGGTGCTTTTTGCGCGCTTCAGGACTCTTTTTCGGGGGTCTGCTGCCGCTGCCCGGCGCTCCCGACGGCTGCTTCCTCGTTCTCGGCACCTTCTTCTCCAACTGCGGCGGCGATGTCCTGATCGACGGCGTCATGAAGCTCAGCGATAAGACAGTCGGCGGCCCCGCAAATGCCCTGAAATGCGGCAGAACGGATGTGAAAAATTCCGGAGCAGTTGTAATTAAGAACGGATTGCGGTATTATATAATAGTTGAATTATACGCATCTGTCAGCAGGGCGTGACCATAAAGAGAGTGAAAAGGAAAACTGCGAATGAGATCTGCGGGAAGAAAACCGAAGCATGAGAGAAAAGTCGGCCCGGAAGAGAGACAGGGGCGCGGCTCTGGGTCGGCGCGTCCGCCTGAGCAGGAGAGCGCCGCTTGGGCAGAACTGAACATCGTCGAAGAGGGCGGCGAGCCGGAAGAAGACAGCGAAGCCGAGGAGACAGAAGTCCCCCGGGAAAAGCGGGGACGCTTCCGCAGACATTGGAAGCACCGCCTGAAGAGGAGACCGGCCTTTTCGTCCGTTCACGACTTCCTCAACAGCCTTCTCTCCTTCCGCCTTCTGTTCGAGGTCTTCGTGCAGAAGGTGCGCTGGCTCTTTGCCGTGGGCGTGGTGTGCACGCTGGGGTTCATGTTCGTACTTACCACCGTCAAGAGCTTTGGGGCCAGCACCACCATGTCCCTGAACTACGAGGAGAGTGTCACCGGCAAGACGCCCAACGGCGCACGCTTCAGCGAGTCGGAGTTCCTGACGCAGGAGTATCTCGAGGCCATCTTACAGGCCACCGGCCTGCAGGACGACCTGACGACCGCCGACCTCGCGGACTGCATCTCCATCAGCCCCACCACCAGCCGGATCGTGACCAAGGAGGACGATTATTACATCAGCTCGTCCTATTATCTCTCGGTCAAGCTGCCGTGGACGCTCTGGGGGAAGATCACGGTGCAGGACTTCCTTGACGAGATATGCCGGGTATACCTCAAGCGGTTCACCGCAGATTACCGGGTCAACGCCACCTCGCTGGACATCGACGATGACTACAGCGACATGGACTACGAGGAGATCGGCTCCTACTTCAGCATGATGATCGACCGGGTCAACAACTACCTCACGGTGCGCAACGATCAGGACGGCTCCTATCTCTCCGCCAGCGGCCAGAGCTACAGTGCCATCAAGAAACAGGTACAGAACCTGCAGGGCTATACCCTCCGGGAATACCAGAGCTACATCTGGGAAAAAGGCGTGGCCAAGAACAATTTCCGCTGCATCGACGATCTCAACGAGCTGAACCGCACCCTGCGGTGGGACGAGATGAGCGACTCCCAGAAGAGCGCGATCTACATGACCATTCTGGACAACTACAACAACAAGATGGTCTCCTCGGTGCTCATCCCTACCTATGACAACGACGGTGCGTTCTATATGTCCCGCACCAAGATCGGCATCGACGATCTGGCCCTGCAGGCCAACGAGCTGCTCAGCTCGGCGGTGGAGGCCCAGAAGAGCATCGCCACCAACAACTCCAAGGTCGCGGCGCTGGAACAGTCTACCGAGTCGCATGAGGTGCAGATGGCACAGGCCATGGTGGACAACATCACCCGGCAGCTCGCGGACATCGTGAGCGCGACACGGGAGCTGGACGCCGACTGCTACGCCCAGCGCATCCACAGCTATCTTATGTTCAGTGAGCCGCAGATGTCTTTCATGCAGCGCTATAACGTGAAACGCAGCGTGATGCTGGCCGCGCTGGTCTGTGCGGTCTGCTATCTGGGCGCAGCCGTCCAAGCGTGCGTCCGGCGCCAGCGCCAGCGGATGGAGAACGAATAATATCCGTCTCTGGGACAGGATGGAGGAAGAATGAAAAGTTTTGATTTGCTGCGCTACCTGAAAAAATGGTGGTTCGTCATCATGCTCGTCACGGCGGTGGGCTGTCTGGGCGTGTATGAGTTTATTTCGTCGCGGCAGTCGTACACGGCCACAGCCGTTATCCAGTACGCAGGCCCCAACGCCAGCGAGGGCCTGAACGCCGACGGAACAAGGATCGACCCTTCCGAGATCACCTCGGCATCGGTCATCAACAAGACCATTCAGGATCTGGGCCTGACGGCCAGCACCGAGTCCATCCGCCCCCGGATCTCGGTGCAGGAGGTCATCCCGGAGGACGAAGAGACCAAAAAGGAGACGGCTCTTTCCAACGGTGACGAATACGAGTATTATCCCACGACCTACGCGGTCTCCTTCACGGTGGACAGCAAGGACGCCACCGACTACGCCCGCAATGTGCTGGACTCGGTGCTGACGAACTACTTTCAGTACTACAGCGAGACCCATGTGGACGCGGATATTTTCCCGAACAATGCCAGCAACGTCTCGGTGGCGAACTACGAGTATATTGATTGCGTGGAGATCCTGCGCAACAACGCCAACGAGAGTGCGGCTTTTCTGCGAAAAAAGGCAGAAGAGAAATACGGCTTTTACAGCGTGAAGTCGGGCTATTCCTTCTCGGACCTCGTATCGGAGTATGAATATCTGACCCAGAACGCCCTGAACGACCTTTACGCTTACGTTATCAACCATAAGCTGGTGCGGGACCACAACCTTCTGGTCAACACCAAGAAGAACGCCATCCTGCGCTACCAGCTTCAGATCGACAGCCTGAACAACAACATCTCTGAGGCCAAGAACATCATCGACCAGTTCGGCGACAAGACGCTGGACGGCGCGGCGGTCTATTCGGCCAACCGGAACGCCGACGGCGGCGAGACCCAGATCATCACCGATGTGGTGCGGGACTACACCACCCAGCCCTCCGGCGATGTCACCACCACCTACGATAAGCTCATCCGGCATTACGCCGACCTCCACGCTGAGCGCATCGACGCCGCCATCGCGCAGGGAAAGGCACAGGAGATCCTGGACGCCTACGCCGACGTGACCCGGAACACCGACCCCGCCAGCGCCGAGGCCCAGTGGGCCAGCGACCGCATCGACGAGCTGGTGCAGAAATTCACCAGCCTGTATGAGCTTTCCATCGAGACCGTTGAAGAGTTCAATCAGGTCAACGGCGCGGACAACATCAAGATGAAGAACAGCATCGTGGTCAACGCGAAGCTCAACCTGAAGCTCTATGCGGCCCTGTCGGTGATACTGTTCCTCTTTCTGGGCTGCTTCTGCGCCATCTTCCTCGGACGGCTGGGCGATTTTGTGGACTACTATCTTTATGTGGACAAGAAGAGCGGCCTGCCCAACCGCGAGCGCTGCGACGCCATGGTGGACCGCTACAGCACCGTTCGTCTGAACGGCCAGTTCACCGTCATCCACATTCAGGTCGATCTCTCGGGGATGAGCCGCAACGACGGCGACAAGGCGCTGCGGGCGCTGGGCGACCAGCTGCAATACGTCTTCCGGACGCTGGGCTTTGTGGGCTGCAACGGCGCGGGACACTTTATCGTCCTGCTGGAAGATTGCAGCATCGACTTGGCAAGGAACTGCATCGACCGCCTGAGCAATCTGTTGGCCAAGACCGAGCTGGCCGTGTTTGGCCCCTGCGTCTTTACGGGCGTCTCCAACTCGGCGAAGGATGACGCCTACGAGATCCGCGCCCTGCTGCGGCTGGCCATCCGCCGCTGCGCGGACGCAAAGGCCCGTCAGGAGGCCGAAAATGCAAGGAAGGCGGCTGAGTCGTCGCCGCTGAAGAGCGAAAGCTGAGAGTGATTTATGGGAAAGATGAGTAAAAAAATTCTGGCAGGGCTGCTGGCCATCGTGCTTGTGCTGGGCGGCATCCTGCTGTACAATCTGCAGATGAATAAGAGTTTCATCACGACGTTTTATTCGGTCACGGTGGATAAGCCGGTAGAAGACCTGCGCATCGTCCTGCTGTCTGACCTGCATCTCCACGAGTACGGCGAAGACAATGCCGACCTTGTGCGGAAGATACAGAACCTTGCCCCGGACCTCATCGCGGTGGCGGGCGATATGAACATCGACACGGACACCGATTACCACGTCGTGCTCGACCTGATGCACCAGCTGGTGGACATTGCGCCGGTATACTATGCCCCCGGCAACCACGAGTGGGCGGGACGGTATGCGGGCGGCAGCGACGCCCTTTTTGACGACATTCAGGCCACCGGTGTCCACTGGCTGAACGGCAATTACGAGGACGTGGAATTCAAGGGTAGGAAGCTGCGCATCGGCGGCTTTTTCGAGTGGCCCCGCGCCCAGCTGGAACGGGAAAACTCCCGCGCAGTGGCCGACGCCATGAACGGCGAGACGAACGAGCTGGACGACGTCTGCACCATCCTCATCTGCCACTGCCCGGAGGTTCTGGACACCTCGCTGGAGCTGTACCAGTTCGACCTTGTGCTCAGCGGCCACGCCCACGGCGGACAGGTGCGCATCGGCAGTCAAGGCCTCTGGTCTACCAGTCAGGGCTTTCTGCCCAAATACACCAGCGGGGTCAACCAGATGGGGGAGTCGCAGGTGGTCATCAGCCGCGGCCTCGGCAATTCGGAGCCGTTCCCGCGCATCTTCAACCAGCCGGAACTGGTGGTCGTGGATGTGAATTGAGCGGAAAGGATTAAAATAACAAGATGAAGACGTTTCGGAGCAGATGGATACGATATGGGAGCGCGGCACTCTACATTCTGCTTTCCTTTTTGAGCTTTTACTGCGCCTGCTATAAGCTGCCAGTTGGCTTGAAATATGGAATCAATCTTGTGGTTTTTGCATGGGCTTGTGCGGCCTTTTTCGTCTCTCCGCAATTCGAACACGCACTGTTCTGCCTGCGCTTTTTTGTATTGTTTTTCTTTCCGTACCTGATGTTCTGGATGTGGTCGGCAGGAATATGGATTACAGAGTTTCAAAGCTGGCCGTATATCCTGCGGGGTTCGCAAAATATTATTTATATGTTGACGAACCTCTTGTATGTGATTGGAGCAGTATATCTTTTTGATGAAGATGCAACAACATATACGCTTATTTCAATGGCATTTGCAAACTTTGCAGTTTTTGTGCAAGTCGGACTACGCACAGGTTTTCCCCGGCTTATTTCAGAATACATTACGTTGCTGTTGACATTTGCGGACGATACTGGTGGTGCAGTACGCCAAATGGAACTGCATGACATGGTTTACGGCTGGGGTACTTATGTCGTGTATTATATGATTCACCGGAGCTTCAAAGGCGAAAAAGACATCTGGAAATTTATCATTTCTATTTTTTTCTTTACTCTGGCGATGAAGCGCGTTGCAATTCCCGGTGCGATGGGGGCGGTGATATTCTATTGGGTCATGAAATGGTTCGTAAAGCGTTTTGGAACAAGACCATTGCGAGGAATCATTACCTTAATCACAGTTGTTTCAATCGCGGGTTTGTTTGGCTATCTGATGATTATTCGGAGCGGCCTTTTTATTGAACTTGCAGAACGCTATGACGTAGATTTGATGAGCCGCGACCGATTGTGGACTTTTTATCAGGATATTTATTGGTTGTCGCCGACCTACCTTGGAAAAGGCATTCGATTTATTTATAACTACGGCTCAACGCATATGGAGAATATGGACATTCCTATTGCGGTAGTCCATAATGTTTTTTTGGAGCTGTATATTGAGACGGGTTTTTGGTGCTGGATTGTATGGCTTTTCTATGAGCTGTCATTCCGGGTCAAGAGACTGCTTGAGATATTCGATGCAGAAGCGGCGCTTGGCATGATGGCGATGAATGTTTATGTTTTTTCAACCTATCTGACGGATAATACATCGTTTTATTTTCCCATCAATGTTACATACCGATTGGTGATGATGACATGGTGTTATGAGATTTTACGATACAGGCAAAAAAAGGTGGTAGTACCAGTCTATGATGACTGATGTTCCGCATGGATGAAAAGAGGAAAGAACATGTTAGCATATGCGGCACGAGTAGCACTATTTTTTAAACAGAAGAAGGGTCAGCTCCAAAACAGGAAACAGCGGAAGATATTGAAGCGGGAACAGTATACAAAGGAAACTGCTGTCATAGATACAACTCAGGCAGTGCAGGTGCTGGAAAAGATACGGCCATGTGAAAAAGCGGAATGCGAAGAATTAACATTCCGGGGCGGCTGTGCGGTATCTGTTATTATTCCGGTATATAATGCGGCGGGCACTCTGAGTAAATGCTTGGACTCTGTCTGTGGACAGAAATTGACGCAGGACTTTGAGGTCATTTGTGTCAACGACGGCTCGACAGATAGCTCGGCAGATATTTTGAGCGAGTATGAAAAACGATACCCGGAACTTGTGGTAATAGAAGAGGAAAATCGCGGCGGTGCGGGTGCAAGGAATTGCGGGTTGCAGAAAGCGGAAGGAAAGTATCTATTCTTCTTAGACGCAGATGATTTTCTGCCGCAGGGAGTGCTGCAAAAGCTGTTGGACGATGCACAGAAGTCGGGTGCAGAAATCGTGATTGGAAAAACTGCAAAGTGTCTGACCTCAAGAGAAATCATTGTAAAACCGAGGACTGAAGGAAGCCGGGAGGAAAAAAGCCTTTGGTCAGCCAGAAAATACGGAATGGGAACGCCGTGGGGCAAACTGTATAAAGCCTCGCTCTGGAAAAGGACGCAGTTTTTTGAGGGCTATGGCTTTGAGGACAGCATTGTTTATCTGGATATTTACCCACAATGCAAAAAATTTTATCTTGAGGGAAGTCCGAGCTACTGTTTCCGAAGCGGAAAAAACAGTCTGTATAAGCGGCAGAAAAATTCGGCGAAAGGCATCGACGCACTCTGGATTGTGATAAAAGCTGTACAGCACGCTCAGGAGATAGGAGTAGACATATATAACAGTGAGTATTATCAACTGATTTTGTGGCATCTGAGCACAGTCATGTACGGCAGACTGACACAGTTTAAGTCGCGTGAGATTCTTGAGAGCGCCTTTGTCGTGGCGGCAGAATTTATCAGTAAGACCTTTGCCGGAAAGGCAGAGTATGCGTTTGTGGGCGATGAGGGTGAAAAAGAAATCTATCGTCTACTGGAAAAGAGCTTTCAGGAGAGAGACTTTGGAACATGGGTACAGTGCAGTAAAGCGCTGTAAGCTGTGGTGAAAGATACAGTGAGAAGTACGGCAATGAAAATTTTGATGATAAACAAATTCCTCTACCCCAACGGCGGCTCAGAGACATACATCTTCGAGCTGGGAAAGCAGCTGGAAAAGATGGGCCACGAGGTGCAGTATTTCGGGATGGAGCACGAGGGCCGCTGTGTGGGCAACCGGGTGGGGGCCTACACCAGCAGCATGGATTTCCACGGCGGAAGCAGGCTGGCGAAGCTTACATATCCGCTCAAGACTATTTATTCCTCCGAGGCCCGGCAGAAGCTGCGGCTGGTGCTGGATGATTTTCGACCGGATGTTATCCATCTTAACAATTTCAACTATCAGTTGACGCCCAGCGTCCTCCTTGAGGCGGACAAGTGGCGGCGGGAGAGCGGACAGCCCTGCCGCATCCTCTACACCGCCCACGACTACCAGCTGGTCTGCCCGAACCATATGTGCTGCCGGGTGGATGGTCAGGTCTGCGAAGACTGCCTCAGCGGGAAGTCTGCCTCCTGTGTCCGGCACAAGTGCATCCATGGCTCTGCCGCCAAGAGCGCCATCGGCGCTGCGGAGGCGGCGTTCTGGCGGTGGAAAAAGGTCTATAAAAAGCTGGACGCCATCGTCTGCTGCTCGGAGTTCATGAAGAAAAAGCTGGACACCGACCCCATCCTGCGGGGCAAAACGGTGGCCCTGCACAACTTTATTTCCACAAAAAAAGCGCCGGATGTGGAAAAACAGGACTATGTGCTCTACTTCGGACGCTTTGCAAAGGAAAAGGGCGTCGAAACCTTTGCAAAAGCCTGCAAGGCGCTGCCGGACATCCCCTTTGTGGCGGCGGGCAGCGGCCCGCTGGAAGGGGAACTGGCCGGTATCCCGAACCTGAAAAATGTGGGCTTCCAGTCGGGCGAGGCGCTCCGGAAGCTCATCGCCGGGGCGCGGTTCAGCGTCTACCCGTCCGAGTGGTACGAGAACTGCCCCTTCTCGGTGATGGAGTCGCTGATGTACGGCACGCCGGTGCTGGGCGCGGACATCGGCGGTATCCCGGAGCTGATCGACGCAGGGGAGAACGGCGAGCTGTTCGAGAGCGGGAACGCCGACGCGCTGGCCGGAAAGATAAGAGCACTCTGGGGCGACCGCGCCAGACTGGACGCCTACACAAAGGCCTGCGGCAAGACCCGCTTCGACACCGTGGAGGCGTATGCGGAAAAGCTGATGCGCCTGTACCAAGGGTAATATGGAGGAGAAGGAATCATGGCAACCAAGAAACTGAACGGAACCGTTATCGTCACCTATCGCTGCAACGCGCGCTGCACCATGTGCAACCGCTACAAGGCCCCCTCGAAGCCCGAGGAAGAGATCAGCCTCGAGACCATCCGAAAGCTGCCGCCCATGTACTTTACGAACATCACCGGCGGCGAGCCGTTCATCCGCACCGACCTGAAGGACATCGTGCGGGAGCTGCGGAAGAAGTCGGACCGCATCGTCATCTCCACCAACGGCTTCTTCACCGACCGCATCCTCGACCTGTGCAGGGAGTTCCCGGACATCGGCATCCGCATCTCCATCGAGGGCCTCGAGCAGACCAACAATGAGATCCGCGGCCTCGCCGACGGCTACAACCGCGGCTATACCACCCTGAAAAAGCTCCGGGAGATGGGGATGAAGGACGTGGGCTTCGGCATGACCGTGCAGGACAAGAACGCCCCCGATCTCGTGCCCCTCTACCGCCTGTCGGATGAGATGGGGATGGAGTTTGCCACCGCCACCCTGCACAACAGCTTCTATTTCGTGGAGGCCAAGAACATCATCCACGACCGCCCGATGGTGGCCAAGAACTTCGAGGCCCTCATCAACGAGCTGCTGCGGAGCAATTCGCCCAAGAAATGGTTCCGCGCCTACTTCAACCATGGACTTATCAACTATCTTTACGGCCAGAAGCGTCTGCTGCCCTGTGATATGAGCTTCGACACCTTCTTCATCGACCCCTACGGCGACGTCATGCCCTGCAACGGTACCAAGGACAAGGAGGTCATGGGCAACCTGAACACCCAGAGCTGGGAGGAGCTGTGGAGCAGCCCCGAGGCCGATGCAGTCCGCGCCAAGGTGCGCCACTGCGACCGCGCCTGCTGGATGATCGGTTCGGTCTCGCCCGCCATGCACAAGTACATCTGGAAGCCGGGCTTCTGGGTGCTGACCCATAAGCTCAAGGCTCTCTTCACCAAGACCCCCTACAGTATGTACGAGCTGAAGGTCTGCCGCGACTACCGCGATGGCAGGGTGACGAAGGAGGAGCTGGACCGCTGCTCCACCTGCGACCTCAACTGTGTGGTCAACAACGGCCTGAGCGCCGCCTCGCAGGAGCAGCTGCGCCATAAGTCCGGCGAGGAGATCGTGGACGCTGATCTTGCAAGCCAGCTCAGACAGTGAGGGAGAAGCCGATGAAGATACTCATCATTCGTCCGTGGCCCAGCCTGCTGGACGTGACCAAGAACACCTACAACATTCAGGAGGTGGGGCTGGCCAAAGCGCTGGTCAAGCGGGGCCACTCTACCGACATCCTGTTCTGGACGGACGGGGATGAGATGACCGTGGAGGTGGAGGCAGAGGGCGGCAAGCCCATCCGGGTCTTCTACCGCCACGGGAAAGTCCTGCTCAAGAACGTCTGGTTCAGCGGGCAGGATGCACTTTTCGCCCAGTACGATGTTTTGCAGACTGCCGAGTACAATCAGATGTTCTCGTGGCATCTGGCCGGGAAGTACCCCGAAAAGACGGTCATCTACCACGGCCCCTACTATTCGCCCTTCAACAAGAACTATAACCGGATGTGCAGGGTGTTCGACGCCTTTTTCGTGGGGCGCTACCGCCGCCGGGGCACCCGGTTCCTGACCAAGAGCGAGCTGGCCCGGAAGTTCCTGCTGGAAAAGCGGCTCTCGCCGGAGCAGGTGACGACGGTGGGTGTCGGCATCGACGCCGAGCTTCTGCGCGACCGTCCGGACGCCGGACAGACCGAGCTGGAAGGGAAGATGCGCGCCCAGAAAAAGGGCCTGAAGCTGCTCTACATCGGCCGCATCGAGCCGCGCCGCGACCCCTTCTTCCTGCTGGATGTGCTGGCCGAGGTGCGGAAAAGCGACCCCGACGCCTGCCTCTACCTCATCGGCGACGGGGACGAGGCGTATCGGGACAGCGTGAAAGCGGCCATTGGGGAAAAGGGGCTGACGGACTGGGTCTTCTGGCAGAAAAAAGCCCCGCAGTACCAGATGAAGGGGGTCTACCAGCAGGCAGACTTCTTCCTGCTGCCGACGGAGTACGAGATCTTCGGCATGGTGCTGCTGGAGGCGATGTTCTTCCGCCGGGTGGTGCTGACCACCCCCAACGGCGGCGCGGATATGCTGCTGCGCAGCGGCGAGAATGGCATCGTGCTGGAAAAATCGGACCCGGCCCGCTGGGCGGAGGCCCTGCTGGACGCCGCCGCCGACCCGGCGAAAAAGGCCCGGATGGAGCAGGCGGCCTATGAGACGGTCATCCATGAGAACACATGGGACGCCCTCGCCGACCGCTTTCTGAAGGGCTACGAAACAAGATAAAACGCCAAAAAAGGCTGCCGCACGTTTTGTGCAGCAGCCTTTCGTTATTTCTGATACAGTTTCAGAGTCTCGACCACGATCTTATCCCACGGGAAGCGGGTGCAGACGTACTCGGCGGCGAGCCACTTGAACATCCGCACCGCATTGGGATGCTCGAGGGCGTAGGTGAGCTTCTGGGCGAGGTCGTCCACATCGCCCTTGCGGAAGACGATGCCGTTGTCGTGGATGACATTGTAGCACTCCTCGATGTCGGAGGTGATGACGCAGTTGCCGTAGCTCATGGCCTCCAGCAGGCAGAGGGGCATTCCCTCAAGGTCGCTGGGCAGGACGAAGAGGTAGGCGTTGCTGTAAAGCTCTTCCCGCAGCGCACCGTCCACAAAGCCGGTGAAAATGATGCGGTCGTCCCCGCCGGCCTGCTCCTTCAGCTGGTCGATGTACCAGTGGGTGTCGGAGGAGCCGCCCGCGATGACCAGCTTCTTGTCGGTATGGAGCTTCTTGAACGCATCCACCAGATAGTGACAGCCCTTTTCCGGCACCATCCGGCCCAGATAGAGGATGTAGGAGTCCTTCTCGAGGCCGTACTTCTCCCGGATGATGTCTGGGGCTACGGGAGCCGCAGGGTTGACGCCGTTGGGGATATAGCGGGTGGCGCGGCCGTAGGTGTCCTGAAAATACTTTTGTGTGCTGTGATTGAGGACGATGATCTCGTGGGCGAATCGGACGCCGGTCTTTTCGCCGGTACGGATATACCACGAGCCGAAGGAGCCTTTCCATTTGTCCCGTGCCCAGTCCAGACCGTGGACGGTCAGGACGACCCGCTTGCCGGTGAGGCGGGGGAGCCAGGAGAACATGGCAGGCCCTTCGGCGTGGATGTGGACCACGTCATAGGGGCCGAACGCCGCCGCAAGACAGCCGAAGAAGCTGGACGTCACCGCCGCAAGGCCCTTGCGGTCGATGGTGGGCACCCGCTTGAGTCGGATGCCACGGTATTCGTCGAGGTGCTCGATGTCATATTCTTTTCCGCTGACGTGATGGCCGGTGCGGTTGTAGCAGGTGACGCTGTGGCCGTGCATCACCATCCGCGCGGCAAGCTCCTCTACAACGACCTCGATCCCTCCTTCCCGTGAGGGCACCCGCTTGTGCCCTACCATAGCGATCCGCATAGCTGCATCAACTCTTTCTTGTTTCATGTATAATTCTAGGAATACAAAGTGGAAATATTTGACTACAAGTGACAGAAAATGACAATTTGTTTCAATGATATGTATATTTTACACAATTTTGATGCAAAGGTCAATACTCGTGGATAAGAATCTTAGCCAAGCCGTCAAAAAAATCCCCTCCGGATGGGAGGGGAAGGGTGTGTGGATCAATCGTCGTCGCTGTCGAGCTTGAGGACTGCGGTGAAAGCCTCGCTGGGCAGGGAGACAGAGCCGAGCTGGCGCATCTTCTTCTTGCCTTCCTTCTGCTTTTCCAGCAGCTTCTTTTTGCGGGAGATGTCGCCGCCGTAGCACTTGGCCAGCACGTCCTTGCGCATGGCCTTGACCGTCTCGCGGGCGATGATCTTGCCGCCGATGGCTGCCTGAACGGGGATCTCGAAGAGGTTGCGGGGGATGTTGTCCCGCAGCTTCTCGCAGATGCGGCGTCCCTTGGCGTAGGCGTTGTCCCGGAAGACGATCATGGACAGGGCATCCACGGGGTCGCCGTTGAGCAGGAAGTCCAGCTTGACCAGATCGCTCTCGCGGTACTCCTTGAACTCGTAATCGTAGCTGGCGTAGCCGCGGCTCCGGCTCTTGATTGCGTCAAAGAAGTCGTAGACGATCTCGCCCAGCGGCAGGGCGTAGTGCAGGTCCACGCGGACGTCGTCCAGATACTTCATGTCGATGAGGACGCCGCGCTTGTTCTGGCACAGGTCCATCAGGCTGCCCACGTATTCGTTGGGGGTGTAGAGGTGGACGTCCACGAACGGCTCCTCCTGCTTGACGATGTTGGAGGGGTCGGGGTAGCTGGAGGGGTTGTCGATCAGCTCCACTGTGCCGTCGGTGAGGGTCAGGCGGTAGCGGACGCTGGGGGTAGTGGTGATGAGGTCGAGGTCAAATTCCCGCTCGAGGCGCTCGGTGATGATCTCCATGTGGAGCAGACCGAGGAAGCCGCAGCGGAAGCCGAAGCCCAGCGCGGCGCTGGTCTCCAGCTCGAAGGTCAGGGAGGCGTCGTTGAGCTGCAGCTTTTCCAGCGCGTCCTTCAAGTCGGGGTACTTTGCGCCGTCGGCGGGGTAGATGCCGCAGAAGACCATCGGCTTGACCTGACGGTAGCCGGGCAGGGCCTCGGCGGTGGGGTTGTCGGCCAGCGTGACGGTGTCGCCCACGCGGGTGTCCTGCACAGTCTTGATGCTGGCGGTCAGGTAGCCGACCTCGCCGGCCTGCAGCTGGGCGCAGGGGGTCAGGCTGGTGGCACCCATGTGGCCCACCTCCACCAGCGTGAACTGTGCGCCGGTGGCCATCAGACGGATGGTGTCGCCGGGCCTCACCGTGCCCTCAAAGACGCGGATATAGACGATGACGCCCTTGTAGCTGTCATAGATGCTGTCGAAGATCAGGGCCTTGAGGGGGGCGTCGGGGTCTGTCTCTTATACACATCTCCGAGCCCACGAGACTAGGCATGATCTCGTAT
>ENA-OZRN01000056-OZRN01000056.1-human-gut-metagenome-genome-assembly--contig:-NODE-56-length-49130-cov-8.756658_pt1 | contig 49130 bp, 44 predicted proteins | sample MGYA00243270_ERZ653947 | MGnify/ENA primary metagenome ERZ653947 (study PRJEB26926, sample SAMN06164695) | human gut metagenome | biome: ENVO:00009003; feature: ENVO:2100002; material: ENVO:00002003...
GTATAAGCGTGGGTTCATCATATTTGGTGTGGTATCTTTAACTATGGGAAACTCCTGTCTCCCACTTGGAGATGGCCTTTGCGCTGACGGCCAGCTTTTCGGCCAGCTCTGCCTGCGTCAGGTGTTTGGCTTCCCGCAGCTGCCGGATGGCAGTGCCGGTGACGTAAGAATCCATATAAACTCTCCTTTGCAGCCCTCTCAGTCACCTCCGGTGACAGCTCTCCCATAGGGAGAGCCATTGGCAAGCCGGGCAAGCCTGAGCGGAACGAAAAAGTAAATGTGTATACAAAAAAGCGGGGGCCTCGCTGTTGTTGCCAAGTATACTATAAGAAAAAGCTCCACACAACCTACGCTGCGTGGAGCTTTGCTTTTTTATTTGGCTTCGTCTGTTTTCTGCCGAGCGGCTTCCAGCTCGTCCATCCGCTTTTGCAGGGCCTCTACTTTGTCGTCCAGCCGCCAGAACGCCCAGATGACGAAGGCGATGCCAAGGCTGACCGGGAACATCCACGCATAAAAGTGGTGCTGGATGTCCAGAAAATAGGAGCCGCCGAAGAAGGTGAACAGAAACAGAAAGAACAGCGCGGCGGCGAAAATGCCCAGAAAACGCTTCATGGAAAGCCTCCGTTATTCCTCTGCGGCCTCTTCCTCGTCTTCGTCCAGCTCGATGCTGAAGACGGCCTTTTTCAGTTTGCCGCAGCCCTGTGCCTTCAGGCCGGATTTGTACGGCTCACCGGCCAGATAGAGGGCGAAGCGGCCCTCGCAGAGCATCCCGGCGATGCTGGTGCCTGCGGTGCCGACGGTCAGGTCAGCGGCCTCGTCGGCGGGCTTGGTGGGGGTCAGCTCGCCCAGCGACACCTCGAACAGCTCGCTGCCTTCGAGGTCGGTCTCAAGGGTCAGGTGGCTGTCCCGGCGCTGGAACAGCGCCTTGTCGGAGGTCTGGGGGGTGACGGTGCTGACTGTGACCACAGCCTTGTCGCCGAGGATGCGGGTCTTGCCGGCGGGCAGGTTGTTGATGTCCCGGGCCATAACGAACTCAATGACGGCATCAAGGTTCTCGCTCATGCCGAGGTAGTTGGGAAGATTGTTCAGGGTATCGTAGATCATAGCGTAAGCCTCTTATTCTGCGTCTTTCGGGTCGGTCATCAGTTCCTTGATGCTGGGCACGACGCCGCCGAGGTTTTGCAAGTCGGAAGGAATGATGATCTTGGTGGCCTTGCCGTTGGCGACCTTGGCCAGCGCTTCCAGACTGCGCAGGGCCAGCACCTTGTCGGTGGGCATGGCCTCGTTCAGCAGACGGATGGCGTCGGCGTTGGCCTTCTGGACGGCGAGGATGGCCTGTGCCTCGCCCTCGGCCTCGAGGATGCGCTGCTGCTTGACGGCGTCGGCGCGGAGGATGGCAGACTCCTTTTCGCCCTCAGCGGCGGTGATGGCGGCCTGCTTCTCGCCGTCGGCCTTCAGGATGACGGCGCGCTTCTCGCGCTCGGCCTTCATCTGCTTCTCCATGGCCTCCTGGATCTCACGCGGAGGGATGATATTCTTGACCTCGACACGGTTGACCTTGATGCCCCACTTGTCGGTGGCCTCGTCAAGGATGGCGGTGATCTTGCTGTTGATGGTGTCGCGGCTGGTGAGGGTGTGGTCCAGCTCCATCTCGCCGATGATGTTGCGCAGCGTGGTGGCGGACAGGCTCTCGATGGCCGCGATGGGCTGGTTGACGCCATAGGTGTAGAGCTTGGCATCCATCACCTGAAAGAAGACCACGGTGTCGATCTGCATGGTGACGTTATCGCGGGTGATGACCGGCTGAGGGGGGAAGTCGGCGACCTGCTCTTTCAGGCTGACCTTCTTTGCCACCCGCTCGAGGAACGGAATTTTAACGTGCAGGCCGGCGCTCCATGTCTCGGAATAGCTGCCAAGACGCTCGACGACGTAGACCATCGACTGGGGCACGATGACGATGTTGGTGACGACCACCAGCAGGACAACGAAGATCAGGATGAGGATCAGGAACAGCATGATAGGCATAGGGACGCTCCTTTCGTTCAGTGAGCCGCCCGGCGGGCGGTCTCGGTCAGGACAGGCTCCACGATGAGCAGGGTGCTGTGGATCTCGGCCACCCGGCAGCTCTGGCCCGGGGCGAGGGTATCGCCGGGGGTGGCGCAGCGGGCGTTCCAGTCCACGCCGTCCAGCCGGACACGGCCGGCGGCCTCAGCGGAGACGGGGGTGAGCACGACGGCCTCCCGGCCAAGGGCGCGGTCGCCGTTCGTGGCGGTGGGCGGCTTGCGCAGCCGGGCACACAGGGGCTTGAGGGCCAACAAACAGAGGATGCTGACGGCGATGAACACCACCGCCTGCACCCGGAAGGACGCCACCACAAGGCAGCTGAGCAGCGCGGCCGCACTGCCCACCGCGAACCAGATGGAGACGAGATTCAGCGTCATGGCTTCGAGAACGACGAAGCCGATGGCGGCCAGCAGCCAAAAAATGGGGTCAACAGACATCAAAGCTCCCTCCTTTGCGGGTGTCTGCCCTCATTATAGAGCAAACGGACGCGAAAGTACAGAGACGAATTGTAAATAAAGCTTACTGATAATCGTAGTAGCTGTGATCCGGGTTATGGCCGATCTCCTCCACCACGATGGTGAAGCCCATGGGGTTCACCTCGGTGTGCTTGCCGGAGGCCAGCGGCTCCACGATGATGTGCTCGGTGCGGTTGACGATGATCTCCGCCGTCTCGGCTTCGCCGATGCGCTGGTAGTGGAGGATGCCGCCCTCGGCCCGCAGGACGCGGAGCGCGCCGGTGCGGAAGGCTTCGCAGCTGTGGCGGAGCTGTGCCAGCTGGGCCAGCACCGGGCGCAGCCGCTCCTCGTGGCTGTCCCAGCAGTAGAAGCCCCGGTTGAAGGGGTCACGGTAGCCCTGCATCCCGATCTCGTCGCCGTAGTAGAGGCAGGGGACGCCGGGCAGGGTGTAGATGATGGCATAGGCCATCCGCAGCCGGAGCATTCCTTCCTCGTAGGCGTCGCCGGTGACGCAGCGCCCGCTCTGCCATGCACGGCCCCGGCCATTGACCGGTTCGTCGGCGATGACGGTCAGCGCCCGCTCGGTGTCGTGGGTGGAGAGGAAATTCAGGGCCGTGTCGAGGGCCGGGGCGGGGTAGTGCTCACAGAGGGTGAGGATGTCGGTCATGGTCTGCCCGGCGTCCCGGCCGCAGACGAAGCCGAGGACGGCGTTCTTGAAGGGGTAGTTCATCACGCTGTCGAGGCCTTTGCCCAGCAGGTAGGTGCGGCGCTTGTCGAAACCGAATTTGGTGGTGGCGTCCTCCCAGACCTCACCCAGCAGGAACTTGTCCGGGCTAACCCGCTTGACGGCGGTGCGCACTTTTTCGATGAAGGAGTCGGGCAGCTCGTCGGCCACGTCCAGACGGAAGCCTGCCGCGCCCCGGCGCAGCCATGTGTCGATGACGCCGCCCTCGCCGGTAATAAATTCGACGTAGGAGGGCGTTTCCTCGTTGACCTCGGGCAGGGTCTCGAAGCCCCACCAGCTGCGGTAGCCGCCCTTATACTTGGGGTCGAAGTCGTACCAGCTGCGGTAGGGGGAGCTGGGGTCGCGGTAAGCGCCGCCCTCGCCGTAGCGGCCCTCCCGGTTGAAATAGCGGCTGTCCGAGCCGGTGTGGCTGAAGACGCCGTCCAGTACGATGCCGATGCCGTACTTTTTGGCCTCGGCGCAGAGGGCCACGAAGTCCTCGTTGGTGCCCAGAAGGGGGTCTACGTTGAGATAGTCGGCGGTGTTGTACCGGTGGTTGGAGTGGGCCTCAAAGATGGGGTTGAGGTAGAGGTAGTCCACTCCCATCTTCCGCAGGTAGGGCAGCTTCATCTGGATGCCCTTGAGGTCGCCGCCGAAATAGTCCTCGTTCAGGTGGCCGCCCACCTCGTTGGGCTGCCAGAAGGGTTCGGCGTGCTTGTCGGCCTGATAAAGCCGGTCGGGGAAGGGCATGGGCTTGTTCTCCACACCCTCGCAGAAGCGGTCGGGGAAGATCTGGTAAAACACCTTGCCCTTGATGGGGGCGGGCGTCTCAAAATCGGCCTCGTAGACCGTGATCTGCCAGCTCTCGCCCTCCTGCCAGCTCACGACGCCGCAGTTGTCCGGCCCGCGGACGATGCGGCGGAAGTCGGTGTAGAGGTCGAAATAGTAGAAGTAGAGGCCCACATCGTTGAGGGTGACGTCCACCGAAAAGTGATTCTGATGGGGCGTCTGGCCGTCGAACTTCATCCGGTAGTGGACGGGCACGTCATACCGGCCCTCCTTCTGCAATACGAGGTGAGGGTCAACATAGCCCAGCTCTTCCGGGATGCAGAGGGACAGATGCACGCTCTGGCCGGCGCGTACCGCGCCGAAGGGCTGCTTGAAATAGGGGTCGAAGCTATTGAACAGACAAGGCAAAAAGGATCGTCCTTTCTCAAAAAAAGCCCCGGGCAGCAATGCCACGGGGTTTTTGTTTTATGGCTTGAGTTAGAAGACCGCCGCAGGGCTTTCCCTGTAGGACGGATACTGAAATCGACTGCCAATGGCTCCCCCTTTGGGGGAGCTGGCAGCACGAAGTGCTGACTGAGAGGGCTTACTTCACAGCAGAAGCGTGCCAGATGTCGCGTGCGTAGTCCAGAACAGCACGGTCGGCGCTGAAGATGCCGCTGTTGGCGATGTTCTTCAGGCTCATCTTAGCCCAATGCTCACGGTCGGCGTACAGGCGCTGCAGGTCGGCCTGTGCACGGCGGTAATCCTTGAAGTCGGCCATGACCATGTAGGGATCGCTGCTGCGCAGGTTCTCGGTGACTTCGTGGAAGTTCTCGCCGTTCCAGCCGCGCTCGAGGAAGTTCAGCGCAGCATTTGCGACGTCGTCGCCCATGATGAAGGCGTTGGGGTGGTAGCCCACCTGCTTGAGGTTGTTGACCTCGGGCGTCAGCATACCGAAGATCAGCTCGTTCTCCTTGCCGGCAGCGTCTGCGATCTCGACGTTTGCGCCGTCCAGAGTGCCCAGCGTGATGGCGCCGTTCAGCATGAACTTCATGTTGCCGGTACCGGAGGCCTCAGTGCCAGCCAGAGAGATCTGCTCAGAGACCTCGGCGGCGGGCATCAGATGCTCGCTCAGGGAGACGCAGTACTCTTCCAGATAGACCACGCGCAGCTTGTCGCGGACGGCGGGGTCGTTGTTGATGAGGTCACCCAGCTTGCAGATCATGCGGATCATCTGCTTGGCCATATAGTAGCCGGGGGCAGCCTTTGCGCCGAAGATATAGGTCTTGGGGATGAAGTCGGCGTTGGGGTTCTCCTTCAGGTACAGGTACTGAGCGGCGATGTTCAGCGCATTCAGGTGCTGGCGCTTGTACTCGTGCATCCGCTTGACCTGACAGTCGAAGATGGAGTTGGGGTCGATGGACTGACCGGTGCTCTTCTCGAGGTAAGCGGCGAAGTTCTTCTTGTTGTCCAGCTTGATCTCGTTCAGGCGCTTGAGGACGGTCTTATCCTCAGCGAACTTGTTCAGCTTGGACAGGTCGGAGGCGTCGTGCTTGTAGCCGGTGCCGACGGTCTCATCCAGCAGCTTGCACAGCTCGGGGTTGGAGGCCAGCAGCCAGCGGCGGTAAGCGATGCCGTTGGTCACGTTCTTGAAGGCCTGCGGCTTATACAGGTAATAATCATGGAAGACGCTCTCCTTGATGATCTCGCTGTGCAGCTTGGAGACGCCGTTGATGCTGTTGGCGGTGTAGGCGCAGATGTTGGCCATGCGCACCTGATTGTCGCCGATGAGGGCCATATAGTTGATCTTGCCCTGATCGCCGGGGAAGGCTGCTTCCAGCTTCTCGCGGGCGCGGCGGTCCATCTCGGTCACGATCTGGTAGATGCGGGGCAGGGTCATCTTGAAGATGTCCACGTTCCACTTCTCCAGAGCCTCGGCCATGACGGTGTGGTTGGTGTAGGAGAAGACCTTCTGGCAGATGTCAAAGGCCTTGTCCCAGCCGAAGCCGCACTCGTCCAGCAGGATGCGCATCATCTCGGGGATGGCGAGGGTCGGGTGGGTGTCGTTCAACTGGATGGCCACCTTGTCGGGCAGGTTCTCGAGGGTGCCGTAGGTGGACAGGTGGTTCTGGACGATGTCGCCGATGGAGGCAGCAGACAGGAAGTACTGCTGACGCAGGCGGAGGATCTTGCCCTCGACGTGGTTGTCGTTGGGGTACAGCACCTTGGAGATCAGCTCAGCGCTGGCGTTCTTGCTCATCGCGGTGTTGTAGTTGCCCAGAGAGAAGCTGGACATATCGAAGTCGGGTGCCTTGGCCTGCCACAGGCGGAGCTTGGCCACGCCCTTGCCGTCGTAGCCCTGAACATACATATCAGAGGGGATGGCCATGACGCTGTTGTAGTTGGTGTGCTGGATATAGTGGAAGCCGTGGTCCCAGTTCTCGTGGATCTCGCCGTCGAAGCGGATCTCCACAGCCTGATCGGGGTGGCTCTTCAGCCAGACCTGACCGCCGGGCAGCCAGTTGTCGGCGCGCTCCTGCTGCCAGCCGTCCACGATCTTCTGCTTGAAGATGCCGTACTCGTACAGGATGGAGTAGCCGGTGCCGCAGATGCCGGTGGTGGCCATGCCGTCGAGGTAGCAGGCAGCCAGACGGCCCAGACCGCCGTTGCCCAGACCGGCGTCCGGCTCTTCCTCATAGATGCTGTCCAGACTGATGTCGGCCTCGGCCAGAGCCTTCTGGGCGGCCTCGTTCAGACCCAGATTGAACAGGCTCATCTTGAGGCTGCGGCCCATCAGGAACTCCATGCACAGGTAGTAGACCTGCTTGGAGCCGGTGCCGATGGCCTTGGACTGGAACTTCTTATGGTTCTCACTCATCATCTGGCGGCAGATGAGGGCCAGAGCGCGATAGATCTGCTGATGAGATGCAACGCTCAGGTCCACACCATACTCACTGGTGAGCTTGTCCTGAAGAATTTTTGCAAATTCTTTTGTAGTCATAAATGAACTCCTATCCGCACGAATGCTTAAATTTTTTGAATTAGTACGGTGACAGGGCATTTCTCCTCTATTCCCTCGCCCCATGCATAACCATATGCCACTGATATTATAATCGCTTCAGGTGTGGATTGCAAGAAAAAGAGACCATTTTTGCCGTATCTGACATTTTTTTAGCAATGTTTCTGACAAATATGCCAAAAATTCAAAAATAGCACTTTTTCTCGCGCACTATTTATATTATAATAAAGGGAGATAAGGGCCGCGTTTGCCCCGGAATGCGCCGGTTCGGGCGGGTAATTCGGGGACAAACTCCGCCAATAATGAAAAAGCCGCAGCAGAATGCTTCCGCAGGGGGTCAAAACTACGTCCGGGAATCCCGGAAATGATTGGAACCGACCGGAAATGACCGGCCCGGCGGGGCGTGTGCCGCGCAAAGTGAGGACAACATGGTAAACAAAGTGAGAGTGACCATTGCAGGCGCACCTTACGCCATTGCAACGACCGATACCGAGAACTACATCACCGCGCTGGCCAAGAAGCTGGATGACGACATCACAAAGCTGCTGGACGGCAACGCCAACCTTTCTGTGACCAAGGCGGCGGTGTTCTGCGCCATGGACTATCTGGACGAGTACCGCAAGAGCGCAGGCAGCGCCGAGAATATGCGCAGCCAGATCCAGGACTACATCGCCGACGCCGCGAAAGCAAAGCTGACCTCCGACAAGGTCAAGGCGGAGAATGAGGTGCTCAAACGGGAGAACGCTGCCCTGCGGGAGCAGCTGGCGAAGCTCCAGAAGTGAGCAGTATATCACTATAATATAGGTATAGAAGGAGAGTTATGTCAAAGATCGAGATCCTTGCCCCGGTGGGCAGCGAAGAAATGCTCCGTGCGGCGGTGTTCAGCGGTGCGGATGCGGTATATCTGGGCTTTTCCGGCTTCAACGCCCGCACCGGTGCGGGCAATTTTGACGCCGACAGCCTGAAGGAGGCCGTCCGCTTCTGCCACGCCCGGGGCGTGGCGGTCCATGTGGCCCTCAACACCACTGTCTACGGCGGCGAGCTGAACGGGCTGGCCGACGCAGTGCGCGCGGTAGCCGCCAGCGGTGCGGATGCCGTCATCTGCCAAGACCTTGCAGTGGCGAAGCTCATCGGGGACATCGCGCCCCAGCTGCCCCGCCACGGCTCCACCCAGATGAGCGTCCATACGCTGCAGGGCGCGCTGGAACTGAAAGAGCTGGGCTTTGCCCGGGTGGTGCTGGCCCGTGAGCTGAGCCTGCCTGAGGTGGAGCATATCACCAAGAACTGCGGCATCGAGACGGAGTGCTTCGTCCACGGTGCCCTCTGTATGTGCGTCAGCGGCCAGTGCTATATGTCGGCCTTTCTGGGTGGACGAAGCGGCAACCGCGGCTCCTGCGCCGGACCCTGCCGCCTGCCCTTCGAGGCCAACGCCCTGCCGGAGGGCAAGCCGGGCCGGCTGCATCACCTGTCCCTCAAGGACAACTCCGTCATCGACAAGCTGGACAAGCTGCAGGCCATCGGCGTGGCTTCGGCGAAGATCGAAGGCCGTCTGCGGACGCCGGAGTATGTTGCGGCTGCCGTCAGCGCCTGTCTGGCGGGCCGCGAGGGCCGCGCCTACGACCGGGACCTGCTGAAGAATGCCTTCAGCCGTTCCGGCTTCACCTCCGGTTATCTGGACGGAAAGATCGATGGCACGATGTTCGGCGTCCGCAGTGAGGCCGACGCCGAGCTGACCAAGAAGACCCTGCCCGCCCTGCGGGAGCTGTACCGCCGGGAGCGCTCCCGCGTGCCGGTGGAGATGAAGATCGAGATCGAGGAGGGCGGCGAGAAGCTGACCGTCACCGACGGCACCAACAAGGCCTTCGCCTACGGTGACGCTGAGCCGCAGCCCGCCCGCACCGACCCCACCGAGAGCCTGAGCCGCAGCCTGAGCAAGACTGGCGGCACCCCTTTCACGGCGGAGAAGATCGATGTGGAGATGGACGGCGGGCCGTGGTTCGTGCCGGGCAGCGCCGTCAACGAGCTGCGCCGTGAGGCGCTGGATGCCCTGCTGAAAAAGCGGGAGACCCTGCGCCCGTGGCCGGTGAACGAGGTGGAGCTTCCGCCTCTGCCCCTGCGCACCCTGCCGCCCCATCGCACCCTCCGCGCCCGGTTCGAGCGCTGGGAGCAGGTGCCGGAACAGGCCCTGAGCGGGGTGGAGTACCTCATCCTGCCCATCGGGCAAGCCGACCGCGTCCCCCGCGAGTGGCGGGAAAAGACACTGCTGGAGCTGCCCCGGGTCATGTTCGGTGCATTGGAGGAGGACACCGCCCGCCGCATCGCGGCCACGCAGGACGCGGGATTTGCGGGCTATGAGGTGGGCAACATCGCCCACCTGCGGCTCTGCCGGGGTCTGCCCATGACCGGCGGCTTCGGCCTCAATGTCACCAACAACCTCGCGGCCCAGTATTATGCCGACCTCGGCCTTGGCTCGGTGCTCATCCTGCCCGAGGTGAAGGACAGCGACATCAGCACCATCGCGCCCACCCACGAGGGCAGACCTGTCCCCACCGGCGTCATCACCTACGGCCATATGCCGCTGATGGTTACCCGCGCCTGCCCGCTGCAAAATATCCACGACTGCGCCCACTGCGACAAGACCGGCCTGCTCACCGACCGCAAGGCGAAAAAGTTCCCGGTGCGGTGCGGGCTGGGCGTCCGTACTATTTATAATCCGGTGCCCATCTATATGGGCGACAAGCCCGGTGCGCTGACCGTGGACTACGGCGTGGCCTACTTCACGCTGGAAAGCAGGGAGGAGGCTGCTGCCATCCTCGACAGCATCCGACAGCACGCACCCTTCGAGGGAGAGTTCACGAGAGGACTCTATTTCAAGGGGACGAATTAAAGAGGTATACTATGGAACCCATTACTGTAAAATACAAAGTGTTAGACTCCCGGGCCAAGGTGCCCGCCTACGCCACCTCCGGCTCTGCCGCCGCCGACCTGTGCGCCGTGCTGGATGAGCCGCTGACGATCCAGCCCATGCAGCGGGTGCTGGTGCCCACCGGCCTTGCCATCGAGCTGCCCGGCGCACACGCGGTGGCGCTGGTCTATGCCCGCAGCGGCTTGTCCATCAAGCACGGCCTTTGCATGGCCAACGGTGTCGGCGTCGTGGACAGCGACTACCGCGGCGAGCTGAAGGTGCCGATGGTCAATCTGGGGGCGGAGGCCTATACCATCCAGCCCGGGGAGCGGGTGGCCCAGCTCTGCATCGCACCGGTGTATACAGCGGCTTTCGTGCAGGCCGACGCGCTGGAGGAGACCTCCCGCGGCGAGGGCGGCTTCGGCTCGACGGGGAAATAAGAGGAGAACAGCATGGACCTGATCTTAGCCTCCGGCAGTCCGCGCCGGAAGGAGCTTCTGAGCTTATATACAACGAATTTCACCATCTGCGTGAGTGATTTCGACGAGAGCACCGTCACGGCGGACACCCCGGCCCAGTTGGTGGAAAAGCTGGCGCGGGGCAAATGCCTCGCCGTGGCAAAAGACCATCCCGGCGCTGTGGTGCTGGGCTGTGATACCGTCGTGGACGTGGGCGGCGGAGTTTTCGGCAAGCCCCACAGCGTGGAGGACGCAAAGCGGATGCTCCGCGCCCTGTCCGGTGCCACCCACGAGGTGCACACCGGTGTCTGCGTGTCGGACGGCCTGCGCACCGAGAGCTTTGTGGACAGCTGCAAAGTGACCTTTTTCCCCATCCCGGAGGAGGAAATCGACGCCTACACGGCCACCAAGGAACCCTATGATAAGGCCGGCGCTTACGCCATTCAGGGCCGCGCCGCCCTCTGGCTCGACCGGCTGGAAGGGGATTACTACACCATCATGGGCCTGCCGGTCAGCCGGACGGCCCGCCTGCTGGGCCGATTCTGATGCGGGACGCAGAAAAATGAAAAAACTCGAAAAAGTTTGCGGAAATGCTTGAGAAAAGCGCGTCTTGCGGCTATAATAAATACGTGTTATTCTGCGATGGGCTGCCGACTGGTCTGGGAGGGCGGCTCTGCATTTTGGAATAGACCTTGGAAATTCGTAAGGAGAGATAGAGAATATGAGCTTGTTTTCAAAGGATGTTGGGATCGATCTCGGTACGGCCAATACCCTCGTTTACATGAAGGGCAAGGGCATCATCATGCGTGAGCCTTCTGTCGTAGCTGTGGACACCAAGAGCGACGAGGTGCGCTGCGTGGGTGCTGAGGCAAAGGCCGTCATCGGCCGCACCCCCGGCAGCATCGTGGCGGTCCGCCCCTTGAAGGACGGTGTCATCGCTGATTTTGACATCACCGCCAATATGCTGGAGACCTTCCTGAAGAAGGCCTGCGGCAACAGCATGTTCTCCCGCCCCCGGGTGGTCATCTGCATCCCGTCGGGCGTCACCGAGGTGGAGCGCCGCGCGGTGCGGGAAGCTGCCCTGAAGGCTGGTGCCCGTCAGGTGTCGGTCATCGAAGAGCCGATGGCAGCGGCCATCGGTGCCGGTCTGCCCATCAGCGAACCTACCGGCAGCATGATCGTGGACATCGGCGGCGGCACGGCAGAGATCGCCGTCATCTCTCTGGGCGGCATCGTGGCCTCCCGCAGCGTCCGGATGGCGGGCGATATGTTCGATCAGGCGATCATCGCCTTTATCAAGCGCAAGTATAATCTGCTCATCGGTGAGCGCACCGCTGAGCAGATCAAGATCGAGATCGGCTCTGCCTACCCGATGGAGTCCGAGATGACCCTCGAGATTAAGGGCCGCAACCTCGTGGACGGCCTGCCCAAGAATGTCATCGTCCACTCGGAGGATGTCCGCGAGGCCCTGCTGGAGTGTCTGGTCAAGATCACCAGCGCCATCAAGGAGACGCTGGAACGCACGCCGCCTGAGCTGAGCGCCGACATCATCGACCACGGTATCACCCTGACCGGCGGCGGCGCACTGCTGCGCGGCCTCGACAAGCTCATCGAGAGCGAGACCGGCATCGACGTCCATGTGGCCGAAGACCCGCTGGACTGCGTGGCCAAGGGCGCTGGCGCTGTGCTGGATCATGTGGACGTCCTGCATGATGTTCTGGATACCGACGGCGGTCATATGTAAGCTCTGGCTGTGCCATTTGCGGCGGCAGGCCGGGGAAAAGACCTTTGCGCTGCTGCGCCGCAGAAGATGAGACTTTGAGCGCGGATGGCACGGCTGTCCGCGCTTTTTTGCAGATTCGGAGGGGAGCCCGTCTTGAAGGATTTTTTTGACACATGGAAATTTAAGATACTCATCGCCATCGCGGTCTTCCTTGTGGGCATCATGGCCTATGCAGGCGCGAACGGCCGCCTCACCGCCGCCCCGCAGGAGCTGCTGAGCGTGGCGGTGGCCCCGTTCCAGCGGGCGGCGGCGAAGCTGAGCGGCGGGGTGGCCTCCCTGTGGGAGAACTACGCCGACATCGACGCCATTCTGGAAGAGAACAAGACCCTCACCGAGGAGAACGCCGCCCTCCGCGCCCAGATGGTGGACTACGACAAGCTCAAGGCGGAGAACGAGGCCTACAAGGCACTGACCAACATTCAGGAGCAGCACCCCGAGATGAGCTACACCTCCTCCTTCGTCATCGGCCGCGACCCGCTGGACTCCTTCTGGGGTTTCACGCTGGACCGGGGCACATTGGACGGTGTGGCCGTCAACGATGCGGTCATCAGCGACGAGGGCTATCTGCTGGGTGTGGTGCGGGAAGCAGACCTCACCAGCTGCAAGGTCATGACCATCCTGCACCCCAGCTTCAACGCCGCGGGCGTCGTGTCCCGCACCCGGGACAACGGCATTATCACCGGCAGCGCCGAATATGCCGCCGACGGCCTCTGCGTCCTGACCAACCTCGCCCGGAGCACGATGAGCAAGGCGGGGGATCAGATCATCACCACCGGTCTGGGCGGGGTGTTCCCGCCGGAGGTGCTGGTGGGCGTCATCAAGGAGCTGACCCCCGAGGCCAGCGGCAAGTCCATGCTGGCAGTCATCAAGCCGGGCGCAGATCCCCGCACGGTGCGCCATGTGTTCATCATCACCAGCTACTGAGGAGGGTCGGAGATGGAATCTCGCCGCAAACGCAGCCGCAGCCAGATGCTGAAATGGGGCTGCTATATCCTCCTGCTGGTAGTCTGCACCGTAGTGCAGACCACGCCGGGGCTGTTCCAGTTCGGGGCTGCAAAGCCGCTCTGGCTGCTGCCGCTGGGTCTGGCTGTGTCCGCCCTTGAGGGCGAGTTCGCCGGGGCCATCTTCGGCGCGGTGTGCGGCCTGATGTGGGACTACACGGCCGGCCGCACGGTGGGGATGCTGGCGCTGGAGATGATGATCCTCTGCTTCGGGGTATCGGTCATCGTCCAGCTCTACCTGAAGGATACCCCTTCCAACTTCGTGCTGCTGGCTGTGGGGGGCGCACTGCTGGTGCTGGCCGCAGACTGGCTGTTTTTCTACTATATGCCGGGCTACGCAGGGGCAGCGGAGCGCTTCCTCTGGGCCGTGCTGCCGTCGGCCCTGCTCACAGCCCCGGGGAGCTGGCTGCTCCACCGCGCCGTCCAACGCATCAGCGCGGAATTCAAGATCGATAACGGCGTGGTGTGATGCCAGACTCCGCCGGAAGGAGAACGGATGAATCAAGACGAACACAAGATCATGGTGCGCCGGATGGCTGCGCTCATCGCCGTAGCCTCGGTGCTCATCGCGGTGTATGTGCTGCGGCTGATCTTTCTGCAGCTGGTCAACGGGGAGAGCTTCAAGGCGCAGGCGACCAACACCACCGACTACAACTTTACCGTCACCGCCGCCCGCGGCGACATCGTGGACAGCGCCGGACGCCGCATCGCAGCCAGCACCACCAGCTACAATGTGGTACTGAGCAAGCTGCTGATGGGGGATCAAGATCTCGACACCATGCTCCAGAAGGTCGTAGACCTGCTGGAAGCCCACGGTGAGAGCTGGAACGACTCGCTCCTCATCGGAGCGCCGGATGCGGCGGGGCACTACAGCTTCACCGCACAGGCCGACAGCACCAGCGACCAGAAGGCCCTTGCGGCCATGAAGGACTCGCTGGGCTTGCAGCAGTACGCCACCGCCGACGACGTGATGGAAAAGCTGGTGGAGGATTACAAGCTGGAAAATTACTCGCTCCATTGGCAGAGAGTGCTGGGCGGCATCCACTATGAGATGCAGCAGCAGGCGTTCTCTAACGTCAACAACTTCGTCATGGCTGAGAATGTCAGCGAAACGACGGTAGCGACCATCAAGGAGAACAGTCTGACGCTGCCCGGCGTGGAGATCGTGGAGACCAGCACCCGCAGCTACGACGAGGGGGACATCATCCCCCATGTGCTGGGCCGCGTGGGCAAGATCACCGCCGAAAAGTGGAAGGTGACGGACGAGAACGGTCAGACCACCTACCCTCTGCGGGAAAAGGGCTATAATATGAACGATATGATCGGCGTGTCGGGCCTTGAGGCCGTCTACGAAGACGAGCTGCGGGGCAGGGACGGCGTCGAGACCATCACCCGCAGCTCGGACGGCGTCATCGTGGGTACGGCCATGACGACGGTGCCGGAGCCGGGCCATACCGTCCAGCTCACCATCGACAGCGCGTTCCAGCAGGCCGTGGACAAGGCACTGGCCAAGAACATCGAGATGATCAACAGCACCTACAACACCGGAAGCTCGGCCAAGGCCGCTGCCGGTGCGGTGGTGGTCATCAGCACCAAGGACGGCAGCGTGCTGGCGGCCTCCAACTACCCCAACTACGACCAGAACCTTTTTGCCACCCAGTACAGTGAGTACAGCGCAGACCCCGGCCTGCCGCTGCTCAACCGCGCCCTGCAGGGCCTGTACACCCCCGGCTCCACCTTCAAGCCCGCCGTGGCGGTGGCGGCGCTGGATGCCGGCGTCATCAACCGCTATTCCACGGTCTACTGCAACGGTGTGTATACCTATTATGATACCTACCGCCCCAAGTGCACCCGCCACGGCCACAGCGGCAACATCGACGTCATCACGGCCATCAAGTGGAGCTGCAACATCTTCTTCTACGACGTAGGACGCCGCACCACCAGTGACGTCTACGACGCCTACGCCTACAAGATGGGCCTCGGCGTCCGCACCGGCGTGGAGGTCAACGAGGCCACCGGCCGCTTGACCACCAAGAACGACTCCAACTATACGGCCTCGCTGGACGTTCAGGCGGCCATCGGTCAGGGCAACACCGTCGTCACCCCTGTTCAGCTGGCCACCTATGCCGGTACGCTGGCCAACCGCGGCATCCGCTACCGCACCCACTTCGTCAAGGCCATCCTCGACACCAACACCGGCGAGGTGCTGCAGGAGACTCAGCCCGAGGTGATGGACGTCATCGAGGACCGGGGCGACACCTTCGACCTCGTGAAGCAGGGCATGATCGGCGTGTCGGAGACGGTATCGGGCCTGAGCAATTACCCCGTCACCATCGCCTGTAAGACCGGCACCCCGCAGCGCAGCGAGACGTACTACGTCGGCAGCACCCGCAAGCACTACACCAACACCATGATGATCGCCTACGGCCCGGCGGAGGACGCCGAGATCGCGCTGGGCATCGTCATCGAGTACGGCGGCGGCGGTGCCCGCGCAGGCAACCTTGTGGCCGACATCTTCAACGCCTACGCCGCCCTGAAGGAGGGGACCCTGACCATGGAAGAGCCGGAGGCAGACAGCGCTTCGGACGCAACCGTGGACGGGCAGGACGCGCCGGAGATCGTGGAAAACGGCGACGCCCCCGCAGACCAGCCCGCCGCCTGAGCGATGGTGCGTGGATTTGGCGGAAAGCTATGAAAATTTGGGACTTTTAGCTGAAAAACAGTTGTAAAAAGACGGAAACTGTGATACTATGATATGTGCAAGATGATTGCCCCGGACAGGGGAATGGGAAAAGGAGAGGTTGACCGATGACGATTGCACTGATTGCGCATGACTCCAAAAAAGAGCTGATGGTGCAGTTCTGTACGGCATATTGCCGGATTTTGAGCCAGCATAAATTGGTGGCCACCGGTACGACCGGCAAGATGATCGCCGAAGCCACCGGCCTGCAGGTGCAGCGCTTTCTGGCAGGTGTACAGGGCGGTGATCAGCAGATCGCGTCCCGCATCGCCTGCAATGAGGTCGATCTGCTGCTGTTCTTCCGCGACCCCATCAATGCAAAGCCCAGCGAGCCGAACGAGATGACCCTGCTGCGTCTGTGTGATGTGCACAATATCCCGCTGGCCACTAACATCGCCACTGCGGAAGTCCTCATCCACGGCCTTGAGCGCGGCGACCTCGACTGGCGCGACATCGTGCATCCCCAGAGCTGATGAAAAAATGAAATCCCCCGTGCGGCGCAGCTGCACGGGGGATTTTTTGATGCTTCTATCTGGGATAAAGGCGAAACTTTATGGAATGCCAAGGCCTCCCCTCGGTAGGGGAGGTGTCACGCCGCAGGCGTGACGGAGAGGTTGAGTCCAGCTGCGGTTTACAGTTAGGCTTTCCTTCATACAACCTCTCAGGCTCACTTCGTTCGCCAGCTCCCCTTGTAGGGGAGCCTCTGGCGAAGAGGGAAGGTTTTGTGCGATAACAGAAGGAATCTTACAACTTAAAATCTTTCGCCATATCCTCCACATCCTCGGGTGCAAAATCGCCCAGCGGGAGGATGAGGCGGGCCAGCACCTCGGGGGAAAGGGCTGCGAGGCGGCTGCTCTCGTCCGGAGCGCCGCTCTCGGGCGGGAAGAGGTGGCTCACGCCCTGTGTATCGGTCTCTACCCGGGCATAGTGGCCGGAGGCGACATACTGGATGCCCAGCTTGTCGGCGGCGGTGAGCAGGGCGGCGAAGCGGGCGGCTTCGGCGTCCTGCCCGGCCAGAGCCTCGGCGTTGAGGGCGATGCACTCCACGTCCAGCTTCTTGGCCAGCGCCTTGGCCGCGTCTGCGGCGGCGTGCTCTTCGGGGGTGTCGGCCAGCCGGACGACGGCTGCCGCCACGGCAAAGCCCTGCTGCTGCAGGATGCGGACCGCCACGCCGCTGCGCACGCTGCCGCTCAGGCCCATCAGGACCCGGTCCTGTTCTTCGTAGGTGTCGAACCCGTTCCCGGGCAGAAAAGTATCGTTCATCGTCCCTGTCTCCCGCCATGTGCCTGGCTCTGGGCGACCGCAAGCTGGTCGCAGCGTTCGTTCTCCGGGTGGCCTGCGTGGCCCTTGACCCAGACGTAGGTGAGCTTGTGGCGTGCCTCCTGCTCCAGCGCCTGTTCCCAGAGGTCGGGGTTCAGGGCGGGGGAGCCGTCGGATTTCTTCCAGCCCCGGCGCTTCCAGCCCTTGGCCCAGCCCTTTTCCAGCCCGTTGATGACGTACTGGCTGTCGGAGCACAGGCGGACTTCGCAAGGCTCCTTGAGCTGGCGCAGGGCCTCGATGAAGGCCGTCAGCTCCATCCGGTTGTTGGTGGTGGAGGCGTCGCCGCCGCTCAGCTCCTTCTCGTAGACCTTGCCGTTAAAGCGGTAGCGCAGCACTGCGCCCCAGCCGCCGGGGCCGGGATTGCCGCTGCACGCGCCGTCGGTGTAAACTTCAACCTGTTTCATGCGTTTCTCCTGAAATAAAATTCATACCTCTATTTAGAGCCATTTTGGCCCGTCTGTCAAGAGGGCAGGGCATAATTTGCCGCCGTCCGGCCCAAGCTTGGATTGACAAAAGAGGCGAGAAATACTATACTTGTTGCAACGAAATGCGTATAGGGGCGTGCCGAGGGTGCGCTCACAGCGTTCCTGCCGAAGCGCCGCGGTCGCATCGAACAGATGGACTGGATGGGCAAGAGGCTTCCTGCGGAACAGACAGTGCGGCAGAAAACCACACTGATAAAATAATTTCTATACGATGCATCCGACGGAAGCAGATGCGTTTTTATGCTTCCCCTAATGCAGGACAGGCGATCTTTTGCAGATGGGCCTGTGCTTTGCTGATTGAATTTTTGGAGGTTTTCGATGGCACAGACAAAAGAACAGAATCACGCACCCGCCCCGGCTCAGGCCAATGCGTCCGGCGAAAAGCGGCCCCGCACTTCCCGTCGGCCCCACTATACCCGTCGGCCCCGCCGCCCCCAGCAGCCCAAGGAGGCTGCAACGCCCATCCATATCTATCCGCTGGGCGGCCTCGGCGAGGTGGGCAAGAATATGACGGTCTACGAGTGCTGTGGTGACATGATCATCGTGGACTGCGGCCTTGTTTTCCCCGACAGCGATATGTTCGGCGTCGATATGGTCATCCCCGACATGACCTTTGTGGTGCAGAACAAGGATAAGATCAAGGGTCTGCTCATCACCCACGGCCACGAGGACCACATCGGCAGCATCCCCTACCTGCTGCAGAAGTTCGACCTGCCCATCTACGGCACCCGCCTGACCTGCGGCCTCATCCGCAACAAGCTGGAGGAATTCGGCCTTGCGGGCAAGACCAAGTTCGTGGAGATCACCCCCAAGCAGAAGATCAAGCTGGGCTGCTTTACGGTGGAGCCGATCCATGTGAACCACTCCATCCCGGACGCCGTGGCCTTCGCCATCGACAGCCCGGCGGGCACCATCATCCAGACCGGCGACTTCAAGATCGATTACACCCCGCTGGCCTGTGGGCCCACCGACCTTGCCACCCTGTCCGATTACGGCCAGAAGGGCGTTCTGGCCCTGCTGAGCGACTCTACCAACGCCGAGAAGCCCGGCTTTACCGCCACCGAGCAGAAGGTGGCCGCCAGCGTCCGCAATCTCTTTGCCCGGGCGCAGAACAAGCGCATCATCATCGCCTCCTTTGCGTCGAACATCTACCGCGTCCAGCAGATCATCGACCTCGCCGTGGAGGATGGCCGCAAGGTGGCCTTCAGCGGCCGCAGCATGGTCAACAACACGGCCATGGCGCAGGAGCTGGGCTATATGCACATCCCGGAGGGCACCCTCATCAGCATCGACGAGATCAATCAGTATCCGCCTGAGCAGGTGGTGCTGGTGACCACCGGCAGTCAGGGCGAGCCTCTGAGCGCGCTGAGCCGCATGGCTTCCTGCAGCCACCGTCAGGTGCGGGTCGGCCCCGGCGACTTCATCATCATCTCGGCCAAGCCCATCCCCGGCAACGAGAAGAGTGTGACCAAGATCGTCAACGGCCTGCTCCTGCTGGGCGCTGAGGTCATCTACGAGGGGATGTACGATGTCCACGTCTCCGGCCACGCCTGTCAGGAGGAGCAGAAGCTGATGCTCACCCTGACCAAGCCCAAGTATTTCCTGCCCGTCCACGGTGAATACAAGCAGCTGAAGAAGCACGCCATCACGGCGGCCAGCCTCGGCATCCCCACCAGCAACATCCTCATCGCCGAGAACGGCTCCAACATCATCCTCAGTCAGGATGAGATGAAGCTGGGCGAGCCGGTGACGGCGGGCGCTGTCATGGTGGACGGCCTCGGTGTGGGCGATGTGGGCAATGTCGTCCTGCGGGACCGCAAGCATCTGTCCGAGGATGGCCTCGTCATCATCGTGGCCACCGTGGACAGCAAGACCGGCAAGGTGCTGGCCGGCCCCGACCTTGTGAGCCGCGGCTTCGTCTATGTGCGGGAGAACGAGAGCCTGATGGACGGCGCCCAGAGCATCGTGGAGACGGCCCTCGACCGCTGCGTGGAGGAGCACGTCCGCGACTGGAACAGCGTCAAGACCCGCGTGCGCGAGGCCCTGAGCAGCTATATCTACCGCCGCACCAAGCGCAGCCCCATGATCCTCCCCATCCTGATGGAGGTCTGATGCTGCCCGCAGGAGGCATAATACTTCATGAAACAAAAACCAAGGTGGACTCTTGAAATGCTGACCGCTGCGCTGGCAGTGCTCTGCGCCCTTCTGGTGCTGGTGCTGCTGGTACAGCGCCCGGCCATCTGGCCGCTGCTGGCTGTGCTGGTGGTGCTGTGGGGCGTCCTGTTCGTCCTGTTCCGCTGCCGACTGCGCAGCTGGGTGGCCCGCTGGGTGTGCGGCGGCAGCTTTGAAAAATCCAAGACCCAGTTCAGCCTCGAGCCGCTGAGCCAGCCCGCCGCCCTCCTGTCGGGGGAGACGGTGCTGTGGTACAACGCCGAGTTTCGCACCCGCCTGATGAAGGGAGAGTCCCTTCTGACCCCCCGGGTGCAGAAGGTGCTGCCCGGCCTCGACCTACAGGAATCCCGGACGGCGGGCGGCCAGCTGCTGAATCTGGCCGACGGCGCGTGGAGCGTCCACAGCTCCACGGTCCCCGGCGAGGCGGAGAGCATGACCCTCCTCGTACTGAACGAGGAGACAGCCCTGCGTAAGGTGGAGGCCGAGTACAAGGCCAGCCGCCCGGGCTATCTGGTCTTTCTCGTGGACGGCTACGACGATGTGTTCAGCGATATGCTGGACAGCGAGCGCGCCCGCCTGCTGGAGGGCATCAACCGGGTGCTGGAGGATATGATCGGCCGGGGCACCGGCTTTCTGCGCCGGGTGGCCAGCGGCCGCTATATCGCCGTGGTGGAGGAGCGCCAGCTGGAGCAGTTCGCCAAGCGGGGCTATGACGTGCTGGACAAGATCCGCGCCCTTGACCCCAGCGTGAACCTTTCTATCTCCATCGGCATCGGACGCGGGGCCAAGACCCTGCGGGAGGCGCAGGATATGGCCGTGCAGGCGCTGGACATGGCGCAGGGGCGCGGCGGCGATCAGGCTGCGGAGATGACTCCGGACGGCTTTACTTTCTACGGCGGCGTCAGCCACGGCGTGGAGAAGCGCAGCAAGGTGCGCAGCCGCATCGTGGCCGACCAGCTGGTCAAGCTCATCAAGGAGGCCGACCATGTGGTCATCATGGGCCACCGGATGAGCGACCTCGACGCCATCGGCGCGGCGGAGGGCGTGCTGCGCATCTGCAAGATCTGCGATGTGCCGGCTGTTATCGCCGTGCGCCGGGATGCCACCCTCGCCGGGAGCCTCATCAACGCCCTCGTCGCGGCAGGGCAGGAGGACGATTTCATCGACCCCAAGGGCGCGCTGCCCATCATCTCCCAGAGAACGCTCTGCATCATCGTGGATACATACCAGCTGGGGCTGGTGGAGAGCCGCGAAATTCTGGAAAAATGCGGCAAGGTGGCCGTCATCGACCACCACCGCAAGGGCGTCGGCTTCATCGAGAACGCCGACCTCGTCTGTCACGAGCCGTATGCCTCCTCGGCCAGTGAGCTTGTCACCGAGTTCCTGCAGTATGTGGGCGACCGGGACGACAAGCCAAACCGCATCGAGGCCGAGGGCCTGCTTTCCGGCATCATGCTGGACACCCGGGACTTCACCCTCCACACTGGCGTGCGCACCTTCGAGGCTGCGGCGGCCCTCCGCCGCTACGGCGCGGAGACCGAGCGGGTGCGCCAGCTCTTTGACGTGAGCATGGTGGAGTACACCACCAAGGCCATGCTGGTATCGGAAGCCCAGATGTACCGGGGCTGCGCTATCACCGTCAGCGGTGAGGTGGCCCCCGAGGCCCGCGTGGCCATCGCGCAGGCCGCCAACGACCTGCTGACCATCCAGAACGTGGAGGCCAGCTTCGTGGCCGTGCAGGTGGGCGGCGGCGTCAACATCTCGGCCCGGAGCCTCGGCGCGGTGAACGTGCAGGTCATCATGGAGGCTCTGGGCGGCGGCGGACATCAGACCATGGCTGCGGCCCAGCTCAAGCATATCACCCCGGAGGCGGCCCGCAGCCGCATCCAGACGGCCATCGACCAGTACCGGGAGGCGCAGAAGAAGAGCGGCCCCGAGTCGGAGCCGGAACAGAAGAAAAAGGACAAACAGTGATGAAACAGTACGATTATCTCATCGTCGGCGCCGGCCTGTACGGCGCAGTGTTCGCCCACGAGGCCAAGAAGGCGGGCAAGCGCTGCCTCGTCCTCGACAAGCGCGGCCACATCGCGGGCAACATCTACACCGAGCCGGTGGAGGGCATCAACGTCCACCGCTATGGTGCCCACATCTTCCACACCAATAACAAGGCCGTGTGGCAGTATGTGAACCAGTTCGCGGAGTTCAACCGCTACACCAACAGCCCTGTGGCCAACTACCACGGCGAGATCTACAACCTGCCCTTCAATATGAACACCTTCAACAAGATGTGGGGCGTCGTGACCCCCGCCGAGGCGAAGGCGAAGATCGAGGCCCAGCGCGCCGAGGCCGGCATCACCGAGCCGAAGAACCTCGAAGAGCAGGCCATCAGCCTCGTGGGTACCGACATCTACGAAAAGCTCATCAAGGGCTACACCGGCAAGCAGTGGGGCCGCCCCTGCACCGAGCTGCCCGCCTTTATCATCAAGCGTCTGCCCGTCCGCTTCACCTACGACGACAACTACTTCAACGCCCTGTATCAGGGCATCCCCAACGGCGGCTACACCGCCATGGTGGAAAAGATGCTGGACGGCGTGGAGGTGCGTCTGGGCGTGGATTATCTGGCCGGGAAGGCAGAGCTGGACAAGCTGGCCGACAAGGTGGTCTACACCGGCCCGGTGGATGCCTACTTCGGCTACCGGCTGGGCGCACTGCAGTACCGCAGCGTCCGCTTCGAGACCGAGACGCTGGACACCGACAACTATCAGGGCAACGCCGTCGTGAACTACACCGACGCCGAGACCCCCTACACCCGCATCATCGAGCACAAGCACTTTGAGTTCGGCACCCAGCCCAAGACCGTCATCAGCCGGGAGTACAGCGCCGAGTGGAAGCCCGGCGACGAGCCGTATTACCCGGTGAATGATGATAAAAATGGCGCTTTGTACGCTGAGTATAAGAAGCTGGCCGATGCCGAGCCGGGCGTCCTCTTCGGCGGACGTCTGGGCGAGTATAAGTACTACGATATGGATAAGGTCATCGAGGTGGCCTTGGATGTCGTGGGCAAAGAGCTGGCATAACGTAAAAAGCCTCTCCCTTTGGGAGAGGTGTCACCGTAGGTGACGGAGAGGGCAAGGATGCTGGCGGAGAAGTGCAGGCACGGCGATAGTATCGCTCTGACAAAGAGTTTGCCTATCTCCGCGCACCGGCACTGTCGCAACGGGCTTGCCCTCTCAGTCTCGCTTCGCTCGCCAGCTCTCCCAAAGGGAGAGCCTTTAGCAGGCGTTGACGGAACAGCCCGATTGCTGTATACTAACCATAGAAATCTTCGCCGGGCATATCCCGGCGGGAAGTGAGGGATACTATCATGAAAGTGATTCTGAAGCAGGACGTCAAGGGCATCGGCAAGAAGGACGAGATCCACGAGGTCTCCGACGGCTACGCCCGCAACTTTCTGTTCCCGCGCAAGCTGGCCGCTGTGGCCGACGCCAGCGCGGTGAATATCGCCCGGGGCAAGGAGGCTGCCGCAGACTTCCACGAGGCAGAGAATGTGGCCGCTGCACAGGCTGTGGCCGCAAAGCTCGAGGGCAAGACGGTGGTCATCAAGGCCAAGGGCGGCGCATCCGGCCGTCTGCACGGCAAAGTCACCGGCAAGGAAGTGGCTGAGGCTCTGGCCCAGCTGGCCGGTTCGCCCATCGACAAGAAGAAGATCGAGCTGGAGACCAAGGACATCAAGGACGCGGGCGTCTTCAACGGCAAGGTCCGCCTTTATGTCGGTGTCACCGCTTCCTTTAAAGTTCAGGTCGAAGTGGAGCAAGCCTGATCCAGCCGTTCTCTGCGCCCCCTCTCGGCAGGGGGCGCTTTTTGGCTTTACGGACACGATAACGATTCAGAAGGATAACAGCCATGCCGAACGAACGACATTACAACGAACTCAATCTCGAGAGCGTGGGCATCAACCTGCCCTATAACATGCAGGCAGAGCAGAGCGTGCTGGGCGCAGTGCTGCTCAAGCCGGAGACCCTGACCGACCTGGTGGAGATCATCCGGCCCGAGATGTTCTATACCCGCCAGAACGCGCAGATCTACTCCGAGATGCTGCGGCTCTTCACCAGCGACCAGACCATCGACTTCGTGACCCTGCTGGACGCCGTCATTTCAGACGGCGTCTTCCCCAGCGCCGACGAGGCGAAGGTCTACCTGACCGGTCTGGCCGAGACAGTGCCCAGCATCTCCAACGTCAAGGCCTACGCCCAGATCGTGCAGGAAAAGTATCTGGTGCGCCAGCTCATGGGGGTGGCAAAGGACATCTTACAGGACGCCGGGGACGAGCCGGACGCCGACCTGCTGCTGGAAAACGCCGAGCAGCGCATCTATGAGATACGCTCAGGCCGGGATTCCAGCGCATTGACGCCCCTTTCTTCCAGCATGGTGGAGACGCTGACCAATCTTCAGAAGATCAGCGGACCCGATGCCGACAAGTACAAGGGCATCCCCACCGGCTTCCGCCTGCTGGACACCGTCCTCACCGGCCTCGGCCGCGGCGACCTCATCATTCTCGCCGCCCGCCCCGGTATGGGCAAGACCAGCTTTGCGCTGAACATCGCTACCCGCGTCGCCATGCAGCAGAAGGTGCCGGTGGCCATCTTCAGCCTCGAAATGACCAAGGAGCAGCTGACCAACCGCATCCTATCGGCGGAAGCGGGCATCGACAGTCAGGCCTTCCGCACCGGCGCGCTCCGGGCTGAGGACTGGGAGTATCTGGCCCTCGCCACCGAAAAGCTCCACGACGCCCCTATCTATATGGACGACACTTCGGGCATCACCATCACCGAGATGAAGGCGAAGATCCGCCGGGTCAATCAGGACCCCGCCCGCCCCAACGTGGGCCTCATCGTCATCGACTACCTGCAGCTGATGACCAGCGGCCAGCGCAGCGAGAACCGCGTGCAGGAGATCAGCTCCATCACCCGAAACCTCAAGATCATGGCCAAAGAGATGAACGTCCCCATTATCGCCCTGAGTCAGCTGTCCCGTGCCGTGGAAAAGCAGGGCAATAACTCCAGCCACCGCCCCCAACTGTCCGACCTGCGTGACTCTGGCTCCATCGAGCAGGACGCCGACTGCGTCCTTTTCCTCTACCGCGACTCCTACTACGCCAGCCAGAACCCCGACGGCGCGGAGGTGGATGCCGACACCGCCGAGTGCATCGTGGCAAAGAACCGTCATGGCGAGACCAGCACGGTGCCGCTGGGCTGGGATGGCGCCCACACCCGGTTCATGGATGTGGACTTCAAGCGCTGATGACGTGCGAAGAAATTTTGCAGACGGTGCGCGGCTTTTGCGCCCGGGAGGGGCTGCTGGAGGGCAGGCGGCAGATCGCGCTGGCCGTCTCGGGCGGGGCGGACAGCATGGCGCTGCTCTGCCTCATGCGCCCACTGGCCGAGGAAAACGGCATCACACTCACGGTCTGCCATGTCAACCACGGCCTGCGGGGGGAGACAGCCGACCGGGACGAGGCCTTCGTCCGGGAGGTCTGCGCCCGGCTGGGTCTGCCGCTGCGGGTCTTCCATGCCGCTGAGCTGGAAGCAGAGGTGGGCAGGCCGCAGGCCGGGGAGGACTGGGCGCGCCGTCTGCGGTACGCCTGCTTCGGGCGGCTGCTGGCAGAGGGGATAGACGCCGTCGCAACGGCCCATACTGGAAGTGATCAGGCCGAGACGCTGCTGTTCCGGCTGGCCCGGGGAACGGGCCTCCACGGCGCGGCGGGCATCCGGCCCAGCCGGCCGGGCTACCTGCGGCCCCTGCTCTGCCTGACCCGGGCCGACACCGAGGCCGTTTGCCGCGCCTGCGGGGAGACGTGGGTGACAGACGAGACCAACGAGGCCGACGACTACGCCCGCAACCGCCTGCGCCACGGCGCGCTGCCTGCCCTTTGCGCAGCCAACCGCGCCGCCGAGCGCAATCTGGCCCGCTTCTGCGAGAAGGCCGCCCGGGCGGACGAATACTTCGCCCGGCAGGCGGAAAGCCTGCTGGCCTTGGCCCGGGTGACAGACCCGAAGTGCCTGCCCGGCGGGGTAAGGCGCGCCCTGCGCACCGGACAGCCGGTGTGGCGGCTGACAGCTCTGCGACAGGCGGACCCTCTCATCCTCGACACGGCCCTCCACCGCCTCGTGGAGCCGGTGCGGGACGCGGAGGAAAAGTATATCCGGCTGCTGGCGGCTCTCGTGGAGAGGGGCAGCGGCGCGGTGCAGCTCACCGACAACGTCCGCTTCTGTGGACGGGAAGGGCTGCTCTGGCGGGAGGAAAGCGACAACAACATCCGCCCGCAGGGGGAAAAAGCAGATGTTCCGGAGCGTGCAGTATCCCTGCCCGAGGGCGGCGATTACCCGCTGCCCGGGGGCGGAACGCTGCAGATTCGGGTGGTTTCGGCCTGTTTTGAAGAAAAAACACAGGTCGTTCATAAAAAAGACTTAAAAAATCAGGCAGATTATGCTAAAATAAACTTGATATGTCCTGCTCTGCGGCTGCGCTGCCGTCAGCCGGGCGACCGCTTCCGCCCGGCTGGGCGGGGAACAGACCGGGAGCTGCGCAAATGGATGAACGAGGCGGGTATCCCGCCCCGGGAACGGGACACGCTGCCGCTGCTGGCGGCAGGAAAGCAGGTGCTGTGGGTCTGCGGCGAGGGTTTTGCCGATGGGCTTGCCCCCGGGCCGGACACAGAGCGGCTGCTGCAAGTGAAACTGGAAAATTGGGAGGAATCGAATCATGACCATGCATGATGATATTATGAAGGTCCTCGTCTCGGAAGAGGAACTGAAAGCAAAGGTAGCAGAGCTGGGCGCTCAGATCAGCAGGGACTACGAGGGCAAGAACCTCGTCCTCGTCTCCATCCTCAAGGGGTCGGTGGTCTTTATGGCCGACCTGATGCGGGCTGTGACCATCCCGTGCAACATCGACTTTATGGTGGTGTCCAGCTACGGCGGCGGCAACACCACCAGCACCGGCCTCGTCAAGATCATCAAAGACCTGGACGGCGACCTGTCCGGCAAGGATGTGCTCATCGTAGAGGATATTCTCGACACCGGCATCACCCTGTCCAACCTTGTGCCCATGCTCAAGATGCGCAACCCGAACTCGGTGAAGATCTGCACTATCCTCGACAAGCCCAGCCGCCGCAAGGCGGACATCGCCCCGGACTACGAGGGCTTCGCTGTGCCGGACGAGTTCGTGGTGGGCTATGGCCTCGACTACGATGAAAAGTACCGCAACCTGCCTTACATCGGCGTGCTCAAGCCCTGCGTCTATGAAAAGTAAGAAATAAAACCAGAACTGGAGTTGATTCCTTTTGCAACCTAAAAGACCTCGTATCAATCCGCTCATCCTTGCACTGGCGCTGGCCGCTGTGCTGATGGTCTGGTCGGTGATGGGCAGCGGCTCGGGCAGCACCAGCGGCTCGACCATGAGCTACTCCACCGTCGTCCATTATTTTGAGCACAATCAGGTCACGGCCTTCACGCTGGACCGCAACACCAGCGTCATCACCCTGAACCTGAAGGAGGGCGACCTGCCCCTGCCGGACGTCTCCTCCACCCAGAGCACCACGCAGGCCACCGGCGGCCTGCTGAGCGGGATGTTCTCCACCTCGTCGGAGTCCACCGGCGCGGTACAGGAGGACGACGGCACTGTCACCGTCCGCTATAAGCTGCCCTACGCCTATGTTTTCATCGAGAACGTGGAGAAATATATCGAGTCCTACGACGCGGCGAACCCCGACGCGCCCATGACCTACGACTACACCTCCCTCAAGGAGACCATCCCATGGATGGAGATCATCTTCTATCTGGGGATGCTGGGCTGCACTGGCTTCCTGCTCTTCTCCATGATGCGGGGCGGCGTCGGCGGTGGCGGCGGCATCATGAATGTCGGCAAGGCCAAGGTAAAGGACGAGCACGAGAACAAGAAGACGGCCACCTTTGCCGATGTGGCCGGTGAGGACGAAGAGAAGGAAGAACTGAAAGAGGTCGTGGAGTTCCTGAAGAGTCCCGACAAGTTCAACTCTCTGGGTGCACGCATCCCCCATGGCGTACTGCTCGTCGGCCCTCCGGGCACCGGCAAGACCCTGCTGGCCCGCGCCTGTGCCGGTGAGGCCGGCGTGCCCTTCTACTCCATCTCCGGCTCGGACTTCGTCGAGATGTACGTCGGCGTGGGCGCATCCCGCGTGCGCGACCTCTTCGACAAGGCAAAAAAGACGATGCCCTGCATCATCTTCATTGATGAGATCGACGCAGTGGGCCGTCAGCGCGGTGCCGGCCTCGGCGGCGGCCACGATGAACGTGAGCAGACGCTGAACCAGCTGCTGGTGGAGATGGATGGCTTCGAGGCCAACGACGGCGTCATCGTCATGGCTGCCACCAACCGCGCCGACATTCTGGACAAGGCCCTGCTCCGTCCGGGCCGCTTCGACCGTCAGGTCTACGTTGGCCTGCCCGACGTCAAAGGCCGTGAGGAGATCCTCAAGGTCCACACCAAGAACAAGCCCCTCGCCCCGGATGTCTCGCTGCGGGTCATCGCACAGCGCACCGCGGGCTTTGCAGGCGCTGACCTCGAGAACCTCGTCAACGAGGCCGCTCTGCTGGCTGCACGCCGCAGCCGCAAGGCTATCACGATGGAGGACATCGAGGAGGCATCCATGAAGGTCATGGCCGGCCCGGAGAAAAAGAGCCGGGTCGTCACCCCCGAGGAGAAAAAGCTCACTGCCTACCATGAGGCGGGCCACGCGGTGGCGGGCTTCTACTGCAAGCACCACCCCCGTGTGCATGAGATCACCATCATCCCCCGCGGTCAGGCAGGCGGCTACACCATGTATCTGCCCGAAAAGGACCGCAGCTACGTCACCAAGGGCGAGATGTTCGAGGATATTGTGTCCAGTCTGGGCGGCCGCGTGGCCGAGCAGCTCATCCTCGACGACATCTCCACCGGTGCGTCCAATGACCTGCAGCAGGCCACGAACATCGCCCGCCAGATGATCACCAAGTACGGCTTCTCTGAGCGCCTCGGCCCTGTGGTCTACGGCACCTCGCAGGAGGAGACCTTCCTTGGCCGCGATTTTGGTCAGGGCAAGGGCTACAGCGAGACCACCGCTGCCGAGATCGACAGCGAGATGCGGGACATCATCGACGAGGCCTACGAGACCTGCCGCCGCACCCTCACCGAGCACATCGACCAGCTCCATGCGCTGGCACAGGCTCTGATGGAGCGCGAGAAGCTGAACGAGAAGGAGTTCAACGCCGTGATGGCAGGCGAGACCCTGTCCCCGCGTGAGGACCCGGACGCAAAGCCCGCCGAGGCCGAGCCGACCGTCCAGCCTGTGGAGCAGGCTGAGGCCGCAGAACCTGCTGAGCCTGCCGAAGCTGCCGAGCCGGTGGATGCTGCCCCGCAGGCAGCCCCCGGGACGCCGGATGAGGGCGAAGCAGCCGAGTAAACCGAGAAAGGGGAGAGTCCTGTGGAGGAAAATTTTGAACCGGTCGCACGGACCCGGGCCAACTACTATACCCCGGGCAGCCCGGTGCAGTTCGTCTGCGTGGAGCTGCTCAAGGGCGAAGTCAGCGGCGAGCACGCGGTCTGTCTGACCTTTAAGAACATTTCCCGTGTGACTCTGACGGCGCTGGAGATCCATTTCAAGTGCAAGGGCGTGGATGGCGTCATCCTCTGCGAGGATGCCTTCGAGTACCGCGACCTCGCTGCCAAGCCGGGCGAGAGCTTCGGTATGGACGAAGCCGTCTTTGTCACCCAGAAGGCCATCACCAGCGTGGACGTTACATTGCAGAACGTCTACAGCGGCAAGAAGGTCGTCCACCTCGAGAGCATCAAGCGGGTGCGCCTGCCGGCCCCCCGCCGCCTGAGTCCCGAGATGCAGAAGGCCCTCGAGGCCCGAATGAACCGCACCGGCATGAAGTTCATGCCGCAGGTTTTTGAGAATGGCTGGTACTGCGCCTGCGGTGCCTTCCACCCGAAGGAGGAGGACACCGTCTACTGCTCCGAGTGCGGCAGCGACCGCATCCTGCTGCAAAACGCACTGAACACTCTGCTTCAGCCGGAAGAGCCGGTGCGTCAGCCCGCGCCGCAGCCTGCGGCCCAGCCGACGGCATCCGCCGCCCCTGCCGAAGAGCCGACCCGCATCATGGGTGCGGCGCAGGAGGAGGCTACCCGCATCATCCCGCCCCGCCCGGAGGTGCGCTCTGCGCCCAGCTTTGCGCCTGCGGCACCGGAGGCCACCCGGGTGATGTCCAGCGCCCCGGAGCAGGAGGCGACCCGCGTCCTGCCCCGTCAGCCTGAGCCGGTGCGCCCGGCAGCCTTTGCATCGGACGAGAGCGAGGAGAAGTACGGCACCCGTGTGATGCCTTCGGCCCACATCGCGCCGCCGTCCCGTGTACAGGCCCAGCCGCTGGATGAGGAGGACGACTACGAAGAGGAGGACGCCCGCGACAGCATCGCGGAGACGCTCATCCGCTGGGTGCCGCCCATCACAGCCATCGTGTGTGCAGGCATCGCCCTGTGGGGCTTCGTGTATTCCCAGTTCGTAATGTAGATCGCTGTACGGCGGAGGAGGCAGAGGCTTCCTCCGCCGTTTTGTTAAAGGCTCTCCCGAAAGGCTCCCCCCTTGGGGGAGCTGGCGAGCGAAGCGAGACTGAGAGGGCAAGGCCGCTCACCGCGAGGCTCAGGCACAGCGTCCGTATCACCCTGACCGAGGGGCTGCTTATCGCTGTGCCGGTGGCTCTGCCCTGACTGGCTTGCCCTCTCCGTCACCTTCGGTGACACCTCTCCCAAGGGGAGAGGCTTTCGTAGGAAGCTGAAAACTATAGCAGTTTGCGTTTTTAATGCACAAGCAACATCCGCAAACTGCATATCGCAAATATGCTATTTTGATAGGCACTATTTTTGAAAATTGCGATAGGAGAATCGTTATGGCAGAAGAATATTTGCAAGCCGCATTCGAGATCAAAGCGGCCTGCGACGACATCAGCCGGAAGCTGCTGCGCTGGCACTGGGAGCAGAAACCCGGTGCCCACAGCGTGGACGCTCTGCTGAAGCATCTGGCCCAGCGCCAGAAGGAAAGCCCGGACTACTACGAGCGTCTGCCCGAGCTGAGCGGCCGCACCAGCTGGCAGCAGATGGATACCACCCTCTGTATGCGCGTCCTGCTGGACCCGGAGAAGGACGCCGCCCGTCCATTGGACCTGCTGGGGGATACGCCCCGCCCGGCAGCGGCCCGCCGCGCCTGCAATGCGGTGCGGATGGCCCGCAACGAGGCCGCGCACGCTTCCGACAAGACCGCTGCCGCACAGGCGGCCCTCCGGTTCAACGAGGCTGTGGAGGAGCTGGAGGCGGGATATGAGGGCACGGCCCTGACCACCGGCGACCTTGAGAAATATTACCGGATGGCAGAGGACTTTCTGGCCCGCTGCGGCGCTTCGGAGACCATCGAGCCGCAGAAAAAGGCCGGGGACGAGCCGCCCCGCCGCCCGAAGTCTCAGACGCCGCGGGCCGATGCCCCTGCCCGGAAGCGCCAGAGCAGCGGAGGCCGCACGGCATCCCGGGGAACATCCGGCCGCAGCCGGAAGACCTCCGGGAAGACAGGCCGCAGCCGCCCGGCCACGGCCCGCCGCAAAAAGCGTCAGCGCACCCAGAGCCGTGCTCTCACGGTGGTGCTGCTGGCTGTCGTTCTGCTGGGTCTTCTGGTCCGGGCATGGACGATGGGACTGATGAAATAGCAGCTGTGCTGCGCGTGGGCGAGAAGGTCTTTTCGCATCCCCGTGGGACATCCCTCATACACTGAGGGACAAGGGGGTGTGCGGATGGTGCAGGGGACGGAGATGCTTTTCGCGCTGTTCGGCGGGCTGGCGATGTTCCTCTACGGGATGGACCGGATGAGCCGTGCCTTACAGCGGGCGGCAGGCGACGCCATGAAGCGGCTGCTGGCCCGTCTGACGGCCACACCGCTGCTGGGGGTGCTTACCGGGCTGGCCGTGACGGCAGTGCTCCAGAGCAGCTCGGCGGCGACGGTCATGGTCATTGGCTTCGTCAGCGCCGGGCTGCTGGAGCTGCCCCGGGCCGTGGCCGTCATCTACGGCATCAACATCGGTACGACCATGACGGCCCAGCTCATCGCCTTTGATGCCCAGCAGCTGGTGTATCCGGTGCTGTTTGCGGGCTTCGTCATCGATTTCGCGGCCCGTAAGGCCCGCTGGCAGGCCGTGGGAGAGGCGGTATTCTCCTTCGGGCTGCTCTTCGAGGGCATCGGCATTCTGGGCCGGGCCTTGCAGCCCCTCGCGGGGCAGGAAGTTTTTCTTGGGTGGATGACCCGGGTGAAGGCGTCGCCGCTGCTGGGCATCCTGCTGGGGCTGGGCATGACGATGGTGGTACAGAGCAGCTCGGCCACCATCGCCCTCCTGCAGAATGTGGCCCGGCAGGCCGGGCCGGACGGCATCCACAGCGTGCTGGGCCTCGCCGGGGCGGTGCCTGTCCTGCTGGGGGACAACATCGGCACTACGGTCACGGCGCTGTTGGCCTGCATCGGGCAGGGCAGGGACGCCGCCCGGGCTGCGCTGGCCCACAGCTGCTTCAATCTCACCGGAAGCCTGCTGGCGGCGGCGCTGCTGCCCGGGTTCGTCCGGCTGGTGGAGCTGGTCTCCCCCAAAGGCCCGGAGCTGGAGATCATTTCCCGGCAGATCGCCAACGCCCACACCCTCTTCAACATCTGCTGCGCCCTGCTCTGGCTGCCCCTCCTGCCGTGGATGGTGCGGCTGGTCTGTGCGCTGGTGCCGGAGGATAAATAACGATAGAAAAACGCACCCCGGTGCCGATATGGGCATTGAGGTGCGTTTGTATTCAGGAGTTCATCTTCGTACAACCTCTCAGGCTGCTTCACCAGAGGCTTTCCGGTATGCCAAGGCCTCTCCTCGATAGGAGAGGTGGCATCGCGTTAGCGATGACGGAGAGGTTATTCTTTTTTTACGCCCCTCCGATACACCGCGAACGCGATGATGGCCGACAGCACCTCGGTGGCCCAGAAAGCGTGCCAGACGCCGGTGGGGCCGAGCTGGCGGCAGAGCAGCCACGCCAGCGGCATGATGAAGAGGATATAGCGGCAGAGGGAGATGACCAGCGAGGCCATGCCCTTGCCCAGACCTTCCAGCGCGCCGGAGGAGGTGGTGGACACCGAGGACACCACGAAGCCGAGACAGATGATGCGCAGGGCCGTCTGGCCGATGGCGATGGTCTCGGGGTTCGAGGAGAAGAGGCCGATGAGGGGCGCGGAGGCAGCCATGCAGATGACCGTGCCCGCCGCCATGATGACGGTGCTCATGCCGAGGGTGAGCTGGTAGAGCTTCGCTACTCGGGCGTGCTCCTTCGCGCCGTAGTTGTAGCTGATGAGGGGGCGCATCCCCTGCACGATGCCGCTGACAGGCAGGTAAAGGAAGGTCTGGAGCTTGTAGTAGATGCCCAGCACCACCACATAGCTCTCGGAGAAGGCGGCCAGCAGGTCGTTCAGGAAGGTGACCAGCAGGGAGGGCAGGGCCAGATTCAGGATAGCAGGCACGCCGATGGCATAGAGGCGTCCTTCCAGCGAGGCGTCGGGCCGCAGGGCATTCCGGCGCAGGCGGACGGGCGATGCTGTGGTGCAGTAGACCACGAGGTAGAGGACGAGGGTGACGGTCTGACCGATGCCGGTGGCCAGCGCCGCACCGGCGATGCCCAGCGCGGGCACCGGGCCGAGGCCGAAGATGAGGATGGGGTCCAGCAGGATATTGCACACGCAGCCCGAGATGAGGGCGAGCATGGTGAGCTTCATCCGGCCCACAGCCTGAAAGATCTTCTCGAAGGCGAGGCTGGCCATGTTCACGATGGCAAAGAAGAAGACGATGGCGGAATAGGTGACGCCCATCGAGACGATGGTGCTGTCGGCGGTGAACCGGGCGAGGAAGCCGGGCATGATGGCCGTGGCCAGCAGGGTGCACAGGAGGCCGTGGAGCACCGAGAGGGCCATGCCGTGGGTGGCGGCTGCATCGGCCTTGTCATGGTCGCCTGCGCCCCGGTAGAGGGCGACAAGGGCGTTGATGCCCACGCCGAAGCCGATGGCGACAGCGTTCACGAAGTTCTGGATGGGGAACACGAGGGAGAGGGCCGTCATGGCCTGCTCATTGATCTGAGCCACGAAGAGGCTGTCCACGATGTTGTACAGCGAGTTCACCAGCATGGAGATGACGTTGGGCAGGGCCATGGACACGAGGAGCGGGAAGACGGGCCTTGTCTTCATAAAGGTATCGTTCATAGGGGGGTAAAAGCTTCCTTTCCTGAAAATTCCGCACAAGAAAAGCCACACAACGGCGGCTTTGAAGCGGGCCATTGTGTGGCGAAAAGTAGCAAGATCTATGCTGTAAAAATCCACACGGGTTTTATAAAGAGGGTGCAAAGAAATACGGTGCATCGACGACAGCGGCGTTACGGGACGCCGCCGGACAGCACCGGGACGTGGGCCGGGAGGAAAACCGGAAAAGCGGCCTTCCGACCAGCCTGCGATAGGATACCACGAAACGGAGAGATTGTCAAGTCAAAAGTATGACTTTTCACAAAAGACTTCTCAAGCGTCCATTTCGTGGTACAATGGAGCCAAACGAGAACGGAGGGAACGGAATGAAATGGATGATCGCATCCGACCTGCACGGGTCGGCGTACTATGGTAAAAGGATGGTGGAGGCTTTCGAGCGGGAGGGGGCCGGGCGGCTGCTCCTGCTGGGGGATCTGCTCTATCACGGCCCCCGGAACGACCTGCCCCGGGACTATGCGCCCAAGGAGGTCATCCCGATGTTGAACAGCCTGAAGAACAGGCTCTGCTGTGTCCGGGGCAACTGCGATGCCGAGGTGGATCAGATGGTGCTGGACTTTCCGGTGCTGGCGGATTACTGCATCCTCCCGGCGGGCGAAAAGCTCATCTACGCCACCCACGGGCATATCTATAACTTAAAAAACCTGCCGCCGCTGGCCGAGGGGGACATCCTGCTCCACGGTCACACTCATGTCCCGGCGTGGGCGGAGTTCGGGCAGGGAAACGTCTACCTCAACCCCGGCTCCCTGAGCATCCCGAAGGAAAACAGTCCCCACAGCTACATGACGCTGGAGGACGGCGTATTTTATTGGAAAGACGTAGATACGGGAGAAATATACCACACCTGTGTACTGTGAGCGGCGGTCTGTCCGCAGGCACTTGCAATTAGCATACCAGTGTGGTATGATGAAAATGAAAAACGCCCGGTGGGCGCGATCCAGGAGCAGGAGGTACGGACCAATGGTGCAGACGACGCTGAAAGTGAACGGGATGATGTGCGGGATGTGCGAGAGCCACATCAACGATGTGGTGCGCAAGACCGCGCAGGTGGAGAAGGTCACTTCTTCCCACACTAAGGGCGAGACGGTCATCGTCTCGGCCCAGCCGCTGGACATCGAAGCCCTGAAGGCTGCCATCGCAGCCACCGGCTACACGGTGACTGGCGCGGAGGAAAAGCCCTACGAGAAAAAGGGTTTCTTCTCGTTTTTGAAGCACTGAGGACTTCCGGCCCCGGGAGGGGGCCTGCGAAAGGAGGCAGGCAGAGATGAGGATACTGGTCTATGGTGCAGGGGTGCAGGGCTGTGAACTGGCCCACCGTCTGCTGCAGAACAAGAAGAACGTCGTCACCATGCTGGCGCGGGGTGAGTGGAAGGAAAGGCTCGACCAAAGGGGCCTCGTGATCCGCCACTGGGCGCAGTGCCGCACCACGGTGGACCGGGTGACGACCATCGACACGCTGGCCCCGGACGACTGCTACGACCTCGTTTTTGTGGCGGTGCAGGCCGGGCAGCTGCCCGATGTGCTGCCCATCCTCAAGCAGAATAAGAGCGAGTACTTCGTCTTTGTGGGCAACGACCCCCACGCGGTGGAGGTCATGCAGGCCATGCAGCGCCCGGCGGACAAGGTCGCGTTCGGTTTTCAGAGCAGCGGCGGACACCGGGATGTGGATAAGGTGGTCAGCGCCCATGTCGGCGTGGATATGACCGTCGGCGGGGCCACAGCACCCCTTTCGGGCGTCTTCCGCTACCGCCTCAAGACTGCCTTCGAGGGCGCAAGATACAAGCTGAACTTTGTCAGCGACATGGACGCATGGCTCAAGTGCCACATCGCCCTCATCCTGCCGGCCTGTTATCTCTGTTACGCCTGCAAGGGCGACCTCTCCAAGGCCACCAAGGAGCAGCGGAAGCTGGTTCTCGATGCCGCGTGGGAGGGCTGCGAGATGCTCAAGGCCGCGCACATCCCGGTGGACGACAAGGAGAACACCGACTACTACCGCGCCGGGACTCCCGGACGCCGGAAGATGGACGCCATGCTGCTGGCCATCTGCAAGACCCCGCTGGGCCGTCTCTGCGTCTCCGACCACGCGATGCACGCCGTGGCTGAGATGCAGTACCTCGACGAGGCCTTCGAGGGCCTCCGCGCCCAGACACAGACCCAGATGACCGCATGGGATACCCTGCGCGGGCAGATGCCCTCGTGGGACATCATACGGAAGAAAACAGCAAAAACAAGACGATGATATGATGAAAAAAGAGGCAGACGGCTTTTGTCTGCCTCTTTTTATTTTGGCGGCTCACGGTCAGGCCGTCCTTCGTCCAACCTCTCAGACGCTTCGCGCCAGCTCCCCTTGTAGGGGAGCCTCTGGCGAAGAGGCGAAGCTTTACGGTATGCCAAAGCCTCCCCTCGGTAGGCAACGGCGACGACCGCCGCCAGTGGCGGAAACAGGAAGGAGCTGTTGGGGCAGCGGCCAGCAGGGTGCAAGCGACAGCGAAGCAGACGCTGGGAGCCGCAACCCGGGCTGTGGCACGCCGTAGGCGTGACGGAGAGGTTTAGTCCTTCCAAAAAGCTTCCAGTTTCTTCTTTAAGTCCTCCGTATCCCGCAGATACTCCAGCTGCCGCCAATGCTTCGGGAAAAGGCGGGCATATTCGCTCTGGGCAAAGCGGTCGTCCAAGAGCAGCACCACGCCTTTATCTTCCTGTGTCCGGATGACCCGCCCGGCGGCCTGAAGGACCTTGTTCATTCCGGGCCAGCGGTAGGCGTAGTCGAAGCCTGCACCGTTCTGGGCGTCGTAATAGCGGCGGAGCATCTCCTGCCGGGGGCTGACCTGCGGCAGGCCCACGCCCACGATGGCACAGCCGATGAGCCGGTCGCCTGTGAGGTCCACCCCCTCACCGAAGATGCCTCCCATGACCCCGAAGCCCAGCAGCGTCTTTTCCGGGCGGGGCGAGAACCGCCCGAGAAAGGCCGCCCGTCCGGCGTCGTCCAGCCCGCTCTCCTGCACCAGTGTGTCGATGCCGGGGTAGCGGGCGGTGAAGTCCTCCCACACCTGACGCAGATAGGCATAGCTGGGGAAAAAGGCCAGATAGTTGCCCCTCCGGCCGGAGGCCAGCGCCGCGAGGGCGTCCGAGATGGGCTGGATGCTGGCCTCCCGCTGGCGGTAGCGTGTGGAGATGGAGGGCAGGCAGTAAAGCCCGAGATTCTCAGGAGGAAAAGGGCTTTCCAGAGCCACGGCCCGGGCCTCGGGGCAGCCGAGGACGGTGCGATAGTAGCCCGGCGGCGTCAGGGTGGCGCTGAACAGGGCAGCGGCCCGCCCCGTCGAGAGGCTTGTGTCCACGAAGGGGGAGGGGTCGAGACAGAGCAGCTGCAGTTCCAGCTCGCTGCCCCGGGCGGTGAGCTGGGTGGCAAAGTGCTCATCGTACCGCTCCGCTGCCCGCAGGACATCCTGAACCTCGAAATAGAGGTCCAGAAGAGCTGTGTGGCCCTCGGCGTCGTCGGAGTCGTCCTCCAGCCAGTCCTGCAAAGGGGCCGTCAGTGCCCGCAGAGGCGCCAGCAGGGCCGAGGGCAGCTCTTTGCAGAACACCGTGCCGTCCTGCGCATAATCGGCGGCAGGCAGCGCGAGCGTGGGCGTCTCCGCCTGTTCCAGAAGAGAGGTCTGGCCGCTGCCGTCCTCTCCGGGGGCAGCGCTGCCCCGCCGGGGCGCGAGGGCGCAGACGGCTTTCCGGCCCTCCAGAAAGGCTTTGTCGGCCTTGGTGAGGGCCGTTTTAAGAGCACTCCTGCCCCGGCCGAGGGCGCGCTTGGCCTCGGTAAGGCTGCTCTTGCAAAAGCGGGCGGAGTACATGGCGCGGGCACGCTCGGGCAGGTTGTGGGCCTCATCCACGAGGAAGAGCCAGTCGCCCGCGCTGTCAAAGAACCGCCGCAGGTGCACCACTGGGTCGAAGAGATAGTTGTAATCCCCGATGATGACGTCACACCACTCGCTCAGGTCCAGCCCCAGCTCGAAGGGGCAGACCGTGAACTGCCGCGCAGCATCGGCCAGCGCGGCCCGGTCGAAGCAGCCGCTGCCCTCGTCCAGAAGGGCTCTCAGGGCGATGTTCACCCGGTCGTAGTAGCCGTTGGCGTAGGGGCAAAGCTCGGGCAGGCAGGCGGGATGGCCTTCGGCGTCCGGATGGAGGCAGACCTTCTCCTTGGCCGTCAGGGTCACGCTCCGGAGCGCCAGCCCCGGGGCAGCCGCCCGCAGCCGCGCCACGGCGTCCTCGGCAGCAGACTGCGTGGTATTGCGGGCCGTGAGGTAGAACAGCTTCTCGCCGCAGCCGGTGCCGATGGCCCGCAGGGCGGGGAAGAGGACGCTCATGGTCTTGCCGATGCCGGTGGGAGCCTGACAGAAGAGCCGGACGCCCGCCTTCGAGGGTGCAGCGGTGCAGGCGCGGTAGACCTCGCCTGCCAGCGCCCGCTGCCCGGGCCGATAGGCCGGAAAAGGGAAGGCCAGCGCCGAGAAGCTCTCGCTCCGGCGCTCCTTCCACGCCAGCTGGCGCTGCGCCCAAGGGGCGTACTGCCCGAGAAGGTCTTGCAGGAAGGCTTCCAGCTCCCCGAGGGTGAAATGCCGCAGGAAGCGGAAGACCTCATCGGTATCGATCTGATAGTATGTGAGCCGGACGTCCAGCCGGTCCAGCCCCTGCTGACAGCCATAGAGCGCCCCGTAGACCATCCCCTGTGCCCAGTGGCAGGGGTTCATGTCCTCTGCGATGGCGTCGGCAGGGACGGCGGTGGTCTTGATCTCGTCGATGACCGTCACCCCTGCCTCGTCGGAAAAGATGCCGTCAGCCCGCCCCTCGATGGTGAAGGTGATGCCCGACACTTCCCGCTCACCGGAGAGGAAAACTTCGGCGGCATAGCCCTCGCCCGCCGCCTTTTGCAGCCTGCGGTGGATGCGCGCGCCCTCGTTGGCGCGGTCAAAGCCGGTGAAGCGGCTGTCGATGCTGCCGGTGCGGAGCAGAAATTCCACCAGCTGACGGACAGGCAGACGAAACGCGGGCATAGGGGTCACTTCCTTTTATTTATTATTAAACTACCCCAGCCCCAGCATCTCGGCGCATTGGACGGCGGCTGCGTCCACCCGGTCGAAGTCTACGGCGGCGCGGTAGTAGGTCTCAAGCTCATCATGACAGGCCTTGGCCTGCGCCATCAGGTCGGCAGCCTGCTCAAGAAGCTCGGCGGCGGCCCGCTCGTTGAAGCGGAGACGGGCGCGGTAGCCCGCCAGATTCTCCCGGTCCACGAAGCGGGTGCACCGGACGGCCTGCACACCGGGCAGCTGGACGGGATGCCAGCGGTTGTCGGTGAGGAAAGCCAGCCGGAGGGCCGGGATGAAGAGATGGTCGATCTTGTCATCGGGGTGCATGGCGCAGGGGCAGGTGATGATGTGATAGCCCCGGGCCAGCGCCTCGGCCCGGATAAGCTCCAGCAGCAGCCGTGAGACGGCCCCGCAGTCGTCGTGGAAGACCACATACCGGTCGGCCAGCGCCTGCACCGTCCCCCGGTAGAACACCGGGCCTTTGGGGGTGATGGCCGACAGCAGCCGCAGCTCCTCACCGGCCTCGGTTCCGTCGGGCAGGCGGGGGAGGAGCCGGGTACAGAGCCGCTTGACGTACCGGCGCACCTTTTCGAAGTTGGCACTGCAGGCCTCGGCCCGGCGGCTGTCCAGCAGCAGGCTTCCTGCCGAGGCGATATACCGTGCGGCCCGGCTGCGGAGGGCGGCATTCTGGGCAAAGAGGTGCTTCACCTCATCGGCGTGGGCGCGGAGGGCGTCGGCGTCCAGCGTGTGGTACAGGCTCACCACCTGCTCTTCTGCGCCCGGGGCATCCGGCTCCAGAACGTGGGGCGCGGTGGCGTCCACGATGGCAGCGCGCTTGTCGAGGAAGATGACGCCGTCCAGACTGTCGGGGTCGCTGGCGCAGTGGATGCGCTGGATGGGTTCGCCCTTCTGTTCGGCCTTGAGGGCCAGCCGCTTCATCAGAGTCGATTTGCCGCAGCCCGGCCCGCTTTTGATGAGATACATCTGCATCCCCGGTTCCCGCCGCAGAGGCTCAAAATACCCTTTGAACCCGGCGGGGGTGGTGGTCCCTAAGAAGAAATCGATCGAATCGCTGCGTACAGCACTCATATCTTAACACCTCACTTTTGTCTTAGGGTATGCAAAAGGGGAGAAAAAAGTGAGGGAGAGGCTTAATCAGTAGGTATGCACACACACCTCGCCGATCTTATCCCGCAGCGCCACGAAGTCGCCGAAGGCCTCGGGCTTGTTCTGAGGCTGGCGGAGAAGGGCGGCGGGGTGGAAGGTGCCCATGAAAAGGATGCCGTTCTTCTCGATGAAGGTGCCGTGCTCCTTCGTCACCGAGAAGTCGGGGCGGATCATCCGCTGGGCAGCGATGCGGCCCAGACAGACCACGATCTTGGGCCGCAGCAGGCGGAACTGCTCCCGCAGCCACGGCATACAGGCCTCGCTCTCGGCGGGCAGAGGGTCGCGGTTCTGGGGCGGGCGGCATTTGACGATGTTGGCGATGTAGCAGTTGGAGGCGCGGTCGAGGTCGATGGCAAAGAGGTATTTGTCCAGCAGCTGGCCGCTGCGGCCCACGAAGGGCAGGCCCTGCTCGTCCTCGCTCTGGCCGGGGCCTTCGCCCACGAACAAGACCTCGGCGTTCTCCACGCCCTGCCCGAACACGACGCTGCGGCGGGTGGTGTGCAGCGGGCAGCGCTGGCAGGCGAGGCAGTCAGTTTTCAATGTTTCCCAATCCATAAGCGCAGTATTCTCCTATTAATTAAATGACATTTTCTTAACAAATTATCGCCGGATTTCTTCTTTAAAATATACCACAAAATTCAAGATTTGTCTTGAAGTTTTCTGACTCTGTGCTAGAATAAAAATGAAGGGCACACCTGTGGTGCCCGGGAATAATTGCAAAGTAATTTCGGAGGTAATCAATAATGGCTGATATGTTTGCACCCCTGGTAGCCCAGCTGAAGGCAAACCCCAAGACGATCGTTTTCACTGAGGGCAATGACCCCCGCATCCTGGAGGCCGCAAGCAAGCTGCTGGCTGAGGGCGTGCTGAAGGTCGTCATGGTCGGCAACGAGGCAGAGTGCAAGGCTGCTGCCGCTGCGGGCAACTTTGATATTTCCGCTGCTGAGATCATCGACCCGGAGAACTACGCCGGTTTCGATGAGATGGTCAATACGATGGTCGAGCTGCGCAAGGGCAAGCAGAGCGCAGAGGAGTGCACAGCCCTGCTGAAGAAGTCCAACTACTTCGGCACCATGCTGGTCAAGATGGGCAAGGCAGACTGCCTGCTGGGCGGCGCCACCTACTCTACCGCCGATACCATCCGTCCCGCTCTGCAGCTGGTCAAGACCAAGAAGGGCGCTCATCTGGTCAGCTCCTGCTTCATTCTGGACCGTGACTGCGGCGAAGAGGGCCTGAAGCGCATCGCCATGGGCGACTGCGCCGTCAACATCGACTACACCGATACCGTCGATAAGGCGACCGGCGAGGTCAAGGTCACTGCTGCCGCCAAGCTGGCTGAGGTCGCTGTTGAGACCGCTAAGACCGCAAAGCTGTTCGGCATCGACCCGAAGGTCGCTGTCCTGAGCTTCTCCACCAAGGGCTCCGGCAAGGGCGGCACCGTCGCTCTGAGCCATGACGCTGTCATCAAGGCTCAGGAGATGGATCCCGAGCTGGCTGTGGACGGCGAGCTGCAGTTCGACGCAGCCGTTGCTCCCGAGGTCGCACAGGTCAAGTGCAAGGGCAGCAAGGTCGCTGGTCAGGCCAACACCTTCATCTTCCCCTGCATCGAGGCCGGCAACATCGGCTATAAGATCGCACAGCGTCTGGGCGGCTACGCTGCCTACGGCCCCATCCTGCAGGGCTTGAACGCTCCCATCAATGACCTGTCCCGTGGCTGCAACGCCGACGAGGTCTACAAGATGAGCCTCATCACCGCCTGCCAGTCCTGAGCTGACGCACGGATGAACTGAAAATTTCCGAAAGGGCCGCTGCCGCATCTCGCGGGCAGCGGCCCTTTTGCTGTACATCCGACCCGTTTTATGATAAAATAAAGGAAAGAATATCCCCCAGATAAGGAGAAAAAATCGAAGGTGAGAAGAAAGGCTCTGTCCCTTGGCCTCGCAGCAGCGCTGCTTCTGTGCGGCGGTACACAGAAAAACGAAAGGACGGCCGCAGCCTTGGTACAGGCTGCAGCCGCCTCCACCATCCAGAGCAGCACAGCAAGCCCGGAAAGCGGCAGCATCACGCCGGAACAGTTCGGGGCGAGGGGCGATGGCAGGGCAGACGACCAGCAGGCGTTGGAGTCCGCGATGCAGTGTGCCAGCGCCGCCGGTCTGCCCCTCGAGCTGACGGAAGGGGCGGTCTACCGCTTTTCCTCCCAGCTTGAGCTGCCCAGCGGCCTGACCATCCGGGGCAATGGGGCTGTTCTGCTCAGCGACATCCAGTATGAGACGCTGGGGCAGGACCGCCCGGCCGTCGGCATCATCGGAAGGTCCAATGAGGACCGCGCACACGACATCCGGCTGGAAAATGTCACCTTCCGGGCGGCGGACAGCTGCCAGAGCAACTGCCTGTTCTGGGTGATGCGCGCCTGCAATGTGGAAGTCGTGGACTGTACCTTCGACTGCCAGCCCAACGACTGGTGCCGGGGCGCTGCCGACCTGTACGGGGTCAACGAGAATATCCGCTTCGAGGGCTGCGTATTCCGCCAGCTGACGGGCGGCACGGCAGGCGGCATTTGGGTGCGCAACTGGACGGATCAGGCAGAGAGCCGGAATATCCGTTTTGAGGACTGTGATTTTTACAAGTCCGGTGCAGACGAGGTCTTAGCCGTCTGGGGCTGGGGCAGCGCTGTGCGGGAGGTCGTCCTCTCGGGCTGTGGCTTTTATGAGACAGAGACGGAGGAGAGTCTGGCGGCAGGCAACCGTCCGGTGTGGTTCATCACACTGGGGCAGAGCGGCATCACCGATGTGCGGATGGAGCACTGCACCATTTGGGCGGACCGCTGCGAGGTCATCTTCCACATGGTGGGCGACAAGACCCATGCCGTCGTGGACAACTGCGACATCACCCTGAACCAGCCGGACGATGTGGCCGGGCATGACATCAGAAAGAGCGCGAATCCCATGCTGGCGCAGGGCAATGGCCGCGCCGACGGCAGTACGGTCATCCAGAACAGCCGTATTGTCCTGAGCGGCGACGATGGGCGGCGCATCAGCTATCGGCTCAGCGCCCTGAAGGACAATACGCTGGAAGTTTCCCTCGGGCACGGCATCGCCAGCACCAGCGAGGTCAGCGGCAATACCATCCGGGGCCGGATACAGCATAAGATCTTTGAGGACTGCTCCAACGTGTGGAATAATCATGTAAATGTGCGGAGATTCTCGCTTCCGGGATGAACCGCTTATAAAAAAGGAGGTCTTATCATGAGAAGAAAATTCATTGCGGCGGCTGCATCGGGGGTTCTGGCCCTGACGATGACAGCGGCTCTGCCCACCATCCATGCGGCGGCGGTGAGCATCTGGAACGACATTACCCCGGGAACGGAGAGCGTAGAGACGTTCCAGTACAAGGACTATGCCGACCGCTATTCGGACGCCTACGAGCTTTACGGCTACGACGCCGAGGCGTTGTTCAACCACTATGAGACGGTTGGCAAGGCCGAAGGGCGGGTAGGACGATTCAAGAAAACGGCGGAAGAAGATGACCGGCATCCCTATGTGTGGGACGCCGATGAGCCGTTGGATCCGCTGCCGCCTCTGGAATTTTCCGCGCAGCCGGATTGGTTCGATACCCGTACCCTCCCGGAGAACCTGTCCAACATTCGTATCGTAAAGGAATACGAGCAGCTGGAAGCCTTTATCGAGAGAGATGAATGGATCGGGGACCCTGTTCTGGTGCGGAAGTCAGAACTCCTGACCGAGATGAGCAGCCGTGTCCGGAATTACGAAGGCCGACGCGGCGGTGCCGACTATCTCCGTGCCATCAGTCAGGACATCGACGTATTGCTCGACTTCATGGGATAATGATATAGTATAAAAAGAAGAAGAACCTCACTGCAAAACAGCGAGGCTCTTCTCTGTTGGCAGAGCACAGTGCGAAAATACAGGGTTCGTCTGGCTCTTGTTTGGTGGAGGCGATGGGAGTCGAACCCATGTCCGAAAAGAGTTCAGCGTAGGTGTCTCCGGGTGCAGGCGATCTACAACATTCCCTCCGCGTCACGCCGGTCGTCAGGCTAACGCTTCAGTAGCTTCATGAGTTCCTGCCGGTCCGCAAAGCTTAGGTCCGTTCAGGTGCTGTGTCTAAAGGACGCCCCGGCCCCACACGACACAAGAGTGGGCGGAACGCGCAGCACTCAGGCTGCGAGCAACTGATAATTATTGTTGTCAGTTAATTTTTTGGAGGAGTTTAGAGCAGTTCCCCCACTGCTACCCGCTGCCCAGGCCTCGCTCCCCCCGTCGAAACCTTTACGCCCCCATAAAGCGCATGTCGCCATGCGCAGAAAGCTTGGTTTTCCGGGCAGGAATGCTGCCTGAAAGAGATCTAGTAGAATTTGCCGTTGGACTTTACAGCCCGGTCGATGGAGCGTTTGGCGTCACGCTTGGCGGCATCGGCACGCTTGTCGTAGAGCTTTTTGCCCTTGCACAGGCCGACCTCCATCTTGACGCGGCCATGCTTGAAGTAGAGGGAGAGGGGAACAAGGGTATAGCCCTGCAGTTTGCACTGCTGGTGCAGCCGCCGGATCTCGGTCTTGTGGGCCAGCAGCCGCCGCACCCGCAGAGGATCCTGATTGAAGATGTTGCCGTGGTCGTAGGGAGTGATATGCATCCCCTTGACCAGAAGCTCGCCGTCCTCAATATCGACCCAGCTGTCCTTCAGGTTGACGCCGCCCGCACGCAGGCTCTTGACCTCGGTGCCCTTCAGTTCAACGCCGGTCTCCAGCGCTTCGAGCACGAAGTACTCGTGGCGCGCCTCGCGGTTTGTGGCGATGGTCTTGGTCGCCGGACGTTCCTTGGTAGGTGCCATGAAGCGCGCCTCCTTTCCTTGACTTCTTACTGTCCTGTCATTATATCACATTTTGCTGGATTTTCAAGAGCGATTTTTGAAGAGACTGTTAATGTTCTCTAAAATCCGCCTGTTACAGCTCGTCGCGGCCGGAGAGGGCGCGGTAAAGCGTCGTCTCATCGGTATACTCGAGGCTGCCGCCCACGGGCAGGCCGTAGGCCAGACGGGTCGTCTTGATGCCGAGGGGCTTGATGAGCTTGGCCAGATACATGGCGGTAGCCTCCCCCTCGACGGTGGGATTCATGGCCATGATGACCTCCTTCACCTCGCCGCTGCCCAGCCGGGCCAGAAGCTCTTTCACCGAGAGCTGCTCGGCACCGATGCCGTCCATCGGGCTGATGAGGCCGTGGAGGACGTGGTAGAGGCCGTGATACTCCCGGGTGCGCTCAAAGGCCTGCACGTCGCGGGGGGTCTCCACCACACAGATGGTGGAGCGGTCCCGCTTGGCGCTGGAGCAGATGGGGCAAAGCTCCGCCTCGGTGTAGTTTTGGCAGACGCGGCAGCGGTGGAGCCGGGTGTGGGCGTTCTGGATGGCCTCGGCCAGCGCCGTGGCGTCGGCGTCCGACATGCTCAGCACCTGATAGGCCATCCGGGTCGCGCCCTTGCGGCCGATGCCCGGAAACTGGCTGAACTGCTCGATGAGCTTTTCCAGCGGCGCTGCGGTGTAACCCATGCGTATCCCTCCCGCTTAGAGGCCGGGGATGTTCAGGCCGCCGGTCAGCTTGCCCATCTCGGCCTCGGCGGTCTCGTCCACCTGCTTGACGGTAGCGTTGACGGCTGCGGCCACCAGATCTTCCAGCATCTCGATGTCGTCGGGGTCAACGGCCTCGGGCTTGATGGTGATGCCGAGGATCTCGTGTTTGCCGTTCATCCGGACCGTGACCATCTCGCCGGAGGCGCTGCCGGTGTACTCGGCAGCTTCCAGCTCGGCCTGCTTGGCCTTCATGTCATCCTGCATCTTCTGAGCCTGACGCATCAGGGCGTTCATATCGGGGCGGCCAAATCCTGCGGGCATTCTTGCTTTCATAGTTTGTGTTCTCCTTGTTTGTTCGTTTTATTTTTAGCGGCCTCGCCCTCTCCGTCCGCTTCGCGGCCACCTCTCCCAAAGGGAGAGGCTTTGCCTTGCGGTTTCGCTTTTGGCTCTCCCTTTGGGAGAGCTGTCACCGTTAGGTGACTGAGAGGGCAAGCCATTTTATCGCTTCTTTTTCGTGCTGTCCTCGATGCTCACCTCAAGGCCCAGCTTTTCCAGTGCGTGGAGGGACTGCTCGGCGTTGGAGGTGTGCTTCGCGGCGGTGCGGGGCTCGTAGGGGCCGATGGGCACCGCGACGCCCGACACCTGCGCGATGAGCTTTTTGATGAGGCGCTGACTGTCCTTGTTCACCCGGATGAAGTCCCGGAAGGTCTTGCCGCCGTCGATGAGCACCCGGGTGCCGTCGAAGTAAGCCTTCGACTTGCGCAGGTAGCTGTGGAGCATAGGATCCTTCTCCTGCAAGAGCTTGACGACCTCGCTCCACTGCTCGAAGGGGTTGATGCCCTCTGCGGCCACCTTTCGGGGGCGGCTGAAGGCCGGGTCGGCGGTGTATTCCGGAGCCGGTGCTGTGGGAGCAGAGGCCTCAGCAGGCGTTTCCTCCGGGAGGGGCGCTGTGACCGGTGCGGTCGGTTCATCCCACGGCAGGGGAGCGCTCTCTGCCACCGGCGGCTCGTCGGGCGGGGGCGGAAGCTCTTCTTCTGCGGGCGCGGGAGCCGGTTCCTCGGGAACCGAAGCGGGGGAGACCGCTGGCTCTTCCGGTGCAGACGTCGGTTCTGCGGCGGGCGCAGAGAGAGGCTCCTGCACAGCAGGCGGGGGCGTCACGGGCGCACTCACAAAGGGCTGCGGCGCGGGTTGTGCCGGGGCCGAGACAAAGGGCCGGACGACCGGTGCGGCAGGAGCCGCAGCCTGCACGGATACTGCTGCTACGGGGGCGGCCTGCGGCGGCTCAGAGAGGGTGAAGAGGGCCAGCTCCAGCTCAATGCGCTGGTCGCTGCCCCGGGTCATGTGCTCGAGGGCGTTGCCCAGCGTGCGGATGGCCCGGACGGCCTCCCGCTGGCCCAGCTGAGGCCCTTTTTCGAGGTACTGCGCTTCCTCCTCGGGCGAGACGCCGGACAGCAGGCTCTGCCCGCCGGGCAGAGCCGCCAGCATCAGAGCGCGGTAGTGGGCGATCAGCTCTTCGGTCAGACGCTTCACGTCCACCGACTGCTGCCGCAGCGCGGCCAGCTGGGCCAGAGCAGCCGCGCCGTCCTGCGCTTCCAGCGCATCCGAGATGCGGAACAGGTAGCTCCGGTCGGTGACGCCAGCCATCCGGCGGACCACGTCGGCGTCGATCTTTGCCGTGACGCCGGCGCAGGTATCAAGGATGGAGAGGGCGTCGCGCATGGCACCGTCGGCCAACCGGGAGATCAGCTCTGCGCCGTCGGTGGTCAGTTCCAGCCCCTCCTGCCCGGCAATGTACTCGACCCGCTGTGCGATGTCCTCCGGCCCGATGCGGGTGAAGTCGTACCGCTGGCAGCGGGAGAGGATGGTGGCCGGGACCTTCTGGATCTCCGTCGTGGCGAGGATGAAGATGACGTGGGCAGGCGGCTCTTCCAGCGTCTTCAGCAGGGCGTTGAAGGCCGCTGTGGACAGCATGTGCACCTCATCGATGATGTATACCTTATAATGGCAGGCGCTGGGGGTATAGGCTGTCTCGTCCCGCAGGTCGCGGATGTCGTCCACGCCGTTGTTGGAGGCAGCGTCCATTTCCACCACATCGAGGATGCTGCCGTTGTCGATGCCTTTGCAGATCTCGCACTCGCCGCAGGGGTCGCCATCCTTGGGATGGAGGCAGTTGACCGCCTTGGCAAAGATCTTGGCGCAGGTGGTCTTGCCGGTGCCGCGCACGCCGGTAAAGAGGTAGGCGTGGCCCACGCGGCCCGACGCCACCTGATTGCGCAGCGCTGTGACGATGCCGCGCTGTGCGACGACGTCCTCAAACCGCTGAGGTCTCCATTTGCGGTATAATGCGCGATACATCGGCGATCTCCTCCTGTCGATAATAAAAAATCGGACAGCGCTGACGGGGTTTGACCCCCGCCTTGCGTAACTCGGCATACGGATGCAGGCTGACTGAAACGCACGGGGCGCGCCGCTTAAGGCTGCTTGGTTCCCCACCTGACCTGGTTCACTGCGGCTCCATCGTACAGGACCCACATCCGTATGCCGAACCACGCAGCAGGCGCTGTCCGACAAGACACACGGTTCGTGTGCTTTAATATTGTACCACAGTTCAGGGAGGAATGCAAGAGGGAGTCAGTCCTGCTCCCAGCCGGTCCGCAAAAGCTCCAGTGCATGGGTCTCAAGGCGGGAAACATAGCTCCGGCTGATCTGGAGCAGCTTTGCCGTTTCCAGCTGGGTCAGCGGCGGCTGTCCCGCCAGACCATACCTTAATAATAGAAGCTTCCGCTCCCGGGCGGGCAGGCCCTCGATGAGGCGGCGGAGGCGCTGGGCATCCTCCTGCCTTTCGCAGCTCTCCTCCATGCAGAAGCCATCCTGCAGCACATCGGCGAGGGTGAGGGCGGAATCCTCTTTTCCGGCTTCCAGCGTTTCTTGGAGTGAGAGGGTGGGAGCGTTTTTTCGCTCCCGCCGGAAGTGCATCCGAAGCTCATTCTCAATGCATCGGCTGGCGTAAGTCGAAAATCTGGCCCGGCGGGTGGAGTC
>ENA-OZRN01000060-OZRN01000060.1-human-gut-metagenome-genome-assembly--contig:-NODE-60-length-48622-cov-8.779789_pt1 | contig 48622 bp, 42 predicted proteins | sample MGYA00243270_ERZ653947 | MGnify/ENA primary metagenome ERZ653947 (study PRJEB26926, sample SAMN06164695) | human gut metagenome | biome: ENVO:00009003; feature: ENVO:2100002; material: ENVO:00002003...
CGCGCCGAAAGTCGCCGTTTCCCGCGTATTTCAAGGGTTTTCCCGCCGTCTCCCCCCTCATCCCGCCTTATCCCACATTTCTCAAATATCCTGTCTCCCCACAGCGGCCGAAGGCGCAAAAAAGCCGCCTCCCGGCGGGCGGGAGGCGGCAGAGATCAGGGAAGATCAGACCTCAAAGTCGGGGTCGTCCTTCAGCACATGGATGCTGGTCATAAAGGCGCTCTGCTCAGGATCCTGGAACGGAGCCTCCTTGACGTACTTGTTCAGTGCGATGGCAGTGCGGGCGGGGTCGGCGATGGTGCCTGCGCCGCCGATGCAGCCGCCGGGGCAGCCCATGCCCTCCAGCAGGTAGCCGTTGTACTTGCCGGCCTTGGCCAGCATCAGCAGCTTCTTGCACTCGGCGAGGCCCTGTGCGGACGCGATCTTGACGTCCATATCGGGGTTCCACTCCTTGATCTTATCGGCGACAGCCTTGGCGACGCCGCCGGACTGAGCGAAGCCGCGGCCTGCGCCGGAAGCATGCACCAGATCGATCTCATCGGGATCGACCTCGAGATTGGCCACATCGATGTCCTTGGCCTCGATGATGCCGGCCAGCTCCTCGAAGGTCAGCACGAAGTCCACATCAGAGCGGACGGTGCGGCGGGAAGCCTCCAGCTTCTTGGCGGCGCAGGGTCCGATGAAGCACATACGGGCCTCGGGGTCGGCCTGCTTCATCATGCGGGCAGTGAAGACCATGGGGGTCATGGTCATGGAGATGTTCTTGGCCAGATCCGGGAAAGCGGTCTTGGCCATCATGCTCCATGCCGGGCAGCAGGAGGTAGCCATGAAGTTCAGCTTGCCGGGCACCTCTTCGAGGAAGTCGTGGGCCTCGTCCACGGTGCACAGGTCAGCGCCGATGGCGACCTCGACGACGTCACAGAAGCCCAGAGCCTTCAGCGCAGCCTTGAGCTTGCCGGTAGAGGCCAGCGTCGGGAACTGGTTGATGAAGGCAGGGGCGACGAGGGCGTAGATGCGGTCGCCGCGGTTAAAGCCCTGAATGAGCTGGTAGATCTGGCCCTTGTCGGCGATGGCACCGAAGGGGCAGTTGACCAGACACTGGCCGCAGGACACGCACTTGCTGTAGTCGATCTCAGCGCGGCCCAGCTCGTCGGAGTGGATGGCACCCATGCCGCAGGCAGCGGCGCAGGGGCGCTCGGTCTTGACGATGGCGTTGTAGGGGCAGACAGTCACGCAGCGGCCGCACTTGATGCACTTGTCCTGATCGATGGTGGAGCGGCCGCTCTCCCAAGTGATGGCCTTCTTGGGGCAGACTTCCATACAGGGGTGAGCGAGGCAGCCCTGACACAGGTCGGAGACCTTGACCAGCTTCTCAGGGCAGCGGTTGCAGGCGAACTTGATGACATTCACCAGCGGGGGGTCGTAATACTTATCGGCGATGGAAGCGTCCTCCAGACCGGAGACGACGCTGTTGTGCTCGTCCATACGGCGGGTGGGCAGGCCCATGGCCAGACGCACGCGCTCCTCAACGATGGCGCGCTCAAGGAAGATGTCCTTGCGGAGCTTGCCTTCCTCACCGGGGATGATGGTGTAAGGGATCTTGCGCATCAGGTGGTTTGCCTGCTCGCCCTTGACGTTGGCATAGGCCATCCGTGCGACCTCGGTGAACACCTGGCGGCGGATCTGGATGACCGTCGTATTGATTCCTCTGAAACTCATTCCAATCTCTCCTTGCTTTGAAACAACAGAACAAAAGGCCGCTGGTACGCGGCTTTATCCGGGACGGGTCGGTACTGGGCTGCTGCAAACAGCCCGATGCCCCGAATGATCCACTTTTATTGTAGCATAAACCTTTCGGGATGAAAAGGGGAAAGTCCAAAATTCGTTATGAAATTCACAACTGGTATATCTTGCACAAATGCGAATATTTGAATTTGTACAAAATAGCAAAGAAACGGCTAAGACTCAGGCCAGCTCTGCCCGGACGCGCTCGCCATCGTAACGGCCCAGCCGGACATGGACGATCTCGCCGCTCTTGCGGCCCGGGGCCGACACCACGACGGGGATGTACAGCCGGGTGTAGCCGGTGAAGAGGGTGCCGGACAGGGGCGTTTCCAGCAGCACGTCGTCCTCGCTGCCCTCGTAGGCGGCCAGCACCTCGCGGCGGATGTCCTCGGCGATGGCGTTCATCTCCCGGCTGCGGGCCTGCTTCTCCCGCTCGTGCACCTGATCGGGGAAGTCGTAGGCGGGGGTGCCGCTGCGGCGGGAGTAGGGGAAGACATGGACCTTCAAAAAGCCGATCTGCTTCAGAAAATCGCAGCTCTCCCGGAAGTCTGCCTCCGTCTCGCCGGGGAAGCCGCAGATGCAGTCGGTGGTGAAGCTGACCGGACGCCCGCCGTAGGCGGCACGGAGCTGGCTGACCACCTCGGCATACTGCTCGGCGGTGTAGACGCGGCGCATCCGGCGCAGCGTGGCGCTGCAGCCGCTCTGCAGGCTCAGATGGTACTGGGGGCAGAGCTTGTCCACCGCAGCCAGCCGGGTGATGGACTCGGGCGTCAGCATATCGGGGTCGAGGCTGCCCAGACGGATCCGCTCGATGCCCTCCACCTCGGCGCACTTCTCCACCAGCTCCACGAGGTCGGTGCCGGTGTCGAGGCCGTAGCTGGGCAGGGAAATGGCGCTGAGCACCACCTCCCGGTAGCCGGAGGCGGCCAGCTGGCGCAGCTCGGCGAGGATGCTCTCCTCCGAGCGGCTGCGCACCGGGCCGCGGGCACGGGGGATGACGCAGTAGGCGCACTGGCGGTTGCAGCCGTCCTCCACCTTGATGAAGGCGCGGGTGTGGGTCTCGAACCGCTCCACCGGCAGCTCCTCGAACTGCTCGCCCTTGGCGTGGGGGGCGATGGCGACGATGCGCTCGTGGCCGTCCAGCAGCTTGAGCACATTGTCGAGGATGGCCTTCCGGTCGCCGTTGCCGCAGACGAGGTCAGCCTCCATGAACTGTGCTGCCTCCTCCGGGAAGGCCTGCGGATAGCAGCCGGTGAGAACCGTCACAGCGCCGGGGTTCTCGCGCTTGGCCCGGCGGAGCCACTTGCGGCTCTTCTGGTCGCCGAAGTTGGTGACGGTGCAGCTGTTGACGACGAAGACGTCGGCCTCTTCGCCCTCCGGCACGATGGTAAAACCGGCGGAGCGGAACATCTGCTCCAGTGCGCCGGTCTCGTTCAGATTGACCTTGCAGCCAAGGGTATAAAAACAAACTCGCATGGGGTGTCCTTTCTGAAAACCTCTCCGTATAACAAACCATCCTATTATAGCAGATTTTTCCCGGAGAGAAAAGGGCATTCCGCCCTCTTTTTTTGCATAGAATGCAATCAGACAGACATTGCGGGGAGGGACAAGGGATGGAACGAAAGAATTTTGCGGCGCTCTGTGCCGCCGTGCTCTGCTTCTGGCTGTTTGCACTGGCCCTTGGCACAGCGGAGGGGGTGGGCCTGCGGGCCGTCATGCACCCAGAGGAGAGGGCTGTCAGCGCCGATGCAGGGGAGGCGGCAGAGGGGACGGCCCTCCCGGCGGCGGCTGCCGCGCCCCAGCTCTCGCTCAACTGCCGCGCCGCCATCCTCATCGAGCAGGGCAGCGGCCGAGTGCTCTACGAGAAGAATGCCGACGAGCGGGTGCCCATCGCCTCCATCACCAAGGTCATGACCCTGCTCCTTACCTTCGAGGCCGTCCACGACGGGCGGCTGACGATGGAGACGCCGGTGCCGGTCAGTGAGCACGCCTATCATATGGGCGGCAGTCAGATCTGGCTCGAGCCGGGGGAGCATTTTACGCTGGACGAGATGATAAAGGCCATCTGCGTCTCCTCCGCCAACGACGCGGCCGTGGCTGTGGCCGAGCTGGTGGGCGGCAGCGAGCCGGCCTTCGTGGAGCAGATGAACGCCCGCGCCGCTGCGCTGGGGATGGAGCAGACCGCCTTCCGCAATGCCTGCGGACTGGACGCCGAGGGCCATCTTTCCACCGCCCGGGACGTGGCCGTCATGAGCCGCACCATCCTGAACACCTGCCCCGAGGTGCTGCATTATACCGGTATCTGGACGGACACCCTCCGGGGCGGGCAGACCCAGCTCGTCAACACCAACAAGCTCCTCCGCCGGTACGAGGGCATCACCGGCCTCAAGACCGGCACCACCGGCGGGGCGGGCATCTGCATTTCAGCCAGTGCCACCCGGAACGGACTTTCCCTCATCGCGGTCATCTTAGGGGCACCGTCCAGTGCTGACCGCTTCGACGCCGCCACGACACTGCTGGACTACGGTTTCGGGGCCTATGAGGCCGCACCCCTGCCGAAGCTCGAGGTTCAGCCGCTCCAAATCGCGGTCAAGGGAAGCGCGGCAGGCAGCGTCCCGCTGGATTACACGGCCCTGCCCGAGACGGTGCTGGTGGAGAAGGGGACGGCCTCCGCCCTCCACACCGAGCTGACCCTGCCGCAGGAGCTGGAAGCCCCGGTGGAGCAGGGGCAGACGGTGGGCAAAGCCGCTGTTTATCAGGGCGAAAGCCTTTTGGAGGAGTATGAGGTGCGTGCTGCCGCCGATGCACCCAGAATGACCGTCCGGGATGCTGTCGGGCTGCTGTGGCAGAGCCTTGTCGGAGCATCCTGACCGAAAACGGCGCACTACCGGCCAAAAACGGTTAGCGCAGACAAAGAACGGCTTGGACGTTTGTATAAAAGATGTAAGAGATGACAAAACAACACTATTAAAATTGTATGAAAAGCGAGGATTTTGGCCTTGACTTTGCCCGGCGGGAACGGTACACTTATACCAAGACAAACCCTCGCCGGGCAGAGTGCCCGTAAAATGTTTTGGAGGTTTTGATAGAATGAGTCTCGCTCTGAATACGAAGCACCTCTCCAGCTTTATCAAGGAAGAGGAATACAAGGCCATCTACCCGCAGGTGGAGGCCGCACACAAGACGCTGGAAGCCAAGAACGGCCCTGGCAGCGACTTTTTGGGCTGGATGTATCTGCCCCGCGATTACGATAAGGAAGAGTTCGCCCGCATCAAGGCCGCAGCAGCCAAGATCCGCGAGGACTCCGACGTTCTGGTGGTGGCTGGCATCGGCGGCAGCTATCTGGGCGCACGCGCCGTCATCGAGGCTGTCAAGGGTATGTACCACAACGAGCTGGACAACGGCCTGAAGATCTACTTCTGCGGCAACAGCATCAGCCCCACCTATCTGAATGACATCATCACGCTGTGCAAGGGCAAGCGCTTCTCCATCAACGTCATCTCCAAGTCCGGTACCACCACCGAGACCTCTCTGGCCTTCCGCGTGCTGCGCAAGCTGCTGGAAGACGAGATGGGCGTGGAAGAGGCCAACAAGCGCATCTATGCCACCACCGACCGCGCTAAGGGCACCCTCAAGCAGCTGGCTGACGCACAGGGCTGGCCCACCTTCGTCGTCCCCGATGATGTCGGCGGCCGCTACTCCGTCCTTTCCGCTGTGGGCCTGCTGCCCATCGCCGCCGCTGGCATCAGCATCGACGAGGTGATGCAGGGCGCAGCCGACGCCATGGAGCGCTTCTCCGTCCTCAGCCCCGACAACGACGCTTACAAGTATGCTGCCATCCGCAACATCCTGTACCGCAAGGGCAAGAGCATCGAGATCCTCGAGTGCTATGAGCCGAACTTTACCCTCATGAACGAGTGGTACAAGCAGCTGTTCGGTGAGAGCGAGGGCAAGGACAACAAGGGCCTGTTCCCCGCAAGCTGCATCTTCTCCACCGACCTGCACTCCATGGGCCAGTTCATTCAGGAAGGTGCCCGCACCATGTTCGAGACCATCGTGGACGTCAGAAAGCCCGCACAGGATCTCTTCATCGAGAAGCTCGAGGGCAACTTCGACGGCCTGAACTTCCTCGCCGACCAGAACATGAGCGTGGTCAACCGCAAGGCCATGGAGGGCACCATCCTCGCCCACACCGACGGCGGCGTGCCCGAGGTGGTCATCGAGGTGGACGACCTGTCTGCTTATAATGTGGGCTACCTCATCTACTTCTTCTGGCGTGCCTGCGCCTGCAGCGGCTATCTGCTGAGCGTCAACCCCTTCAACCAGCCGGGCGTCGAGAGCTATAAGAAGAATATGTTCGCACTGCTGGGCAAGCCGGGCTACGAGAACCTGACCGCTGAGCTGGAAGCAAAGCTGAAGTAACATCTGGCGGAACAAAAAATGATCTCCCGCCGCGAGGCGTGGAAAATACAGGAGGACAGAACTATGATTAAACTGATTGTTGGCACCAAAGGCTCCGGTAAGACCAAGGCTATGATCGACATGATCAATGATTCGGTCAAGACCTCCAAGGGCAACGTCGTTGTCGTCGAGAAGGGCATGAAGCTGACCTATGAGATCCACAATGCAGCCCGTCTCATCGATCTGGACGAGTACAAGATCGCTGGCGGCGAGATGCTGTACGGCTTCGTGGCCGGCCTGCTGGCAAGCAATTATGACATCACCGACCTGTACATCGACGGCATCCTGAAGGTGCTGGATCACGACATCAACCGTCTGGGCGTCGTTCTGGACGAGGTGGCTGCTGCCGCCGGCGACTCCGTCAAGGTCACGGTCACGGTCAGCGCCGACGAGTCTGCTCTGCCCCACGATGTGAAGAAGTACCTGTAAAAACGCTGAAATTTCTGATTTGAACCATCCCAGACAGGCAGGAAACCGGAGAATTTGAAATTTTTTCGGTTTTCTGCCTGTTTTGGTGTTGACAAAGGGCTGCGTTGGCGCTATACTAACAAAGCAGCCTTTTATGAGGTGTACTATGCAATTTGACCTGAGAAAGTTTATCGTATCCGGCACGAAACCTTATGTTGCAGAGTTTCAGTGTGATTTGTCTGCCAAGGATTTTGCCGGTGCAAGGATCGAGCAGCCGGTGTCGGCCCGCTTTGAGGCGGTGCCGGATGGCGACGAGATCCGGATGACGCTGCGGGCAAACGCATTGGTGCACGGAGAGTGCGCCCGCTGCCTCGACCCGGTCGAACGGGAAGAGACAGTGCAAGCAGAGTGGACGGTCAGGGAGCGCGATCTGGATGACCCGGATTTCGACCTGCCCCTCGACGAAAAAGGACATCTGGATGTAGACGAATGGCTCTGTCAGGAGTTTATGTTCCAGATCCCCACGGTGCTGCTTTGCAGCGCTGACTGCCCGGGCTTGTGTCCCCGGTGCGGGAAGAAGATGGCCGAATGTACCTGCCCTCCGGCAGAAGCTGAGGCCGAACCCGCAGACGCAAGGCTAGCGATACTCAAATCACTGCTGAACTGACAAACCCATCAAGGAGGTGCAAAAATATGGCAGTACCTAAGAGACATCTTTCCAAGGCCCGCCGCGACAAGCGTCGCAGCAATGTTTGGAAGCTGGAGGCCCCCGCACTGGTGAAGTGCAGCAACTGCGGCTCTCTGAAGCTCCCCCACCAGGCATGTGGCAACTGCGGTTACTACAAGGGCGAGGAAGTCATCAAGAAGGGCTAATTTGCGCAGAATTGGTGGCACATTGGTGTTATGTACAGAAGGGGAGGGCGCAATGCCTTCCCCTTCTTGCTTTGTCTGGGAACGAAACTGTGAGGTGAAAGCATGGCCATCCGGATCGAGCGTGTGGAAGAGGGCAGCGAGGCCGCTGTCCTCGGCCTCGCTGGCGGCGACGAGCTGCTGAGCGTGGACGGCAACGAGCTGAACGACACGCTGGACTACGATTTTTATACCGACAGCAAGAGCTTCCACCTCAAGGCGAGGGTGGCAGACGGCATCCGGGAATGGGATGTCCGGCGGGAGGAGCGCGGCCCCTTCGGCTGTGACTTTTCCACCTATCTGGGCGACCAGAAGCACTCCTGCTCCAACCACTGCATGTTCTGCTTCATCGACCAGCTCCCGCCGGGGATGCGGGAGAGCCTCTACTTCAAGGACGACGACGAGCGGCTGTCCTTCCTGTTTGGCAACTATATCACCATGACCAATATGCAGGACCACGAGATCGACCGCATCATCAAGATGCACATCTCGCCCATCAACATCTCTGTCCATACGACGAATCCCCAGCTCCGGGTCCGGATGCTGGCCAACAAGCGGGCGGGCGAGGTGCTCCAATACCTGCCCCGTCTGGTGGAGGGCGGCATCGCCGTCAACTGTCAGCTGGTGCTCTGCCGGGGCATCAACGACGGCGACGAGCTGCGCCGCACCCTCACCGACCTGCTGGAGCTGACCCCGATGGTGCAGAGCGTGGCAGCGGTGCCCTGCGGCGTGACGGATTACCGGCAGAACCTGTTCAAGCAGACGCCCTACGACGCCGAGACCAGCGCTGCCGTCATCGACATCATGGAGGAGTTTGGGGATGAGTGCAAGCGCCGCCACGGCAAGCGCATCATCTACCCCAGCGACGAGTGGTACCTCAAGGCGGGCCGGCCCATCCCGGCCCCGGAGTTCTATGAGGACTACGACCAGCTGGAAAACGGCGTGGGAATGATGAGCCTCTTCCGGCAGGAATTTCTGGCCGAGCTGGAAAAGCCCCACCGTGTCTATGGCTCCAAGAAGCTGGACGTCGTCACCGGCACGATGGCGTCCCCCCTCATCACCGAGATGATGGACGAGCTGCACCGTCAGTACCCCATGATCGAGGTGACAGTGCATACCATCAAAAACAACTTCTTCGGCGGCAACGTCGGCGTGGCGGGCCTCGTCACGGCGACGGACATCATCGCCCAGTGCGAGGGCAGGCTGACCAGCGGCACGCTGGGGGTGCCTGCCGTGATGCTGCGGGAGGAGAAGGACACCTTCCTCGACGATGTCACCATCGAGCAGCTGGGCCAGCGGCTCGGCGTGAAGGTGGAAGTCCTGCCCGTCAGCGGCGGCGACGAGGCCAAGGCCCTGCTGCGCAGCGGCCTCCACATCGCCCGCCGGAGGAGACCGTAATCGTTACCCCTTTTGTGAAAGGAGGAACCCCCTATGAGCAAACCGATCGTAGCTGTGGTGGGCCGCCCCAACGTGGGCAAGTCCACCCTGTTCAATAAGCTCTGCGGCCAGCGTCTGGCCATCGTGGAGGATACCCCCGGCATCACCCGCGACCGCATCTTCGCCAACTGCGAGTGGAGCGGCCACGAGTTCCTGCTGGTGGACACCGGCGGCATCGAGCCGAAGGCCACCGAGGGCATTCTGGCCCATATGCGCGAGCAGGCCCAGATCGCCATCGACACCGCCGACTGCATCATCATGGTGGTGGATGTCCGCAATGGCCTGACCGCTTCCGACGAGGACGTGGCTCATATGCTGCGCCGCAGCCATAAGCCCATCATCCTTGCCGTCAACAAGTGTGATAATGTGGGCCAGACCCCCATGGAGCTCTATGAGTTCTACAACCTCGGCTTCGACGAGGTCATGCCCATCTCGTCCGTCCACGGCCACGGCACCGGCGATTTGCTGGACGCCGTCTGTGCCCACCTCGATTTCAGTGAGACCGTCGTGGAGGAGGACCGCATCCCTGTCGCCATCATCGGCCGCCCCAATGTGGGCAAGTCCAGCCTGACCAACCGCATCCTCGGAGAGAACCGGATGATCGTGGCCAACGAGGCCGGCACCACCCGCGATGCCATCGACACCCCGGTGGACAACGCCTACGGCAAGTTCATCTTCACCGATACCGCCGGTCTGCGCAAGCGCAGCAACATCACCGACGGCCTCGAGCGCTACATGGTCGTCCGGGCACTGGCTGCTGTGGAGCGCAGCCGCGTGGCCCTCATCCTCGTGGACGCCACCGTCGGCTTCACCGAGCAGGACAGCAAGGTGGCCGGTTATGCCCACGAGCAGGGCAAGGCCTGCATCATCGTCGTCAACAAGTGGGACGCCGTGGAGGGCAAGGAGACCAACACGATGGAGCTGCAGCGCCGCGGCTATGCCGAGTGCTTCAGCTTTATGGGCTATGCTCCCATCATCTTCATCTCGGCCCAGACCGGCTACAACGTCAACAAGCTGATGCAGCTCATCCGGGATGTGGACAGCCAGAACGGTGCCCGCGTGCCCACCGGCGTCCTCAACGAGATGCTGGCCCGTGCGACCGCCCGGATGCAGCCGCCCAGCGACAAGGGCCGCCGCCTGAAGATCTTCTACCTGACGCAGGCCTCCACCCGTCCGCCGACGTTCGTGGCCTTCGTCAACGCAAAGCACCTGTTCCATTTCAGCTACCAGCGGTATATCATCAACCAGATCCGCGAGAACTTCGGTCTGGAGCACACCCCCATCCGCCTTGTCGTGCGGGAGCGCGGCTCCGGCGAGGTGGGCGCAAAGGACGTATAAGGGAAGGAGCCTTGCTGCATGACTGCATTTCTCATCGTGCTGGCTGTCGCTGCCGAAGCCTACCTGCTGGGCAGCGTGGACACCGGCATCCTCGTCAGCAAATACCTGTACCATGACGACGTCCGCACCCACGGCTCGGGCGCTGCCGGAATGACCAATATGCTGCGCACCTTCGGCAAAAAGGCCGCTGCCCTCACGGCGGTGGGCGATGTACTCAAGGGCGTCGTGGCTGTCTGCCTCGGCCGGTGGCTGTTCAGCCATCTGCCCGCCGATGCGGCCATCTCGCCCTATCTGGGCGTCTACCTCGCCGCCATCCTCGCCGTGGTGGGCCACTCCAAGCCCATCTACTTCGGCTTCAAGGGCGGCAAGGGCGTGCTGGTGGCCGCGGGTGCCATCCTCGCCGTCCAGCCGGTGCTGCTGCCGGTGCTGGCGCTCATCTTCCTCGCCTGCCTGCTGCCCACCGGTATGGTGTCGCTGGGCAGCATCACGATGGCGGCAGCCTATCCGGTGCTGACGCTGGTGTACAGCCTCCTGCGCGGCCTGCCGACGCAGGACGTCGTGGTCTGCACCGTGGGCGCTGCCATCGTGGGCGGCATGGTCATCTGGATGCACCGCACCAATATCCAGCGCATCCGGGACGGCAAGGAGTACCGTTTCGGTCAGAAGCACAAGAGCAAGTAACCGCAAAAAACAACGCCCCGCAGGGCGCTCGTTCCATCGAGCTGCCTGCGGGGCGTTTTGCTGTTTGGCAGAGTTATTCCGCGTCGGCTTCCTGAAGGGTCTCGGTGTTGTCCTCGTACTCGGGGTCTTCGATGGCGATGGTCTTTTCCCGTTCAGCAGACTTGCTGCTGAGGTGCTTGCGCAGCCGGGCGGCAAATTCGTCTTCCGGGATGCCGCTCTGGGAGGGGGTGAGGTCGGGTGCAGGGTGGCCGTCGGGCAGGTGAGCGCCGAAGGCCGGGACGAAGAAGAATTTCCGTACGACGAAGATGAGGGCGATGGCCCCCACGCTCAGCAGGTTCTCCAGTGCAGATTCGTGGCCCACCACCATGTGGCGTGCGATGGCGTAGAGCAGCACTTCGAGGCTGGAGCCGGGGCTGTGCTTGGCCAGCATCTTGATGAACTCGATGCCGATGACGATGTCCAGCGCGCGCTGTAAGAAGATGCTCACCTCGACGTCGTTGCCGTCGAACAGCAGGCCGGGCATCCATTGCAGCAGGGGGATCATCGACAGCAGCAGGCCGATGAGGACGAGGCCGGACAGCAGGATCTCGAGCAGTGTGGCGGCGCTGATGATCCGGTTGCGCAGTTCGGCGCGGTTGTGGCTTTCGACACGGGAATTGGACATGGCGGGGACCTCTCTTTCGAATCTGACCGGAAATATTTTACAACAGTTTGATTCTATTGTAACAAAAGTGAAAAGTGAAGTCAATTCTCCGGAAAAGAAAGTAAGCCGCCATGAAAAACTGGAATCGATAGTAGCACAAAAAGGCCGTCCGCGCCCCGGAGAGGGTGCAGACGGCCTCCTTGCAGACCGGGAAAAACTTATGCCTCAGCGATGGCCTCGATCTCGCAGAGCACACCCTTGGGCAGATCCTTCACCGCCACGCAGCTGCGGGCAGGCTTGGAGGTGAAGTACTTGGCGTACACCTCGTTGAAGGCGGCAAAGTCGGCAATGTCGGCGAGGAAGCAGGTGGTCTTGACCACCTTGTCGAAGCCCACGCCCGCAGCCTCAAGGATGGCGCCTACATTGCGGCAGCTCTGGTCTGCCTGTGCAGCGATGCCCTCAGCGACCGCGCCGGTGGCGGGGTCTACCGGGATCTGGCCGGAGGTGAAGACGAGGCCGCCCACGGTGTAGCCCTGAGAGTAGGGGCCGATGGCGCCGGGGGCTTTTTCGGTGCTGATGATGTTCATATCGATTACCTCACTTGTCCTGAATAGGGATGTCTCCCGCAAAAGGGGAGCGGATGCCAAGAGTCTACCACCAACGGCCTCTGCCGTCAACTGTTGCCGGGGAGAAGATTTTTCAGGAGATTTTAGAGATATTTGCAAAATTGCCTTGACAAGAAATAAACTTTTATGATAATAATAGGATACGAAACTAACATTTTAACGAAAAAGAACGCAGGCGCAGCGCAGGCAGGGCAGTCCGCTTTGCGCAGGCGCATTTCTTTTTTGCAGAAAAAACGATTTCTGAACCACCGGGAGGGGCAGAAAAGGATATGTCGATTTTAGTGCATGATTCAAACAAAGCGGCCTGCCGTGCGGCGGCAGCCGCCTTGCAGCAGGGCTGCCGGGCCGCGCTGGTGCGTCCGGCGGGCACCGGCAAGGGCCGCATCGTGTGGGAGATGCTGGCAGAACAGCCTGACACCCGCGTCCTCTGGGTGGCCTCCTGCGCCGCGCGGCTCGAACTGCGCCGCGGGCTGGCGAAGGAGCTGGGCAAAACGCTGGACGGCAGCGTCCGGCTGATGGACTGTGAGCAGCTGGCTGCACAGAGCGCGCTGGGCTGGGTGGCACTGGCAGAGTTCCGGCCCGGTCTGTTGGTGCTGGACGGCTGGCGGGAGATGAGCGCACGGGACTGGACGGACTGCGTCCAGCTCCTGTTCCGCCTCTGTCCGGAGGCCAAGGTGCTGGCGCTGGCCGAGCCGGACGCCCCGGGCGAGAGCTGCCGCGCTGCCGAAGAGCTGCTGGGCGATGCTGTGGTGGAGCCGCTGACGCTGGGCGGGGCATTGGCCGATGGGCTGCTGCCCATGCCGACCTCCTACACGGCGCTGCTCTGGCCGCAGGAGGCCGCAATGGCCCGCCTCCGCGCCGAGGTGAAGAATCTCCGCGTGCCCGGCACGCCCGACCCCAACGCCGAAAAATATCAGGCTCTGAGCCTTGCTGTGGAGCAGCTGCCCTCCGTGGAAGTGCTGCTGGCGCGGTGGCTCCCCGATGCCGCCGGGCGGTATCTCGTCCTCTGCGAGGATGCCCAGACGGCGGCGCAGATGGCCCAGCAGGCCGAAGCGCTGTTTGGTGCGGGGGTGCATACCTGCTGCGCCGATGCGCTTTCCAGCGATGCAGAGCCCTTCCTGACCGACGAGGCCGACGCGCTGCGGCTGCTGGTCTGCGTCAACAGTCCTGCCGCCGAGACGCCGCTGACCGGCATTTCAGGCGTTGTCCTCGTCCGCCGCACCGCTGAGGCACCCGCCTATCGGCAGATGCTGGCCCGCGCCCTCGCGGCCTGCGGCAGTGTGCCGGTGGCAGAGCTGAGCGCTGCCTTCGAAGGACTGACCTGCGTGCCGCAGCTCCGGAAGGAGTGCGGCGAGAAGCCATTCCCGCTGTCTGAGCCGCTGTCCGCCTGCCGCCGGGCCTACCGGCAGCTTCGCCGGGCACTGGACGCCGAATGGGAGCGCTATTTTGCCGCCGCGAAACAGATGGCCGCAAAAAAGCTGCCGCTGGATGTGCCCCGCGCCTACACCTTCGAGGGAGTGGCCGTGGGCCGCTGGCTGGAAAACCAGCGCCTCGTGCGGGCCGGAAAGAAGAATGGCCGCCTCACTGCCGAGCAGGTCGCCCGGCTGGACAAGATCGGCATGAACTGGAAAAAGCGCCTTGAGCTGGCGTGGGAGAACGGCTGGGCCTCGGCCCGGCGGTACCGCGACAGCCACGCCGACCTTCTGGTGCCGGTCCACTATAAAGATAAGAACGGCTTCGCGCTGGGCGAGTGGATCGTCTACAACCGCCAGCGCTATCAGGGCGGCAGCCTCTCGGATGACCGCATCGAGCGGCTGGAATCGCTGGGCATGGTGTGGGACACCGGCAGCATCCTCTGGGAAAAGAACTATGCCGCTGCCGTCCAGTACCATCTCGAGCACGATGACCTCGAGATCCCCGTCAAGTACGTCACGCCGGACGGCATGGCGCTGGGCGTCTGGCTGGGCAGCCAGCGGGCCGCCTATAAGGAAGGAACCCTGACCGCCGCCCAGATCGAAAAGCTGGAAGCCCTCGGCGTGGACTGGGCGAACCGGAACGACCGCAAGTGGCAGACTGCCTACGAGGCCGCCGTGAAATATTACAGCGCCCATGGCAACATCGATGTGCCCACCGAGTACATTGATGAGGACGGCATTCTGCTGGGCAAGTGGGTGTCCCGCCAGCGGTATGCATGGCAGAACCCCGAGCGCAGCAGTGCCCGGGTCACGCCGGAGCGGAAAGCCCTGCTGGATGAGCTGGGCATGATCTGGGAAAAGACCGACTCGTGGCAGCACCGCTACGAGCTGGCGGCGGCATACAAAAAAGAGCACGGCAGTCTGGCCGTCCCGGCGCAGTACCGGACGGAGGACGGCATCTGGCTGGGCAGCTGGCTCTCCCGCCAGAAGCTGATGCTGCGGGAGGGCAAAAAGCTCTCCGCGGAGCGCTGCGCCGCCCTCAGGGAGCTGTTTCAGGGCGAGAACACCCGCCGCCTTACGGCCACTGTGCCGCCTGCGTGCAGCGTGCGGGAGCAGAACTGGCTGGACAACTATCAAAGCGCCAAGCGCTATGCCGAAAAGAAGGGCACCCTTCTCGTGCCCGCCGGATATGTGGACGAGAGCGGCTTCCGGCTGGGCGTCTGGATCTCGAACCTCCGCGCTGCCCGCAAGGCCCGGCCTGAGTCCTTTCAGGTCACGCCGGAGCATATCGCCATGCTGGACGCCATCGGGATGCAGTGGGACGCCCGGGAGGCCAAATGGGACGGGGCGTTCCGCCGCGCCGAGGAGTACCGTGCCGCCCACGGCGACCTTCTGGTGCCGGTGAACTACAAGACCGGCGACGGCTTCTGCCTCGGCGACTGGATCCGCCGGATGCGGGAGAGCTATGCCGCCGCCGATGACCGGCTGACAGCCGCCCACGTCCAGAAGCTTGAGGCGCTGGGGATGGTCTGGACGATGCCGCAGGAGAGCTGAGATATTGCTTTTTGAGATGAGGTGTGCTATACTTCCTCTCGTCTGAATAGAAAACAGCAGGTGCCTGCCGCCGAGGGCTTGTCCTTTGGCCGGGAGGGTAAAAGGGAAGCGGGTGAGAGTCCCGCGCGATCTCGTCACTGTGATAAGGGAGTCCGCTGCCTTGGCGCACGTCGCCGGTCACTGGGAGCTTTGCTTCTGGGAAGGCGGCAGTGGATGATGAGCTTTCAGTCAGGAAACCTGCCCGCTGTTGGTACAGGAGCGCCAAGCTCCGGATCACGAGGAATTGGTCGTACCAAAAAGCCCGAATCGTTCAAAGGGTCTTTTTGCTGTGCCTTCCGCGCGGCAGAAAGGCCCTTTTTCGTTTGAGCTGGCCCCCGTTTCGTACCCTTTCTATCGGAAATACCGATCCCACCCAAACAGAAAGGACTCAAAACAATGCGTAAAGCAACCAACAAGAACTGGCAGCGCGTCACCGCCGCTGCCGCCGCACTGGCCCTGTGTGCCGGTGTGCTCACCGGCTGCGGTGCATCTTCTTCTACTGCCGCCAGCAGCGCCGCAGCAAGCTCTGCTGCCGCCAGCGAGGTGAGCAGCGAGGAGGCCGATGAAATGGCAGCAAAGAACGTGGCCGATCTCATCGACGCCATCTATGTGCAGGAGCGCAACGAGAACACCGACGCCCAGTGCGAGGCCGCCAAGGCTGCATGGGACGCCCTGACCGACGCCCAGAAGGAGCTGGTCGAGGGTGAAGAGGCTGACCCCGATTACTTTGGCCGCGACACCGGCGATGCCTCCAAGGACGACCCCCGCAATGAGGACAACATCGGCGACAACGAGATCCTCGTCGTCAGCTTCGGCACCTCCTTCAACGACAGCCGCGCAGCGGACATCAAGGGCATCGAGGATGCCATTCAGGCCGCTTACCCCGACTGGTCTGTCCGCCGTGCCTTCACTGCACAGATCATCATCAACCATGTGCAGGCCCGTGACGGCGAGAAGATCGACAACATGGAGCAGGCTATGGAGCGCGCTGTCGCCAACGGCGTGAAGAATCTGGTCGTCCAGCCCACCCATCTGATGCACGGCGCGGAGTACGACGAGATGATGGAGCTGGTGGACAGCTACCGCGACAAGTTCGAGTCTGTCGCTGTCGCCGAGCCTCTGCTGGGCGAGGTGGGCAGCGATGCCACCGTCATCAACGCCGACAAGGAGGCTGTCGCCAAGGCGATTACCGCTGAGGCCGTCAAGACCGCTGGCTTCGACAGCGTGGACGCCGCTGCTGCGGATGGCACCGCCTTCGTTTTCATGGGCCACGGCACCTCTCACACCGCAAAGGTGAGCTACAGCCAGATGCAGGCTCAGATGAACGCTCTGGGCTACAAGAACGTCTTCATCGGCACTGTCGAGGGTGAGCCGGAGGAGACTGCCTGCGAGAACGTCATTGAGGCCGTCAAGGCCGCCGGCTACACCAAGGTCGTCCTGCGTCCCCTGATGGTCGTTGCAGGCGACCATGCCAACAACGATATGGCGGGCGATGACGATGATTCCTGGAAGAGCCAGTTCGAGGCCTCCGGTGCATTCGATTCCGTCGAGTGCCAGATCGCGGGTCTGGGCGAGATCGCTGACATCCAGCAGCTCTACATCGCACACACCAAGGCCGCTGTCGATTCCCTGAACGGCTGATTCTGACCCTATGATTGCCCGGAAAGGAGTGCCTTTTCGGGCAATTTCTTTTTCGGCCTGCTTTGAAATCAGGCCATTGCGTGTTATAATCTTTTTGGTACGATATAAGTCGAGGTAACTACTATGAAACTGAAAAATAAATGCTCTCTTCTGCTGGCCGGTGTGATGCTGGCCGGTGCACTCGTCGGCTGCGGTGCATCCAGCGCCCCGGCCAGCTCTGCCGCTTCCTCCGAGGCGGCAGCCTCCTCTGCCGTGAGCGAGGCTGCTTCTGCCTCCGCTGAGGCGGCGCTGCCCGACGGCACCTATACGGCTGATTTTGACACTGACAGCTCCATGTTCCACGCCAATGAGGCATTCGACGGAAAAGGCGCGCTGACCGTGAAGGACGGTCAGATGACGCTCCACGTCAGTCTCGCCTCCAAGAACATCGTCAACCTCTACGTCGGCACGGCAGAGGACGCGGCCTCCCACGAGGCCGACTGGCTCCAGCCCACCACCGATGTGGTGAACTACAGCGACGGCACCTCGGATGAGGTGTACGGCTTCGACATCCCGGTGGAGGCACTGGACACGGACTTCTCCGTTGCCATCCTCGGCAAGAAGGGCAAGTGGTACGACCACACCGTCAGCGTCCGCAATGCACAGCCCACGACGAAGGAGGCCCTTGCCGACGGCGCCTACACCTGCGACGTGACCCTTGAGGGCGGCTCCGGCCGCGCCACCGTGGAAAGCCCTGCGGCCCTGACCGTGGCCGACGGCAGGATGACCGCCACCATCGTCTGGTCCAGCCCCAACTACGACTATATGCTGGTGGGCGGCGAAAAGTATCTGCCCACCAACACCGAGGGCAACTCTACCTTCGAGATCCCCGTCGCCGCCCTCGACACCCCGCTGGATGTGGTGGGCGATACCGTTGCTATGAGCACCCCGCACGAGATCGAGTATACGCTGACCTTTACGCTGAAGTAAACCGCTTCGCAGACTGAGAGGTTAAAGCCTATGAAGCGCCGCAATTTTCTGAAAGCCCTGCCCGCCGCCGCACTTGCCCTCGCTGGCTGCGGGCAGGCAGAGACCGCCCCGGCCAATACGGCCTCTCTCGTGTTCGACCACAGCTATCCGCTGGACTATGCGGCTCAGTTCTCCGCCGACTGCTATGAGGGGGGATATGTGCTGGTGGACATCCCGGACAGCGGCAGATTCCTCGTGATCCCCGAGGACGCGGCAGAGGTGGATGACCTGCCCGCCGATGTTGTCCCGCTGCGCCAGCCGCTGGACAACATCTACCTCGTCTCCACCTCGGTGATGGACCTCTTCGTCCATCTGGATGCGCTGGACTGCATCGCCCTCTCTGGCACCAAGGCCGAGGGCTGGTATGTGGAGGAGGCCAAGCAGGCTATGCAGGAGGGCCGCATCGCCTACGCCGGCAAGTACAGCGCCCCGGACTATGAGCAGATCCTTGCTTCCGGGTGCAGCCTCGCCATCGAGAACACCATGATCCTCCATGACCCTGCGGTCAAGGAACAGCTGGAAAAGTTCGGCGTGCCGGTGCTCATCGAGCGCTCGAGCTATGAGAGCGGCCCGCTGGCCCGGATGGAGTGGCTCAAGCTCTACGGCATCCTGCTGGGCAGGACCGAGCAGGCGGAGGAAATTTTCCGCCAGAAGGTGGAGCAGGTGGCCCCCATCCTCGGGCAGGAGAGCACCGGAAAAACGGTGGCTTTCTTCTCCATCACGTCGAACAACCTCATCACCGTCCGCCGCACCAGCGACTATGTGGCCCAGATGGTGGGGATGGCGGGCGGCGTCTACATTTTTGACGACCTCGAGGGGGACAGCCCGGGCCAGTCCACCATCAAGCTGCCCCTCGAGACCTTCTACGCCCGGGCCAAGGACGTCGATGTCCTCATCTACAACAGCACCATCGAGGGCGTCGTGGAGACCCGTGACCAGCTCATCGAAAAGTGCCCCATGCTGGAGGAGTTCAAGGCTGTCCAGTCCGGCGACTGCTGGTGTACGGCCCAGAGCCTGTTCCAGCAGAGCATGGAGCTGGCCGACCTCATCTCCGATATGAACCTCGTTTTTACCGAGGGCAGACCCGACCCGGCCTCCCTCCGCTTTTTGCAGCAGATCGTATAAAAGGAGCATTGCCATGACCACCACACGCCGCCTCAGCCTCGCCTACCTCGCCCTCACGGCGGGGCTTGCGGTGCTGTTCGCGCTCAACCTGTTCTGGGGCAGCGTGGAGCTGACGCCCGGGGCAGTGGCTGCAGCCCTGCTGGGCCGGGGTGGGGATGCGCTGGCTGTGGGCATTGTGCTGCAGCTGCGCCTGCCCCGGGCCGTCATGGTGGTGCTGCTGGGCGCGGCCCTCTCTGCAGCGGGCTACCTTTTGCAGACCTTCTTTGCCAACCCCATCGCAGGCCCCTTCGTCATGGGCGTGTCCAGCGGCGCGAAGCTGGCCGTGGCCCTCACGATGGTGGTCTTCCTGCAAAGGGGGCTGCTTACCGGTTCGGCCACCCTCATCATCGCGGCCTTTGCGGGCGCGATGGCGGCGATGGCCTTCGTGCTGGTGGTGGCCCGGCGGGTGCCCCGGATGAGCATCCTTGTCATCTGCGGCATCATGATCGGCTACATCTGCTCGGCCATCACCGACATCGTCGTGACCTTCGCGCAGGACTCCAACATCGTCAACCTCCACAACTGGTCGATGGGCAGCTTTTCCGGCATGACGTGGGCCAATGTGGGCGCTGTGGCCTGCGTGGTGCTGCCCGCACTGGCAGCGGCGTTCCTCCTCTCCAAGCCTATGGCGGCCTACCAGATGGGGGAAAGCTATGCCCGAAGCGTCGGCGTGCCGGTGCGGGCCTTCTCGACGGCCCTCGTGCTCCTTTCCAGCCTCCTCTCCGCCTGCGTGACGGCCTTTGCCGGGCCGATCTCCTTCGTGGGCATCGCGGTGCCTCATCTGGTCAAGAGTCTGCTGGGCAGCGCCAAACCCCTCTATGTCCTGCCGGGCTGCTGCCTTGGCGGGGCGGCGTTCTGCCTGCTCTGCGACCTTATCGCCCGCAGCCTGTTCGCGCCCACTGAGCTGTCCATCAGCTCGGTGACAGCAGTTTTTGGTGCACCGGTGGTCATCTGGCTGCTGGTGCGCCGCCAGACAGAGGGAGGCCGGGAATGAGCGAAGAAAAAGCCTTCTGCCGCACCGATGACCTTGCCATCGGCTACGGCAAAACGCCCCTGATGGAGCACATCCGCCTCGGAGCCGAAAAGGGGAGCATCCTCACCCTCATCGGACCCAACGGTGCGGGCAAATCTACCCTCCTCAAGACGCTGGCGGCCCAGCTGGCCCCGCAGGGGGGCGCTGTCCTGCTGGACGGAAAGAGCCTTGCGGACTACTCCGGCCCTGAGCGCGCCCGGAAGATGGCCCTGATGGTGCCCCACACCCGCCGCACTGAGTTGACCACCTGTTTCGAGATGGCCTCCGCCGGGCGTTACCCCTACACGGGGCGGCTGGGCGTTCTCTCGGCGGAGGACAGGCGGCAGGTCCACGCCGCGCTGGCCCTCGTGGGGGCCGAAGCGCTGGCGGGACGGGACTTCAACTGCATCAGTGACGGCCAGCGCCAGCGCGTGCTGCTGGCCCGGGCCATCTGCCAGCAGCCGGAGCTGATCCTGCTGGACGAGCCGACGTCCTTCCTTGACATCAAGGGCAAGGCCGAGCTTCTGGCCATCCTGAAGAGCCTCGCCCGGGACAAGAAGATGGCCGTCATTCTCAGCCTCCACGAATTAGAGCTGGCTCAGAAGATTTCGGATAAGGTCGTCTGCGTCTCGACGGCGGGCGTTTCGGACGTTATGACGCCCGGACAGGCGTTTGCCCGGGAAAACATCTGTAAAATTTATGATTTGAGCGACGAGCAGTACGCTTTTCTGTACGGTGAAGCGAAAAAGCCTGCCGAGACGGGGCAGCCCCGCTTTGAGCATTATGTCCGCAGCGGTCAGAAGCTCCTGCGCTGCGGCTACACCACCGGCACCTGCGCGGCGCTGGGGGCGGCGGGCGCAGCCCGTCTCCTCCTCACTGGCCGCGCCCCGGAGACGGTGGCCCTCCGCACTCCAAAGGGCATCGTGGTGGAGGTGGAGCCGATCTTCTGCCGCCGGTCGGGCGAGGGGGCAGAGTGCGCCATCCGCAAAGATGGCGGCGACGATGTGGACGTGACCACCGGCCTGCCGGTCATTGCCGGTGTGACCCTCCGGCCGGAGCTGGCCGGGGAGGTGCGCATCCACGGCGGCGAGGGGGTGGGCCGGGTGACGAAGCCCGGCCTCGACCAGCCGGTGGGCGAAGCCGCCATCAACCACGTCCCCCGGGCCATGATAAAGGAGGCGCTGGAAAAGGAGGCGGAGTCTGCCGGATATGCGGGCGGCTTCGATGTCACCATCTCCATCGAGAGCGGGGCCGAGACAGCCAAGCGCACCTTCAACCCCCACATGGGCGTGGAAGGCGGCCTCAGCGTCCTCGGCACCAGCGGCATCGTCGAGCCGATGAGCCAGCAGGCCATCCTCGACACCATCCAGCTGGAGATGGGGCAGGCCGCGCTTCGGGCAGGGACGCCCCGGCGGCTCATCCTCGCCCCGGGCAACTACGGGCTGGACTATCTCCACGAGAATCTGCCGACCCTGAAGTGCATCCCGGTGGTCAAGACCTCGAACTTCATCGGCGATGCGCTGGATATGGCGGCGGCGTCAAAATTCGAGCAGGTGGTGCTGGTGGGCCACATCGGCAAGCTGGTCAAGCTGGCGGGGGGCGTCATGAACACCCATTCCCGCACGGCGGACTGCCGCACCGAGCTGCTCTGCGCCCACGCCGCTCTCTGCGGCGCGTCCCGGGACGTCTGCGCGTCCCTGATGGGCGCCGCCACTACCGACGCCTGCATGGAGATCCTAGACAAGGCAGAGCTGAGAGAGCCGGTCCTGTCGAGCCTGCTGGACGCCATCCAGCTCCACCTCGACCGCCGCGCCGCCGGGGCGTTCCGGGTGGGCGCGGTGCTCTTCTCCAACCAATACGGCCCGCTGGGCCAGACCAAGACTGCAAAGGAGCTGCTGGACGAATGGAAAAACGGATCGGCGTCTTGTACGGCGTCAGTGTAGGCCCGGGCGACCCGGAGCTGATGACCCTGAAGGCGGTCCGCTGCCTCGAAAAATGCCCGGTCATCGCCGCACCTCAGACCGCCGGAGGCCGGATGCTGGCGCTGGACATCGCCCGGGGCGCGGTCGGGCTGGACGGCAAGACCCTCCTGCCCCTGCGCTTTGCCATGAGCCGCGACCCGGAGGTGCTGCGCGCCTCCCATGAGGAGGCCGCTCGGGCGGTGAAAGAGTATCTGGATGCCGGGCAGGACGTCGCCATGCTCAACCTCGGCGATGTCTCGGTCTATGCCACCTTCGGCTATTTGCAGGAGATCTTGGAGGCGGAGGGCTATAAGACCGTGAGGATCCCCGGGGTGCCAAGCTTCTGCGCCGCCGCGGCCCGGCTGGGCCAGTCCCTGACGGGCGGGATGGAAGCGCCTCTGACCATCGCCCCGGGACGGCACGCGGCCGAGGTGCTGGCTGCACCGGGGACGAAGGTGCTGATGAAATCGGGCCGTCAGCTGCCGGAGACGCTGGCCGCACTGGCCGAAGCCGGGCTTCTGGGCCGCAGTGCGATGGTCTGCAACTGCGGCCTGCCGGACGAGGAGGTCTGGCCCGACCTGTCTGCCTGCGATGCCAGCCGTCCGGCGGGCTATTTTGCAACGATCTTAGTAAAGGAAAGGTAACGGATATGGTTCATTTTGTGGGAGCGGGGCCGGGTGCCCCCGACCTCATCACCCGTCGGGGTGCGGCCCTGCTGGCCGATGCCGACTGCATCATCTATGCGGGCAGCCTCGTCAACCCGGCCCTGCTGGGTCTGGCAAAGCCCGGCTGCGCCATCTACAACAGCGCCGAGATGACGCTGGAACAGGTGCTGGACACCATCCGCGCTACGGAGCAGGCAGGCGGCACCACCGTCCGCCTCCACACCGGTGACCCCTGCCTTTATGGGGCCATCCGGGAGCAGATGGATGCGCTGGACGCCGACGGCATCCTCTACGATGACACCCCGGGCGTGTCCAGCTTCTGCGGCGCAGCGGCGGCGCTCTGTGCCGAGTACACCCTGCCCAATGTGAGCCAGACCGTCATCATCACCCGGATGGAGGGCCGCACCCCCGTCCCCGAGGCCGAGCAGCTGGCAAAGCTGGCCGCGCATGGGGCCACCATGGTCATCTTCCTCTCCATCGGGCTGGTGGACAAGGTCCAGCAGGCCCTCCTTTCCAGCGGCGGCTACCGCTCCGACACCCCCGCCGCAGTGGTGTATAAGGCCACATGGCCGGAGCAGAAGGTGGTGCGGTGCACCGTCTCCACGCTGGCCGAGGAGACCCGCAAAAACGGCATCACCAAGACGGCCCTCATCGTCGTGGGCGATTTTCTGGGGCGGGATTACGACCGCAGCAAGCTCTACGACCCTGCCTTTACCACCGAGTTCCGGCAGGGGACGGAGGCCGGAAAATGAGCTGTGCGTATCTGGCCTTTACGGCAAGGGGCGAGGCGCTGGCCCGTCGGCTGGCGGAGGCACTGCCCGGCAGCGTGAGCCGCTGCGGCGGGAAAGTGACCCTGAAGGGCTGGACGGCGGAGCACTTTGCACAGAACGAGGCGCTTATTTTTGTAGGAGCTGTGGGCATCGCCGTCCGGGCCGTCGCGCCTTATTGCAAAAGCAAGGCCAGCGACCCGGCGGTGGTGGCTGTGGACGAGGGCGGGCAGTTCGCCGTGCCCCTGTTGTCGGGCCATCTGGGGGGCGCGAATGCGCTGGCCCGGGCGCTGGCGGAGGTCTGCGGCGCGGTGCCGGTCATCACGACGGCCACCGATGTCAACGGCCTTTTTGCCGTGGACCTCTGGGCCAAGGCACAGGGCTGTGCCCTCCTTGAGCCGGAGCGCATCAAGCGCGTCAGCGGCGCCCTGCTGGCCGGACAGACCGTCCGGTACTGGTCGGCGTGGCCGGTGGCGGGGGAGGCCCCCGCCGGGGTGGAGCGAGCCGGGACGCCCGAGGCCGCCGATTTCGCCCTCACCCTCACGCCGGAGGGCGGGGCGCTCCACCTCGTGCCCCCTATCGGGGTGCTGGGTGTGGGGTGCCGCCGGGGCACGACGGCAGAGCGGCTGGAAGAGGCGTTCGCGGCCTTCTGTACCTCGTCGGGCCTCAGCCCGGCGGCAGTCTCGGCGGCTGCCAGCATCGACCTGAAAAAAGAGGAGCCGGGGCTTGCGCAGTTCTGCGAAGCCCACGGCTGGCCCATCACATTCTATTCGGCAGACCAGCTGCGGGCCGTGCCGGGGCAGTTCACCCCTTCGGCCTTCGTGGCCGGTGTCACCGGCGTGGACAACGTCTGCGAGCGGGCAGCGGCAAAAGCCTCGGGCGGGGCGCTCCTGCTGCCCAAGACAGCGGGCGGCGGCGTGACGCTGGCGCTGGCCGTCCGCCCCTTTGCACCCGATTGGAGGACAGAGCAATGAGTGAGAACCGAAAGACCGTGTTCGTCGTGGGGCTTGGCCCCGGCGGCGGACAGTTTCTGACCGTGCAGGCGCAGAGCGCCTTGCAGCAGGCCGAGGTGTTGTGCGGCTATACGGTCTACATCGACCTTGTGCGCCCCCTCTACCCGGAAAAGGAGTGCTACGCCACCGGCATGACCCGGGAGCTTGACCGCTGCCGCTGGGCGCTGGATACCGCCCGGGCAGGCCGGGACGTGGCGCTGGTCTGCTCCGGCGATGCCGGGGTCTACGGCATGGCAAGCCCTCTTCTGGAGCTGGCCGAGGCGTATCCGGATGTTGATGTGGAAGTCGTGCCCGGCCTGACCGCCGCCCTCAGCGGCGGGGCGGTGCTGGGGGCACCGCTGGCCCACGATTTCTGCGTCCTCTCTCTGTCCGACCGCCTCACGCCGTGGGAGGTCATCGAAAAGCGTCTGGCCTGCGCGGCGCAGGGCGATTTCGCGCTGGCGCTGTACAATCCCTCCTCCAAGGGCCGCCCCGACTACCTGCGCCGGGCCGTGGACATCCTGCTGGCCCACGGCAAGGCCCCTGACACCCTCTGCGGCTGGGTGCGGAACATCGGCCGGGAGGGACAGGAAAAGCAGCTCCTGCCCCTCAGCCAGCTCCGGGACACCGAGGTGGATATGTTCACCACCGTTTTTGTGGGCAACGCGGCCACCCGTGCGCTGAACGGGCGGATGGTCACGCCGCGGGGGTATCGCCGATGAGAGTGGTCCTGTTCAGCGGTACCACCGAGGGGCGGGAGCTTTCCCGTCGGCTGGCAGAGCTTGGTCTTGAAGTCACCGTCAGCGTAGCCACCCCGCTGGGGCAGGAAGAGCAGGGGAGCGCCCCCGGCGTCACCGTCCGGTGCGGGCGGCTCCTGCCCGATGAGATGGCCGCTCTCCTGAAGGGCGCTGTCCTCTGCATCGACGCCACCCACCCCTACGCAGTGGAGGCGACGAAGAACATCCGGGCGGCGGCAGAGTCGGCGGGGGTCGGGTATCTCCGCCTCCTCCGCCCGGCCAGCCCCCTGCCGGAGGGCTGTCTTGTCTTCGGGAGCGCAGGGCAGGCGGCGGAGGCGCTGGCGCAAAAGGAAGGAAACCTTCTGCTGGCCACCGGGGCCAAAGAGCTGCCTCAGTTTGCGGCCATCCCGCCCCAGCGGCTCTATCCCCGCGTCCTGCCCACGCTGGAAAGCATCGCAGCCTGTGAGGCAGCGGGCATCCCCCACCGCAACATCATCGCCATGCAGGGGCCGTTCAGCTTCGCGTTCAATCAGGCGATGATGGAGCAGTTCCATATCCGCTGGCTGGTCACGAAAGACGGCGGCGCAGCGGGCGGATTCGACGAAAAAGCCGCTGCTGCCGCCGCCGCGGGGGCGCAGCTGGTGGTCATCCGCCGCCCGCCCGAGGAGGGCGAGACGGCGGATGAGGTGCTGAAACGCTGCAAGGAGATGATAAGATGAACGTGACACTCATCGGCATGGGTTCCGGCCAGCCCGAGAGCCTGACCCTCCAGAGTCTGGCCGCGCTGCGGCAGGCCGACCTTATCCTTGGTGCGCGGCGTCTGCTGGCGGCTCTGCCCGCCGGCTGCACCGCCAACCGCGCCGCTGCCTACCGCGCCGACGAGGTGGCGGAGCTTCTGCACACCTCCGGCGCAGAGAACGCCGTGCTGGTCTACAGCGGCGACACCGGCTTTTACTCCGGCGCAGCCGCGCTGCTGGATAAGCTTTCGGCTCTCGGCATCCGCGCCCGGGTGCTGCCGGGACTTTCCAGCGTCCAGCTCCTTGCGGCGGCGCTGGGCCGTCCGTGGCAGGACTGGAACCTCGTCTCGGCCCATGGCCGCGCCTGCGACCCGGTGGCCGAGTGTATGCAGGGCAGGCCCGCCTTTTTCCTCACCGGCGGCAGTGAAGACCCTGCCACCCTCTGCGCCCAGCTGGCGGCGGAGGGCTTCGGCGAGGTGGAGGCCGTCGTGGGCCAGTGCCTCGGCACGCCGGAAGAGAAGCTCTTCCGGGGCAGGGTGCAGGAGCTGGCGGCGGGCCGCTTCGACAGCCTGAGCGTCCTCCTCGTGGAGGCCGCAGAGGTGCAGCCCCGCCGCACGCCGGGCCTGCCGGACGAAGCGTTCGAGCGGGGCAGTGTCCCTATGACCAAGCAGGAGGTGCGGGCTGCTGTGCTGGCAAAGCTGGCCGTCCGCCCGGAGGACATCCTGTGGGACGTGGGGGCCGGGACGGGCAGTGTCAGCGTGGAGCTGGCGCTGGCTGCGCCCCGGGGCAGGGTCTACGCGGTGGAGTGCGACCCGGAGGGCTGCGCCCTCATCCGGGCCAACCGCCAGAGATTCCTCGCCCGCAACCTGACCCTCGTGGAGGGGCTTGCCCCCGCCGCGCTGGCCGACCTGCCCGCGCCGGACGCCGTCTTTATCGGCGGCAGCAAAGGCAGCCTCGCCGCCATCGTGGACGCTGCGCTGGAAAAGAACCCCGCCGCCCGCATCTGCGCGTCGGCCATCGCCCTCGAGACCCTTTCGGCGGCGGTGGCTGCGCTGACGGCCCGGGGCCGGACGGTGCAGGTGAGCCAGATCGCCGTCAGCCGGGCCAGAGCCGTGGGCGGGCTGCACCTCATGATGGCCCAGAACCCCATCTACCTCATCACGGGAGAATGACCATGATCCAATTTCTGCTGGCGGCACCCCGCTCGGGCAGCGGCAAGACCACCATGACCTGCGCCCTCCTGATGGCGCTCAAGCGGCGGGGCTACACGCCCTGCGCTTTCAAGAGCGGGCCGGACTACATCGACCCCATGTTCCACCGGGCGGTGCTAGGGGTGGAGAGCCACAACCTCGACCTCTTTTTCTCCCCGCCCGAAACGGTGCGCGCCCTCTACGCGAAGGGAGCCTCCGGCCACGGCGCGGCGGTCTGTGAGGGGGCGATGGGCTTCTACGATGGCCTCGGCGGTGTGAGCGACAAGGCCAGCGCGTGGCATCTGGCCGACACGCTGGGCCTGCCGGTGCTGCTGGTGGTGGAGCCGAAGGGCCAGAGCCTGACGCTGGCCGCAGAGCTGCGGGGCCTCGACGGCTTCCGCACCCCCAGCCATCTTGCGGGCATCCTGCTCAACAACTGCACGGCCCGGATGCACGCCCTGCTGGCCCCCATGCTGGAAGCGGAAACGGGCCTGCCGGTGCTGGGCTTCCTGCCCAAGCTCCCGGAGGCCGTCATCGGGAGCCGCCACCTCGGCCTCTACACGGCGGCAGAGGTGGAGGACCTGCAAAAAAAGCTGGCCGCACTGGCCGCAGCGGCGGAGGAGCAGATCGACTGGCCCCGCCTGCTGGCCCTCTGCGAAAAAGAGCCGCCCGCCCTGTCCGGGCAGGCGGAGACACCCCCGGCCCGTGTCCGCATCGCTGTGGCGCAGGACGAAGCCTTCTGCTTCACCTACGCCGAGACGCTGGAAGCGCTCCGGGACGCCGGGGCAGAGCCGGTCTTTTTTAGCCCTCTCCGGGACGCAAGCCTGCCGGAGAAAGTCGGCGGGCTGTATCTGCCCGGCGGCTACCCGGAGCTTCATGCCAAAGCGCTGAGCGAAAATAACGCGCTTCTGCGCGAGATAAAAAAGAAGGCCGAAGCCGGTCTGCCCACAGTGGCCGAGTGCGGCGGCTTCCTCTATCTGGGGCAGCGGCTCACCGACACCGCCGGGCAGAGCTGGCCGATGGCCGGGGTCCTGCCGGGGACGGCGCAGGACGCCGGGCGGCTCGTCCGGTTCGGCTATGCCGAGCTGGGGGCCGAAGAGGACAGTATGCTCTTCCGGGCCGGAGAGCATTTTCCCATCCATGAGTTCCACCACTGGGACTCCACCGCCAACGGCACGACCCTCACGGCCCGCAAGCCGGTGGGGGGCACGGAATGGCGGTGCGGATTTGCAAACGAGCATTTCTATGCGGGTTTCCCGCATTTATACTGGGCGGGCACGCCCCTGCCGCAGCGTTTTGCCGCTGCGGCGGAAGCATATAGGAGAGACCATGACTGAGACAGAACTTGCCGCCCTCTGTGCGGCCATCACGCCGCCGGACGAAGCCGCCCGGGCGGCGGCACACGCCCACTGGGCCAGCCTCGCAAAACCGCTGGGCGGGCTGGGGGCAATGGAAACTGTGCTCGAAGACGCCGCGGCCCTTACCGGCAGCGCGAAGCTGGAGTTTTCCCACCGCGCGGTGCTGGTGCTCTGCGCCGACAACGGCGTGGTGGCGCAGGGCGTCAGCCAGACCGACAGCAGCGTGACCCGCGCCGTGGCCGAGAACCTCGCCGCCCGCCGCACCAGCGTCTGCCGGATGGCCCAGACGGCCCGGTGCGAGGTGGTGCCGGTGGATATGGGCATCGCGGGCGAGCCTGTGGCGGGCGTCCTCGACTGCCGCATCGCCCCGGGCACGGCGGACTTTACCCTTGGCCCGGCCATGAGCCGGGCGCAGGCTGTGGAAGCGGTCGGACGGGGCATCCGGCTGGTGCAGGAGCAGAAGAAAGCGGGCGTCGGCCTGCTGGCCACCGGGGAGATGGGCATTGGCAACACGACAACGTCCAGCGCCGTGGCCGCTGTCCTGCTGGGGCAGCCGGTGGAGCGGATGACGGGACGGGGGGCAGGCCTCTCGGATGCAGGCCTTACCCGGAAGGTCGATGCCATCCATCGCGGCATCGTCCGGAATCAGCCCGACCCCGCCGACCCGCTGGACGTGATGGCGAAGCTGGGCGGCTTCGACATCGCGGGGCTTTGCGGCATCTTTCTCGGCGGGGCCTTGGAAAGGGTTCCTGTGCTGGCCGACGGCTTCATCAGCGGAGTGGCGGCACTCTGCGCCGTCCGGCTCTGTCCGGCGGCGGAAAAGGCGGTTTTTGCCAGCCATTGCTCTACCGAACCGGCCGCGAAGCTGGTGCTGGATGCACTGAACAAAAAAGCCCTCATCACGGCAGGCCTCCATCTGGGCGAGGGCACCGGGGCGGTGGCTGCCATCCCGCTGTGGGATATGGCGCTGGCCGTCTACGATGGCTGCTATTCCTTCACAGAGGGCGGCATCGATGCCTACACGCCGCAGGGAGGCGCGGGATGCTGACGCTGATCATCGGCGGCGCAGCCAGCGGAAAGAGCGCCTACGCCGAGAGCCTTGTCTTAAAGACCGGCCTGCCCCGGTACTACCTCGCCACCATGCAGGTCTGGGACGCCGAGTGCGCCGCCCGGGTGGAAAAGCACCGGAAGATGCGGGCCGAAAAGCAGTTCGAGACGCTGGAGTGCCCGCTCCACCTCGACCATCTGGCTCTGCCCGGCCGGGGGACCGTCCTCTTGGAAGACCTCGGCAACCTTGTGGCCAATGAGCTTTACGACCCCGGCGGGGCGGGAGAGCACACCGCAAAGGCCATCCTGACCGGGCTGGAGCGCCTCGCCGCCGGGTGCAGCGACCTCATCGTCGTGTCGAACGAGGTGTTCAGCGGCGGGGCCGACTATGTAGGCGATACCGCGCAGTATCTGCGGGCGCTGGCGCAGGTAAACAACGCCTTCGCCGCCCGGGCGGACAACGTCTGCCGGGTGGTCTGCGGCCTGCCGGTGTATTACAAGGGGGGAGAGAAGCTGTGACCATTTTGCAGACCATCGCGGTAGCCTTTGCGATGTTTTCGGCCCTGCCGGTGCCGCAGTTCGGGTGGAACGAGAAGAATATGCGGTACGCCATGTGTGCCTTCCCCCTCATCGGGCTGGTGTGCGGCGGGCTGTGGTGCCTCTGCGGCGTCCTGCCCCTGCCGGACATGGCCCGGGCGGCGGCGTTCTGCCTCGTGCCGGTAGCTGTCACCGGCGGCATCCATCTGGACGGCTATGCCGACACCTCAGATGCCCTCTCGAGCTACGGCGACCGCGAAAAAAAGCTCGAGATCCTGAAGGATTCTCACTGCGGTGCCTTTGCCGTCATCCGGCTGTGCAGTTATTTTGTCGCCTACTTTGGCCTCTGCGGCAGTGTGCAGTTCACCCCCCGCGTGGGGCTGTGCTGGACGCTGGCGCTGGTGCTGGAACGGGCGCTGTCCGGCTTTGCCGTGGCGGCGTTCCCGCTGGCGAAGGATACCGGCCTTGCCCACACCTTCGCCACGGCGGCGGACAGGCAGACCGTCCGCCGTTTCCTCTGCGGGGCGTCGGCCCTGCTGGTGCTGGCGCTGACGGTGCTGGGGGGTGGTGCTCTGGCAGCAGCGGCGCTTCTGGCGATGAGCCGCTATTATTTTGTGGCGAAAAAGCAGTTCGGCGGCATCACCGGCGATCTGGCCGGGTGGTTTTTGCAGCGGGCTGAGCTGTGGATGCTGGCGGCGCTGGCTGTCAGCCAGTGGGGAGGAGTGCTGTAAATGATGTTCATCACAGGGCCGCTCTACAGCGGCAAGCGCACCTTTGCGCGGAAGTTCCGGGGCAGCGTCATCGCCGATGTGCAGGACGCCGCTGCGGAAGTCCAGACCCCGGAGCAGCTCGAAGCGCTGGCCCGGGAGCTGGCGGAATACGATATTGTCATCGCCACCGAGGTCGGCGGCGGTGTTGTCCCGATGGATGCCGAAGCGCGTGCCGGGCGGGAGGCCGCCGGGCGGCTGGCCTGCCTGCTGGCCGCCCGCGCCGACTGCGTGGTGCAGATGTTCTGCGGCATCCCGACGGTATTGAAAGGAGAATTGCCCTCATGTTGATCTATTTACTGCGTCATGGCCTGACCGAATACAACGCCCAGAAGCGCTATCAGGGCCAGCGCGACATCCCGCTCTCGGCGGAGGGCCTGCACCAGCTGCGCCGGGCCGACATCGACCCGAAGGTGGTCTATATCACCCCGCTGCAGCGGACGGCCCAGACGGCCCGGGTGCTCTTCCCGGACGCAAAACTTGTGGTCGTCAAAGACCTGCAGGAGATGTGCTTTGGCAGCTTCGAGGGGAAGAACTACGTCGAGATGGAGCACGACGCCGACTATCAGGCGTGGGTGAAGGCCAACTGCGAGAGCAAGTGCCCCGACGGCGAGCGGAAGGACGATTTCTCCGCCCGCATTTGCAATGCATTTTCCGGTCTGGTGGACAAGGCACTGGCCGACGGCGATGAGCTGCTGGTCATCCTCGCCCACGGCGGCACCCAGATGGCGGCGATGGAGCGGTATGTCCTGCCCCGGCGCGGCTATTATGAGTGGTGCGGCCCCAACGCGGGCGGCTATGTGTTGGACGCCGCCGACTGGGCAGAAAAGCGCCAGCTCCGCCTCGTCAGGACCGTGCAGTACACGAAGGACGCGGAGGCGGACGCATGATGACCGTCTGGGCTGTGCTGGGGGGCTTCGTGCTGGATGCCATCTTCGGCGACCCGGCGTGGCTGCCCCACCCGGTGGTGTACATGGGCAAGGCCATCTCCCGGCTGGAAAAATTTCTCCGCGCCCGCCTGCCGAAGACGCCGCAGGGCGAGCTGCTGGGCGGCGCGGTGCTGGCGTTCTGCCTGCCGGTGGGGACGCTGCTGCTCACGGGCCTTGTCTGCTGGGGTGCGGCACGGCTCCACCCTCTGCTGGGGCTTGCCGTGCAGATGTTCTGGTGCGGGCAGGCGCTGGCCGCAAAGGGGCTGGTGCAGGAGAGCACGAATGTCTATGCCGAGCTGAAAAAAGGCAGCCTGCCCGCTGCCCGGAAGGCCGTGAGCCGCATCGTGGGCCGTGACACGGAAGCGCTGACTGCTGAGGGCGTGACCCGAGCGGCGGTGGAGACCGTGGCCGAAAACGCCAGCGACGGCGTCATCGCGCCGCTGCTCTATATGCTGCTGGGCGGTGCGCCGCTGGCCCTGACCTACAAGGCCATCAACACGATGGACAGCATGGTGGGCTACAAGAACGAGAAATATCTCTATTTTGGCCGTGCGGCGGCAAAGCTGGACGATGTGGCAAACTATATCCCGAGCCGTCTGGCGGCGCTGCTCTGGATCATGGCGGCGGCGTTCACCCGCAATGACGCCAAGGGCGCGTGGCGTATCTGGCGGCGGGACCGCCGCAATCACGCCAGCCCCAACAGCGCCCAGACCGAGAGCGCCTGCGCCGGTGCGCTGGGCGTCCAGCTGGCCGGGCCGGCCTATTATTTCGGGGAATATTATCCGAAGCCCACCATCGGCGACCCGCTGCGGCCCATCGAGCCGGAGGATATTCTGCGGGCAGATCGGATGATGTATGCAGCCAGCGGGCTTGCGCTGGCGTTTGGATGCGCGATACGGGGGTTCTTGGGATGAAACAACTGGTCCACGGCGGTGACTGGATGGGCTACCGCGAACGCTTTGGCCGCGATGCACTGGATTTTTCGGCGAACGTCAGCCCCCTCGGCCTGCCCGAGGGGGTGGCGCAGGCCATCCGGGAGGCTCTGGCGGAGGCCGACCGCTACCCCGACCCCCTCTGCCGCACCCTGCGCGCGGCGCTGAGCCGGGCCGAGGGCGTGCCGCCGGAGCAGATCCTCTGCGGCAACGGCGCGGCGGACCTCATCTTCCGGCTGGTCTGGGCCGCAAAGCCCCGCCGGGCGCTTGTGACGGCCCCCACCTTTGCCGAGTACGCCGCCGCGCTGGATACGGCGGGCTGTGAGGTAAAGCGTTTTTTCCTCAAGGAAGCAGAGGACTTCGCGGTGACGGACGCCCTTGTGGACGCCGTGGACGAGAGCACCGACATGGTGTTCCTCTGCCAGCCCAACAACCCCACCGGACAGCTTGCTTCGCCCGGGCTGGTCGAAAAGCTGCTGCGCCGGTGCGAGGCGTGTGGCGCGATCCTTGCGGTGGACGAATGCTTCCTCGATTTCCTGCCCGACGCCGACCGGTGGACGGCGAAGCCTCTGCTGGAAAGCGGCAGCCTCGTCATCTTCAAGGCCTTTACCAAGCTCTACGGCATGGCAGGCGTCCGGCTGGGCTACTGCCTCTGCGGCGACGAGGCGCTTTTGGAGAAGATGCAGGCAGCGGGTCAGCCGTGGGCCGTGTCGAGTCTGGCGCAGGCAGCGGGCATCGCGGCTTTGAAGGAGACGGCCTATGTGGATGAGGTGCGGGCGCTGATCGCGCAGCAGCGTCCGGCCATGACGGCAGGGCTGCGGGCGCTGGGCCTGCGGGTCATCGACGGAAGGGCCAACTATCTGCTCTTCCGCGCCCCCGCCGACCTGAACGAACGACTCCGCCCGCTGGGTACACAGGTGCGCAGCTGCGCGAATTATCCGGGCCTCGGGCCGGAGTGGTACCGCACGGCGGTGCGCACGGCTCCCGAGAACGCCCGGCTGCTGGAGATCATGAGGGAGGTGCTGGAATGAGCAGAGCAAAATGCATCATGGTGCAGGGCACGATGAGCGGCGCGGGCAAAAGCCTGCTCTGCGCGGCGCTCTGCCGCATCTTTGCGCAGGACGGCCTGCGCGCCGTGCCCTTCAAGAGCCAGAATATGGCCCTGAACAGCTTCGTCACCAAGGACGGCCTTGAGATGGGCCGGGCGCAGGTGGTGCAGGCGCAGGCGGCCGGGGTCGAGCCGGACGTGCGGATGAACCCGATCCTCCTGAAGCCCAGCAGCGACGTGGGCAGTCAGGTCATCGTCAACGGTGAGGTGCGGGGCCAGATGGCGGCGGCGGAGTATTTCCGCACGAAAAAAAAGCTGGTGCCGGACATCATGGCCGCATATGATAGTCTGGCCGAGGAGGCCGACGTCATCGTCATCGAGGGCGCAGGCAGCCCGGCGGAGATAAACCTGAAAAGCGAGGACATCGTGAACATGGGCCTCGCCGAGATGGTGGATGCGCCGGTGCTTCTGGTGGGCGACATCGACCGGGGCGGCGTGTTCGCCCAGCTTTACGGCACGGTGGAGCTACTGGAAGAGAAGGAGCGGGCGCGGATCAAGGGGTTTGTCATCAACAAATTCCGGGGCGATGTGGAGATCCTCCGCCCCGGCCTTGCGATGCTGGAAGAGAAGACTCATCTGCCGGTGGTGGGTGTCGTGCCGTATCTGAAGGTGGACATCGAGGACGAGGACTCCCTGAGCCAGCGCCTCGAGAGCCGGGGTGGAAAAAAGCCACTGGATGCAGCCATCCTCCGCCTGCCGCACCTGTCCAATTTTACGGACTTCATGCCGCTGGAGCAGCACCCGCTGCTGGGAGTGCGGTATGTGGCGAACGCCCACGAGCTGGGCACGCCCGACCTCATCCTGCTGCCGGGCACCAAGAACACGGTGGACGACCTGCTCTGGCTGCGGCAGTGCGGGCTGGAGGCAGCTCTGCTCCGGCTGGCTGGGAAAGGTACGCCGGTGCTGGGGGTCTGCGGCGGTTACCAGATGCTGGGCCAGACCCTCGACGACTCCGAGGGGAGCGAGAGCGGCCGTCCGCAGACGCTGCGGGGGCTGGGCCTGCTGCCCACCCGGACGGTGTTCAGCCAGCACAAGCGCCGCGCACAGGTCCGGGCCGTCGTCACTGCTGCCCCCTTTGCAGGCGCGGAGCTGGAAGCCTACGAGATCCACACCGGCGTCACCGAGGCCGGGGGCAAGCCGTTCGCCCGCTACCCGGACGGCGGGCGGGAGGGCTGCGTGCAGGGCAATGTGTTCGGCACCTATCTCCACGGCCTGTTTGACACTGGCGCCCTCACCGAGGCGCTGGCGGGCTGGCTTTGCCGCCGCAAGGGCATCGACCCCTCCGACGCGGCCCTCATCCCGATGGAGGAGTACCGCCGCCAGCAGTTCGACAAGCTGGCCGACGGCGTCCGGGCGGCGCTGGACATGGACGCGGTGTATGCCGCGATGGGAATGGAGAAGCACTGAAATGGAGCAGGGACTTTTGCACCTCTACTGGGGCGATGGAAAGGGAAAGACCACCGCCGCCATGGGCCTTGCACTCCGTGCGCTGGGAGCCGGAAAGCGGGTGGTCATCGTCCAGTTCCTGAAAGGCGGGAACAGCGGGGAGATCCCGCTTCTGGCCCGGCTGGGGGCGGAGATTTACCGGGGCAAGGCCGGGCAGAAATTCGTGTTCCAGATGACGCCGGAAGAAAAGGCCGCGACCCGTGAACTGCAAAATCAGAACCTTGCCGCTGCAATGGCCCGCCCTGCCGACCTGCTGGTGCTGGACGAGGCCGGAAGCGCCGAGGAACTGGAGATGGTGGACGTCGGCCAATTAAAAAAGGCCGTCTTGGAACGGCCTGCCGGATGTGAATGCGTCCTGACGGCCCACACGCCGCCCCAGTGGATGCTGGATGCCGCCGATTACTCCACCGAGATGAAATGCCACCGCCACCCCTACCAGAAGGGGATAAAAGCACGAAAGGGGATAGAATATTGACGCCGCAGCATCATCTTCCCGCCGACATCGAGCGGACGAGCTTCCGCATCATCACCGAAGAGCTGGACATGATGGGCCTGACCCCGCCGCCCGAGCACGAAGCCGTGGTCAAGCGGGTCATCCACACCACCGCCGACTTCGACTATGCGCGGAATCTCCGCTTTACCCCCCACGCCGTGGAGCAGGCCGTCAAGGCCCTCCACGCCGGAGCAGTCATCGTGACCGATACGAACATGGCGCTGGCCGGCATCACAAAGCCCGGGCTGGCAAAGCTGGGCGGCATGGCCTGCTGCTACATGGCCGACCCGGAGGTGGCCGCTGCCGCCAAGGAGGCGGGCACCACCCGGGCCGTTGCGGCCATGAAAAAGGCGGCGCAGGAGCACCCCGGGGCGATCCTGGCCGTCGGCAACGCGCCCACAGCCCTGCTGACCATCGCAGAGCAGATCGAAAACGGCCTGCGGCCTGCGCTGGTCATTGGCGTCCCGGTGGGCTTCGTGAATGTGGTGGAGAGCAAAGAGCGGCTCTTCGCCGTCTGCGAAAAGCACGGCGTGCCCGCCATCGCGGCGATGGGCCGCAAGGGCGGCAGCAATGTAGCTGCCGCCATCTGCAACGCCCTCATCTACTCCGCCGCCGAGATGCTCGACCCCTCGGCCCGGGGCTGGAAGTGAGCGATAAGGTTTGGAGGAGCGCAATGAACCCTACAAGAAAGACCGATGAAAGCTTTTACCGGCTGTTTTCCGCGTCTCACACCGTTTCAGAGCATCTGACCAAGCGGGAGGACAGCGAGCTGCGCGATAAATACGACCACAACGCGTTCTGCTATTCCGGTCAGCCCTCGGCAGATGAAGTCCGGGCCGCGCTGGCCTACCAGAAAGAGCGGGGAGACACCTTCCTCAAGCTGGAAGGGTACGAGCCGCTGGCCGATGCATTCGGCATGGAGTGCGAAGAGACCCTGACGATGGTTCTGCCCCCGGAAACAGACATCCGCAGCTGGAAAACGAATCCGGACGTCTCGATCAAGGCCCCGGACGCAGACCAGCTGGAACAGCACGAACTGAAATACTACGGCCCGTTGTACGGAGATGATTTTACCGTGCGGAACAACCGGAACCTCCGGGAAAAGCTGACCTACCTCGGCGCGTATCTGGGCGGGAAGCTGGTGGGTGATTGCTATATTTTCGCATCCGATGGGTATGTCTGCATGGACGGCCTGCTGGTGGACGAGGATTTCCGGCACCAGTATATCGCCATGACCCTGATGAAGCATATTGCCGAAAAGGCGCAGGAGCGCGGAGAGATCCTGTATCTTCACGCTGACTCCGAGGATACACCGAAGGAACTGTATGCGAAGATGGGATTTCAGGCCGTTGACAAGCTCTATGAATATCTCTGCACCGATTTCTCGAAACTGAAAATATGAACGAATACGCGCCGGATACGGCGATGGGCCTCCCAATGCGGGAGGCCTTTCTGTTACACCGTCGCCAGCACGGCGAGGATGCTCTGCCAGCGCGGATTCTCGACGGTGGGTGCACGGCGGATGGGCCGGGGCGTCTGCGCAGGCTGAGGACGCTGGACCGACTGGGATAGGGGAGAGAGGAGGGCGGCCTGCCACGCGGCGGCAAGCTGCATGGCTTCGGGGCAGCTCTGAAGGGTGCGGCGCTCGGCCCCGGCAAGATAGTCGCCCAGCCAGCAGAGGATGGCCGCGATGTTGAGCTGCTCTGCGGCGCGGGCGCTCCAATAGCTCCAATGGGCGGGACGGCCTGCGAACCGCTCCACCGTGATGAGCGCCCCTTCCCGGACAGAGGAGGGAGCGGCTGTCCCACAACCACCGGCAGTATGGGCCAGCACATAAAGGATGCGTTCCATCCGGCGGCTGTCGAGGGCGTCGTCCCGGATGAAGGCAGAGAAATCCGTCTGGGCCAGCAGACCCTCGGCGGTGGCAGGGAAGCGCCCCGTCAGCTCGCCGGAAGCGTTGTGGCAGCTCTGCCACCCCTTTCGGATGAGCTGGAAGTTCAACTTCTGGCGTCCCATCGTGGAATAGAAGACCCGGGCCTTGCCGCTGACCGGCTCCTGCCGCAGTTCGAGATAGGCGTCCGCACCGCCGAGGTCTTGTACCTTGACACTGAGCACAAGGCGGTACTCGGGCTTCTGGCTGGACATGGCAAGATGCATCTCTTCAAAATAACGTGCGGCATCCATAGTGGTTCTCCTTCCTGTGGGCAGCGTGGGTGTTGTCGGAGGGGTACGGCCCTTTGTTGGTTGTAGTATATCATAAATCACGACAAAATACAACTATAAGTTTGCCGAAAAACCAGAAAACTTTCTGCCTTTCTGACAAAACAAAACAAGATGGTTGTATGCGACAACAAAAATACGGGGCCGCTGGCAGCAGATACAACTGCACAGCGGCCCCGCAGGCTCTCTTTATAAATAAGAAGCTCAGTCGCCCAGCTCCCGGATCTCGTTCTGGATGAGCCGTCCGGCGGCGCGGGCCAGCTGGTCCATCCCCCGGATGCGGGCCATGTTCTTGCCGTAGATGCGGGAGGCATCGGCGGCGCTGGAGTCCTCGCCCATAAAGACGGAGGAGACCCGCAGGCCCTTGCGCTGGAGCGCCCGCACCTCGGCGGTGGCATCCTCCACGCCTGCGCTCCCGCCGTAATCGCGGCCCAGCGGGTCGTTGGGAGAGGGCGGGATGCGGCGGCTGTCGTTGGGGGAGGCGTCAGTCAGGAGGATGAGCAGGTGGCGTGCGGCAGGGCCGGGGTCGAAGTCGATGAGGTCGCCTGCGGCACGCAGAGCCAGACCGTCCCGATTCCAGCCCGAGGCGAAATACTGGCAGATGCCCTGCAGGCTCTTTTCTTTAAAGCCCTTGAGCACCCGGAGGACGGTGTAGCCTCGCAGGCTGGAAAAGCAGCTCACCCGCACCGGGATGCCGCAGGCCGCGAGGCTCTGGGCAAGGATAGACCCCTGCGCCGCGATGACCTCCTGACAGTGGAGGCGGGAGGCCGAGGCGTCCAGCAGGAGATCAACGGTAAAGGAGGGATGATTCTCCTCCTCTGCACAGCGGAACACCCGGCCATCGTCCATGACGGTGCGCCAGACCCGCCCGGGGTCGAGACTGCCGCTGCGGGCCACCCGGGCGTTGGGCTGCTGGTGGACGAGGATGCAGTTGCGGATCTGTTCGGAGAGCCGGAGCACGACGCTGCGGTGAAGCTCAAGGTTTTTCGCGTAATAGGCCCGGTTCCGCTCGGCCTGAAGCTGGGCCTGCTCGGCCAGATGCTTTGCCTCGGGGGTGGGGGCCTGTTCCGGGCTGGGCACGCCGGAGGCGAACCAGAGGTGACAGCCCAGATGCTCGCCGGTGCAAAGCTCCTGCTCGACCTTCCGCAGCCGCTCGGGCGGGTAGAGCGACCGGCCAAAGCAGCTCTCGATGTAGGCCCGGTCCTCCTCGGCGCGCTGGCGCAGGGTAATGTGGGCCAGTCGCTTGTCCGCATGGACACCGCCGCCGGAGGCATCCACCGCGCCGGAGTGCTCCACCGTCACCCGGTCGGTCTTTATCATCTGGGTGGGCATGGTGCGGGTCATGAGGGACGCCAGCAGGCCGTCCAAGTGGAGGTGCAGCCCGGCTTTCTGGTGCACCGTCCCGTCGAACAGCTCGAACCTGGCGTAGACGGCCAGCAGCGCGGCTTTCAGCTCCTCGGGGCGAGGGGGCGTTTCGGGGCTGAGGGCAGCGCTGAGGCTCTTTTCGTAGGGGGTCATGACGGGCGGCGTCCGGCCCTGCACGGCCCGCCAGCGTGCAGCCTGCATGGAGTAGACCAGCTGATTCTTCGCCATCCACTCCTGCCGCGAGAGCTTGTACTGGATGCCGAAAAAATAGTCCGCGTGGGCGCGGCGGAGGGCCGAAAGCACCGGGCGGCCGGGCAGCTCGAGGGCGTAAGCCGCGCTTTCGAGGTAGAGCCAGCTCAGATCGTCCAGCATGGTCTGCCGAAGGTCGCCCTCCCATGTGTCGAAGAGGCTGCGCACCAGCGCGTCGCCGTAGTATTTGTGCACCAGCCCCACGATGCAGTTCATGTAAAAATCAATGGTGCCGTCGGTGTTGCGGGCAAGAAACAACGGCTCGAAGCCGTAGGCCCCTGCCGCAGCCCACACCTGATTGGCGGCACGCCGCTCTTCGGCGGTGTAGCTCTGCGCTTCCATCGGAATGCTCCTTTAGCCGAAGAGCTTTGCGGCGGTGAGCTGGGCCGGGATGCGGGCGGCGATGGCGTCCCGGATGAGGCCCTGCTCGTAGGAGTCGAAGGCCTTGTTGGTGATGCCCATGTCCAGCGCGGCCCCGGCGGCGACGCCCCGGCGCATCAGGCGCAGAGCGTCCAGCATCCCGCGCAGGTCGAGGGCTTTGGTGGAGATCTCCGCGCTGTCGCACTTTTTCTGCAAGTCGAGGAAGAGGAGGGCAAACTGCCGGACGTATTTGCCGTTCAGGTCGGGGAACTGGGTGCGCAGGAGCTTTTCAAGGTTCTCTTCGGTGATGGTGGGCATCTGGATGACCACGAAACGGGAGGTCAGCGCCTCGTTCAGCTCCCGGGTGCCTGCATAGCCGTAGTTCATGGTGGCGATGAAGCGGGTCTCCTCGGCCAGCGGGATGCGGTCGTAGCCCGGCACATCAATGGCCCGGCGAAAATCCAGCACGGCGTGGAGGACGGCCAGCGCCTCGTTTTTGGCCATATTGATCTCATCCAGCACGCCGAAGCCGCCGCTCTGGGCGCAGCGGTAGACCGGGCCGGGCCGGAACTTTACCTGTCCGCCCTCGAAGGTGTCCATGCCGATGAGGGACGCCGCATCCATGTTGACGTGGAACGAGATGTCCCACGCGGGACGCCCGAAGGCGGCGGCAAGGTTCTCTGCCAGCACGTTCTTGCCAGTGGCCTTGCCGCCCGCCAGCAGCAGGTTCTCGCCGCAGAGCAGAGCGGCCAGCGCCTGCTCCCACACCTCTCTGCCGTAGTAGACGAAAGCAGGGGCCGGGATGCGGGGACGCAGGGCCTCGGCCAGCGGGTGGGCGGCGCGGTATTCTTCCACAGCCCGCAGCAGGTCGGGGGAGACCCCCTCCTGCCGCAGCGTATCCATCAGACCAGATGTTTCAGACATCAATGACATCTCCTTGCGGTTGGCAGTGCCAAACCGAAATTTCACCCTTATCATAGCACAATCGGCGTGGTTTGTGTAGAGCTTTGGCAGGCAAAAAAGCGGCAAAGAAGCAGAGAAAACACAGGGGAAGCGGATCCAAAAAATTTCAGCCAGAACGGGCAGATCTCAGGAATAAATTGACAGAGCGTGTGGAATGAGATAAAATATCTTTCGTTGTGTTAAAATCAGGAAGCCGTTTTCGTAAGCATTGCACACCGCTTACAAAAACAGCTTCCAAAGAAAGGCGTATACTATCATGCTCGAAACCATCACAGCCGTCAATCAGGCGGTCAACAGCTTCATTTGGGGCATCCCGGCGATGGTCTGCATCATCGGCGTGGGCCTGCTGCTCAGCGTGCGGACCGGCTTTTTGCAGATCCGGAAATTCCCCTATGCTATCCGCACCACCATCGGACGCATCTTCCGCAGGAAGGACGCCTCCGACGGCGCAATGACGCCGTTTCAGGCGGTCTGCACCGCGCTGGCTGCGACCGTCGGCACCGGCAACATCGCCGGCGTGGCGGGCGCGATCGCCATCGGAGGGCCGGGCGCGGTGTTCTGGATGTGGTGCTCGGCTCTGCTGGGGATGTGCACCAAGTTCGCCGAGGTGACGCTGGCGGTGCACTTCCGCGAGCGGAACAAGAACGGTGAGCTTGTGGGCGGCCCCATGTACTATATCAAGAACGGCCTCGGCAGCCGGTGGCAGTTCCTTGCGGTCCTCTACTCCCTGTTCGGCGTGCTGACCGTCTTCGGCACCGGCAACGCCACGCAGGTGAACACCATCGTCACCGCCATCGACTCAGCCCTGCTGGCCACCGGCAGCGGCCTGAACGGCATCCTGCCCACCCTCAACCTCATCGTGGGCGTCGTGGTGGCCATGATGGTGGCAATGGTGCTGCTGGGCGGCGTCAAGCGCATCGGCAGCGTCACCGAGAAGCTGGTGCCCTTTATGGCGCTGTTCTACATTGTACTGGCGCTGGGCGTCGTGGCGCTCAACTACCGCCGCTTCCCGGCGGTCCTTGCCTCCATCGTCGGCGGTGCATTCGACCCGCAGGCCGTCACCGGCGGTGCCATCGGCAGCGTCTTTCTCAGTATGCAGAAGGGCGTCTCCCGCGGCATCTTCTCCAACGAGGCCGGCCTCGGCACCGGCTCCATTGCCCACGCCTGCGCCGACACCCACAAGCCGGTCAAGCAGGGAATGTTCGGCATCTTCGAGGTCTTTGCCGATACCATCGTCATCTGCACCCTGACCGCCATGGTCATCCTGTGCAGCGGCGTGCCGGTGGGCTACGGCAGCGCGGCAGGCGCGGAACTGACCATCTCCGGCTTCACGGCCACCTACGGCGGCTGGTCGTCCATCTTCACGGCAGTGGCGCTCTGCTGCTTCGCGTTTTCCACCATCATCGGCTGGGGTCTGTACGGCTCCCGGTGCATCGAGTTCCTGTTCCATACCGACAAGGTGGTCGGGCCGTTCCTCGTGGTCTACTCCTTCGTGTCCATTCTGGGCGCGACGGTGGACCTCGGGCTGCTGTGGAGCATCGCCGACACCTTCAACGGCCTGATGAGCATCCCGAACCTCATCGCCCTGCTCCTGCTCTCCGGCACGGTGGCAAAGCTCACGAAGGAGTTCTTCGCGGGCGAAGGGGCACAGAAATAAAGAGTTACTTAGGACGGAACACGGCAGGTGCATTTTAATGTGCATCTGCCGTGTTTTTTGTATATTGTGATAAAATACGGAGTCTGCCTTTGTGAAACAGGACGAAATATGGCTTTTGAGAGCCGAACAACTTGACAAATGGATACAGGGGGGGGTAGAATCGGAAACAGCAGAAACGCTCTTCTGCAAATTCTCAAAATCTGAGGAGGAAACGATATGAAAATCATGAAAAAATTGATGGCTTTGGCTCTGGCCAGCGCCCTCGCCCTGACCCTGCTCACCGGCTGCGGCGGAGGCGGTGGTGGCGGCGGTGCCATTTCCGACGGTAACGGAGGAACGATAACGATCAGCGGCACCCAAAATGCTAACACAGAATTTTCCAAAGCATTTATCAATGCACAGGCATCGACTGGCATCAATATGAGCTATGAAGCGGCGAAAGGCGCAAAAGCTCAGAAATTCATGGAAATAGTTGTTGATTCGGTGAAAAAGAACCCTAATCAAAAGATTGATGAGCAGTTTGCGTTGAAAATACTCGATAAGGCGGGAATTGATGTTACAAAAGAGATGGTTTTCTTGACCGACAAGACAAACACAACATATCAGGTGGGTGAGATTAGGGATCAGATGTCTGAATTGAAGAGTGAATTGGCTGATAAAGGCGTCTCCATTGATTACGACGGGGCAACCTTCGGATATATTGTTGCAAAAAATGGTGAAGAACAGCTTATGTGCATAGTGGTTGGGTACACTGCAACTTAAGAAATAATCACATTATGGAATAAGGCGCCCTCCGGAATCACACCGGAGGGCGCTTTTTTGCGGTCTGCAAGCTCGGGACTTTGTTCACTTTCTCTGCAAAAATATAAAAAAGTATAAAAATTTCATGAAAATCATAAGAAATGACATTGAAAATGTTTTAACAAAGTGGTAAAGTAGAAGCAAAGAGAGTCGTGCCTGCCGCCCGGCGGGACGCAAAATTGGGAGGTTTATTACCAATGGCTGATCGTATCGTTCTGAACACCATTTCCTACCATGGCCACGGCGCCATCGAGAACATCGTGCCCGAGCTGACGGCCCGCAGCTACAAGAAGGCGTTCGTCTGCTCCGACCCCGACCTCATCAAGTTCGGCGTCACCAAGAAGGTCACGGACCTGCTGGATGCTGCAAACTTCGCCTACGCCGTCTACAGCGAGATCAAGCCCAACCCCACCATCGCCAATGTGCAGGACGGCGTGGCCGCCTTCAAGGCCGCTGAGGCAGACTGCATCGTGACCATCGGCGGCGGTTCTTCGATGGACACCGCAAAGGCCATCGGCATCATCATCAACAACCCCGAGTTCGCCGATGTCCGCTCTCTGGAGGGCGTCGCTCCCACCAAGAAGCACGCGGTCTTCACCATCGCAGTGCCCACCACTGCCGGTACTGCAGCTGAAGTCACCATCAACTACGTCATCACCGACGTGGAGAAGAAGCGCAAGTTCGTCTGCGTCGATACCAACGATATTCCGGAGATCGCCGTCGTCGATCCCGATATGATGTCCTCTATGCCCAAGGGCCTGACCGCCGCCACCGGTATGGACGCTCTGACCCACGCCATCGAGGGCTACATCACCAAGGGCCACTGCGTCATCTCCGATATGTTCCATCTCGAGGCCATCAAGCTCATCAGCGAGAACCTGCGCGGCGCTGTCCAGAACACCCCCGAGGGCCGCGAGGGCATGGCGCTGGGCCAGTACATCGCCGGTATGGGCTTCTCCAACGTGGGTCTGGGCATCGTCCACTCCATGGCACACGGTCTGTCCGCTCTGTACGACACCCCCCACGGCGTGGCCTGCGCTATCCTGCTGCCCGTCGGTCTGGAGTACAACAAGACCGTCGCCGGTGAGCGTTACCGCGCCGTCGGCAAGGCGATGGGCGTTGTGGGCATCGACGAAATGAACGACGCCGAGGCAGCAGATGCCACCATCGCCGCCGTCAAGCAGCTGTCTGCGGATGTGGGCATCCCCGCAAATCTCCACGGCATCCTGAAGGAGGAGGACATCCAGTTCCTCGCCGAGTCCGCTTATGCCGACGCCTGCCGTCCCGGCAACCCCCGCGACACCAGCGTGGAGGAGATCGTGGAGCTGTACAAGAGCCAGCTGTAAGCTGCGCCTGAGCGCTTTACCCTTATAAACTATAGGCCGCTGCTAAGTACAACCTCTCAGTCTCGCTGTCGCTCGACAGCTCCCCTTGTAGGGGAGCCTCTGGCGAAGAGATGAGGCTTTCCGCCCTGCCAAGGCCTCCCCTCGATAGGGGAGGTGGCTGCGCCAAAGGCGCAGACGGAGAGGTTGTCTTTCGGCGGCCTTTTTGCGTGAAAATTCTGCCTTCCTCTTGCACGGGAAGCAAAAACTGCGTACAATATCCCTGTAACCATTCATATGGGAAAGGAAACACGCAATGGAGCTGAATTTTTATACCCTCTGCGTCATTTATCTGGTCTATTCATTCCTCGGCTGGGTGGCCGAGACGGTGGCGGCGACGGTGAAAGGACGTGCCTTCGTCAACCGTGGCGTGGCGTCCGGCCCGTTCTGCTTCGTTTACGGCACGGCGGCTGTGCTGATGGCCGTGGGCTTCGCCGACCTGCGTTCGGCCCCGCTGGCCCTCTTTCTCGGCTGTGCGGCGGACGCCACGGTGGTGGAATGGGTGACGGCCAAGTTGCTGGAGCGGGTGCACCGCCGCCGCTGGTGGGACTACTCGGACAAGAAGTTCAATCTGGACGGCTATGTCTGCCTGCAATATTCGGTGCTCTGGGGTCTGCTGGGCATGGCCAGCGTCCTATGGGGCAACGGCCTGCTGCTGCGCCTCTGCGCCCTTCTGCCGGGGTGGCTGCTGCATGTGGGCGTCTGGGTCATGATGACGATCGCCGTCCTCGACCAGCTGGGTACGGCGCTGGCCGTCAACCAGTACGCCGCCAGCCACCCGAAGTTGGAACAGTTCAACCTTGAGCTGGAAAAGCACTCGGACAAGCTGCGCCAGCGGCTCATCGCCCATGTGGAAAAGCGTATCCAGAAGGCCTATCCGACTGCCGTCCGGCCCGAGCCGACGGTGCAGGCCGAGAAGGCCCTGAGCTTCGGCGACCTCGTCTGGCTCTTCGTCATCGGCGCGTTCCTCGGCGATGTGGTGGAGACGCTCTTCTGCCGGGTGACGGCAGGGGTCTGGATGAGCCGCTCGAGCCTTGTGTGGGGCCCCTTCAGCGTGGTGTGGGGGCTGGCGCTGGTCATGGCGGCTGTCCTGCTGCGGGGCAGCGAGGAGCGGAGCGACCGCTCCATCTTCCTCTTCGGCTTTGTGCTGGGCGGCGCGTATGAGTATCTTTGCAGCGCCGTGGGCGAGCTGCTCTTCGGCGTCATCTTCTGGGATTACAGCGGCTTCAAGTTCAATCTGGGGGGCCGTGTCAACCTGCTCTACTGCTTTTTCTGGGGCATCGCGGCGGTGGTCTGGATCCGGTACGGCTACCCCCTCATCGCAAAGCTGATGGCAAAGCTCAAAAAGCACATCCTGCCGTGGATGACGGTGGTGCTGACGGTGTTCATGGCCGTGAACATGGGGCTTTCCGGTCTGGCGCTGGCCCGCTACGACGCCCGCACCAGCGGTCTCGCCCCGGCAAACCGGCTGGACGTCTTCCTCGACGAGCACTTCGATAATGCCCGGATGGAGCGGGTATACCCCAACGCAAAGAAGACGTGAAATTTGCAGGGGACTCTTTTCTCTCTGCCGGAAGTGTAGTAAAATAGGGGCGGAAATGTTCTCGCGAAGAACGAAGGGAGGACCTGTATGAAATTCTTTATCGATACCGCAAATGTGGACGAGATCCGCAAGGCCAATGATATGGGCGTCATTTCGGGCGTCACCACCAACCCCAGCCTCATCGCAAAGGAGCACAAGGACTACGCCAAGACGCTGGCGGAGATCGCCTCCATCGTGGACGGCCCCATCTCCGGCGAGGTGAAGGCCACTACCACTGATGCGGAGACGATGGTGAAGGAGGGAGAGGCCATCTATGCCCTCGACCCCAAGCACATGGTCGTCAAGATCCCCATGACCGTGGAGGGCCTCAAGGCCATCAAGGCCCTGAGCGCCAAGGGCATCCCCACCAACTGCACCCTCATCTTCTCGGCCAATCAGGCCCTGCTGGCCGCACGGGCCGGCGCGGCCTACGTCAGCCCCTTCCTTGGCCGTCTTGACGACATCAGCCAGCCGGGCATCGACCTTGTCCGCACCATCAGCGAGATCTTCGCCAACTATCCGGACATCCATACGCAGATCATTGCGGCCTCTGTCCGCAACCCCATCCATATCACCGAGTGTGCGCTGGCCGGTGCGGACATCGCCACCGTGCCCTACAAGGTCATTGAGCAGATGACCAAACACCCCCTCACCGATCAGGGCATCGAGAAGTTCAAGGCGGACTATACCGCCGTCTTTGGCGCATAAGAGCAAAACAAAAAAGCGGCAGACCGTCGGGCCTGCCGCTTTTGCTGTATCCGGGATGATTAGAAGATCTTCACTTCGTCCTTGTCCATGAAGGCGGCACCCGCAAAGCCGGCTGCTTCCAGCTGGCCCAGCTGCTTGCCGAGCTTCTTGCCCTGCGGCAGGACGGTGACGTTGTACGTCTCGCGGAGGGTGGCGGCCCGGCTCAGGACGGCGGTGAAGTCGGCGTCCCTGCCGTAAAGCAGGGCGATCTTCTGCTTTGCGCCGGGGATCTGGTAGCCCTGCTCGAGCAGGATGCCGCAGACCCGCTCGAAGCCGATGGAGAAGCCGACGGCGGGCACCTGCGTGCCGAGGAACTTGCCCACCATGTTGTCGTAGCGTCCGCCGCCGGCGACTGCGCCGCTGAACTGCGGGCAGGTGATCTCGAAGACCATGCCGGTGTAGTAGCCCTGACCGCGCACGAGGCTGGGGCAGTAGGCCACCTGATAGCGGCCTGCGGCCATGGCGTTGGCGGTGGCGAGGACATACTTCAGGTCGTCGGCGATGGCGGGGTCGGCGCAGCGGGAGGCCACGGCGTCCAGCGTCACCTCACCGGCGGCGATGAAGTCGGCCAGTGCGTTGACAGCGCTCTCGGGCAGCTGCTTTTCCAGCAGTTCGGCCTTGACGCCGTCGGCACCGATCTTATCCATCTTGTCGAAGGTGATGCAGACGGAGTCCAGCGTGTCGGCGGCAAAGCCCATGCTCTCCAGCATCCCGCGGAGGATGCGGCGGTCGTTGATGTTGACGGTGAAGCCGTCGAAGCCGATGCCCAGCAGGGCGCGGGTGGTCACGTCGATCAGCTCGACCTCGGCGTTGGGGCTTTCGTCGCCCAGAATGTCGATGTCGCACTGGACGAATTCACGCAGGCGGCCCTTCTGGGGGCGCTCGGCGCGGAAGACGCGGTCGGTCTGGATGACCTTGAAGGGGTGGGGGAGCTTGTCCTTGTTGGCGGCGTAGAAGCGGCTCAGGGGCAGGGTCAGGTCATAGCGCAGGCCCATATCCGAAAGCTCTTTCGGGTCGCCGGAGTTCAGGGCAGCGGTGAGCTTGTCGCCCCGCTTGAGCACCTTGAAGATGAGGTTCAGGTTGTCGCCGCCGTCGGACTTGTCGAGGTTCTCCATATCCTCCAGCATGGGGGTGGAGATGCGCTCGAAGCCGGATGCGCGGTAAGTCTCGAGGATCTTGCCCTGAATGTAGTCGCGCAGGGTCTGCTCATTGGGCAGAAGGTCGCGCATCCCTTTTAAGGCCTGAGTTTTCATAGTGTATGTCCTCTCTTTATAGCCCTCTCAGTCGCTGACGCGACAGCTCCCCCAAAGGGGGAGCCACTGGCGTGTCGGCAAGGCCTGCGCGGGACGCACAAGCTTACTTGAACCAGAAACGGGAGTGCCCTGCGGTCAGGACACACGACAGCGCAGCATGAGAGATGATTTTTATCGCAAGTCAAGAAATTAGTGCAACAGTCAAACAGCATATTTGCGATATGCAATTCAACGCTGTTGCTGTTGCATTAAAAAG
>ENA-OZRN01000086-OZRN01000086.1-human-gut-metagenome-genome-assembly--contig:-NODE-86-length-43611-cov-9.698388_pt1 | contig 43611 bp, 33 predicted proteins | sample MGYA00243270_ERZ653947 | MGnify/ENA primary metagenome ERZ653947 (study PRJEB26926, sample SAMN06164695) | human gut metagenome | biome: ENVO:00009003; feature: ENVO:2100002; material: ENVO:00002003...
AACCTCTCCGTCACGCCTGCGGCGTGCCACCTCTCCTACCGAGGAGAGGCCTTGGCATTCCGTAAAGTTTCGTCTTTCCCCGGAAACTTTTTCTCTTCGCCAGAGGCTCCCCTCGATAGGGGAGCTGTCGAGCGACAGCGAGACTGAGAGGTTATCCTACAAAAAAACCGCCGGGCCTAAAGGTTCCGGCGGCGGTGGGGCCTCTCTTACAGGGTGTCCTTCAGAGACTTGCCCGGCTTGAACACGATGCTCTTGGAAGCAGCGATGGTGATCGGCTCGCGGGTGCGGGGGTTGATGCCCTGACGCTCTGCGCGCTCACGCACCTCGAAGGTGCCGAAGCCGGAGATGGAGATCTTCTCGCCCTCGGCCATCGCCTTGCCCAGTGCCTCGAATGCGGCGTTGACAGCCATCTCGGCGCTCTTCTTGCTCATCTCAGTGTTTGCCGCAACCTGTGCGATCAGATCGGTCTTGGTCATAATAAAAGCCTCCACAATATTCTCAACATTTTCTATTCGAGCAGACGGTGTATCCGTCTGGTACCCGTTTCCGTTTCGTCTGCTTCCAGCCTCTGGGTGAACCGCTTGGCCGCAAAGGTCAGGGCCTCCTCGGCGTCCACACCGGCCAGCCGCATGGCGTCTGCAGCGGCAAGCAGCAGCTCCCCGGCGCTCTCCTGCGTCTGTGCCTCGTCCCACCCGGCTTTGGCGCTGTCCAGCGCTCTGGCCGCCCCGGCGGCATCCTCCGGCCCGCAGCCGAACCGCGCGGCCCGCTTTTGGAGCTTCTGGGCGCGCATCAGGGCGGGCAGGGTCAGCGGCACGGTGTCCAGCTCGTCGGCCAGCGTGGTGCGGCCCTTTTCCTTATTCTTGAGCGCATCCCAGCCGTTTATACCAGCATTTTCCGCCGCCGAGGAAGCGAAGATGTTCGGGTGGCGGAATACGAGCTTCTCGCACACCTCGCGGCAGACCTTCTCCATATCGAAGCGCCCCCGCTCCTCCTCGATGACGGTGTGGAACACCACCTGCATCAGGACGTCGCCCAGCTCTTCCTGCATCATGGCCGGGTCGTCGGCATCGATAGCCTCCAGCGCCTCGCAGGTCTCCTCCAGAAAGTTTTTCCGGATGGAGGCATGGGTCTGCACCTTGTCCCACGGACAGCCGGTGTCCCTGTCCCGCAGGATGCGGATGATCTCCACGAGGTCCTCCGCCGTATAGTGTTCACGCGGCGTCCAGTCCTGCATGGCCGTCTCCTTTCTGCGTGCCGAAAGCATCTGCGAACAGATTCAAATTGTACCGCAGAATCCGCCGGAATGCAAGGGCCGAAGCCTATTTTCCGGCTTTTTGCGGCAAAATTTTCATTTCATTCACAACAAAAGGCGGCATCCCCCCGGGGGACACCGCCCTGCGCAGGTCTGTTACAGCTGTGCGCCGCACTTGTTGCAGAACAGCGCATCGTCCGAGACGGGTGCGCCGCACTGGGGGCAGGTCTTGGCCTCGTCGGCCTCGGGCTTTTCCTCGGTAGGCGCTGCGGGGGCATCCTCCGTCACGTCGTCGGCCTCGTCCTTCTCCTCGAAGGTGGTCTCGATGATGGTATCCGGCTCGAGAGAGGCTTTCAGGTCGGCAAGCTCCTGCTCGATGTTGGCGATCATCTCGATGTATTTGTCCACAAGGGGCTGGTTCTCCTCGTTGCCCTTGGCCAGACTATACACCAGAGCGCCCAGCTGGCGCTGCGCCCTGTACAGCTTGCCCTGTGCGTTCACGATCTTGGCCTGCGTCCGGCCCTTTTCGGCCAGATCCAGCGCGGCATTTTTGCCTTTCTCGGCATACTCGAGGCCCATTTCCTTGATCTTATTGAAGTCCATAAAAGACACCTCACTTGTCTGTGCCCGGGTGGGCAGCACTCCTCTGCGTTTTCTGCTCAGGCTGTCCCTGTGCCGCCGGAGATTATTTTCATTATAGCGCACTCCCCGGGGGAATGCAACGAATCCCACCCAAGTTTTACAGAATGGTGCGGATTTGGAAACAGTTTTTTCGCAATTTGCCCAGTTTCGGCGTTCTGACGTCCTTTAAAGCTCGCCTGCGTAGAACTCCCGCAGCATACTGTCGGCGGGCAGCAGATCCAGCTCCACCGGGGCGACGTGCTCGAAGCGGCGGGCCGTCTCGTCCCAAAGCTCGGCGTTGTGGCCTTCCAGCGTGAAGCGCTGGCAGACCTTCCGCAGCAGCTTGGCGATCAGACCCAGCTCATAGGTGAAGGAGGTGTCCAGCAGGAAATCTGCTGTGGTCTTGAAACCCTTGATATACCGCGTCTCGCCGTCGAGGACCCGGTCCCACATGGCGAGGGTCTTGGCGGGGCTGCGGCCCCGGGCGGCAGCATCCCGCAGGGTGCGGCGGCACAGGCGGATGTCCTGTGTGTTGATGACCCGGCGGCCGTCGATGCAGTATTCCTCCCGCAGGCCGGCATAGATGCGGTAGACGTCGTCGCCCTTTACGAGGCCCGTCAGCTCCGGGTTCAGGGCGTGGATGCCCTCCACGATGCAGACGCCGCCCTCGAGGTCCAGTGTCTCCGTCTCAGAGGAGCGGGACTCTGTGGCAAAGTCGTAGATGGGCAGCACGGTCTTGCCGGTGGTGCTCAGCTCGCTGAGGCACTGGCGGATGAGGGGCATATCCAGCGTGTCGGGGTTCTCGTAGTCCAGCGTGCCGTCGGGCAGGCGGGGGTAATACTGCGCCCCCTTGAAGAAATTGTCCAGACTGATGACATGGGCAGGCGTGCCGGAGGCTTCCAGCGCCTCGGCCACCTTGTGCGCCGAGGTGGTCTTGCCGCTGGCCGACGGGCCGGTGAGCATGACGATCTTGGCGCGGGAATCCCTGATCTTCCGGGCGGCATACTCCACCCGCTGACGGTAGCTCTGCTCGCTCATCTGCGCCAGCGCCGCCGGATTCTGGGCTGCAACATTATACAGGTCGATCTCAACCAGACGTTTCGGTACCCAAATCGTGATCATAAAAATCAGCCACTCCTTTTTTCCGCTCCAGCACCTCATCGAAGCGCTGGATGTATTCCGTCGGATACTTGAAATTAAAGATGCGCTGCATCCGCCTGCCGCCGTCGGCCACCAGCTTAGTGCTGCCGCCTGCGCCGGCCGAGAGGATGGTCTGGACTTCTTCCATGATATAGATATTATAATACCCCTCGTGGCCCGGCTTGCACCAGCCCACGTTTTCCAGATTCTGAAGGGTGTTTTTCTGACGATAGAGGTAGTAGGGACGGTAGCCTGCCTCGGCCAGCAGATGACACTTTTCCAGCATGGCGGCAACGTCCGCGTAGTCGTTCTCCTTCTGGTCCTCGATGACGATGCGGGAGGCCCGCTTGAGGGTCAGGGTGTGGACGGTGATGTTCTCGGGGTCAAGGGCGATGGCCTGACGCAGGCTTTTTTCGAAGCCCTCCACCGTGTCGCCGGGCAGACCTGCGATGAGGTCCATGTTGATGTCGTCATGGCCTGCGGCCCGGGCCTCGGCGAAGCAGTCGAGGATGTCCTGCGCCGAATGCTTCCGGCCGATGTTCGCCAGCACCTCGTCGGAGAAGGTCTGGGGGTTGATGGAGATGCGGGTCGCGCCGTACTCCTTGATGACCGCCAGCTTTTCGGCGTCGGTGCAGTCGGGGCGTCCGGCCTCCACCGTATACTCCACGAGAGTGGAAAGGTCGAAGCAGTCCCGCACTGTTCCCATGAGCTGACGCAGCTGCGCCGCCGAGAGGCTGGTGGGGGTGCCGCCGCCGATGTAGATACTGCACAGCTTCAGCCCGGCCTTGTCTGCCTCCTCCCGGATGGCCTCGACCTCACGGCAGAGGCAGTCCACATAGGGCTGCACCAGCTTGCGGTCCCGGTCGAGGTTGCAGCTGACGAAGCTGCAGTAGCTGCACCGGGAGGGGCAGAACGGGATGCCGATGTAGAGGCTGTAGGTCTTGGGGGCGCTGCCCGCTTTTAAAATCGGCTCCTGTAGGTCGGCAATGGCCTTGGCCATCCCGTACTTTTCGGGCGAGCAGTCGAACCGCTTGAGGAAAAAGTCGTCGATCTGCTCCTCCGTCCAGCCTGCGGCCCGCTTGTCGTGGACGAGGCGCACCGGCCGCACGCCAGTCATCTTGCCCCAAGGGGGGCGGATGCCCGTCCAGCGGCGCAGCAGGTCATAGGTCAGGCTGGCCAGCGCGAATTCCGGCGTCTCGCCGCCCTCCTCTGCCGGGGCGGGCAGCGGTGCTTCGGCGGTCTGGCTCTTTCCGCCCTGCCGTACCATGGCCCAGAGGCTGTCGGGCCGCTTCTCAGCCCAGACGCAGTCTGTGCCCTCCTCGGGCGGGGTGAGGGTGAGCGGGGCCATCGGGTAGAACAGGCGGACGAGGTGCTCCACCTCGTAGCCCGAGCTGAGGCCCGTGATATAGATATTCATGTGTATTCCCGCCTTTTTATGCGTTTCTCAGTGCATTTCGGATATAGAAGTTGGTGGCGACCTCCTGCCCGAAGGTGGAGAAATCGCCGTGGCCGGGCAGGATCTGCGCCTCGGGCGGGACGGGCAGGGCTGCGAACTTGCGCAGGCTCTCGTCCATCTTCCGGCTGTCGCCGCTCTCGAGGTCTGTGCGGCCGATGCTGCCCTGAAACACGGTGTCGCCCACGAAGAAATAGTTCTCGCAGAGCAGCACCACGCTGCCCTCGGTGTGGCCGGGGGTGTGCCAGACGGTGAAGCGCAGCTCGTCCAGTGTGAGGACTCCGCCCTCCGCGTAGCCGCTGTCCGACTCCCTGAGGGGCAGCAGCTGGGTACCCTGACAGTCGGCAGACTCGCAGTAGAGCTTTGCACCCCACTCGCGGCTGAGGACCCCCGCGCTGCCCACATGGTCATAGTGACCATGGGTGCAGAGGATGAGAGCCAGCTTTCCGCCCTGCTCTTTCAGGATCTTGTCGTACTCCTGCACCTCTGCAGCGGGGTCGATGACGACTGCATGGCCTGCGTCCGAGATGAGCAGGAAGCTGTTGGTGTAAAACGGCGCAGGGCCGACCAGATGAAATGCCTTCATGGTTTACTTCTCTCCTTTGTGCCACTCGTCGGTGTCGATGACGATGGTGCAGGGACCCTCGTTGACCAGCGACACCTGCATATCTGCGCCGAACTCGCCGTGCTGGACGCTCTTGAGGCCCTGCCTGTTCATCTCGGCGAGGAACAGCTCGTAGGCGTCCACGGCGAGAGGCGGCTTTGCCGCCTTGATAAAGCTGGGGCGGAAGCCCTTTTTGGTGTCGCCGTAAAGGGTGAACTGGCTCACCACCAGCGCCGAGTAGCCGAGGTCCTTCGCGCTGAGGTTCAGCTTGTCGTTTTCGTCCTTGAAGATGCGCAGGCCCGCACATTTTTCGGCCAGCTTGGGTACGATGTCGAGGGTGTCGGTGTCCTTGACGCCCAGCAGGATGACGAGGCCGGGGCCGATGGGGCGCGGCTCGCCGCCGTTGACCCGGACGCTGGCCGAGGATACGGCCTGAATGACTGCACGCATATTAGCTCCTTGTTACCTTGAGCACATCCCGCACCTTGGACAGGCGGGCCACCACGCGGTTGAGGTGCTCGGTGTTGTTGATGCCGATGGTCAGGCTGATGATGGCGCAGTTGTTTTCCACCTGACGGGCGTTCATGGCGTAGATAGGGACGCGGATGTCTGCCAGTGCAGCCAGCACATCGGACAGCAGCTCGTTGCGGTTGAGCGCAATGATCTCGAGGCCTGCCTTGTAGCTGTCCCGGACGCTGTCGGCCCAGTAGGCCTTGACCCAGCGGGGGGCGTTGGAGGGGTCCTTCATGCTGGCCACCGCGTTGGCACAGCTCTGCTTGTGGATGGAGACGCCGAAGCCCCGGGTGATGAAGCCCACGATGGGGTCGCCGGGCAGGGGCGAGCAGCATTTGGCGAACTTGATGGGGGTGTTGTCGAAGCCCTCCACCACCACGCCGTCGGTGGCGTGGACGCGGCTCAGGTCCACCTTCGGCAGATCTTCGATCGTCTTGTTCTCGGCGGCTTCGGCGGCCTTGAGCTTCTGCCACTCCTCTTTCAGCTTGGGCAGGCAGTTGGCGATGGTCATGCCGCCGTAGCCGATGGCGGCATAGATCTCCTCTGCGCTGTTCTGGCGCAGGCGGCGGCTGCAGCTGCCCACGAACTCGTCCAGCTGGTCGTCGGGGATGAAGATCATCTCCCGGCGCAGCTCCTTGGCCAGCGCGTCGCGGCCCTGCTGGATGTTCTCCTCCCGGCGCATCTTCTTGAACCAGTTGCGGATCTTGCTCTTGGCCTCGCTGGTGCGCACGATCTTGAGCCAATCGCGGCTGGGGCCTTTGTCTGCCGGGCCGAGGATGACCTCGATGATCTCGCCCGTCGCCACGACATGGTCGATGGGGACGATGCGGTTGTTCACCTTGCAGCCCACCATCCGGTTGCCGACGGCGGAGTGGATGGCATAGGCGAAGTCGATGCAGTTGGCACCGGCAGGCAGGTTGATGACGTCGCCCTTCGGGGTAAAGGCAAAGACCTCCTCCGGCAGCAGGTCGCTCTTCAGGTCGTGGAGCAGGTTGCCGGAATCCTCGCTGACGCGCTGATTTTCCAGCAGCTGGCTCACCCATGCCAGACGCTCGTCCAGCTTATCGTGGCCGTCGAGGCCCTCCTTGTACTTCCAGTGGGCGGCAACGCCGTACTCGGCCTGCTCATCCATCTTCCGGGTGCGGATCTGCACCTCGAAGGGGATGCCCTCGTGGCCGATGACCGTGGTGTGGAGGCTCTGGTAGCCGTTGGGCTTAGGGGTGGAGATATAGTCCTTGAAGCGGTTGGGCAGCGGGTGGTACATATCATGGATGAGGCCCAGCGTGCTGTAGCACTCGGCCAGCGTGTCCAGAATGATACGCACCGCATAGATGTCATAAATTTCGTCGAAGGACTTGTTCTGCATGATGGTCTTGCGGTAGATGCCGTAGATGCTCTTGACTCTCCGCTTGATGGTGGCGCCCTCGATGCCGCTCTCCTCGAGGCGGTTCTTGATGACGCCCGACACGCTGGCGAGGAACTCGTCCCCGGCGCGCTCGCTGAGCATCTTGTTGATCTCCCCGTAGCCTACAGGGTCGAGGTAGTGGAGGCTGCGGTCTTCCAGCTCCTCCTTGACGTTCAGGATGCCCAGCCGGTTGGCAATGGGGGCATAGACCTCCATGGTCTCCCGGGCCTTATCGCGGCGCTTCTGCTCCGGCCATGCATCGCCGGTGCGCATATTGTGGAGACGGTCGCAGAGCTTGATGATCATGACGCGGACGTCCCGGCTCATGGCCAGCAGCATCTTGCGCAGGTTCTCGGCCTGCAGCTCCTCGATGTTCGAGAACTGGATCTTCGTCAGCTTGGTGACGCCGTCCACCAGCAGGGCCACCTCCTCGCCGAAGGCGGCGGTCAGGTCGGCCAGCGTGGTGGGGGTATCCTCCACCACGTCGTGCAGCAGGGCGGCGGCGATGCTCTCGGTGTCCATGCCGAGGTCCAGCACGAGGCGGGCCACGGCCAGCGGGTGGCAGATATACGGCTCCCCGCTGCGGCGGCAGACGCCCTTGTGGGCGTTGTTGGCCATATTGTAGGCTTTCTCGATCATGGCCATGTTGTAGGCCTTGCCGCTGGCCTTGATGGCCTCCACCAGCTTGTCCCACGTCACGATCTCGGGCCGCACCTCCGAGGGCAGCGTCCCCTCGGGGGCGTTGGCCGGCAGGGCCGTGGCGGCCACGGTCGCCATCTCCGTCACCGGCATGGGCTGGTGGAGATGGGTCTTTGCAGAATAGCTGTCCTCTCCCGCCGCAGCCGGTGCTGCGGGCACAGGGGCGGTGATTTTCTTTCCCTCAGGCATCTTTATCGATCCTCCAGACATTTCAGGATGGGCGCATCGGCGAGGTTCTTCTTGCCGGTGGCTGGTACAAGCTCCCAGAACTTGGCCCCGCCCCGGTCGGCCGCCGTGATGAGGCCGACCTGTTCCAGCGCGGCGACCGCCACCAGCGTCTTGCCGGTGTTCTCCTCGCCAAGCTTTGCGAACAGGGGCTGCAGGTCTTCGGCGTGCCAGCGCCGCGCCTGCAGCTCCCGGTAAACGGTGATGATATGGCTGCGCGCCGGGGCGACAACCTCCTTCTGCTCCGGCGTCAGGGGCGCGCCCCGGCGCAGCGCCTGCACCAGAGCCGCCTGCTCCGCCGCAATGTTGCCGAGGCCCGCCGGGTGCAGCTCCAGAATGCGGCCCGACAGCTGCGGCCCCCGGGCCGAATCGTAGACCGACAGGCTCACTGCCGCATCCACGACGTCGCCGGCGGCATAGGGCACCTGCTCGGGATGCATCCCGAACCAGACCGCATAGAGGCTGGCGTTCCCCTGCCGCAGCCGCAGGCGGGAGTGCTTGCCCTCCGAGACCGCATACACCCCTTCCACGACAGCCTTTTCCAGCACGAAGACCGGGCTGGGGTTGTCGGCACCGTAGGGGGCCAGCTGGTCGAGGCGGCGGATGCTCTCCACCGTAAGGCGGTCGAGGTGGACGGACAGGTCACATTCCAGCGGCGGTGTGCGCAGCACGGGGCACTCCCGTGCCGCCCAGTCGTTGAGCCGCCGACGGAGGGTGGGCAGGTCTTCCTCCCGCACCGAGAGGCCCGCCGCCATGGCGTGGCCGCCGAAGCGGAGCAGGATGTCGGCGCAGGAGGCGATGCACTCGTGCAGGTTGAAGCCCTGCACGCTGCGGCCGCTGCCCTTGCCCTCGCCGTGCTCATCCACCGACACCACAATGACCGGGCGTCCCGTCTTTTCCACGAGGCGGGACGCCACGATGCCGATGACGCCGGGGTGCCAGTCCCTGCCCCAGAGCAGGATGACTCGGTCCTCGAGGCGCTCCGGCTCGGCATCCAGCAGCTCCTGCGCGGCCCGGACGATCTCCATCTCAGTCTCCTGCCGCTGGCTGTTGATGTCGGTCAGCTTATGGGCCAGCTCCTCGGCCCGGTCTTCGTCCTCGCAGAGCACCAGCTGCAGGGCTGTGACAGCGCTGTCCATCCGGCCCGCCGCGTTGATGCGGGGAGCGATGGCATAGCTGACGTTCTCCGCCGTCACCGGCCTGCCCGCAAGCCCCACCTCTTCCAGCAGGGCGCAGAAGCCGGGCCGGTCGGTGTTCTGGAGCTGGCGCAGACCGGCTTTGACGATGGTGCGGTTCTCGCCGGTCAGGGGCATAACGTCGGCCACCGTGCCCACAGCGGCGAGGTCGCCGCAGTATTCCAGCATCTCCTCCGGTGGGCATCCGTCCAGCGCAGCGCAGAGCTTGAAGGCCACGCCCGCGCCGCACAGGCCCTTGAAGGGGCTGTGGTCATCTGCCCGGCGGGGGTCTACGATGGCCACCGCCTGCGGCAAGCTCTCGTGGGGCAGATGGTGGTCGGTGATGATGAGGTCGATGCCGAGACTGGCCGCAAAGGCGGCTTCCTCCACCGCCGAGATGCCGTTGTCCACCGTGACGATGAGGCGGCATCCTTTATCATAGATGGACTGGATGGCGTTCTTCGACAGGCCGTAGCCGTCGCCCTCCCGGCTGGGCAGCATACACTTGGCGCTGGCCCCCATCCCTTTGAGGTGCTGATAGAGCAGGGCGGTGGCGGTCACGCCGTCCACATCGTAGTCGCCGAAGACCACGATGGTCTCGCCCTCGTCGATGGCCCGCAGGATGCGCGCGCAGGCCTTGTCCATGTCGGTCAGGAGCATGGGGTCGCTCAGCTCCTCCTCGCCCGCCAGCAGCGTCAGCGCCTCGGCGGGGTCGGTGATGCCCCGGGCAGCGAGGATGCCGGCCAGCAGACCGGCCTCCTTCTGCTGGGCCGCAAAGACCGAGCGGTATTTCTCCTCGCTCCACGGCCCATCGTCCATGCTCTGGTTTTCCAGCTCTTCGGTGTTCTGCTGGGCGATGGCGGCGGTCAGCTCCTTCAGGGCCGCACGGTCAACTTCTTTGGTGTTCCAAGCCCGGTAGGTCATCGCATTTCCTCCCCGGCCAGACCATCGTTGGCCAGCATCCCCTGCAGCGCAGCGATCTCGCTGGAAACGTCCAGCGCCATGTCCGACAAAAGCTTATCGTAAAGGTTGTCGTAGGCCTGATTCAGGGTGTGCAGGATGCCCGCAATGTCCCTGCGGATGGCCTCGGCGTTCTCGCCCTGCTGGCCCTGCACGTCGTTGTAGGTGTGCAGGAGCTTGAGGGTAGTGGGGATATAGTATTCCGCAAAGCGGCGGGCCTTGGGCAGGCTCTCGGGGTGGGCTTCCAGCCACGCACCGATGGACTCGGTGGTCTTCTGCATATGCTGCAGCTCCTCCACCGCCCGCTCATCCTCCATGAGAGAGGTCTCCTTCTCGAGCACCTGCGCAAAGCGGCGGGTCGTCTCGAGATTCAGGGGAACATCCTCGGCCTGTTCCGGCGCTTTTTCCGGTTCAGGCTCCGGCTGATTTTCCTGCGCAGTGCGGTAGTCCTCCGCCGTCAGGTAGAGCTTGTCGTTCTTCTCGTCCATCCAAGCGCTGAGCCAGCCTTTATGGATGAACTTCCGCAGCAGCCGGAGGGCCTTGGCCTTCTTCTTATGGGTCAGCTCGGCCAGCATCGAGAGGGAGAGGCCCTTGTGCCAGTCGAAGCCCTCGGCGGTGTCGGCATACAGCTCCAGCGTCTTCGCGGCCTTCATCCGGGAAGCGCCCGCCGCCGTGAGCCAGCCGAACACGGCCGTCACCGCCGCCGAGCACCATCCGGTGGCCCGGGTGGCGCTCATGGCAAACTCGCCGATGGCACCGAGGACCGTCATATCAGCCGCCCCCGCCGCGCTGCCGGAGGTGAACATCCCCGCCGTGCCGAAGCAGGCGATGGCCGTAATGCCGAAGAGGACAGCGAAAGTGATGCCGGTCGCCAGCATGGCGACGCCTGCGTTGTGGCGCTTTTTTGCGCTGGTGCGGAGATTATCGATGGGGGTCGGCACCGGCTTCTTTGCGAAAAAGCTCCGCGCCCAGCCCGGCATCCCGCCGGCGTTCTCCCCGTTCGGGGCTGCGTTCCGGGCCTCCTCAGCCCGCTTCTGATACTGCTGCTTCCCAGCCTGAAACGCCCGGCCTGCCTCCGAGATGCCGTAGCTTGCGGCATTCGCAGCGGCGCGGCCCACGTCCCATACACGGTCGCCGAGTTCCTCCCCCCGGCCCTCAAAGCCGTGGCGGAAGGCGTCGGACATGGTATCGCCCAGCTCCCGAAGCTGGCGTTCCAGCTCCTGCTGCACCTGACGGCCCTCGCTGTCCTGTGCCCTGCTCTGGCCGGAACGATTCTGGAAATCGTTTTCACGATCAGTCATTCAACTTCTCACCCTTCTGCCGGACTGTACCGGCTGATGATGGCGCGGGCCACCCGCAGGCCATCGACGGCGGCGCTCATGATGCCGCCCGCATATCCTGCGCCCTCGCCGCAGGGGTAAAGCCCCGCCAGCTGGGCACATTCAAAGTCTTCTTCCCGCTTCAGCCGCACCGGGCTGCTGGTGCGGGTCTCAAGACCTGTCAGGATGGCCTCGGGGGCGGTATAGCCTGCGATCTTCCGCTCGTAGGCGCGCAGTCCCGCCCGCAGCGTGTCAGCCAGCTCCGTCGGCAGCAGTGCGCCGAGGTCGGCGGCCCGGACGCCGCGGTCATAGGTGGGCTGGACGCGGCCGATGCTCAGCTGCCCTCTGCCCTCCAAAAAGCTCTGGATGTTCTCCGCCGGGGCGGCATACTCGCCCGCGCTGCGGCCTGCCGCGTAGGCCTTCGCTTCCAGCTCTCGCTGGAAGGCGATGGCCCTGCGGGGGTCGCCGCCGAAGTCCTCGCCGCCCACGCTGACCACCACCGCCGCATTGGCGTTTTTGCCGCTGCGGGCGTGGTAGCTCATGCCGTTGGTCACGACGCGGCCTGTTTCGCTGGCCGAAGCCACCACCTGACCGCCGGGACACATACAGAAAGTATAGACGCACCGTTTTTCAACGTGCTGCGAAAGCTGATATTCGCCCCGCGGCAGGGCCGGGTGGCCTGCTGCCTCGTGGTAAAGGCTCTTTTCGATCTCCGATTGGAGATGCTCGGCCCGGAAGCCGACGCTGAAGGGCTTGCATTCCAGCACGAGGCCGCTGTCCATCAGCATCCCGAAGGTATCGCGGGCCGAGTGGCCCACCGCAAAGACCAGTGCCTCACAGGGGAAGGCACCGCCCGTGGTCCGGATGCCGACGAGGCGGCCGTCCCGGCGCTCGAAGCCGGTGAGGGCCGTGTTGAAGTGGACCTCGCCCCCCAGCGCCTCGATCTCCCTGCGGATGGAGGTGATGACGCCCCGGAGCAGGTCGGTGCCTACATGGGGCTTCTGCTGCCATGCGATCTCCTTGGGGGCGCCGTGCTCGAGGAACACCTCGGTCACGAAGCCGCACAGCTCGTCGCCGATGCGGGTGGTGAGCTTGCCGTCCGAAAAGGTGCCTGCGCCGCCCTCGCCGAACTGGATGTTGGCGTTCTCGTCCAGCTCACCGGTGGCAGAGAAATGCTCCACAGCCTTGACGCGCTCTTCCAGCGCCGGGCCGCGCTCCAGCACGATGGGCCGGTAGCCCTGACGGGCCAGCAGCAGCGCTGCAAAAAGTCCGGCCGGGCCGAGGCCGCAGACCACGGGCCGGTGGGCCAGCGGCTGGGTGCCGTTCTCCACCGAAAAGTCGGTTCTGCCCCGGACGGTGACGCTGGGCGAAGCGCCTGCATAGGCAGGCTCCTCCCCTTCCTCCTTCAGAGACACCGCCACGGTGTAGACCAGCTTGGGCTGGCCGTGGCGGGCATCCACCGAGAGTTTGGCGATGCCCAGATGGCTCACCCTGCTGCGGGGGATCCGGGCGAGGTGGAGGGCTTTTTCATAGGCCTGCTGCTCCCCGGCGGAGAGGGGCAGGCGAATATCACGAATCAGGATCATATACTCAGTTACTTTCTATCTTGCACTGCACCACATAGCTGCCCAGCGCAAAGATCTTATCGTTGGAGGGCACATAGAGGCGGCAGGCGATGTTCTGCTGGCCGATGGCAACGTAGAAGTCGTCGGCGTCGATCTCGATGACCACCTGCTCCGGGGTCAGGGCCTCCAGCGAACCGGCCGGGCCGCAGAGGGTGACGTTCATCAGCCGCTCGGTCCCCACGGTCAGGGTGTAGGTAGAGGGCAGGTTGACGACCTGCACACAGCTGGCGGGCAGGTTCATGGTCTTGGTCTCCAGACGGGAGCTGTCGAAGCTGACCGTGATGGTGGAGATATTGTCCAGCAGGCGGATGCCGCTGGGCAGCTCGATGGGCATCTCATACACCTTATCCAGCGCAAAGGTGGAAAGGTCGATGGTGCCCACCGACAGGGTGGACAGCTTATCGATCTGCGACTCCGGCCCGGCCACGTTGAGGGTCTTCTTGCTCAGGGAGTAGACCAGCACCGAGGGGTCGAAGTCCCGGGGGGCGTTGATGAAGCTCACCTTCACCGGCAATGTCGCCAGCTTGTACACCTGCAGCGTGACCTCGACGCTGTCCGCCTCGAGGGTAGTATACTCAAATTTCACCTCGCTGCCGCTGCGGGTGTAGAACCGCAGGTCGGTGTCCAGCGTGACAGGGCTGGTCAGCTCGCCGTTGTGGGCCACTTCGGCGGTGCAGGTCTCCACCTTGCTCAGCTCGGTGCTGGGGCCGGAGAGGGTCACGGTCTCCTTGGAGACCTCGGTGCCGTAGAGGATATAGCCGTCGGCGATCTTCAGATAGTTCGTCGTCACCTGAATGGGCAGGGTCTTCTCCTCCACCACATCGAACACCACGTCCACCGTGTTGCTGCCGTCGATGGAGACGGCCACGCCGGTAAGCAGGGTGCTCTGGCTGCGGACCTGAAGGCGGAGGGTCTTTTCGCCGCTGTCGCGGACGCTGGACCAGTCGGGATAGACGACGAAGTCGTTGGCCGACAGGCTGCCGATGGTGTAGCCGTCGCCGGAAAGTTTTAAATTGACCGTTTTTTCCTCCGCATCGACGATGCTCAGGCCGCGGGAGGTGTAGGCGGACGAATCATAGGTAAAGTCCACCGGGACATTATAGATGGTGGTCGTCGTGCCGGGCTGCACCACGATGGTGACAGCCATCCACGCGATGACTGCGCCCAGCAGCGACAGCAGCAGCCGGACACGGCGGTCGCTCAGCAGGCTGCGCTTGGGGGGCACGGCAGGCTTCATGCCGTTGTTCTGCTCGGTGCTCATTGCTGCTCTTCCTCCTCTTTGGCGTTCACCCAGTTCAGCAGGCGCTTGCCCCGGGCCTTCCAGCCCTCGGCGGCGCTCTTCTCGCTGGCCGTCTCCTTGGGGATCATCTCATCCACCAGACGGGTGTAGAGGGTCTGGCGGTCGAAGTGGCGGATGAGGACGCCATTCTTCGCCATCGAGATGATGCCGGTCTCCTCGCTGACCACGATGGCGATGGCGTCGGAGTTCTCGGCGATGCCGAGGCAGGCGCGGTGGCGGGTGCCCATGTCCTTGCCGAGGTCGAGGTTGTTGGAAAGGGGCAGCACGCAGCCTGCGGCTTTGATGCGGCCATCTTCGATGATGGCCGCTCCATCGTGGAGGGGGGTGCCCTCGTAGAAGATGGTGCCCAGCACCTCAAGGTTGACCGCACTGTTCACGGGCGTACCGGTGCGGACGATCTCCGAGAGGTTGGTGTTCCGTTCCAGCACGATGAGGGCGCCGGTCTTGGTCTCCGAAAAGCGCTCGGCGGCATCGCAGATGGCGATGATGGCGCTGCGCCACGCGCCCTTGAGGCTGGTGTCGTTGTAGCGGCTCTTGTTGAAAAAGCGGTAGGCCCACTGGTCGGTCTGGCCCATCCGTTCCAGCGCACGCCGTATCTCAGGCTGGAACAGCACCACCAGCGTCAGCAGACCGACCTGCAGCAGCGAGTTCAACAGCCAAGTAACGGTGCGCATATTCAGGATGTTGGCCACCAGATAGACCGCCAGCACGATGAGCGCGCCCTTGGCCAGCTGACCGGCCCGGGTGCGGTTGACGATGCCCAGAAGCTGGTAGATGAGGAACGCGATGATGAGGATGTCCAGCAGGTCTACCAGCTTGAAGGTCTGAAAGTTTGCTACGATAGAGTTCAGAGTCATGGGTCACACTCTCCCGTTCACACAGCTTCGATGAGGGCGACGGCGTGGGCTGCGATGCCCAGCCCCTCGCCGGTAAAGCCCAGATGCTCTTCGGTGGTCGCCTTAACGCTCACAGCCTCCACCGGCAGCCCGAAGGCGGCGGCGAGCTTTTCCCGCATGACCGGGATGTAGGGGGCCAGCTTGGGGCGCTGGCAGAGGATGGTGGCGTCGATGTTCTCGATGCGCCAGCCCTGTGCGGCGACGATCTCCGCCACCCGGCGGGCCAGCACGAGGCTGTCCGCCCCGGCGTACTCCTCCGCCGTATCGGGGAAGTGCTGGCCGATGTCGCCCAGCGCTGCCGCGCCCAGCACGGCATCCATCACCGCATGGGCCAGCACATCGGCGTCCGAGTGGCCCAGCAGGCCCTTCTCATAGGGCACCTCCACGCCGCCAAGGATGAGCTTGCGGCCCTCCACCAGACGATGGACGTCGTAACCATGACCAATGCGCATCTTCTTTCCTCCGTTCTCCGCCCGGGGCAGGTCTTCCCGGGTCGTGATCTTGATGTTTGCGTAGTCGCCCTGCACCAGCTCCACCGGACGGCCCGTTAATTCGAACAGGCTGCAATCGTCGGTGACGAGGCGGGCGCGGGTCTCGTCCAGCTCGTCCAGCGCCGCCAGATAGGCTGCGCGGTCGAAGCACTGGGGCGTCTGCACCGCATAAAGGGTGCTGCGGTCGGGGGTATCCTCCACCATGCAGCCGGCGGGCACCGTCTTGCCGCTGCCGCCCTTTGCCTGCTTGATGGTGTCCTTCACCGGCACTGCCGGGGCGGCAGCCCCGCAGCGGGCAGCCGCCTTCAGCACGGCGGCGATGACCTCCCCGCTCACGAAGGGCCGGGCCGCATCGTGGACGGCCACCAGCGCCCCGTGGGCAGCGGCTACGCCGTTCCGGGCGCTTTCGGCCCGGGTCGCACCGCCCCGCACCAGCTGCACCGGCTTTTTGCACCGGGCTGCGGCCCGCTCTGCGTTCTCGCCCGACGCGCCAGTCACCAGAACCAGCTCGTCCACCTCCGGGCACTCGTCGAAAGCCCGGACGCTCCGCTCCAGCACGGTCTCGCCGCCCAGATCAAAGCTCAGTTTATCAAATCCCATCCGGGTGGAGGAGCCTGCCGCCACCAGAACAGCCGTCACACGATAGTCCAATTTCTTACACCTGCCCCATTTTCTTCCTGCCCCGTGCCACACTGCCCGGAGCTTATTATGACTCATTGAATATTATAGCGTATCAGGCCCCAAACTGCAACCGCCCACGCCCATCAAAAATGCCCCCGTGCAGCACTTTTGGCGCTGAACGGAGGCATAAATTTCTGATAGGATTTCCGCGTTATGCGAGGATGGGCTCAATGGCAGCAGCCAGAGCATCCTTCTGAGCCTGTGCCTCGGCGAGGTCCTTGCCCAGCGTGGTGAAGTAGGTCTTGATCTTCGGCTCAGTGCCGGAGGGACGGACGACCACGGTAGCGCCGTTGTCCAGAGCGTAGATGAGGACATTTGCGGCAGGCAGGCCGGTCTCCTCGGGCTTCTTGTAGTCGGTGATCTTGACCACCTTGTGGCCGGCCAGCTCGGTGATCGGCTCGCCACGCAGCTTCTGCATGATGGAGGCCATCTTCTCCATGCCGGTCAGGCCGGGAAACTCGAAGCTGTCCACCTTGTTCAGGTAGCGGCCATACTCCTTGTAGATCTCTTCCAGACGCTGCTTGATGGAGGAGCCGATGCTGCGGTAGTAAGCGGCCATCTCGCAGATGAGCATGGAGCCGATGACGGCGTCCTTATCGCGGACGTAGGGACCGGCCAGATAGCCGTAGCTCTCCTCGAAGCCGAAGATGAAGCGATCCACCTCACCGGCAGCCTCCAGATTTGCGATCTGATCGCCGATCCACTTGAAGCCGGTCAGCACGCTGCGCATCTCCACGCCATAATGAGCGGCAATGGCGTCGGCCAGCGGGGTGGAGACGATGGACTTGACGGCGACGGGGTCCTTCGGCATGGTGCCCTTCTCGATGCGGCCTGCGCAGATGTAGTCCAGCAGCAGAGCGCCCATCTCGTTGCCGGAGACCAGCTCATAGCTGCCGTCCGGGCACTTCATAGCGATGCCCACGCGGTCGGCGTCGGGGTCGGTGGCCAGCATCAGGTCTGCACCGGTCTTGGTGGCGAGGTCGAGGCCCAGCTTCAGGGCATCGAAGATCTCAGGGTTGGGGTAAGAGCAGGTGGTAAAGTAGCCGTTGGGATACTCCTGCTCCGGCACGATGGTGATGTCGGTGATGCCCATATCGTTCAGGACGTGGGTGACCGGCACCAGACCGGAGCCGTTCAGGGGGCTGTAGACCAGCTTCAGGCCAGCCGTCTTGCACAGGCCCGGGCGCACCTGACGTGCCTCGATGGCAGCGTAGAGGGCGTTCTTGCAGTCGTCGCCCACAAAGCGGATGAGGCCCTGCTCGACACCCTCTGCAAAGGAGATGTACTTTGCGCCGGTGAGGACATCGGTCTTCTGGATCTCATCGTAGACGATAGCGGCGGCGTCATCGGTCATCTGGCAGCCGTCGGGGCCGTAGGCCTTGTAGCCGTTGTACTTGGCGGGGTTGTGCGAAGCTGTGACCATGATGCCCGCGTTGCACTCGTAGTAACGGGTGGCAAAGCTCAGGGCGGGGACCGGCATCAGCGCGTCGTAGATGCGCACCTTGATGCCGTTCGCTGCCAGGACCCCGGCAGCCGTCTTGGCAAAGATGTCGCTCTTGAGGCGGCTGTCGTAGCTGATGGCCACGGTCTGATTGCCGCCCTGCGTCTTGACCCAGTTTGCCAGACCCTGCGTGGCCTGACGCACGACGTAGATGTTCATACGGTTGGTGCCAGCGCCCAGCACGCCGCGCAGGCCGGCGGTGCCAAACTTCAGCGCAACGGCGAAGCGGTCCTTGATCTCGTCGTCATTTCCCTCGATCTTGGCCAGTTCCGGCTTCAGATCTGCGTCTTCCAGATCTGCTGCCAGCCAGCGCTTATACTCATCCTGATACATATTGCACACCTTACCTTTGTTATTTTTGACCATAATGGACAAATTCATCCAAGTCTACTTATACTATAAGCTTTTAAACGCTTTGTGTCAATTCAGGATTATGTACCAAGTTTTCCCCCTCAAAACCAGCAAATGCTACAAATCGCGTCGGCTTTCCGCTTTGCCGGCCTCCCTCTGCTGCCATACAGGGCCAGTAGGTCACCCCTGCGTCGTCCAGCACTTCGGTCCAATGGCCCAGTCCAACGCCATTTTCGCACAGATACCGCATCAAAGGCATCAGCCGCCCGAAGTCGCCCGTCGGGCAGATGACCTGTTCCGTCGTGCATTCCCCGCCCTGCTGCCGCTGCACTGCCAACACGACACCCTCTTCCTCCAGGCTTGCGTAATAGCACAGCGTGTATGCGCGCTGATAGCCTTCGATATTCGAATAGGGCCGGGTGTAACAGCAGTACTCTTTCGCAACCATATGATCCTTCCTCCGATCTTGTTTTTTGCCTGTTCTCATTGCGCGTGTCTCGTTGACATCTCACATGCCCTCTAATATAATAGATTCAGATAAAAAATTGTGTCGAACCCGGACGGCAATGCCCTGCTTTTTCCATTTCTTAGTCGTTTCTTATCCAACGATTTTACATTTTTCGTCCGTTATTTCAAAATAAATATCGGCACTACGTAGAATCATGCAGTGATTCTTTTTTTGAGATGGATACAACAGCACAAATCAAAAATTTTAATGGCCCTGCCGCCCCCTGTCGGGCAGAAAGGAGCGCTCCCATGTACGCAGTCCTCAAGAGCTTCGGCCTCAAGGGCCTCAACGGCTTCCCGGTAGAGGTCGAGGCCGACATCTCGGGCGGGATGCCCGCCCTCTCCATCGTCGGCCTGCCGGACTCTGCCGTCCGGGAGAGCGGCGACCGCGTTCATGCGGCCCTGAAGAATCTGGGCTTCAAGTGGCCCGACCGCCGCATCACCATCAACCTCGCCCCGGCCGATGTCCGCAAGACCGGCCCGGTGTACGACCTGCCCCTGCTGCTGGCCGTGCTGGCGGCCTCCGGGCAGCTGGAAACGCCGCCGAAGGACACCGCCTTTCTGGGTGAGCTGGCGCTGGACGGCAGCCTGCGGCCCGTGTCCGGCGTGCTGCCGATGGCATTGGAAGCCGCCGCCAGCGGGGTGCGGGCGCTCTACGTCCCGGCGGAGAACGCCGCCGAGGCCGCTGAGGCCGGCGGCAGCGAGATGCAGGTCTTCCCCGCTGCAACGGCCCGTCAGGTCGTGGACGCTCTGCGGGGCGTCCAGCCCATCCCGCCTACGGCTCCTGTTCCTTTCGACCCCGCCGACGCATGGAACCATGTCCCCGATTTCTCCGACGTCTGCGGTCAGCCGCTGGCCCGTCGGGCGATGGTCATTGCCGCTGCAGGCGGGCACAACGTCCTGCTCATCGGCGCACCCGGCACCGGCAAATCCATGCTGGCCCGGCGTCTCCCCGGCATCCTGCCCCCGCTGAGCCGGGAGGAGGCTGTGGAGACCACCAAGATCTATTCCATCGCCGGGCAGATGCCCGCAGGCCGGGGCCTCGTGACGGCCCGGCCCTTCCGCAGTCCCCATCACTCGGCCAGCTCGGTGGCACTGGCGGGCGGCGGCGCACTCTTCCGCCCCGGCGAGTGCAGTCTGGCCAACTGCGGTGTTCTCTTCCTCGACGAGCTGCCCGAGTTTTCCCGCGAGAGCCTCGAGGTGCTGCGCCAGCCCCTCGAGGACGGCTGCATCACGGTCAGCCGGGCCGCCGGCAGTGCCACTTACCCCAGCCGCTTCCAGCTCGTTGCCGCCATGAACCCCTGCAAGTGCGGCTACTACGGCCACCCCACCCGGGCCTGCACCTGCTCCCCCAGCGCGGTGCGGCAGTACCGCAGCCGGGTGTCCGGCCCGCTGCTGGACCGCATCGACCTCTGCGTCGAGATGGACCCCGTCGCCTTTGACGAGCTGCACAGCGTCTCTCCCTCTGAGAGCAGTGCCGAGCTGCGCAGGCAGGTCCTTGCCGCGCGGGCTGTTCAGGCCCAGCGGTACGCCGCCCCCGGCTACGAGGGCGTGCACTGCAACGCCCAGCTCACCGCCGGGCAGGTGCGGCGCATCTGCCGGATGACCCCTGCCGCCGAGCAGCTCCTGCGGGCCTCCTACGAGACGCTGGGCCTCTCGGCCCGCGCCCACGACCGCATCCTCCGGGTGGCCCGCACCGTGGCTGACCTCGCAGGCAAGCGCCTCCTCGACGAGGATTCCCTGCTGGAAGCGCTGCAATACCGCGCACAGGAAAAGGTCGAGCTGACGTTCTGAGACCACAAAAAGCTCCCCCGGCAGTCCAAGCCGGGGGAGCTTTGTCGTTGCTATAGCAGTTTCTTAGAATCTCCGCCATGTATCGGGCAGGAAGAGCACCAGCATCGGGAAGATCTCCAGACGGCCGGCCAGCATATCGAAGACGAGCACCAGCTTTGCGAAGTTGGAATAAGCCCCGAAGTTCATCATGGGGCCGACCTGATTGAGGCCGGGGCCGATGTTGTTCAGAGTGGCGGCGACGGAGGTGAAGTTTGTCACCATGTCAAAGCCGTCCAGACTCACCAGCATCAGGCTCGCTCCAAAGAGGAAGATGTAGGCCGCTATATAGACGTTGGTGGTGCGGATGGTCTCGTGGTTGACCAGCTTGCCGTCCATCCGGACGGGAGCCACCACCTGCGGGTGAAGGGCCTGTTTCAGCTCCTTGCCCAGCGTCTTGCCCAGCAGCAGGAAACGGCTGACCTTGATGCCGCCGCCGGTGCTGCCCGCACAGGCACCCACGAACATCAGCAGCACCAGCACCTCTTTGGCCAGCGTGGGCCAGAGGTCGAAGTCACAGCTGGAAAAGCCGGTGGTCGTGATGATGGAGCCGACCTGAAAGGCCGCATGGCGCAGTGCCTCGCCGAAGGTGCCGTAGAGGCTGCGGATGTTCACCGTGATGACGGCCACCGCCGCCAGAATGATACCGAAATAGGCGCGGACCTCCTCGCTGGACGCTGCGCGGCGGAACCTCCGCAGCAGCAGGAGGAAATAAGCGTTGAAGTTGACGCCGAAGAGGATCATAAAAATGGTCACGACCCACTGGATGTAGGGCGAGAAGCTGGCAAAGCTGTCGTTCTTGAAGCCGAAGCCGCCGGTGCCCGCCGTGCCGAAGGCCGTGAGCATCGAGTCGAATACATTCATGCCGCCTGCCAGCAGGAAGCAGAACTCCACTACCGTCAGTGCAAAATAGATGCCGTACAGGATCTTCGCCGTGGACTGCACCTTCGGCACCAGCTTGTCCACCTGCGGGCCAGGGCTTTCCGCTTTCATCAGGTTGACGTGAGAGCCGCCGGTCAGGGGCAGCAGCGAGAGCAGAAAGACCAGAACGCCCATGCCGCCGATCCAGTGGGTGAAGCTGCGCCAGAACAGGATGCCGTTGGGCAGGCCCTCCACGGCGGGCAGGATACTGGCACCGGTGGTGGTAAAGCCCGACACCGTCTCAAAGAGGGCGTCCACCGGGTTCGGGATGCAGCCGGTGAGGACGAAGGGCACGGCGCCTACGATACTGATGGCGATCCAGCTCAGCGCCGTGGCCGCGAAGCCCTCCCGCATATAGAACACCTTGCTGCGGGGCTTGATGGTCCGCAGCCCGAGGCCCAGCGCCGCGCTGATGGCCGCCGTCAGCAGGAACACGCCCATGACAGCCCACTCGGCGTAGATGAGGCTCGTCACCGCCGGAAGCAGCAGCAAAACGCCCTCGATCATCAGGATATAGCCCAGCAGACGAAAGACGATCGCATAATTCATACGTTCTGTCCCCCGTTACCCTTCCACGATGTCCCGCAGGTCGTGCAGGCCGTGCTCCAGCGTGACGACGATGACGTTGTCGCCCACCTGAATGCGGTCGCCGCCGCGGGGGATGAGGATGCGGTCGCCGCGGGTGATGCAGCAGAGCAGCAGGTTCTTTTTCAGATGCAGCTGACTCAGCGGCACACCGGTGGCCCGGCTCTCCTCGTGGACGGTAAACTCCAGCGCCTCCACGCGGTCGTCGAGGATGCGGTAGAGGGTCTTGATGTTGTTGCCGGCCTCGTTCTGCAATGCACGGACGTACTGCACGATGTAATCGCAGGTCATGTATTTGGGGTAGACGATGCTGCCCAGATCCAGCCCGGCCAGAATATCGTCGAACTCGAGGCGGTTGATCTTCGTGACCAGCTTGCCCTTGGAGTGCTTCTTGGCAAACAGGGTCAGCAGCACGTTCTCCTCGTCGATGTTGGTCAGGGCCACGAAGGCCTCGGTGGATTCCAGTCCCTCCGAGAGCAGGAAGTCGCGATTGGAGCCGTCCTCGTTGAGGATCTGTGCCTCGGGCAGGGACTCGGCCAGCACATTGCAGCGGGCCGAGTCGCGCTCCACGATGCGGACGCGGATGTGGTTTTCCAGCAGCTCCTGACTCAGGTAGTAGGCGATGGCACCGCCGCCCACGATGAGGGCATTGCGCACCGGCCGCACCGGCATATGGATGCGCTGGAAGAACTCGTGGGCCTTCTCCTGCGTAGCGAGGAAGGTGACCTGATCGCCGTTCTTCAGTACGAAGTTGCCGTTGGGGATGATGACCCCACCGTCACGCTCCACGGCGCAGACCAGAATGTCGCTCTTGAGCTGGGTGGGGATCTCATGGATGGCCACACCGTCCAGCCCCTGCTGCTCGGTCAGGGCGAACTTGATGAGCCGCACGCGCCCGTCCGCAAAGGTGTCGATCTTGCTTGCACCCGGAAAGCGCAGCAGATGCGAGATCTCCTTCGCCGCTGCCATCTCAGGGTTGATGATGGCCGAGATGCCGATCTGCTTTTTGATAAAGTCCAGCTCATGGCTGTAGGACGGGTTGCGCACACGGGCGATGGCGTGGCAGTTGCCCGCCTTTCTTGCGAACATACAGCACAGCAGGTTCAGCTCGTCCGAGCCGGTGACTGCAATGAAGACATCCGCCTCCTCCACGCCCGCCTCAGACAGGGTGGTGATGGACGAGCCGTTGCCGAGAATGCTCATCACGTCGTAGGATTCGCCGATGTGCTCCACACGGGCCTTGTTCGTATCGACAACGGTCACATTATGACCCTCTTCACTGAGCTGCCGCGCCAGCGCTGTGCCGACTTTGCCGCCGCCCACCAAAACGATCTTCATAGAATAACCCTTTCTCTTCTCCTGCGCCGTTTGGGCGCTATTGAGTAGATTATAGCATATCTCGGGCCAAATATCTACAAAATCGGTCCTTCTGCCTGTTTTATCCACTGCAAAGCACCATTTCGGCGGAAAAAGCAGCCCCGGGGTGCGCGCACCCCGGGGCTGTCAGGCATTTTCAAGCTTTATTCGTATCGCTCCACGCCGTCCTTAGTGACGAGGGCGTAGACCAGCGGAGCCTCTTCGGGCTTTTCGGGGCCGTAGACGAGGCCGCTGCGGTACTCGGCGGCGGCAGCGTCGAATCGGTCGGCTGCGCCGTAGAAGGTGGCGAGGCTCTCGCCCTTATGGACATAGTCGCCGCGCTTCTTGTGGAGGGTGATGCCGGCGGCAAAGTCCAGCGGGTCGCCCTTCTTCTGACGGCCTGCGCCCAGCAGTACGCTGGCCGAGCCGATCTTCTCGGCGTCGTTGGCGATGATGTAACCGTCCTCCTCGGCCAGCAGCTCATAGCTGGCGGCGGGCTTTTCGAAGAGGCTGTAGTCGTCCAGCACCCGGATGTCGCCACCCTGTGCCGCGAACATTTCCTTGCACTTTGCATAGGCGGATCCGTCCGCGAGGACGGCCTCGGCCATGGCGCGGCACTCGGCAGGGGTGCCCTTGTCGGCCAGAACCAGCATATTGGTGGCCAGCTGTAAGCACACCTCAGTCAGGTCGGCGGGGCCATGCCCCTTGAGCACATCCATGCTCTCCATGACCTCGAGGCTGTTGCCGATGTTGCGGCCCAGCGGGGTGTCCATGTCGGTGATCATGGCAGCGACGCGGCGGCCGTGATGGGTGCCGATGGAGACCATCAGCTTGGCCAGCTCGATGCTCTGCTCCACAGTCTTCATGAACGCGCCGGTGCCGGTGGTGACATCCAGCAGGATGGCGTCCGAGCCGGAGGCCAGCTTCTTGGACATGATGCTGGACGCGATGAGGGGGATGCAGCTGACGGTGGCGGTGACGTCCCGGAGGGCGTACATCTTCTTATCCGCCACGGCGATGCCTTCGCTCTGGCCGATGACCGACAGTCCGATCTTGTTCACCTGCGCGAAGAACTCCTCCTGCGAGAGGGCGGTCTTGGTGCCGGGGACGCTCTCCATCTTGTCGATGGTGCCGCCGGTGTGGCCGAGGCCGCGGCCGCTCATCTTGGCGATCTTGACGCCGCAGGCCGCGACGATGGGTGCGATGACCAGCGTGGTCTTGTCGCCCACGCCGCCGGTGGAGTGCTTGTCCACCTTGATGCCCGGAATGGGCGAAAGATCGACCATGACGCCGCTGTGGGCCATCACGTCGGTCAGCTCGGCAGTCTCCTCGTCGGTCATGCCCCGCAGATAGACGGCCATCATCCATGCCGCCATCTGGTAATCGGCCACCTCGCCGCTGACGAAGCCGTTGACGATGGCTTCCAGTTCTTCGCGGCTATGGGTGCCGCCGTCCCGCTTTTTTGCGATCAGATCGTAAATGCGCATAAGTTCACGCTCCTAAATCGTATTCTCCGCCAACGCTCTGCCGTCGGCAATAAGTATGACATTGTACTTCAAGTATAGCAAATCCTTCCGCAAAAGCAAGCATTGTTTTGTGGAATCTGTTGAAAAAAGAACGAAAAAGGCGCAGCCGCCCGGAAAGCAGCTGCGCCCCGAAAAAACGCCCTCGGATCAGCGGGAACCTTTATCGTAGGGGATGCCCTCGGCCTTGGGGGCCATGCTGTTCTTGGAGGTGAAGGCCAGAATGACCATGGATGCCACGAAGGGCATCATGTTGTAGATGTTGCTGGACCAGTGGAGCTGTGCAAGAAAGGTGGAGTCAGCGATGTTGGCCAGACTCTTGAAAACGGCGAAGAACATGGCCGCGCCGCAGATGTTGAAGGGCTTCCACTGACCGAAGATCATAACGGCCATCGCAAGGAAGCCTGCGCCGGCTACGCCGACCTCGAAGTTCCACGTCTGGACGGGCGGCACGATGTAAGCCAGACCGCCGATGGCACCCAGTGCTCCCGAGATGACGACACCGGCATAGCGCATCTTATAGACGTTGATGCCCACGGAGTCCGCTGCCTGAGGATGCTCGCCGCAGGCGCGCAGACGCAGGCCGAAGCGGGTCTTGTACAGCACGACATAGCTGACGATGAGCAGAACGATGCCCAGCGGGACAAAGATGCTCAGCTCCAAACCGCCGAGGCTGAACAGGAAGGGCTTGTTGGAGTAGTTCAGCTTGGCACTGCCGCTCGTGCTGAAATACTTGGCGATGACCACGGCGATAGCCGTCGCCAGCAGGTTCAAGGCTGTGCCTCCGATGGTCTGGTCCGCCTTCAGGTTGATGGAGGCAAAGGCCAGCAGCAGGCTGTAGACCATACCGGCGAGAGCCGCCACCAGCACGGCGATGAGGACCGTAGCAAACGCAGGCAGGCTTGCAGGCAGCATAGTGAGGGTGAGGACACCCGCCACGCCGCCGATGACCATGATGCCTTCCAGTGCGATGTTGATGATGCCGGAGTGCTCGCTGAACATACCGCCCAGAGCGACCAGCATCAGCACGATGCCATACAGCAGGGTATATTTGATGAGAAGCAGCATATCACTTACCCTCCTTCTTGGTTTTGGTCTCAGCAGGGGCAGGCTCTGCATTCACGTTGGTCTTGTCCGCATTCCTGAACAGCAGGGCGTGGATCTTGCCCCGGAACAGCATGGAGAATGCGCACAGGTAGATGATGATGCCGCTGATGAGGTCGGAGATCTCCGTGGGATAGTACTTGGTGGACAGGAACGAGCCGCCGACCGAGATGTGGGAGATGAAGATCGCAGAGAAGATGGTTCCGATGGGGTTGGAGCTTGCCAGCAGGGCCACGGAAATGCCGTTGAAGCCCATGGTGGGCAGGCTGGTGGAGTTCAGCGGGTTCCACTGGGACACATTGGACAGGTAGTAGAGGCCTGCGCCGAAACCGGCCAGTGCACCTGCAATGGCCATCGAGAGGATGATGTTCTTCTTCTCGTTGATGCCGGCATAGCGGGCTGCGCTCTTGTTCAGGCCGACGGCCTTCAGCTCATAGCCGAAGGTAGTCTTGTTCAGGATGACCCAGATGAGGACGGCCACCGCAGCTGCGAGGAAGATGGCGATGGTGGTGCTGTTGGTCTGGAACATCTTGTTCAGGCCAAAGTCCGGAATGAGGGACTTGGACAGCTCGGCGCTCTTTCCGAGGTTCAGAGTGCGGGTGTTGCGCACATCGTACATGGGGCCGGTGCCGTTCTGGTAGATGAGCTCGTTGACCAGATAGAGGCCGATCCAGTTGAACATGATGGAGGTGATGACCTCATTGATGTTGAAGTAGGCCTTGAAGAAGCCGGGGATCGCGCCCCAGATGCCGCCGAGGATGGTTGCCGCGATGAGGCAGACGAACCATGGCATCTTGAGCATGATGGCGCAGTAGAGGGCACCGTAAGCGCCCAGCGTGTACTGACCGGCTGCACCGATGTTGAACAGGCCGGTCTTGAACGCGAAGGCCACGGACAGGCCGGTCATGATGAGGGGGGCTGCGTTGGCCAGCTCCTTGCCGACGCCGTAGGGCGCATCATGGAAGCCGCCCTTGACGATGCGGACAAAGCCGTCGCCCCATGCGTGGGCCGGATTGATGGCCAGCAGCACGAGGAAGCCCACAGCCATGCCGATGACGATGCACAGCAGCGCGGCCAACACACTGGTGATGGAGCTGTTGAGGTTGCTGTGGGAAAGTTTTTTCTTGTTCATTTAGTTGTTCTCCTTTCCCTGCTTGCGTGCGCCGGCCATGTAGAGGCCCAGCTCCTGCACAGTGGTGGTCTTGGGGTCGAACTCGCCGACGATCTCGCCCTCGTACATAACGAGGATGCGGTCGGACAGGTTCATGACCTCATCCAGCTCGAGGCTGACCAGCAGGACTGCCTTGCCCTTGTCGCGCTCGGCGACGATCTGTCTGTGGATGTATTCGATGGCACCGACATCAAGGCCGCGGGTAGGCTGAACAGCCACCAGCAGCTTGGGGTCTCTGTCGATCTCGCGGGCGATGATGGCCTTCTGCTGGTTGCCGCCGGACATACTGCGCACGATGGTGGCGCTGCCCTGACCGCTGCGGACGTCATACTGGGCGATGAGCTTATCGGAATACTCGCGGACCTTCTCGGACCGGATGAAGCCGCCCTTCTGGAACTCGGGCTGCCAGTAGCGCTGGAGCACCATGTTGTTCTCGAGGCTGTAGTCCAGCACCAGACCGTGCTTGTGGCGGTCTTCGGGGATGTGGCTCATGCCGTCCTTGGAGCGCTGGCGGATGCTGGCGTGGGTGATGTCCTTGCCGTCCAGCGTGATCTTGCCGCCCGACAGCTTCTCAAGGCCGGTGAGACCGTAGACGAACTCGGTCTGACCGTTGCCCTCGATGCCCGCCAGACAGACGATCTCGCCGCCGTGGACCTGAAAGGTGACATCCTTGACGGAGTCCTTCTTGCGCTGGTCGTTGTGGATGGTGACGCCCTCCACGTCCAGAACGACCTCGCCCGGGTGGGCGGGCTTTTTATCGACCTGAAGCTGGACATCGCGGCCGACCATCATGCGGGAAAGCTCCTCCTTGGTGGTGTTCTTGATGTCCACGGTGCCCATGTACTTGCCCTTGCGCAGGACGGTGCAGCGGTCGGCGACCGCCATGATCTCGTTGAGCTTGTGGGTGATGAAAAGGATGGACTTGCCCTCCTTCTTGAACCCGCGCATGATCTCCATCAGCTCGTCGATCTCCTGCGGGGTCAGCACAGCGGTAGGCTCGTCGAAGATCAGGATCTCGTTGTCGCGGTAGAGCATCTTCAGGATCTCCACGCGCTGCTGCATACCCACCGAGATGTCACTGATGAGGGCATCGGGGTCAACACGCAGGCCGTACTTCTCGCTCAGGGCCATGACCTTCTTGCGGGCCTCGGCCTTCTGCAAAAAGCCCATCCTGTTCGGCTCCACACCCAGAATGATGTTGTCCAGCACGCTGAAGCACTCCACCAGCTTGAAGTGCTGGTGGACCATACCGATGCCCAGTGCGTTCGCATCGTTGGGGTTGCGGATGGCGACCTCCTTGCCGTTCTTGAGGATCTTACCCTCCTCCGGCTGATACAGGCCGAACAGCACGCTCATCAGCGTGCTCTTGCCTGCACCGTTCTCGCCCAGCAGGGCATGGACCTCGCCCTTTCGCAGCTGCAGGGTAATGTCGTCGTTGGCCTTGATGCCCGGGAACTCCTTGGTGATATGGAGCATCTCGATCACAAAATCCTCTGCCAATCTGCTCACTCTCCTTTCGTGTCCAAGCGACACTTATACTATTCTAATGACCATTATACCGTATTTTTGTCGTTTTGCACACTTCTTTTTGAAAATTTAGTGTTTTGCCATATCATAAGTATTACTTTTGTGCATTTTGCCAAACAGCCCTCTCCCGCTGCCCGAAAGAACGCAAAAAGGCGGGATGCCCTTTGCAGAGCATCCCGCCCGGGAAAGCCTTGGTTACTGGATGTAGTTGACGGTGGTGAACTCGCTGACGGTGGGCTTGGTGCTGTCGTCAGAGTTGTTGTCCACAACGATCTCGCCACTCTTGATCTTGCTCTTCAGAGCCTCGTACTCGTCGGTGGTGAAGGTCTCGAAGTTCCAGCTGTCAGCATCGGTGGGCAGGCCGATGTAGTCGCCGTCCTCCAGACCGAAGTTGCCGTTGGAAGCAGCGATGTCGCTCCAATCGCCTGCCTCGATGTCGGACAGAGCGGTGTTGACAGCCTCGGTCAGGCCCTTCATTGCAGAGGTGATGAAGGGGTTGTAAGCGAAGGAGCCGTCTGCCACGCCGTTGACACCGATGTAGTTCTGGTCAACGTCAACGCCGATGACATAGCCGTTGCTCTTCAGAGCAGCCTCAACAGCGGAGGTGTAGATGCCGCCGCCGCAGGCGAAGACGACCTGAGTGCCGTTGGAGTACCAGCCCTCCATACGGGAGGTGATGTTTGCATCGCCGTAGAACTGGCCGCCGTAGAAGTAGTTGATGTCGATGTTGGTGCCCAGCTCCTGAGCAGCAGCATCAGCGCCCTGAACATAGCCGTAGCCGTAACGGATAACAGCGGGAACAGCCATGCCGCCGAGGAAGCCCAGCTTGGTCTTGCCGTCCTTGACGATGGCATAGCCTGCCAGATAGCCTGCCTGCTCCTCCTTGAAGGTGATGCAGTAGCAGTTTGCGGGGATGCTGTCGGTGCCGATGTCGCCCTGCGTGACGTCGACGGCGATGAACTTGACATCGGGGTACTGGTCAGCAGCCCATGCCAGAGAAGCGCCGTACAGGTAACCGACGCAGACGATGACGTCAGCGCCGTCGTTGACAGCCTGACGGATCATGGTCTCGCGGTCCTCATCGGAAGCGTCAGCCTCGGGGATGTAGTACTGGCAGTCATCGCCCATGTAGCTGGAAACAGCGGTCCAGCAAGCCTGGTTGAAGCTCTCATCGTCGATGGTGCCGGTGTCGCAGGTCAGAGCGACCTTCACGATCTTCTCGCCGCCCTCAGCGGTGGAAGCGGCAGTGCTGGTGGAAGCAGCTGCAGAGGAAGCGGTGGAAGAGGAAGAACCGCCGCAGGCAGTCAGAGCAGCGGCAGCAGCAGCGGCGCCAGCCACTGCCAGAAAGTTACGACGAGAAATCATCATAATGAAAACTCTCCTTTTATTTTAATATAATCGCGTTTTATTGACGAAATGTGCGCACCTGCACATTTACTGGCTCAAGTATAGCGGGAAGAAGTGACAGATGCAAGTCTTTTCCGATTACAAAACATTTACAAATATTTTATCAAAATTGTATAAAAATCACACTTATCCCGGAAAATCCGCTCCGTCCGGTCTTTTTCGCGCAGCTGCGTTCAGTCTTTCACGGCCTTGTTGCCCGCCACATTGGAGGGGCCGAAACCGAAGGGCAGCAGCTCGTCCATGCTGCGCTCGATGAAGTCCTCCGGGCTTCTTGCCATGATGACATTCAGCTCCGGGCCGCCGAACTCGAACAGCGCCTGACGGCAGACGCCGCAGGGCGAGGTGATCTGCTTGTTGACCTCGCCCCGGCGGGAGCCCACCACCGCGATGTCGGTGAACTTGGTCACGCCCTCCGCCACAGCCTTGAACAGTGCCGTTCGCTCGGCGCAGCTGGTGGGGGTGAAGGCAGCGTTCTCCACATTGCAGCCGGTGAAGATGCGGCCATCCTCGGCCCGCAGGGCTGCGCCCACCATAAAGCCGCTGTAGGGCGCATAGGCCTTTTCCCGGGCCGCAAGAGCCATCCGGATCAGCTCCTGCTTTTCTTCCAGAGTCAGTTTTGTCATGGTCGGTTCTCCTTTTTGTAATTTGTAGATATAGCGTTCTTCGTCCTGCGGGACGAAGCCAATAGATTCAAACATTTTCTGCGACTGGGTATTGAAGGAATAGATGTGCGCGAAGCACTCTGCCAAGCCCCTTTCCCGAGCCATCTCCAGCATTTTTTCGATGACCTTCCGCCCGATGTGTTTATTCTGGTACTCCTTGCAGATGACGATGGCCAGCTCGCCTGTCGTCCGCAGGCTGACGTCACCACAAAGCACACCCCGATACTCGATATAAAACAGTTCTCCGTGTGTGTCCAGATAATGATACATTCGCTTCAGCAGCGGCAAATCATAAACGGAGTCCCTGTTATCTACCTGTTTGCAGAGCTGTGCATCCTGATACCACGCAAGTGCTGTATCGTAGGCCGGATAATAGGGAACGAGGCGGATGTTCGCGTCTACGCGCACATCACCCTCTGTTTCTCTGTCCATCGGTCTCATCTCCTTTTGTTGTCGTATATTTAAGTATAAATCATTCTTTTCAGAAGTGCAAGCAAAGCCTCCGTCAAAAAAGAGGGCCGCTGCAAAACACAGCGACCCTCTCTGGTTCAAAAACGCTTAGTACTCCGCCCCCAGCGCAACCTTCATCATATCGGTGAAGCTCTTCTGGCGCTGCTCTGCGGTGGTGATCTCCGGGGAGACAAAGCTGTCCGAGATGGTCAGCAGGCAGGCGGCATTCTTGCCCAGCACCTCAGCGTTGGCGAAGAGTGCAAAGCTCTCCATCTCCACGCAGAGGCAGCCGCGCTCGTCCCGCAGCAGCTCCCAGTAAGTGGGCTTTGCGTCGGAGGGCTGACGATAGAAGACATCGGAGGAGTGGATGTTGCCCTCGATGAGCTTGATGCCCTGCTTCTTGGCGGAGGCACGCAGCTTGTCGTTCAGCTCCTCGCTGGGGAAGGTGATGTCGTGGTCGTTGCCGCTCTGGACACGGGCATAGTTGGACTCGCTGACCGCACCGGTGGCCAGCACGGTATCGAACAGCTTGGCGCTGTCGGTGTAGCTGCCGGCGGAGCCGATGCGGATGATGTTGTCCACATCGTAGAACTTGAACAGCTCATAGGAGTAGATGCCGATGGAGGGCATTCCCATGCCGCTGCCCATCACACTGATGGGACGGCCCTCGTAGGTACCGGTAAAGCCCAGCATCCCGCGCACGCCCGTCACCTGACGGACATCCTTCAGGAAAGTGTCTGCAATGAATTTTGCGCGCAGGGGGTCGCCCGGCATCAGGACAGTCTTTGCGAAATCGCCCTTTTCGGCGCTGATGTGAGGAGTAGCCATAATGAATTTCTCCTTTTTATAGAATTATTTTCTCCCCGGGAACACGTTCTGCGGGGGAATGTACGAACCATTGAGACGGATCTCAAAGTGGCAGTGGTTGCCGGTGGAACGGCCCGTGCTGCCCAGATAGCCGATGAGCTGGCCCTGCTTGACGGTCTGGCCTGCGCTGACGGTCAGGGACAGGCAGTGTGCATACACGGTGCTGTAGCCGCCGCCGTGATTGATGATGACCGAGTAGCCATAGCCCGTGCCCGCACCGGCCTTGTTGTAACCCGCCTTGGTGACGGTGCCGCCTGCGGAGGCGTAGATGGGCGTACCCGCCGGGGCACAGATGTCCACGCCCCGGTGGCGTCCGCCATACCAGCGCGAGCAGTAGCGGTAATTCGGCACAGGCCAGATGAACTGGCCGCTTCCGGTGATGAATTTGGTGCTGGACTTCACCTTCTTAGTGCCCTGCACCACCTTTTTATTCACCGGCTCCTTGATGACCTCGGTGGAGAGGATGGTCTGCTCCACGAGGACATTGTTTGTATCGTAGACGTTCTGGAAGGTCACGCGGCGCAGGCCGTTCTGGCCTTCCTGCAGCACCTTGGTGGTGCCCTTCGTATATTCGTTGGATTTGGTCGTTTCGATGGCGAAGGCGACCTCCTCCTCCCGGGTCTCGATGCGGGTGATCCGCACCTCGAGGGCCGCTTCTTCCTTGGTGACGATCAGCTCATCGCCCTCACGAATGCTGGATTTTTCGTTCAGCGGCTCGCCCTTGAAGTTCGTATTGAGCGCACACAGCTCCCGGAAGGTCAGGTCATTCTTATGGGCAATGTCCCAGAGCGTGTCACCTGTCTTGACCGTGTACACCTTCTGGGCCTGCTTGACGTCGGAAAGCGCCTTCTCGACGTCCGCATAATCCTGCAGGCTGTCCTTGAAGTAAAGGCCATCCTCCAGTGTGACCTGCTTGTTGAATCCCACGCTCACGTTGGGGTCATCGGGGACTTCGTAGGGTTCCAGACGGCTGGTGAAGTACGCGCGCAGTGCATCACCGTCGTTGCATACCGCTGTCAGCTCACCGTCCAGATACAGGGCCGTGCCCTCGCCGATCTGGTCGCCTGCGCTCTGGATGATGGCGTCGGCCATCTCGTTCTCATCCAGCATATGATGGGCGACGGCAATGGTATAGCTCGGCTCGATGGTCAGCTCCGTCTTATCGGAGCCTGCGTAGCTGATACGCTCCATCACGTCCTCGCGGGCTGTGTCGAAGACATCCTCGTTGGCCACATAGCCCACGGTCTCGCCGTTGACCTGCACAGCCAGCGCGTAGGGCTGGTTGATGACATATTCAAACACCATGCTGCCCAGTGCCAGCGCACAGACCGGCAGGATGTACATCGCCATCCGGGGCAGCAGCCGGAGGTTACGGCGGACGCCGCTGGCGAGATAGTGGGCGCTGGCCTTCAGTGCCGCGCCAAGGCCTTTTTCCCGGTGGATGTGGTGGGCGTGGATGAGAAGGGCCACTATGCCCTTCACCAGCAGCACAAAGGGGCCGAACAGATCCTTGACGACCTGTGCCGCACCCGGGAAAGCCGTCTCGGTCAGGTCTTTTGCAAAGCGGCAGATGCCCCGGACGCCCAAGAGGGCCAAGTGCTTGACGCCTCGCCCGGCCCGCACTGCAGCATACTCTGCACCAAAGCCCAGTGCATAGAGCACTGCGCCGATGCGTGCCGCCAGCGGCGAAGCCCCCAGCTTCTTGGCTGCGCTGTCCAGCCGATGGCGGCGGAGGCGGAAGCGCCGGTGGCGGCGCAGCAGACGGACGCACTGGAACTGCGCCCACCGTGAGCGCAGCCTTGCGCGGAAGCTGCTGTGCTGCGGCGCAGCGGCCGGCACGTCCTGCCGCGTTTCAGTTGTTTTATCTTCCAGCAAAAAGGATGCTCCTTCCTGTATCTTCAGGAGATTCTGATTTATCTCTCATATCGACATGCTGCCGCATAAGTGCAGCTTTTTTTACAAGGATACTCTATTTATTATACACCCTGCCCGCGCCGAAACAAGCATTGACACAAAATTTGGGCCAAGCTTTCACCTACTTTTCACGAAATTCACAAATTTACCGAAAGAATTGCGCCATATCGGCGGGCAGCGGGCTTTCCACCGTCACCGTGCGCAGGGTCGTCTCGTCCACCGGCGCTTCGATGCAGATGCCGTCCTCCAGCGCTTCACAGCGCGGCACTCGGAACGTCTGGCGGGCGCAGTGGAGGGCCTGCCGTCCGATGCGTGCCCTGCTCCCGCCGTAGAGGTCATCCCCGGCCAGCGGGTGGCCGATGGAAGCAAAATGCACCCGGATCTGATGGGTGCGGCCCGTCACCGGCACGCAGGCCGCGAGGCTGAGGCCGTTTTCTGCCTTTAAAATGGTGTACTCCGTCCGGCTGGGCTTGCCGTCGGGCGTGACGCAGCGACCGATGATGCTCCCGCCCTGCCGTCCGATGGGCGCGTCGATGACGCCCGGGCCAAGGGGAAGCTCCCCCTCCACGACGGCGTAGTAGAGCTTTTCCACCCGTCCGGCCAGCAGCGGGGCGGCGTAGCCGTTCTGCGCCGCCAGCACGAGGCCGCTGGTATCCTTGTCGATCCGGTTCACCGGGCGGAAGACCGGGCTGTTCCCCCGCTGAGCCGCCCATGCCGCATAGCCGTTCGCCAGCGTGCCCAGCGGGTAGTTCAGGGTGGGGTGCACTGCGAGGCGGGGCGGTTTTTCCAGCACGAGGGCAAAGGCGTCCTCATAGACGACGTTCACCGGGATGCCGCTCTGCGGCGCGACGCCCTCCCCCTCCGGCGGCAGCTCGAAGGAGACGACCTGCCCGGCCTCGACCCGGCGGTTGGCCAGAATGGGCACGCCGTCGGCAAAAAAGCCGCTGCCCCGGAACTTCACGGCTCGGGAAAGGTCGGCAGAGACGCTGCACCGGCGCAGAAAGCTGCGCAGCAGCGCCCCATCCGCCTCGGGCGGGACCTTGAAATAGAGCTTCATCTTCCCACCTCCAGCGCGGGCAATATATAGGATAAGTATATCAAAATTCTCTTTCTCTTGCAAATCTTGTTTTTTTATGGTATGATTGGGAGCGGAAAACGAGTGGAACATACGGCGGCGGGGCGGCTTTGACCGCTCTGAGGAAAGTCCGGGCCTCACAGAGCACGGTAACTGCTAACGGCAGCCGAGGGTGACCTCAGGGAAAGTGCAACAGAAAGGAAACCGCCGCAGCAATGCGGTAAGGATGAAAGGGCGAGGTAAGAGCTCACCAGCGCATGGGTGACTATGCGGCTTTGTAAACCCTACCGGAAGCAACGCCTATATGGGACGTACAGCGCTGCTCGCGTGTCCCGAAGGCGGCACGAACCTGTCAGCAATGGCAGGTCTAGACAGATCGTCGTTTAATACAGAACCCGGCTTACGGTCTATCTCGTTTTCCATCTTTTGAGCTTTGAACGCGCTGTCTGCGGTGTGCAGGCGGCGTTTTTTTCTTTCTTTCCCCATACTGTCACTTTTCGTTTGAGCCGTTTTGTGGTATACTGAGCAAAACCCCGCCGAGCATTGCTCTGCCGGGGCACAATGAAACAGACAGGATGTGAAATCCTCCGATGAATGATGGTTTTTTGAAAGCAGCTGCCCTCTCGCCCTCTCTGCGGGTGGCCGACTGCGCTTATAACACTTCCCAGATCTTATCCCAGCTGAAGGATGCCGCCGCCCGGGGCGTCAGACTGGCAGTTTTTCCCGAATTCTGCCTCACCGGCTACACCTGCGGCGACCTGTTCTTACAGCGCACGTTGCAGCAGGGCGCACTGGATGGCTTGCAGACCCTGCTGGACGCCAGCCGGGAGCTGGACGTCGTGGCCCTCGTGGGCCTGCCGCTGCTGGTGCGGGGCAAGCTGTACAACTGCGCCGCCGTCCTCTGCGGCGGGCGTCTTCTGGGCCTCGTGCCCAAGACCTACCTCCCCAACTACGGCGAGTTCTACGAAAAGCGCCAGTTCACCCCGGGCAGCACCGAGGTGGAGACCGTGACAGTCTGCGGGCAGGAGGTTCCCTTCGGCACCTCGCTGCTCTTCCGCTGCCGCCAGATGCCCAGCTTCGTGCTGGGTGTGGAGATCTGCGAAGACCTCTGGAGCGCCCTGCCTCCCTCCACCTTCCATGCGCTGGCTGGTGCTACGGTCATCGCCAACCTGTCGGCCAGCGACGAGACCGTCGGCAAGGCCGAGTACCGCCGGACGCTGGTGTCGAACCAGTCCGCCCGTCTCCTCTGCGGCTACCTGTACGCTTCGGCGGGCCACGGCGAGAGCACGCAGGACATGGTCTTTGCCGGCCACGACCTCATCGCCGAAAATGGCACGCTCCTCGCTGAGACTTCGCCGTTTGAGGGCGGCTGGGCCGAGACCGAGCTGGACTGCCAGCGGATGGAGTCGGAGCGGGCGCGCAACACCAGCTTCGAACCCAGCGCCGAGGGCTATCTGACCGTCGATTTCGACCTCACCCTCACCGAAACGCCCCTCTCCCGCTGGGTGGACCCCACCCCCTTCATCCCCCACGACGAGCGCCGCCGGGCCGAGCGCTGCGAGCTGATCCTGAAGATGCAGGCCGACGGCCTCGCCAAGCGTCTTGAGCACGCCCACGCCAAAACAGCCGTCATCGGCATCTCAGGCGGTCTGGACAGCTGCCTTGCGCTGCTGGTAGCCGTTCGCGCCATGAAGCAGCTGGGCCGTCCCACCAGCGACGTGCTGGCTGTCACCATGCCCTGCTTCGGCACCACCCGCCGCACCCGCAGCAATGCGGAAATTTTGTGCGACGAGCTGGCCGTCAGCTTCACCGAGATCGACATCGCCAACACCGTCCACAGCCACTTCAAGGACATCGGGCAGGACGAGCAGGTGCTGGACGTCACCTTTGAGAACGGACAGGCCCGCGTGCGCACCCTCGAGCTGATGGACACGGCCAACCGCACCGGAGGCCTCGTCGTCGGCACTGGCGACCTCTCCGAGCTGGCGCTGGGCTGGGCCACCTACAACGGCGACCACATGAGCATGTATGGCGTCAACGCCGGTGTCCCCAAGACGCTGGTGCGCCACCTCGTCCGGTACGAGGCCGACATCGCCGCCTCCGCCGAGCTGCGCCGGGTGCTGCTGGACATCCTCGACACCCCCGTCTCCCCCGAGCTTCTGCCCGCCAAGGACGGCGAGATCGCCCAGAAGACGGAAGACCTCGTCGGCCCCTACGAGCTGCACGACTTCTATCTCTACTATGTCCTCCGCTTCGGCTTCGGCCCGGCGAAGATCTTCCGGCTGGCCAAGGCGGCCTTCGCAGGCCGGGCCGAGTACCCGGACGAGGTGCTCTACCGTTGGCTGCGCAACTTCTACTGGCGGTTCTTTGCCCAGCAGTTCAAGCGCAGCTGCCTGCCCGACGGCCCCAAGGTGGGCAGCGTCACCCTCTCGCCCCGCGGCGATTGGCGGATGCCCAGCGACGCCGCCGCCGCCCTCTGGCTGGCCGAGTTGGAGCAGATCCCCCTCAAAGGATGATCTTCTATGAAACGACACAAAAAACTGCTGCTAAATCTGGTCTTTGCCGCCGTCATTCTGGCCGCAGCCGCCGCGCTGCTGCTGGTGCGCAGGGCCGGCCAGACCGGTGCTCCGCTCTGTGCCGAGCTGATCTATGGCGACGCCAACACCAAGCTGATCTTCCCCCTCGAAACGGACGCCGACTATGATGTGGACACCGGCTATCTCACCGTCCATATCCGCATTCAGAACGGCGCGGCCCGCTTTGTGGACTCGCCCTGCCCGGATCATGTCTGCGAGTCCTTCGGCTGGCTGAGCGAAGAAGACCAGACGGCCACCTGCCTGCCTGCGCGGGCGGTGCTGACCATCCTCCCCACCACCTGATGGCATACGCATCCAAAGGAGAGAACGCCTATGTTTGACGAAAACGAGCATACCCATCCCCAGAACAACGACGAAGGCCCCCGGCATATCCATCGGGGCATCAAGCGCAGCGAGCCGGACGAGGTCGAGGTGGACAGCGCCGACTTCTTCTCCCCGGAGCCGCCCCGGCCCTCCCGGCCCGCATCTGCGCCGCAGCCGGAGGCCGGGCTTCCGCCTGAACCGCCGAAGCCTCCCGTCCCGCCCCATAAACAGTGGGAGCCGCTGCACCCCAGTGAGGCCGCTGCTTCTGCCGATAAGCTCCCGAAAGGAGGAATGGTCTTGCTGGGATTGCAGGCCGTCCTGAGCCTTGCCGCGCTGGTGCAGCTCTGGCGCACCCAGATGCTGCCGGTGCTCTATCTCGTCATCATCACGGCGCTGCTGGTGCTGCTCTGGCTGCTGGTGCGCAAGTGCCTTGCTTCCCGCACCGGTGCGGTCGTAGCACGGGTTCTGTCCGTCATGCTTTGCGCCGCGCTGGCTGTGGGCTGCGTCTGGGCACAGCAGGGCCTCACGACCCTGAACAATGTCACCTCCGGCCTGCTCACCGGCGCAGAGGCCAACAAGATCACCAAAGAGTCTTTCGTGGTCTACCTCAGCGGCGTGGACAACCGCGGTGAGCTGACCGAAAATGCCCGCAGCGACGTGAACATCCTCGCGGTCGTCAACCCCGTCACCAAGCAGGCGGCCCTCATCAACACCCCCCGCGACTACTACGTTGACCTCGCGGGCACGGAAAGCAAGGACAAGCTGACCCACGCCGGACTCTACGGCGTCGAGACCAGCATGGCGACGCTGGGCAACCTCTACGGTGTGGACGTGGACCACTACATCCGCATCAACTTTGCGGGCTTTATCAGCATCATCGACGCCATCGGCGGCGTAGACGTCTACTCCGATCAGGCCTTCACCTCCGTCGGCAGCCCCGGCTACTATGACCCCACCACCTTCGCCGAGGGCTGGAACCATCTGGATGGCAAGTCTGCTCTGGCCTTCGCTCGGGAGCGCCACGCCTTCAAGACCGGCGACATCCAGCGCGGCATCAACCAGATGAAGGTCATCGACGCGATGGCCAACAAACTCAAGTCCCCCACCCTGCTGATGAGCTTTTCCAAGCTGATGGACGCCGCTGCCGACTGCTTCGTGACCAGCTTCTCGCAGGAGCAGATCTCCGCGCTGGTGCGGATGCAGCTGGGCGACCTCGCCAGCTGGGACATCCAGAGCTACGCCGTCACCGGCTCGGGCGCAAAAAGCTCCAAGTGCTACTCCGCCAAGGGCCAGAGCCTTTACGTCATGAAGCCGGATGAGAACTCGGTCAATGAGGCCAAAGCCCTCATCGCTGCAGTGCTGGGCGGCGAAGACAAGCTCACCAGCACCAGCCAGACCCCCGAGAAGACCGAGGTCCACACCCCGACGGCCGACCCCAACGCCGCCGCGTCCGTCCCGGAGGAGTCTCCCGACAGCGTGATCGTGGAAGAGCCTGCCCCGAGCGACGTCCCCGCGGAGAGCGAGGCCGCTGACGGCCAGCCCGCCGAGGGCAGCACCTCCGGCGAGCCAAACGCCTCCACCGAAGTCCCCGCAGAGGGCAGCGAAGAGGCCCCGGCAGACTCCACCGAGTCGCCGTCCTTCAGTATGCCGACACAGGAGCAGGTCGAGCAGGCGGCTTCGTCCCTGCATCAGGCTGCTTCCACCGTGCTGGACGCCCTCTTCGGCTCCGGCACGGGCGGCGACTCCTCCAGCGCTTCGACTCCCGCCGCATGAACAAAGGAATAAAAATGGCCCGCTGCATCGCAGCGGGCCATTTTTTATTCAGATTTAAGCCAGAATGTCGCCCAGCACGCTCTTGCCATCCAGCGTGGAGGCATCCACGCCCAGATAGTCGCAGATGGTCTGTGCGATGGTGCCGAAGCAGAGCTTGGTGCCGAGGTCAACGCCCGGCTTGACGCCCTTGCCGCAGATGAGGTAAGGCACATACTCGCGGGTGTGGTCGGTGGTCTTGGTGTAGGAGGGGTCGCAGCCGTGGTCGGCCGTGACCATCAGGATGTCGCCCTCCCGCATCCCGGGGATGAAGTCGGCAAGGAACTTGTCGAACTCGGTGGCAGCAGCAGCGTAGCCTGCCACATCGCGGCGGTGGCCGTAGAGCATATCGAAATCGACGAGGTTCACGAAGGCCAGACCCTCGAAGTCGCGGGTCTGCAATGCCTTGGTAAAGGCGATGCCGTTGGTGTTGCCGGTGGTCTTGATCTTTTCCGTCACGCCCTCGCCGTCGAAGATGTCGAAAATTTTGCCGACCGCGATGACGTCCCTGCCTGCGTCCTTGAGCAAATCAAGCATGGTCTTGCGAGGCGGCTTGAGGCTCAGGTCGTGGCGGTTGGTGGTGCGGTAGAAGGTATCGGCAGTATGGCCGAGGAAGGGGCGTGCGATGACGCGGCCCACGCCGTACTCGCCCTTCAGCATCTCGCGGGCAATTTCGCAATAGCGGTACAGCTCATGCACCGGCACAAGCTCCTCGTTTGCGGCAACTTGAAAAACGCTGTCGGCGCTGGTGTAGACGATGAGGGCATCCTCCCTCATGGCCTGCTCGCCGTAGTCCTTCAGCACCTGTGTGCCGGAGTAGGGCTTGTTGCAGAGCACCTTATGGCCGGTCTTTTCCTCAAACTCGTGGATGAGGCTGTCGGGGAAGCCGTCCGGGAAGGTGGGCAGGGGTTTCGGGCTGACGACGCCCGCAATTTCCCAGTGGCCGATGGTGGTATCCTTGCCCATGCTCTGCTCCTGCAGGCGGGCGAAGGAGCCGATGGGGGCGGCGTCCTTTTCACCGGCGGTCACGCCGTCGATGTTGAACAGTCCGAGCTTTTTCAGATTGGGGCAGTTGAAGTTGGGGTGCTTGGCGATGGCGCCGAGGGTGTTGGTGCCCTCATCGCCAAAGGCGGCGGCGTCCGGCTCTGCACCGATGCCGAAGCTGTCCAGAACGATCAGAAAAACGCGCTTTTCCATTTACGCTTTCACTCCGTTTCTATAATTTCGCGCCCGCTTCTGCCCGAAAAAGGGCAGAAGTGAGACTTTTCCTTATCCTTATTATAGGCGATGGGGCTGTTTTTCGCAATATCGCCCCGGCATCTATCACGAAAATTTAAGGTTTTCTTTGCCGAATTTTTTCTTGCTCTCTTGTACACAAGCGGTTATAATATAGACTGGTAAGGTTTGAAATACTACCTGACCGGGCCGATGTCCGGCCAGAAGCCGAGGGGCCTTGTCCGGCTCCTGCGGCTCGTCATAGAGGATAAGAAGATATTATTGGAGGTATATTTATGAGAAAAACGAAGATCATCTGCACCCTTGGCCCGTCCACCGATAAGGACGGCGTGCTGCGCGAGCTGGTCGCCAACGGCATGAACGTGGCCCGCTTCAACTTCTCCCACGGCTCCTACGAGGAGCACAAGGGCCGTCTGGATATGCTGAAGGCCATCCGCACCGAGCTGGGCAAGCCCGTGGCCGCTCTGCTGGACACCAAAGGCCCCGAGATCCGTCTGAAGGAGTTCAAGAACGGCGTCGAGATGCTGGAAGCCGGCCAGACCTTCACCCTGACCACCCGCGAGGTGGAGGGCACCAAGGAGATCTGCTCCATCACCTATAAGGACCTGCCGCAGGACGTCCACGAGGGCGGCATCATCATGCTGGACGACGGCCTCATCAAGCTGGCCATCAAGAGCGTCTCCGACACCGACATCGTCTGCGAGGTGCTGAACAGCGGCAAGATCAAGACCAAGAAGGGCGTCAACGTCCCCGGCGTCCACCTGTCCATGCCCTACCTGAGCCAGCGCGACCGCGATGACATCATCTTCGGCATCCAGCAGGGCTTCGATTTCATCGCCGCTTCCTTCGTCCGCACCGCACAGGACGTCTACGACATCCGCAATCTGCTGAACGAGTATGACTCCCACATCCGCATCATTGCTAAGATCGAGAACCGCGAGGGCGTCAACAACATCGACAGCATCCTCGCCGCTGCCGACGCCGTCATGGTCGCCCGCGGCGACCTCGGCGTCGAGATCGACTTCACCGAGCTGCCCGGCATCCAGAAGAGCGTCATCGACCGCTCCTTCTCCTTCGGCAAACCCATCGTCACCGCCACCCAGATGCTGGACAGCATGATAGTCAACCCCCGCCCCACCCGCGCCGAGATCTCCGACGTGGCCAACGCCATCTACGACGGCACCTCTGCCATCATGCTCTCCGGCGAGACCGCTGCGGGCGCATACCCTGTTGAGGCCCTGAAGACCATGTCCGCCATCGCCGAGCGCACCGAGAACGAGGTACACTACCGCGACAACCGCCTGACCGACGCCGCCGGCCAGATCAGCGTCAGCGACGCCACCGCACACGCCGCCTGTCTGACCGCAAAGGACGTCAACGCCTCTGCCATCGTCACCGTGTCCGAGTCCGGCAACACCGCCCGCCTGCTGAGCAAGTACCGCCCCGCACAGCCCATCATCGCCTGCGTCATGGACGAGCAGGTGCAGCGCCAGCTCTCCATCTCCTGGGGCATCACCCCGCTCATGATGGACCTCGCCACCAGCACCGATGAGCTGATCGAGAAGTCCACCGCTCTGGCCAAGGAGAACGGCTACCTCCACGACGGCGAGCTGGCTGTCGTGACCGCAGGCGTCCCCGTGGGCGTCTCCGGCACCACCAACATGATCAAGATCCACATGATCGGCAACTGCCTGTCCACCGGCGTCGGCATCGGCCCCGATGGCGCTGCTCTGGCCAACGCCACCGGCAAGGCCTGTGTCTGCCACACCCTCGAGGAGATCCGCGCAAAGTTCAAGCCCGGCATGGTGCTGGTGGTGCCCTCCACCTCCAACGAGATGCTGAGCTATGTCCGCGACGCCGCTGCTCTGGTGGTCGAGGAAGCCGGCCTGAACAGCCACGCCGCCATCGCAGGCAAGGCCCTGCTCAAGCCCACCATCGTGGGTGCTGTCGGCGCTACCGCCCACATCCGCGACGGCCTGATGGTCGCTGTGGACTGCGCACACGGCAGCGTCCAGCGCCTGCAGGCCTGATTTTTAGGAGGCGCAGCATGGAACGCATCGCAAGCTTCTGCGTAGATCACACCAAGCTCGGCCGGGGTATGTACCTGAGCCGTCAGGACGGCGACGTGCTGACGTGGGACATCCGGATGAAGAAGCCGAACCACGGCGACTATCTCTCCACCGGTGCCGCCCACACGCTGGAGCACCTTTTCGCCACCTACGCCCGCAACAGCCAATACAAGGACGGCGTCGTCTACGTCGGCCCCATGGGCTGCCGCACCGGCTTCTACCTGCTCACCCGGGGCCTTTCCCCCGCGGAGGCTCTGGCCCTGACGGTGGAGTCCTTCCGCTTCATGGCCGCTTTCGAGGGCGATGTGCCCGGTGCAAGCGAGGTGGAGTGCGGCAACTACCGCGACATGGACCTGCCCGCCGCAAAGGCAGAGGCCGCCGCCATGCTGCCCGTGCTCGAGGCACTGACTGCCGACGACCTGCACTACTGATTTTATAGCAATTCAACTTTTTAATGCAACAGCAACAGCGTTGAATTGCATATCGC